>Ga0187772_10000491_pt1 | contig 17762 bp, 17 predicted proteins | sample 0116_SJ02_MP15_2_FD_133137 | JGI IMG/M metagenome (GOLD analysis project Ga0187772, IMG submission 133137) | Tropical peat soil microbial communities from peatlands in Department of Meta, Colombia - 0116_SJ02_MP15_20_MG | ecosystem: Environmental > Terrestrial > Soil > Wetlands > Peat | place... | reverse complement strand
GTAGCCAGCACTGTAGCCCGATGAAGTCTCTGTTGACAAAATCACAGTAGCAACAACAACTTAATAGACTATTCTGCGTTCTGGACCTGCTCGCGCATTTGCTCGATCAGGACCTTCATGTCCACCGCGGTGCGCGTGGTCTCGAGGTCCTGGGACTTGGAAGACAGCGTGTTGGCTTCGCGGTTGAGCTCCTGCATGAGGAAATCGAGACGCCGGCCGGAGGGCTCCACGCCGGCGATCACGCGCCGCACCTCGGCGACGTGGCCGGTGAGGCGCTCGAGCTCCTCGTCCACATCGAGCCGCTGCAGCAGCAGCGCCAGCTCCTGCTCGAGCCGCTCGCGATCGACGGTGGTGCCGAGCTCGGCGAGCCGCTCATCGAGCCGCGCGCGCACCCGTGCCTGCACTTCCGGCAGGCGCGAGCGCACCGCGGTCACCAGCGCCTCGAGGCTCGCGCAGCGCTGCTCGAGGAGCTCGCGCAGCCGCGCGCCCTCGCGCGCGCGCGCCGCCACCAGATCCTCGAGCGTGGCTTCGAACACCGCATACGCCACGGCGAGCAGCTGCTCGCCGCCGGCGGCGTCCTCGCGCAGCACGCCCGGCCAGTGCAGCACCTCGAGTGCGTTCACCGTCGAAGGCTCGCGCAGCGAACGGGTCACCACCTCGACGGCGGCGAGCAAACGGGCGAGCGCTGCGCTGTCCACTTCCAGCGCTCCGGCCGCGCTCACCGGGCGGCGGTAGCTCAGCGTGCAGTCGACCTTGCCGCGGCGCAGCTGGCGCGCGAGCCGCGTGCGCAGCTCGCCTTCCGCGGCGCGCAGCTCGTCCGGCAGACGGAAGCCCGCCTCGAGGAAACGATGGTTGACGCTGCGCAGTTCGCACACCAGCGTGCCCCACGACCCGGTGCTTTCACGGCGTGCGAAGCCGGTCATGCTGGCGATCATGCTGGCGCCCGTGGCAGGTGATATAACGTCTGCAAGTCTAACAGAGGCACGGATTTCGCTTGCGGGTCGAATACGCCGACATCAGCCTGCTGGGCGGGCGGGAGGAAAACCAGGACCGGGTGAGTGCCGCGGTGGCCGAGCACGCCGCGTTGCTGCTGGTGGTCGACGGCATGGGCGGACACGCTCACGGGGCGCGCGCCGCACAGGTCACGCAGCAGGTGATCACCGAGGCATTCTGGCATTCGCCGCAGCCGCTGTTCGATCCGCTCGGGTTCCTGCATCTCACCATCGGCCGCGCGCACGAGCAGGTGGTGAAGCTCGGCGCCAAGCTGCCGATGGAGCAGCGCCCGCGCGCCACCTGCGCGGTGTGCCTGATCCAGCAGCACGCCAGCTGGTGGGCGCACGTCGGCGACAGCCGCCTGTACCACGTGCGCCACGGCGCGCTGCTCGCCCGCAGCCGCGACCACAGTCACGTCGAGCTGCTGCTGCGCGAGGGGCTCATCAACGCCGAGCAGGCGCACAATCACCCGATGCGCAACTTCGTCGAATGCTGTCTCGGCGGCGACCCGATACTGCCGGACATGTCGCTCACCCGGCGCCGGCCGCTGGCGGCGGATGACGTGCTGATGGTGTGCACCGACGGGCTGTGGGGCTCGCTCAAGGACGAGGAGATCGCCGGCGAGCTCGGCACGCCGGGTGCGCTGCGCGAGAAGCTGCTGAGCCTCGGCGAGCGCGCCGTGAAGCGCGCCGGAACGGCAAGCGACAACACCTCCGCAGCGGCGCTGCGCTGGCTGGGCAACTAGGCGCGCGCGTGGGCAGACCCTCCGGACGCGCCCCCGACGCGCTGCGCCGCGTGCGCTTCGAGCGCCGTCACGCCAAACATGCCGAGGGAGCGGTGCTGGTGGAGTTCGGCGATACCCAGGTACTGTGCACGGCCAGCATCGAGGATACGGTGCCGCCGTTCCTGCGCGGCAAGGGGCAGGGGTGGATCACCGCCGAGTACGGCATGCTGCCGCGCGCCACCCACACGCGCACCGCGCGCGAGGCGGCGCGCGGTCGGCAATCGGGACGCACCCAGGAGATCCAGCGCCTCATCGGGCGCTCGCTGCGCGCGGTGGCGGACCTGCGCGCCCTCGGCGAGCGCACCATCACCCTCGATTGCGACGTGCTGCAGGCGGACGGCGGCACGCGCACCGCCGCCATCACCGGCGGGTTCGTGGCGCTGTCGCAGGCGTGCGAGCAGCTGGTGCGCCGGCACCTGATCGCCGCGAGCCCGCTGCACGGTCAGGTCGCGGCGGTGTCGGTGGGGATCGTCGCGGGCGTCGCGGTGCTCGACCTCGACTACGAGGAGGACTCGCAGGCCGAGACCGACATGAACGTGGTCATGAACAACGGCGGGGCGTTCGTCGAGATCCAGGGCACGGCCGAAGGCCACGCCTTCCGCCGTCACGAGCTCGATGCGCTGCTCAATCTCGCCGCCGCCGGCATCGCGCAACTGTTCGCGCTGCAGGCCCAGACGCTCGCCGCCCTGTGACGCGTGCCGTACTCGCCAGCGCCAACCCCGGCAAGCTGCGCGAGCTCGCAGCGCTGCTCGCGCCGCTATCGCTCGAGCTCATCTCGCAGGGGAGCCTCGGCATCGAGCCGCCGGCCGAGACCGGCAGCACCTTCCTCGAGAATGCGCTCAGCAAGGCGCGCCACGCGGCGCAGCACGCACAGCTCCCGGCGCTGGCGGACGATTCGGGGCTCGAGGTCGACGCGCTGGGCGGACGCCCGGGGGTGCGCTCGGCGCGCTTCGCGCACCCGGGCGCGAGCGACGAGCAGAACCTGCGCCACCTGCTCGCCGAGCTCGCCGGCGTACCCGCGGCGCGCCGGCAGGCGCGCTACCGGTGTGTCATCGTGTTCGTGCGCAGCGCTCAGGACGCGCAGCCGCTCATTGCCCGCGGCAGCTGGGAAGGGCGCATCGCCACCGCCCCGCGCGGGCACGGCGGGTTCGGCTACGATCCGGTGTTCGTGCCCACAGGCTCCTGGCGCACCGCCGCCGAGCTGAGTGCCGCCGAGAAGAACGCGGTGAGCCACCGCGGCCAGGCGCTGCGCGCGCTCGTCGCGATGCTCGGGCAGGCCGGCTATATTCGCGCGCCATGACGCGCACCAAACCGGGGAAGCTGCTGGTCATCGCCGCCCCCTCGGGCGCCGGCAAGACCTCGCTGGTGAAGGCGCTGCTCGCGAGCGCGCCGCGGCTGCGGCTCTCCATCTCCCACACCACGCGCACCATGCGCCCGACCGAGCAGCAGGGACGTGAGTACCATTTCGTGCCGGTGCCGGAGTTCGAGCGGCTGCGGGCGGCCGGCGAGTTCCTCGAGCACGCCCGGGTGTTCGACAACCTCTATGGCACCTCGCGGGCCTTCGTCGGCGAGCAGCTCAGGGGCGGGCACGATGTGGTGCTGGAGATCGACTGGCAGGGCGCGCAGCAGGTACGGCGCGCCATGCCGCAGTGCGTGAGCATCTTCATCCTGCCGCCCTCACGCCAGGCGCTGGCCGAGCGCCTGGCGCGGCGCGCTACCGACACCCCGGAAGTGATCGCGCGGCGCCTGGCGGATGCCACCGGCGACATGTCGCACTACCGCGAGTTCGACTACGTGGTCGTGAACGATGACTTCGAGAAGGCGCTGGCCGATCTGCAGCGCATCGTCGCCGGCAAGGCGGCGGACCTGCGCAGCGACCGGGCGCCGCTCGCGCCCTTCGTGGCGTCCCTGCTCTCGCCCTGAGCCGCCCCGCCCCGCCGCGCGGGCCGGCGAACCTACGCTGGCCGCCGAGCCGGGTTATCCCTTATAGTTATCGACCCTGCGCACCGCTTGCAGTGCGCCCCAACCCAGTCAAGCGACCATGGCCCGAATCACCGTAGAAGACTGCCTGCAGAACGTCGACAACCTGTTCCAGCTGGTACTGCTGGCGGCGCAGCGTGCGCGCCGGCTGGCGAACGGCGCCGAAGCGACGCTGCCGCTCGAGAACGACAAGCCCACCGTGCTGGCGCTGCGCGAGATCGCCGCCGGCAACATCACCGCCGAGATGCTCCGTGAGCCCGAGCCCGCGCCGGAGTCGGTCGCGCCTGACGCCGACAACCAGTCGAGCTTCCGCGCGCCGCAGTTCGGTCTCGGAGACTGACGGCCCCAGCCCAAACCGATGGACTACGCGTCTTCGCTCCTGGGACTGCTGCCCGGCGGAAGACGCACTCCGGGGCTGAAGGAGCTGCTCGGCGCGGTCGGCGGCTACCTGCCGCCCGAACAGGTCGGGCGCATCCGCGAGGCGGCGGAATTCGGCACCTCGGCGCACCACGGCCAGAAGCGCCTCTCCGGTGAGCCGTTCATCGCGCACCCGGTAGCGGCAGCCGCCATCCTGGCGGATCTCAGGCTCGATGCCGACACCATCGTCGCGGCGATCCTGCACGACGTCATCGAGGACACCCCGACGCCGAAAGACCAGCTGGCGGCGCGCTTCGGCGCGAACGTGGCCGAGATTGTCGACGGGGTCACCAAGCTCGACCAGATCAAGTTCAAGAGCCGCGAGGAGGCGCAGGCGGAGTCGTTCCGCAAGATGCTGCTGGCGATGGTGCGCGACCTGCGCGTCATCCTGGTGAAGCTCGCCGATCGCATGCACAACATGCGCACCATCGAGGCGATGGCGCCCGCGCGGCGCCGGGCGATCGCACGCGAGACGGTGGACATCTACGCGCCGATCGCCGAGCGGCTGGGGCTCTACAACATGAAGCTCGAGCTCGAGGACCTGGGGTTCAAGGCGCTCTACCCGCGACGCTACCAGGTGCTGGAGCGGGCCGTGCGCCGCGCGCGCGGCAACCAGAAGGAGTTCCTCAAGAGGATCGAGCAGCAGCTCAATGCCGCGCTCATGAAGGCCGAGATCCCGGCGCAGGTGGAGACGCGCGAGAAGCACCTGTACAGCATCTACCGCAAGATGCGCCGCAAGCGTGCCACGCTCAACGAGATCGTCGACGTCTACGGCATCCGCATCGTGGTGGACAAGCCCGACACCTGTTACCGCGCGCTCGGCGCGGTGCACTCCGTGTTCAAGCCCATGCCCGGGCGCTTCAAGGACTACATCGCCATCCCGCGCGCCAACGGCTACCAGTCACTGCACACCACGCTGTTCGGCCCGAACGGCGTGCCGATCGAGGCGCAGATCCGCACCCACGACATGCACCGCGTCGCCTCGGCCGGCATCGCCGCGCACTGGAAATACAAGACCGGCAGCGGCACCGACTCCGGCCAGCAGGAGCGCACGCGCGAGTGGCTGTCGAGCCTGGTGTCGCTGCAGGAAGCCGGCACGTCGGAGGAATTCCTCGAGAGCGTCAAGGTCGATCTGTTCCCGGATAAGGTGTACGTGTTCACCCCCAAGGGCCAGATCCTGCGTCTGCCCTCGGGTGCCACGGTGGTCGACTTCGCCTACGCCGTGCACACCGACATCGGCAACCGCTGCGTCGCCGCCAAGGTCGACCGGCGCCTGACGCCGCTGCGCACCGTGCTGCGCAACGGCCAGACGGTCGAGATCATTACCGCCAAGGGCGCAACCCCCAATCCCTCCTGGGTCAATTTCGTGGTGACCGCCAAGGCGCGCAGCGCCATCCGCCACTACCTCAAGGGGCTGCGGCGCACCGAGGCGATCGCGCTCGGCTCGAAGCTGCTCACCCAGGCGCTCGGGGAGTTCTCGCTGTCGCTCGAGGACGTGAGCGAGGAGGTGCGACGCGCCTCCCTCGGTGAGCTCGGCATGAAGGACTTCGACGAGCTGTACGAAAAGATCGGCCTCGGCGAGCGTCTGGCACCGCTGGTCGCCCGGCGGCTGCTGCCGGCCGCTCCCACGGCGACGGGCTCCGCGGGGCTCGCGCCGCTGGCGATCGCCGGCACCGAGGGGCTGCTGGTGACCTATGCGCGCTGCTGCTTCCCGATACCCTACGATCCGATCTTCGCCTTCCTGTCGACCGGACGGGGCGTGGTGATCCATCGCGAGAACTGCGTCAACGTCGAGGACTACCGCAAGCACCCGGAGAACTGGCTGCCGGTGAGCTGGCAGACCGCGCCCGACCGGCTGTTCGCAGCCGAGATCCGCGTCTACGTCGTCAACCGCACCGGCGTGCTGGCGGCGGTCGCCGCAGCGATCGCCAGCACCGAGACCAACATCGACCACGTCTCGATCGACGAGCAGGACAGCGACACGGCGGTGCTCACCTTCGAGCTGCGGGTGCGCGACCGCCGCCACCTCGCGCGCCTGGTGCGCGTCATCCGCCGCATGCCCGACGTCACGCGCGTCAGCCGCACCATCGCCGCGCACGCGCGCGATCCGGCACGCGCGGCCGACCCCGAGCAGGATGAGGACGACGGCGACGCCGACGCAACCGGATGAACAACCGGGGGAGGACCACGGGAATGAGCCGCCAGATGATCCACACCGAGCGCGCGCCGCAGGCGATCGGCACTTACTCGCAGGCGATCCGCGCCGGCGACACCGTCTATCTCTCCGGCCAGGTGCCGCTCGAGCCGGCCACCATGCAGCTGGTGAGCGGCGACATCGAGGCGCAGATCCGCCGCGTGTTCGAGAACCTCAAGGCGGTGGCCGAGGCCGCCGGCGGCTCGCTGGCGCAGGCGGTGAAAATGAACGTCTATCTCACCGATCTCGCGCACTTCGCCAAGGTCAACGAAGTCATGGCGATCTACTGCACCCAGCCCTACCCGGCGCGCGCCGCGGTGGGCGTCGCGCAGCTGCCGCGCGGAGCGCAGGTCGAGATCGAGTGCGTCCTGCACCTCGGCTGAAAGTCGACGGCCGCAGCGCGGCGCCGCCGCCCCCCGCGGTGCGCGCGGAGGAGCGGCCCGTGACCACGTTGCGGGGCGTGGGCGCAGCGCTCGCCGCACGCCTGCGGCGGCTCGGGGTGCAGCGCCTCGCGGATCTGCTGTTCCTGCTGCCGCTGCGCTACGAGGATCGCACCCGGCTGGTACCCATCGGGGCACTCACCCCCGGCACGCGCGCAGCGGTCGAAGGGGAGATCCAGCTCACCGAGATCGCCTACCGCGGCCGCCGACAGCTGCTGTGCCGCCTCGCCGACGGCTCGGGAATGCTGACGCTGCGCTTCTTCCATTTCTCCGCCAGCCAGCAGCAGGGCCTGTCGCGCGGCACGCGGCTGCGTTGTTTCGGCGAGGTGCGCCGCGGACCGCTCGGACTCGAGATGGTGCACCCGGAATACCGCCGCCTGCTCGCCGACGCCGCCCCGCTCGAAGAGACACTCACGCCCATCTATCCGCTGACCGAGGGCGTGCCGCAGGGGCGCCTGCGCGCACTCATCGGCGCGGCGCTGCGCGAGACCGAGCGCGGCGGCCTCACCGACTGGGTGTCCGCGGACGCCGGGCTCCCGCCCGGCCTACCGGCGCTGCCGGAAGCGCTCGGCTACCTGCACGCCCCGCCGCGCGCGGCACGGTTACCGGAGCTCACCGCCGGCCGCCACCCCGCGCAGCGACGACTCGCCTTCGAGGAGCTGCTGGCGCACCACCTGGCGCTGCGTTTGCGCAGGCGCGCCCTACAGACCGAGGCGGCCGCCCCGCTCGGCGATGAGGCCGGCCTCGCACGGCGGCTGCTCGCGGCGCTGCCGTTCGCGCTCACTGCGGCCCAGACGCGGGCGCTCGCCGATACCGAGCAGGACCTCAGAGGCGCGGTGCCGATGGTGCGGCTGCTGCAGGGCGATGTCGGCTGCGGCAAGACGGTGGTCGCGGCGGCGGCCGCTGCGCGCGCGGCCGGCAGCGGCGCGCAGGCGGCGCTCATGGCACCCACCGAGCTGCTGGCGGAGCAGCACTGGCGCAGCCTCAACGGCTGGTTCGCGCCGCTCGGGGAGACGGTCGCGCTGGTGTCGGGTGGGCTGCCTGCGCGCACGCGCAGGAGTGCGCTCGCGGCCATCGCCGGCGGCGAGATTCGTGTCGTGGTCGGCACCCAGGCGCTGTTCCAGGAGGGCATCGAGTTCGCACGCCTGGCGCTCGTCATCGTCGATGAGCAGCATCGCTTCGGCGTACAGCAGCGCCTGAAGCTCTCGGAAAAAGGGCAGCAGGGCGGGCGGCTGCCTCACCAGCTCATCATGACCGCGACACCTATTCCGCGCACGCTGGCGATGACTGCTTACGCCGACCTCGACATCTCGGTGATCGACGAGCTGCCACCGGGACGTGCGCCGGTGCAGACCGTGGTCGTGCCCGAGCAGCGCCGTGCGCAGGTGGTCGCGCGCATCGTGGCGGCCTGCCGCGCCGGCCGCCAGGCCTACTGGGTGTGCCCGCTGATCGATGAGTCGGATGAGCTGCGCGCGCAGGCGGCGGAAGAGACCGCAGCGCGCCTCGCCGAGGCGCTGCCCGGCGTCGAGGTCGGACTGGTGCACGGGCGCATGCCCGCCCGCGAGCGCGATCGGGCGATGCTCGCCTTCAAGGGCCGACGGATCCAGCTGCTGGTCGCGACCACCGTTATCGAGGTCGGGGTGGACGTGCCCAACGCGACGCTCATGGTGATCGAGAACGCCGAGCGCCTGGGGCTCGCGCAGCTGCACCAGCTGCGCGGGCGCGTCGGGCGCGGCACCGCGGCGAGTACCTGCGTGCTGCTGTACCGCGCGCCGCTCAGCACGCTCGCGCGCGCGCGCCTCAAGGTGATCCGCGACAGCGCCGACGGCTTCGAGATCGCACGCCGCGATCTCGAACTGCGCGGCCCCGGGGAGCTGCTCGGCACCCGCCAGACCGGGCTCGCGCAGCTGCGCGTGGCCGATCTCATGCGCGATGCGGACCTGCTGCCGCGTGTGCAGCAGAGCGCCGAGCGGCTGCTGGCGGCGCACCCCGAGCACGTGGCCGCCCTCACCGCCCGCTGGATCGGCGCCGGCGAGCGTTACGGGCGGGTGGGGTAACGAGCCCTCGGACAGGCTCAGCGCTGCGACATCGAATAGGGCTGCGGCGCGTTCGCGCCCGGCCAGCTGCGGTTGGGCTGCGCCTGCATGGTGAAGCGCAGCTCGCCGCCCGCGTGGGGATACAACCCGCGTTCCTCCTGCCGGTGCTGTGCTACGCCTACATCGCCTGGTACGCGCTGCGCGGCTCACGGCAACGCGCACTCATCGATAGCGGCGCCGCGGCCTGACGGACGCGGCTCGAGCACGCCAGCGGGCCGCGCCGGCCGCACGCGGCGGTATCATAGCGGCGCTTGCCCGTGGAGCCTTCAGGTCAGGAGATGGCTGCAGTTACACCAGATGTCGCCGCGGCGCCGCGCTACCCGGAGGCGCCGCTGTGGACGCGCCTGACGCGGCGCCTGCAGGAGTACGCGCGCCTCGCGCGGCTCGATCGCCCGATCGGCACCTGGCTGCTGCTGTGGCCGGCGCTGTGGGCGCTGTGGATCGCGGGCGCCGGACGCCCCGACGGGCGCGTGCTCATCGTGTTCGTGCTCGGCGTGTTCGTGATGCGCGCCGCGGGCTGCGTGATCAATGACTTCGCGGACCGCAACATCGATCCGCACGTGCGTCGCACGCGCGACCGCCCGCTGGCCGCGCGCCGCGTCGCCCCGGTCGAGGCGCTGGTGCTGTTCGCGTTGCTGATGGCCGTCGCGCTGTATCTGGTGACGCGTCTCGACCCGTTCACGGTGAGGCTCGCGTTCATCGGCGCGCTGCTCACCGTCTCCTACCCCCTGGTCAAGCGCTTCTTTCCCATGCCGCAGCTGTACCTGGGGATTTCCTTCGGCGGCTGGAGCGTGCCCATGGCGTTCGCGGCGCAGCTCGGCCAGCTGCCGCGCGTCGCCTGGGTGCTCTACATTGCCGCGGTCATCTGGGCGGCGATCTACGACACCATCTACGCCATGATCGATCGCGAGGACGATCTGAAGATCGGCGTGAAGTCGAGCGCCATCCTGTTCGCGGACCTGGACCGGCTGCTGATCGGCGTGATGCAGCTGATGATGCTGTACGCGCTGGTGCTGGTCGGGCGCAGTATGCATTACGGGCGCTGGTACCAGGGCGGCGTGATCGCCGCGGCAGTGCTGTTCGCGTGGCAACAGTGGCTCATCCGCCGCCGCGAGCCGGCCGGTTGCCTGCGCGCCTTCCTCAACAACCAGTACGTCGGTCTGGCGGTGTTCGTCGGCATCCTGCTGCAGCACGTGTACGCGTGACCGCCTGCACAGGCTGCGAGCCTGTCATGCATGAGTGACCACAAGAATCAGCCGTTCGCCGCGCGCTTGAGCTTCGCCCTGCAGGGACTGGCCCACGGGCTGCGCACCCAGGCGAGCCTCAAGCTGCAGGCCGTCGCCGGCGTGCTCGCACTGCTGGTGCTGGTGGTGCTGCGGCCGACGGCCCTGTGGTGGGCCCTGGTGCTGCTCGCCAGCGCCACGGTGGTGGCGGCGGAACTGTTCAACACCGCGATCGAGCAGCTCGCCGACGAGCTGCACCCGCACAACAGCCCGGGGATCCGCATCGTCAAGGACTGTGCCGCCGCCGGCGTGCTGGTCGCCGTGCTCGGCGCCCTGGGCGTTGCGGTCGCGTTCGCGGTGCACCTGATGCGGTCGTCCGCCGGCGCGTGAGCGGTTGAAACTGAGAACTCATTTGGGGCGCAGCAGCCCTCGCCCGCTCACTATGCGGCGGCTGCTCTGTTCACATAAGGTCATCCGCCGTGTCGACCGAAGATAAAGACCTCCCGGCCCGGCTGCAGGCGATCGACGAACGCCTCGCCCGGCTGGAACGAAGCGTGTTTGGACCGCAGCTGCGGGCGCAGCCTCCCGCGGCTGCTGCGCCGGCTCCGCCCGCGGTGCCCCGGCAGGCAGCACAGCCCGCCCCACCCGCCGCCGGGCCGGCGCGCACAGCTCCGGCAGCAGCGCGCGGCGCGCCGCTGCCGCTGCCCTCGGCCTACGCCTGGCCACCCGCGCCCGTGGGCGCAGCGGCTCCCGTGCCGCGGCGGCCCGCTCCGGGCGAGCAATCGGACCTCGCCATCACCAACATTCTCGGCTGGAGCGGCGCGGTCGCACTGGTGCTGGCGGCAGCGTATCTCATCCGGCTGGCGATCGACGCCGGCTGGCTGACGCCGACCGTGCAGGTCGGCGCCGCAGCGCTGTTCGGCGTGGCGCTGATCATTGCCGGCTTCGCGCTGAGCCGCATCAGCGAGCGCTACGCGGGGCTGCTGCCGGCAGCCGGCATCGCCGTGCTCTTTCTCTCGGTATACGGCGCACACCTCCTCTACCACCTCATGGACGCCAACGCGGCCAGCGTCGCGGTGATGGTGGTGTGCGCAGTCTCCATCGGGCTGTGCATCGCCTTCGACAGCGACCTGTACGCGCTGTTCGCGGTCGCCGGCTCCTACTCCGCGCCGTTCCTGCTCGCGCGCGGCGGCGGCGCCTCCGCCGGCGACCTGGCGCTGTACTACAGCGCCTGGAGCCTCACCTTCACGGTGCTGGCGATCCTGCGCGGCCGGCGCGTGATCTATCTGCTCGCGCTCTACGTGGCGCTGGTGGGCTTCGACGCGCTGGCGCGGCCGCATCATCTCGATTGGCGCACGGTGCTGGAATTTCAGACGATGCAGTTCCTCATCTTCGGCACGGGCGCGGTGGTGCTCACCATCCGCCGCGGCGAGCCGATGGATGAGACCACCGCGGTCGCGCATCTGCCGGCGCTGGTGCTGTTTTACGCGTTGCAGTACCTAGTGCTGCGCAGCCACCTGCCGCAGGCGGCGCCGTGGATCGCCATCGGGACGTTGCTCGCGGTGGCGCTCCTCTACGTCATCGTGCGCGTGGCGCTCAAGCGCTCCTCACCGGGCGGGCAGCTGCTCCTCGGATCGTATGCGGCGCTGGTGCTGTTCCACGCCGGCTATCTCGAGAGCGTGCCGGCGGCCGCCGCGCCATGGCTGGCGGTCGCAGTGGTGGGCGCGGTGCTGGCGCTGCGGCGCCGCTGGGGCTCGGCCGGCAGCGGCCTGACGCCGCTGCTGATCGCGGTCGGCGCGATATTCGTCATCAACCTGCTGCGGGCACTCACCGGCGCGGCGATGCAGACGGTGCCCGCACACCAGCTGCTCGCGCCGATCTACGCCGCCCTGCTGTATCTCGGCTACGCGCTCACCCGGCGCGAGCCGTCGCAGTCGCGCTTCTCGGCCGTGCTGCTGTACGCGGGACATCTGACGGCAATGTCCGCGATCGTGCAGCTCATTCACGAGCCGATCCTGCAGTCGGTGACCTGGGGACTGCTGGCGCTCGGGTCGCTGGCGTGGTCGTTGAGTGAGCGCGAGCGGCTCCTCGGGCAGTCCTCGCTGCTGCTGTTCGGCACGACGGCGGCCAAAGTCATGCTGTTCGACCTGGCGGGCGCCGCACCGCTCGCGCGCATCGTCAGCCTGTTCGTGCTGGGGATCACCTTCTACGTCGCCGGGCTGCTCTACCGGCGCATGTCGCAGGCGGCCGAGCCGCGCTCGCCGAGCGCCGGTGAGCGCCCCCTCCCGGGGTCAGGAACTGCTCAATTGTCGACTTCCGGTACCGTGCAACGTTGACACGGCCGGCCAGGCTCGGGCATGGTCGGCCGATGACCGACATCGACCCCGGTCCGATCCGCCACGACTGGTCGCTCGCCGAAGTCGGCGCACTGTTCGCGCTGCCCTTCATGGACCTGATCCTGCGCGCGCAGCGGTTGCACCGCGCACACCACGCCGCCAACACCGTGCAGATGAGCACGCTGCTGTCGATCAAGACCGGCGCCTGCCCGGAAGATTGCGCCTACTGCCCGCAGAGCGCGCACTACGACACCGGGGTCGGGCGCGAGGCGCTCATGGAGGTCGCGGCGGTGCGCGCCGCCGCGCTGCGCGCCCGCGAGGCGGGCGCCACGCGCTTCTGCATGGGCGCGGCTTACCGCTCGCCGAAGGACCGCGACCTCGAGGTGATCGTGCGCCTGATCCGCGAGGTACGCTCGCTCGGGCTCGAGAGCTGCGCCACGCTCGGCATGCTCAGCCCCGCTCAGGCGCAGCGGCTCAAGGCGGCCGGCCTCGACTACTACAACCACAACCTCGACACTTCGCCGCAGTTCTACGGCGCGATCGTAAGCACCCGCACTTATCAGGACCGGCTCGACACGCTCGCAGCGGTGCGCGCGGCGGGACTGAAGGTGTGCTGCGGCGGCATCATCGGCATGGGCGAGTCGGTGCACGACCGCGCGCAGCTGCTGCGCACCCTCGCCAACCTCCCCGCGCATCCCGAGAGCGTGCCGATCAACCGCCTGGTGCGCGTGCCCGGCACGCCGCTCGCCGCAGCGCCCGACGTCGATGCGTTCGACTTCGTGCGCACCATCGCGGTGGCGCGCATCCTGATGCCGCGCGCCCAGGTGCGCCTCTCGGCGGGGCGCGAGAGCATGAGCGATGAGCTGCAGGCGTTGTGCTTCCTCGCCGGCGCCAACTCCATCTTCTACGGCGAGCGGTTGCTCACCACCGGCAACCCGGACGTGGCGCACGATCGCGAGCTCCTCGCGCGCCTCGGGCTGACGGCCGCGGGCCATGAAACGGGCGGCGCCGGCGCTTGAGGCGGCGCTCGCGCCGCTCGATGCGGCGCAGCTGCGGCGCGAGCGCCGCACCGTCGCGACCTGCCCCGCGGGCGGACGGACGCTGACCCTGCGCGAGGGCCGCGCGCTCATCGACTTCAGCAGCAACGACTACCTGGGTCTGGCGCGCCACCCCAAGCTCGCCGAGGCCATGAGCGCGTGCGCCGCGCGCACCGGGGCCGGCAGCGGCGCCTCGCATCTCATCACCGGTCACGGCGCCGAGCACGCGCGCCTCGAGGAGGAGCTCGCCGCCTTCACCGCCCGCGAGCGGGCGCTGCTGTTCTCCACCGGCTATATGGCGAACCTCGCGGTCATGGCGACGCTCAGCGGCCGTGGCGAGCGCGTGCTGCTCGACCGGCTGAGCCATGCCTCGCTCGTCGACGGCGCGCGGCTCGCCGGGGTGCAGCTCAGCCGCTACGGCCATGCGGATGCGGCGGCCGCGGCGCGGCTGCTGGCGGCGGATCCCGCGCATACCGTGCTGCTCGCCACCGACGGGGTGTTCAGCATGGACGGCGATCTCGCGCCGCTGCCCGAGCTCGCGCGCTGTGCGCGCGCCCACGATGCCTGGCTGGTGGTCGACGATGCGCACGGCCTCGGCGTCGTGGGCCGGAGTGGGCGCGGCACGCTCGAGCACTTCGGCCTCGGGTGCGAGGCCGTGCCCGTGCTCGTCGGCACGCTCGGCAAGGCCTTCGGCTCGTTCGGCGCCTTCGTGGCCGGCGGGGCCGATCTCATCGAGCTGCTCATCCAGAAGGCGCGCACTTACATCTACACCACGGCGCTGCCGCAGCCGGTGGCGGCCGCGAGCCGTTGCGCACTCGCGCTCGCTCAGCAGGAACCCTGGCGACGCGAGCGCCTCGCCGCTCTCACGGGGCGCTTCCGCGCCGCCGCGCGCGCCCTTCGGGTCCCGCTGGCAGACTCCGCCACGCCCATCCAGCTGGTGCCCCTCGGCAGCGCCGCGGCGGCGCTGGCGGCGCAGCGCGAGCTCGAGCAGGCGGGCTTCTGGGTGGCCGCGATCCGTCCGCCCACGGTCCCCGCCGGCAGCGCCCGGCTGCGGGTCACGCTGTCGGCGGCGCATACCGAGGCCGAGGTCGAGGCGCTCGCCGAGCAGCTGGCGCACGCCTGTCAGCACGCCTCCACGCACGCCGCACCGCACGCGCAAGCGCACTCCGGAGCCGCCGACGTGTGAGCGCGCTCTATCACGAGGTGTACGGCGAGAAATGCGGCCGGGATCTGGTGCTGTTGCATGGCTGGAGTCTGAATCTCGCCGTGTGGGGCGGGCTGGTGCGCCAGCTCGTGCCACACTTCCGCGTGATCGCCATCGATCTGCCCGGCCACGGCCGCAGCGACTGGGACCCGCGCGCCAGCACGCCGGCCGCCCAGGCCTGGCGCGTGCACGAGACGCTCGCTCCGCTCACCGAGCGCTATGCACTGCTCGGCTGGTCGCTCGGCGGGCAGGTGGCGCTCGACCTCGCGGCCGCCCTCCCCGCCGGCATCGAGCGCCTCGTGCTGGTCGCCACCACGCCGAAATTCCTCGCCGCGCCCGGCTGGCGCTGCGGCACGCGCCGGCCGCTGCTCGCGCGCCTCATACACCGGCTGCACGCCGACGGCGAGCGGGCGGTGAACGATTTCCTGGCACTCGCCGTGCGCGGCAGCAAGCCGCGCACGGCGGCCCGGGCACTGGCCCGGCTGCGCGCGGCGCTGCGCACGCAGGGCCGCGCGCGGCCCGAGGCGCTCACCGCGGGCCTGGCGCGGCTGCGCGACGGGGATCTGCGATCCGCACTGGCACTGGTACGCGTGCCGGTGTTGGTGGTGGCCGGCCAGCGCGACCGGGTCATCCGGCGCGCGGCGGTGCGGCGGCTCGCCCGCGGCCTCAAGGCGCGCTACGTCGAGGTGGGCGGGGCCGCGCACGTGCCGTTCCTGTCGCATCCGCGGCAGTTCGCGCGCCAGCTCGTCGGGTTTCTGCGTGACTGAGCCGGACGCTGCCTTTCGTCTTGATCGCCACCGGCTGCGGGCGTCCTTCGAGCGCGCCAGCGCCAGCTACGAGTCGGCGGCCGGCCTGCAGGCGCGCGTGGCCGCCGAGCTGCTCGAGCGCCTCGATGCCTTTCGCTTCCGGCCGCGCGTGGTGCTCGACCTGGGAGCGGGCACCGGGCGGGTAAGCGGCGAGCTCAAGCGCCGCTACCGGCGGGCGCTCGTGGTTGCGCTCGATCTCTCGCCGGGGATGCTGCGCCAGGCCCGCCGCCACCAGCGGCTGTGGCGGCGCTTCGAGCGGCTGTGCGGCGACGCGCTGCGCGTGCCGCTCAAGGACGGCAGCGTCGATGTGGTCTTCAGTAGCCTGATGCTGCAGTGGTGCGAACCGCTGGAGACGGCACTCGCCGAAGTGCGCCGCGTGCTCGCGCCCGGCGGTTTCTTTGCCTTCAGCACCTTCGGCGCCGACACGCTGCACGAGCTGCGCAGCGCCTGGGCGCAGGCTGACGGCTACAATCACGTGAATCACTTCCCCGACGTGCACGAGCTGGGCGATGCGCTGGTGCACGCCGGGCTCACGGAGCCGGTGCTGGACATCGATCGCATCGAGGTGGACTACGCCGATGCCCGCTCGCTGATGCGGGACCTGAAAACGATCGGCGCGCACAACGCGACGGCCGGCCGGCCGCGTGCGCTCGCTGGCCGTGCGCGTCTCGAGCGCGTCGAGCGCGCCTACGAGAGCTTTCGCCGCGCCGGTCGACTGCCGGCCACCTACGAGGTGATCTTCGGGGCGAGCTGGGGCGGCGGCGCCCGTTCCGCCGTCCCGGCCGCAGGGGGTGTCGCGCGCATCGCACCCGGTTCGATCGGCAGGGCACGCGCCTCATGAGCGCGCGCGGCATATTCATCACGGGTACCGATACCGGAGTCGGCAAGACCGTCGTGGCCTGCGCCCTGGTGCGCGCGTTGCGCGGCCAGGGGCTTACGGTCGGTGTCATGAAGCCCGTGGCCTCCGGGGCCGTGCCAACCCCTCATGGCCTGCGCAACGCCGACGCCCTTGCGCTCATGGAGGCGGCGGGCACGAAGCGGCCCTACGGCGACGTGAACCTGTATTGCTTCGAGCCGTCGATTTCGCCGCATATCGCTGCAAAAGAGGCCATGATCGATGTTGATTGCAACATAATCCGGTATCATTACGATGCCCTCGCTGCGGAGACCGATCGGGTCGTCGTCGAGGGGGCAGGGGGTTGGTTTGCGCCCATCAACGAGCACCAGACCATGGCGGATGTGGCCTGGGCGCTCAGTGTGCCGGCACTCTTGGTCGTGGGCCTCAAGCTCGGCTGCCTGAGCCACGCCCAACTGACGCGCCTGGGGATCGAGGCCCGCGGCGTGAGCTTCGCCGGCTGGGTCGCCAGCGGCATCGACCCTCAAATGGAGCGCGTGAGCGCGAACCTCGCCACGCTCGAGCGCGTACTCGGTGAGCCGCCGCTCGCGGTGCTCCCCTACGCGCCGGAGAGCTTGAGCTCGCTGTCACTCACGCCGCTCGCGCAGCGGCTCGCCCTGCAACCCGTAAGCTTCTGAAGCGGAACGCCATTCCCTCATGCCGCTCACCCGCTGGCTGCGCCGCCTCGCCCTCGCTGGCGTGCTGCTGTGCCTCACGGTGGTGGTGCTTGGCGCCTACGTGCGCCTGACCGCCGCCGGTCTCGGCTGCCCCGACTGGCCCGGCTGCTACGGACACCTGACGCCCAACGGCGCCGCGCAGGATTCCGCCGCGGCGGCGGCTTATGCCGGCACGCCGCTCGAGCCCGGCAGGGCCTGGCGCGAGATGATCCACCGCTACGCCGTCGGGGCGCTCGGCGTGACGATCCTGCTGATCACGGCGCTGGCGACCGGGGGGCGCCGGCGGCGCGCGGTGAGCGTGCCGCTCGCGCTGACGCTGCTCGCGATCGTAGTGGTGCAGGCGATCCTCGGGAGGCTGACGGTGACCTGGCAGCTGAACCCGCTCATCGTCACGCTGCACCTGCTGTTCGGCATGACGACGCTGGCGCTGCTCTGGTGGCTGTACCTGTCGTTGCCGCGGGACTCCTGGGGCACGGCCGCCCTGCTCGGCCCCGGTCACTCGATCAGCGGTGGCGGCGCCCTGGCCGTCGCGAGCGCCCGGCGACTTACTCTCATCGGCCTGGCAGTGCTCGCGCTGCAGATCGCGGTCGGCGGCTGGACCAGCAGCAACTACGCGGCGATCGCTTGTCCGGACCTGCCGACCTGCCAGGGCGCCTGGTGGCCACCCGCCGACTACCGCC
>Ga0187772_10000490_pt1 | contig 17778 bp, 21 predicted proteins | sample 0116_SJ02_MP15_2_FD_133137 | JGI IMG/M metagenome (GOLD analysis project Ga0187772, IMG submission 133137) | Tropical peat soil microbial communities from peatlands in Department of Meta, Colombia - 0116_SJ02_MP15_20_MG | ecosystem: Environmental > Terrestrial > Soil > Wetlands > Peat | place... | reverse complement strand
GCGCCCCTCGGCCCCGTCACCCCGCCAGCGTCGACGGGTCACGGTAAGGCTGCTCCCGTCAGGACCTGACCCGGTGCCCGTGATGGTTACCCGCTAGGGCGCTCCTCCGAGCACCCGTCGCGGGACCCGCGGCCCGACGGAACAGAGCGTCTACGGAGCCACGCGGGACGCGCGACCCCCTCGAACGTCGCTCCTGCCTGTCACCCCCGCTAAGGACGGTTTCGGTGTGTAAGGGGACGCCCAACCCCCCGGTCTAGCCTAGCACGGGATTGGACGCCGAGCGTCTACATAGCCCTTGGGTCCGCCAACTGCGGCCGAAACGGGGGCGGAAGGTCGCCCCCGGTCGGCCCGCTCAGCGGATATGCTCCAGGCTGAACGAGCCGAGGTTGAACGCGCGCTTGGTGAACGTGTAGCCGACCCAGCTCCGCGCCTGAGCCTCGCCGAGGCCCCGCACGGCAAGGAACGTCTTCATCTGCTCGACCTTGAGGTTGATCGAGCCGTCGACCATGTGCTCCAGGGTCTGGAGGTCCGACTCGGAGTGCATCCCGCTCTCGAGCTCGTAGTAGCCGACCGCGCCGTCGAGCTTCCGCCGGCCGATGAACGGCTGGAGGAAGCGGAACGTCGCGGCCGTGTCGAGATAGGCCGTGACGGTGGAGACCGACTCGAAGATGATGCGGTAGGTCTGGAACTGCTCCTTGAGCTGCTCGGCGTAGCCATCGACCGTCCTCGCGAGCTGGTCGAGGACCCCCCGGTCGGTCGACGAGAGGAAGCGGACCCCGGGGGCGGCCCCCGAGGCCCCGACCGCGAGCGAGTAGAGGTCGACGAACCGGAGCATCCCCTTCCGCTCCGCGTCCGCCGTGCCCGGGTGGAGCTGCAGGAGGTCGTCGCGGACCTGGCTGTAGGTCTTGTCGGTGACGACCCAGATCGACGGGACCCCCTGGCGGAGCCCCTCGACGGAGAAGAGGCGGCCGAGAACGTCCTTTCCGGAGTGGGCAGGACCGTTGATCAGGAGCTGCGTTCCGGCGAGGAACCCCCCGAACAGGAGGTCGTCCAAGCGGCGGACGCCGCTGCGGATCCGCAGGGGGCTCGCGTCCGCCACGCTCTCGGCGTGCATCCGGTCGGCCTCAGCGCTCGCGGCGACGTTGGCGAGGCGCTCGAGGTCGCGGGTCCTCTCGGTGAGCAGGCTCTCCCGGTTGCGGAGGTCGTCCTCCTTCTTCGCGAGCTGCTGGCGGAGGGCGTCGAGCCGTTCGGACTCGGTGGACGGCGCGATCTTCGCGCCGCCGAGCTCCCGTCGCGCCGTCTCGAGGCGGCGGGCCTCGAGGTCGAGGGCCGAGCGGCGGGTCTCGAGCTTCTGGTCGAAGGCGACCAGCTCTTTCTCCTTGAACTCGAGCGGGGCCCGTCGCCGTTCCAGCTCCTCGGCGGCGAGGCGGATCTCCTCGAACTTCGTCCGGAGCTCGTTCTCCCGGGAGACGAGGTCCCGCTCGCGCTGGGTCGCCTCCGCCAGCCGGCGAGCGGCCTCCGCGTCGGACGGTCCGGTGGACTTGCCCGCGGCCTGCTGTCGGAGCTGGTCGGCCTCGGCGCCGAGGCGTCGCGCCTCCCCCTCCAGGTGCACGACCCTGCGTCGTAGCTCGGTCTCCCGGTCGATGTACTGCTGCTCCCGAGTGGTGAACTCCTCGCGGAGCCGCTGCTCCGATTCCGGGGACGCCGGGGCGTCCGCTCCGGGCCCGCTGGGGGGGTCCGGGGGCGGGGCCGGCCCTGCGGCCGGCGGGGCCGGAGGTGCGACCGTCTCGAGCGCGTTGAGTCGCTCCTTGAGGTGGGCGAGCTCTTCCTCCTGGGCATGGAGCGCCGCCTCGCGTTCCTTCGCCTCGCGCGAGCGGACGTACTTGATCACGGCGATCGAGCCGCGTTTGACGTGCTCGACCTGGTCCTCGAGCTGCTTGCGGCGCGACCGTTCGTCGTACAGCTGGCGCTGGAGCTCCTGGACCTCCTGGATCATCGACGCGGGGTCGAACTGCTCGCTCTTGACGCGGTCGAGAAGGCCCGTGAGCCAACGCACGACCGTCTCCTCGCGCTCCAGGACGACGGACGACGTGCCCCCGTCGGGCGGGGCCCCCGCGGGCGGGACCTCCCTTCCCGGCGCCGGGGCCGGCGCGGGCGCCGGCGCGGGAGGGGCCAGGTCGGAGGCCCGGATCCACTCCTCCATCGCGCGGTCGTCGCCCTCGACCCAGCGCCGGAGGACGTCGGCGGACTCCTTGCCGCTCGAGGCGAGCTTCGGGCGCCGCGCGCGCTCGAGCTTGGAGACCGAGCCGACCCAACGCTCGACGATCTGGTCGGGGTTCACCGACGGCGGGCTGTCCCCGGGGCCGGCAGGAGGCGGGGTGCCGGTGGCCGAGCGGAGGATCGTCGCGCGGTCGGCCGCCGGCAGGCCGAGCTGGGAGAGCTCGTCGGCGGAGAGGGCGCGGGCCGCGTCCGGGCTGTCGTGCCCCCCGTCGACCAGGCGACGGGCGGCGTCAGCGCTGACCCCCAGGACCCGCGCGAGCTCGCTCGCGCGGGACGACGCCGGTTCGGCGACCGACCCTGCGCCGTCGGCGGAACCTTCCATAGGACCGGGAACGTAACTAGCGCGGAGGGGGGTCTTAAGGGGTCCCCCGGAGGTCGTCGCCCCCGAGGGAACCCCGGCGGTCCACCCCGCCCCTCCTTTATACCCGGGTCCCTCGGCCGGGCGTGGACGCGGACCGTCGGGTGGAGCTGATCGTCCGGGACACGGCCGAGGTGCTCACGCCGGAGGAGGTGCGCGCCCTGGTCGAACGGAGCGAGCGGCCGAAGGCGTACATCGGCTTCGAGCCGAGCGGAGCGCTGACGGTCGCGCACCTGATCACGGCCCGCAAGATCCTCGACCTCGCCCAGGCCGGATGCGACGTCACCGTCTTCCTCGCCGACTGGCACGCCTGGATCAACGACAAGCTCGGGGCCGACCTCGACCGGATCCGCGCGGCGGGGCGGTACATGGAGGCGACGTTCGCGGCCCTCGGGGCCGAGGGCCCCGGCGTGAGGTACCGCTGGGCGAGCGAGCTCACCGGCTCGTCGGACTACTGGGCCCGGGTGGTGCGGGTCGCGAAGGCGACCTCCCTCGCCCGCACCCGACGGGCGATGTCGATCATGGGCCGGTCGGAGGACGAGCCGAACCTCGATTCGGCGAAGCTGTTCTACCCGGCGATGCAGGCGGCGGACATCTTCGAGCTCCCCGTCGAGCTCGCCTACGGAGGGATGGACCAGCGACGCGCGCACGTCCTCGCCCGGGAGGTCGCGCATCACTACCACTGGCCGGTCCCGGCGGCGGTCCACACCCCGCTCCTCAGCTCCCTGCGCGGGGGGGCGCGGATGGACCCGGTCGAGGGGACCGTCGAAGGGAAGATGTCGAAGTCCGACCCGGGCTCCGGGATCCCGATCCCGTCCGACCGGGCCGAGATCGAGGCGCGCGTCTCCGCGGCGTTCTGCCCGGCGAAGCAGCTCGAGGGGAACCCGCTGGTGGAGGCGGTGCGCTACATCGTCTTCCCGTGGGAGGGGAAGCTCACGGTCGACCGCCCGGAGAAGTACGGGGGCCGAGCGGAGTTCGCCGACGTCGCGGCGTTCGAGGCGGCGTGGAGCGACGGGAAGCTCCACCCGCAGGATCTCAAGGCGGCGGTCGCCGCCTCCCTGGACCGGCTCGTCGAGCCGGCGCGTCGCTACTTCCGGGACCACCCCGAGCGGTCGCCGACGGCGTTCCGCGGCCCCACCGGTCCGGGGCCCGGGTCGCCTGCCCGGCACTGAGCGTCCGAGGCGTCCGTCGACGGCCCAGGGGAGGGCACCGCTCCAGAGGCCCCGTCCACGGGCCCGCCGGGCCGGCACCGTTAAGTAGACTGGGACCTCGGAGGGAACCCACCCGTGAGCCGAGGACCCTTCGGGGTTCCGCTGACGCGAGGAACCATGGCGCGACCGATCTACGTGCGGTTTGAGACCCCCGACGAACTCGCCGAGAAGGCGTTGCAGCTCGTCCAGGTGGCGAGCGAGACCGGCAAGGTCCGTGTCGGGACGAACGAGGTGACGAAGTCGAGCGAGCGGGCGGAGGCGAAGCTGGTCGTGATGGCCGAGGACGTCGACCCGGTCGAGATCCTCGTCCACGTCCCGATGCTCTGCGAGGAGAAGCGGATCCCCTACGTCTACGTCCCAAAGAAGCAGCGGCTGGGCCAGTCGGCGGGCCTCTCCAAGTCCGCCGCGAGCGTCGCGATCGTCGAAGCCGGTGAGGGCAAGGGGCTCCTGGACGAGCTCGCCGGCGCGTACCCCAACCTGAGGAAGTGAGGTTCCTCTCGGAGGCCGTGCGTCCATGCCCGAGGAGAAGGGGTCCCCGGCCGAGGTCCTCGAGCTCGTCGGCCGCACGGGGATGGCGGGGGAGGCGACCCAGGTGAAGGTCCGCGTCCTCGCCGGACGCGACCGCGGCAAGATCATCACCCGGAACGTCGCCGGCCCGATCCGGCTCGGGGACGTCCTGATCCTGCGCGAGACCGCGCGCGAAGCGCGCAAGCTCTCCGTCCGATAGCCGAGGGTCGATGGTCGCGAAACGCCAGTGCTCGTTCTGCGCCCAGGAGATCGAGCCCGGGACCGGGACGATCTTCGTCAAGCGCGACGGGACCGTCTACCAGTTCTGCTCGTCGTCCTGCCGCAAGCAGCAGCTCCATCTCGGCCGGATCGGCCACCGCTTCAAGTGGACGAGGGCCTACGCGCTCAAGCGCGCGGCCGAGCGGTCCACGGTCGAACGGGCCCCTGGGGGACCGACGCCCTCGGCCCCGGGCACGCGCGCGGGCCGGCACGCGGGGGGACGGGGCCGCCCGGCGGCGACCCCCGCGGTCGCCCCGGTGCCGGAAGCGCCGAGCGAGCCCGTCCCCGCGGCGGCCGCGGCCCCACCCGCCAAGAAGCCCCGGGCGAAACCTGCGGCCAAGACGACCCCCAAGCCACCGGCGAAGGCCGCCGCCAAGCCCGACCCCAAATCGTCGAACGACGCCTGAGCGTCGTCCCGGTCCCGCCGCTCCAACGTAACGGGTAAGCCTCGCGTGCCGCACGGCCGGGCATGGCCGCCGAGCCACCGTGGACCACGCCGAGCGCCCTCGGGGAGTACGCGTTCTGTCCTCGGGCGCACTTCTACCGGATCCACGCCGAGGCGCCGCCCAGCCGCGCCGCCGTCGCGGGAGAGGCGTACCACGCGCGGAGGCTCTCCTCCGAGCGGTGGCGGGACGAGCATCGCGCGATCCCCTGGCTCGCCGTGGCCGTCGGCGTCGGGCTCGTCGTGCTCGCGGTCCTCGTGACGGTCCTGTGACCCCGGTCGTTCCGCTGGTCCTCGGACTGGCCGGCGTCGTCGTCGCCGTGGCCGGGGCGGTCTCGCTCCGGCGCCGCGCCGTCGATCGTCGTCTCGGAGAGCTCGTCGCGATCGACGCCGGCCGAGCCGCCACGCTCCGTTCGAGCCGGTACCGGCTGGCCGGTCGGCCCGACGTCCTGTTGCGGGCGGCCGACGGGACGCTGCTCCCGGTCGAGCTGAAGCACCGCCCGGCCCCGGCCGCGGGGCCGTTCCCGTCCCACCTCGTGCAGCTCGGGGCCTACTGCCTCCTGGTCGAGGAGGCAACCGGCCGCTCCCCGCCGTTCGGGGTGCTGCGGTACACGGACCGGGAGGTCCGCGTCGCCTGGGACCCCGGGCTCCGGGCGAGGGTCATCGGCACCCTCGACCACGTGCGCGAGACGTACGACGGACGGGCCGAGCCGACCCCAGGGAAGTGCCGCGGGTGCGTCTGGTCGGACCGCTGCGACGCATCGCTGGCGACCGGCGGTCACCGACCTCGACCCGTGCGCCGCGCCACGTAGACCTCCGTTCTGTAGGGGATCCGCACGGGATCCCCCGCGGCGACGCCCTCGTCGGCGAGGATCCTCCGGACCTCCTCGGCGACCTCGCGCCGCGCCGACGGCCTCAGGCTCGCGACGACGCTGACCGAGAGCACCCGCTCCACGAGCGTCGCCCCGTCGACCACCTGCTGATGGGCGAACCGGCGCCTCCTCAGCCGACCGAAGCCGTGGCCCCCCTCCGCGAAGACGGCCTTCCAGGGCCTCCCCGGAGCGCGGGCCGCCATCTCCCGGCGCCGGTGGAGCAGCTCGTTGATGCGGCGGGAGACGGGGGTGGTCGCGAGCCGCACGTTCCAGAGGAGGCCAAGCCCTCCCCCGCGCCGGAGCACGCGCCGGATCTCCCGGAGGCTTGGCCGAGGCCGGAACCAATGGAACGCCTGGGCCGCCACGACGGCGTCCGCGAACCCGTCCGGGAGCGGGATCGCCTCGGCGACGCCATCGAGGACGATGGTCGTCGGGAGCTCCCGCTCGAAGACCCGACGCATCCCGCCGGTCGGCTCTACCCCGACGACCGCCGCCCCGAACGGGAGCAGCGCCCGGGTGAGCTTCCCCGTGCCGCATCCGAGGTCGACCACGGTCCGGCCCCGACGCAAGCCGAGCTCGGCGGCCACGAACCGCACGGCCGCCGCCGCGTAGTCCGGTCGTCCCCGCTCGTAGCTGTCGGCTGCCCGGTCGAACCCGTGGACCTGCGGGGGCACCCGAGGGGGCCCGGGGGTCATCGCCGCCTCGGAGCGGCCGGCCGGAACGGGGCTGCCTTTCGGGGGCGAGGCAGGACGAGCTCGGCCTCGTCCGGGGTGCCGAGGACGAGCGACCGACCGGCGAGATGCTCGCGGCCGGTGTAGGCGCAGGCGATCGCGTCCAGCTCGTCGTGGGTGAGGGACCGTCGGGCGACGTCTCCGGAGAAGCCGAACCGGAGGAGCGCCCGCCGAAGACGGCGCTCTCCGTCCCCTTTGCGGGGGAGGCCGAGGACGTCCTGAGCGCCCCCCGGATACGCCTCGATGACCGTCACTCCCAAGGCTCGCAGACGGGAGGCGAGCGCGATCCCTCGGGCGGTGAGCGTGCGCATCGGCCCGAGGGTCAGGGGAAAGAACCGGATCCCGAGCGCGAGCAGCTCCCGGTCACAACCCCTGAGGTGGGGCGGGCCGCGGGCGTTCAGCGACCGACGGCCCCGGGGAAGCGCGAGCGGGGCGTCGATCCCGACGATCGCCGGCCGGCAGGCGAGGACGGCGCTCACGATCTCCTCGTCGTCCCCGAGAACGGCCGTGCGGGTCCGGAGTCCCGGGCCGAGGACGCAGAAGCCGGTCCGGCGCGCCGGGCTTCCCGCGAGGTCGATCCCCACGGCGACCCGGGCCCCCATCCTACCGGGAGCGCCCGCGCGAGCGGAAGGCACGGCGCTCCCAGAGGGCCGGCAGGTAAACGGTTCGCCTCCCCGGTCCCAAAGCTTTACCCTCTCGGCCGGCTCGCGCGACCGATGGCGGAAGGGAGCGTCGAGCGGACCCTGATCCTCGTCAAGCCGGACGGGGTCCGGCGAGGGCTCGTCGGGGAGGTCGTGGGCCGGCTCGAGCGCAAGGGGCTCAAGATCGTCGCGGCCCGGATGCTCCGGGTCGCGCCGGAGCTCGCGCAGCGTCACTACGCCGAGCACCAAGGCAAGCCGTTCTATCCGGCGCTGATCCAGCACATCACCTCCGGGCCGATCGTCGCCCTCGCGGTCGAGGGTCGATCGGGCGTCTCGGTCGCCCGCCTGCTGATCGGAGGGACGAACCCTCAGCAGGCCTCGCCGGGGACTGTCCGGGGCGACCTCGCGCTCGGGATCACCCCCAACCTCGTCCACGCCTCCGACTCCCTCGAGTCGGCGGCGCGAGAGCTCGCGCTGTACTTCGGCCCGGACGAGTACCTCGCCTACTCGCGCGTCGGCGAGGAGTACTTCTAGGCCGATGGCCTCGGCGGCCGAGGTCGGCGCCCGGGCGCTCCGTTCGGGAGGCCTGGTCGTTCACCCGACCGACACGCTCTACGCGCTCGCCGCCCGCGCCGCCGACCGCACCGCGGTCGCGCGCCTGGTCGCCGCGAAGGGAAGGCCGACCGGTCGCCCGCTCTCCGTCGCGCTGAGCTCGGTCGAGGAGCTCGAGCGATGGGCGGTCCTTGGCCCGGCGGCGCGCCGGTTCGTCCGCGACGCGCTCCCCGGGGCCTACACCGTGCTGCTGCCGCCGTCCCCCGTGGCTCGGAGGACGCTCGCCCCCGAGGTCGCCGCCGGGGGGACGATCGGCCTCCGCGTCCCCGATCATCCTCTCGCCCGGGAGCTCGCGCGTCGGGCCGGGCCGATCGTCGCCACGTCCGCGAACCGCAGCGGCGAGCCACCGGCACGGAGCCTCGCCGAGGCCCGCCGCGCGCTCGGCGCGGAGGTCACGGCGTACGTCACCGCTCCGCCGTTGCCGTCCGGCGTTCCCTCCGTGCTCGTGGACCTGACGGGAGAGCGACCCCGTCGTCTCCTTCGGCCATGAGCGCCCGAGCCCCCTCCCCGCTCCCGCTCGCTTCGTGGCGGGAGGCCGCCCGGATCGCCGCCGGGGCCCGGGAGCTCGGGGTGCGGCTGGCGGTGCCGGGGGCGAGGCGGCGGGACGTGGCGGAGGCGATCGAGGCGTACGTGCGGGACCATGGGGCGGAACCCGCGTTCCCCGCCAACCTCTCCCGGAACGACGAGGCGGCCCACTACACCCCGGACGATGCCGACGAGGCCCGCCTCGACGAGGGGGACCTGCTCAAGGTCGACGTCGGGGCGCACATCGACGGCGCGGTCGCCGACACCGCCGACACCGTCGAGGTCGGAGGGAGCCGCCGGCACGCCCACCTCGTCGCGGCGGTCCACGACGCGCTCGCCGCCGGGGTCCGCGCCGTCCGGGCCGGAGGGCCGGTCGACGACGTGAGCCGCGCGATCGCCGAGGCGATCCGAGCGCGCGGGCTGAAGCCCGTCCGGGACCTCACCGGGCACACGATCGAGCGGTACGTCCTTCACGCCGGAAAGTCGATCCCCAACGTCCCCGGGCTCTCCGGGGACCGGTTCGTGGAAGGGGAGATCGTCGCGATCGAGCCGTTCGCGACGAACGGTGAGGGGGCGATCACCAACGGCCCGTTCGGCCACATCGTGAGGTTCCGTCGGGCGCCGCCGGCGGACGACGCCGAGCTCGCGAGGCTCTTCGCCCGGTTCCGCACCCTCCCGTTCACGACCCGGTGGGCCCGTGCGCCTGAGGAGCGCAACGCGCTCGAGCGGGCCCGCCGTCTGCTCCAGACCTATCCGGTCTTCCTCGAGCGAGGCGGCGGGATCGTCGCCCAGGCCGAGCATACGATCCTGGTCGGCGCTTCGGGCGCCGAGGTGCTCACCCTCGCGCCCTGAGGGACGAACGTCCAGGGCCGTCCGGCCGGGTCGGTCGGCGCTCCGGGCGTCGCCGGGCGGCCGTCGGAGAGCTTGCGGCGCGTGCCAAAGGATAATGAGGTCGCGTCCCGCTCGCGCGAGCGCGGATGGCCGAGAGCGTTCCGGCGCCCGACCCTCCCGTGCGCGTCGGGCGTCGCCGTCGGCCGGCGGCGCGCCGGCCGGCCGCCGACGCGCGGGAGGAGGGGCAGACCGAGCAGCTCGGCCAGCGCGCGGTCGAGCTCTCCCGTTTCTACGCGGGGAAGATCGAGACGGTCCCGAAGGTCCCGGTCCGGTCGCTCCACGACTTCTCGGTGTGGTACACCCCGGGGGTCGCCGCGGTCTCCCGCGCGATCCACGCCGACCGGGAGCTCGCCTTCGACCTCACGGGACGCTGGAACACGGTGGCGATCGTCACCGACGGCTCGAGGGTCCTCGGGCTCGGGGACATCGGGCCGCACGCCGCGCTTCCCGTGATGGAGGGGAAGGCGCTCCTGTTCAAGTTCCTGGGCGGCGTCGACGCGATCCCGCTCCCGATCGAGGCCGCGAGCCCGGACAAGTTCCTCTCGACGGTGGAGGCGATCGCCCCGGCGTTCGGGGGGGTCAACCTCGAGGACATCGCCTCACCGAAGTGCTTCGGCCTCCTCGAGGAGCTCGCCCGTCGCCTCGAGATCCCGGTCTGGCATGACGACCAGCTCGGGACGGCGGCCGCGACCGTCGCCGGCCTGCTCAATGCGCTCGAGGTGACCGGGCGCGCGATGCCCGACATCCGCACGGTGCTCCTGGGCGCAGGCGCCGCGAACCTCGCCACCGCCCGGCTCCTCCTCGCGCTCGGGCATGACCCCGCGCGCCTCTCCCTGGTCGACCACCACGGGATCCTGCACGCGGAGCGGGACGACGTCGACGAGCTCTCCGTCCGCCACCCCTGGAAGTACCGCCTCGCCCTCCGGACGAACGGAGGGGGCCGGACCGGCGACCTGGCCCGGGCCCTCGAGGGCGCCGACGTCGTCGTCGCGGCGTCGACCCCGGTGCCGGGGACGCTCCGGCGGGAGCAGGTCCGGACGATGGCCCCCGACCCGATCGTCTTCGCCCTCGCGAACCCCGCCCCCGAGATCTGGCCGGACGACGCTCGGGCGGCCGGGGCGGCGGTCGTCGCTACCGGCCGCAGCGACTTCCCCAACCAGGTGAACAACTCGCTCGTCTTCCCGGCGGTCTTCCGCGGGGTCCTGGACGCGCGGGCGCGGTCCGTGCCGGACGAGATCGTCCTCGAGGCCGCCCGCGAGCTCGCCCGGGGCGCCCAGCGCAAGGGGATCGGGCCGCACCACATCCTGCCGACGATGGAGGAGCTCGAGGTCTTCCCCCACGTCGCCGCCGCGGTCGCCGACGCGGCCGTCGCCGCCGGCGTCGCACGCCGCCGGCAGTCCCACACCGAGTTCCTCCAGCGGGCCCGGACCCTCATGGCGCGTCCGAGCCGGCTCGCCCGGGTCCTGGCGCGCGCCGGGCTGACCCCCCCGATGCCCCGACGGAGCGCCGGCCGACGGAGGGCGGGATGACCGCCACCCCGCCGGAGCGCGCGCCCCCGGACCGCTCGACCCCGCCGATCCGCCTCCGCCCGGCCCGGGAGTCGGACGTGGCGGCCGTCGTCCCGCTCCTCCTCCGCCTGAAGCGCCTCAACGAGGAGTTCGACCCGCTCCTCAAGGTCCGGGACGACGCCGAGGCCCAGGCCGGCGGGGTCCTCCGCGCGCAGATCGCCGACCCGAGGTCGGTGTTCCTCGTCGCCGAGGGGGCCGGGGCCGAGCGCGACAAGGTCGTCGGGTTCGTGCGCGCCGTCGTCCGCGAGCGCCCGTTCTACGCCCCCGAGCTCGAGGGGGTGATCGTCGACATCTACCTGCTGCCGCTCTACCGCCGGCGGGGGGTCGGCGAGTACCTCCTGCGCGAGGTCACCGCCGCGCTCAAGGCGAAGGGGGCCGGGATCGTCACCGCCGAGTTCCCCGCGCAGAACGAGATCGCGGTGCGGTTCTACTCGAAGCGGGGGTTCCGCCCGGTGACGTCGATCCACGCGCGTCCGCTGTAGCCGGCGCGGCCGCGGGAGCGAACGTTATCCCCCGCGGCCGTCCTCGACCGGCATGACGAAGGGCGCGTCCCCCACCGCCGGCCCGGCGCCGACGTTCGTCCGTCGGGGGAAAGTGAAGGAGGTCTACGAGGTCTCGCCGACCGAGCTCGAGTTCCGGTTCACCAACGACATCTCCGTCTTCGATAAGCACATCCCGAGCGAGATCCCGTACAAGGGGGAGACGCTCTGCCGGACCGCCGCCCACTGGTTCGCGCGCTGCGGCCGGCTCGGCATCCCGCACCATTTCGTCCGCCTCGCCGGCCCGACAGCGATGCGCGTCCGCCGCGTCCGGGTCGTCCCCAACCCCCGGACGCTCGGCCCCTCGCCGAAGGGCTATCTCGTCCCGCTCGAGCTGATCGTCCGGTACTACGTCGCCGGCTCGCTTTGGGACCGCGTCCACCAAGGGAAGACGACCGCGAAGGAGCTCGGCTTCGCCGCCGGGCACGCCGTCGCCTACGGCGACCCGCTACCGGAGCCGCACTTCGAGGTCACGACCAAGCTCGAGCCGGTCGACCGGCTCCTGTCGATCCCCGAGGCGCTCGAGCTCGCCGCGCTCGACCGCCCTCAGCTCGACCGGATCCGGGAGACGATACTGAAGGTCGACCACGCGATGCAGGAGGAGGTCGGCCCTCGCGGCCTCCTGCACGTCGACGGGAAGAAGGAGTTCGCGGTCGACGCGGAAGGGGCGCTGATGCTGGTCGACACGTTCGGCACCGCGGACGAGGACCGGTTCTGGGACAAGGACGCGTTCGCCCGGGGACGCCAGGTCGACTTCTCCAAGGAGTTCGTTCGGCAGCACTACCGACAGTCCGGCTACTACGCGAAGCTCGTCCAGGCCCGGGAGCAGGGGACCCCCGAGCCCCAGATCCCCCCGCTGCCCCCGCTCCTGGTCGACGAGGTGAGCCGGCTCTACACCACGGTCTTCGAGCGCCTCACCGGCGAGCCGTTCGCCCCGGAGTCCAAGGCGTCGTAGCGGGCCGGCGCCGGCGCGGGACCGGCCGCCCCGGGGGGGCCGGGCGCCCAGGGTAACGTCGCCGGGCCGGGACACCACCGACCACCGTTTCAGGCCCTCTCCCCGCACCCTTATCTCTCGCGGCGCCGCTCGCACCGGCGTGCCGGCGAAATCATCGTCCCGTGCGGCCGGGGGGGGCTCCTCCCCGCCGGAGGAGCGCGTCGAGGTCGCCCTCGAGGACCTCCCCGGGGTCGGCGAGACGACCGCTGAGAAGCTCCGGGAGTCCGGCTACACCGACCTGATGGAGCTGGCGGTCGCCTCCCCCGGCGACGTCGCCGAAGCGGCGGAGATCGGGGTCGTGATTGCCCAACGGATCATCGGCGAGGCGCGGCGTCGCGCGGACGTCGGGGGGTTCGAGAGCGGGGCGGCCGTCCTCGAGCGGCGCAAGCACCTCGGGCGGATCACGTCGAACTCCAAGGCGCTCGACGAGCTGCTCGGGGGCGGAATCGAGACCCAGGCGATCACCGAGTTCAGCGGAGAGTTCGGGACCGGGAAGACCCAGCTCGGCCACCAGATCGCGGTCGACGTCCAGATGCCCGCCGCTCAGGGGGGGCTCGGCGGCGAGGTCGTCTACATCGACACCGAATCGACGTTCCGCCCGGAGCGGATCGTCGACATGGCCAAGGGGCTCGGGGTCGAGCCGGAGGCGGCGCTCGAGAAGATCCACGTCGCCCGGGCGTTCAACTCCAACCACCAGATGCTCCTCGTGCAGAAGGCCCAGGAGCTCGCGCGGGAGCGCCCGGTCCGCCTCCTTGTCGTCGATTCCCTGACGTCCCACTTCCGCTCGGAGTACGTCGGGCGCGCCGAGCTCGCCCCGCGCCAGCAGCAGCTCAACAAGCATCTGCACGAGCTGCTCCGGTTCGCCGACACCTACAACGCGGCGATCGTCGTGACGAACCAGGTCTCCGCCCGGCCGGACATCCTGTTCGGGGACCCGACCCGGCCGATCGGCGGGAACATCGTCGCGCACGCGGCGACGTACCGGATCTACCTACGGAAGTCGAAGCCGCCCAAGCGGATCGCGCGGCTGATCGACTCGCCGAACCTCCCCGAGGGGGAGGCGGTCTTCTCGCTCACGACCGAAGGGGTCCGCGACTAGGCACGCCCGTCGGCGACCCGGCGGAGCGCCGTCGCCTTCACGTAGAGCCAGACCCGGGCGCCCGGACGCAGCCGGAGCTGGCGCACCGCCTCCTCCGTCATCGCGACCCGGAGCCGGTGGCCCGAGCACCGGACGACAACGCTCCGGTCGAGCTCCTCGCGGTCGCGCCGGAGGCGCTCGACGACGCCCGCCAGGACGTTGCGGGCGCTCGACGGGAACCGCCGGCGCGCGAGGACGACCGCCTCCGGGTCGAGGAGCACCGCGACCGTCGCGCCGTCCTCGGCCCCGAACGCGACCCGCAGGCGCAGCGACCGGCCGACCCGGACCTCCGGCGGGGGCATCCGTCGGTAGGTCCCGTGAAGGAGGTTGGGCCGGCTCAACGGGGCGACCGGGCGCGCGTCCAGCAGCTCGAGCGAGCCGAACCCTCCCCTCGCGATCCGGTCGCCGAGCGCGGTGAGGACCGTGCGGCCGTGGTCGACGCCCCCCCGGACCCCTTCGACGACCGGTCCGCCGAACGCCCGGGCGAGACGGGCGATCCGGTAGACGGCGCGGTCCCGGGTGATCCCGACCCGCCGGCTCGCCTCGACGAGCGAGCGTCGGCGGGAGAGGGCCCGGAGCAGGGCGACGTCGGTGCTGCTGACGACGTCCGCCCGGCTCATGCTGGCCCGCTCCTGTCCCCTGAATCGTGCGCTCCGAGCGGACGGAGGGTCCTCTCGTCGACCTCGAACCGTACGCGGTCTCCGAGCGCTGGGAGCGGTGCTTCGGAGGGAGGCCCGAGCCGGAGCGCTACGGAGAGCGAGCCGACGGTGGCCGCGACCGCCCCGCCCTCGGGCGTCGGCCGGGCGCTCCGGACCACGCCCTCCCAGGCCCCTTGCGGCTCCCGGTCCGTCCGGACGAGCGGACGAGGGAAGGCGATGCCGGCCGGCCCCGACCGGGCCAGCAGCCAGGCCCCGAGCGACCCCGGCACGCCCTCCCCGAGCTCGGCCCGGTCGAAGAGGTTCTCGTAGCCGACGAACCGGGCGGTGAACGGGTCGGTCGGCCGCTCGAGGAGCGTCCCGGGAGCCCCTTGGAACGTCACCTTCCCTGCCCGGAGGACCAGGAACCGGTCGGCGACCGAGAACGCGAGCCCGGGGTCGTGGGTGACCACGACGACCGGCATCCGGGCCGCCGCCCTCAGCTCTTCGAAGACGACGGAGAGCTCGTGGCGCGCCTCGACGTCGAGCGCCTGCCACGGTTCGTCCCAGAGGACGAGCTCCGGCTCGGCCGCCAAGGCACGGGCGAGCGCCACGCGCTCGAGCTCGCCGCCACTCAGGCTCGCCGGGTACCGCCGGGCGAGGGAGCTGAGTCCGAACCGCTCGAGCAACGCCCGGCTCTCCCGCAACGCGTCGGTGCGGCCCCGCACCTCGAGGGGGTAGCTGACGTTGCGCTCGACGGTGCGGTGACGGAACAGCCCGAGCCCTTGGGGCACGTAGCCGAGGCCCCGCCGCTCGGGCGGGGATCGGGTGAGGTCGACCCCCTCTCGCGCGATCCGGCCGGAGGTCGCCGGGACGAAGCCGCCGAGGGTCCGCAGGAGCGTCGTCTTCCCCGCCCCGGACGCCCCCAGGACGGCGACGACCTCCCCGGGCCCGAGGGCCAGGTCGACCGGTCCGAGCTCGAACCGCTCCAGGCGTGACGTCAGCCGTTCGACCGACCATCGGGTCACGGGACGAGCTCTCCTCGTCCCCACGGTAACCAACCGAGCCGCTCGCCGAGGCGCACCGTGACGAACAGGGCGAAGGCGATCAGGAGGAACAGGGAGCTGACGGCGGCCGCCTCCTTGAGGTTCCCGTTCTGGAACAGGTCGTAAACGAGGACGGAGATCGTCGACGTGACCGGGCCGTTGTACGGTCCCCCGGGGTAGACCGTGTAGGCGAGGATGAGGATCCCCCCGATCTCGCTCACCGCTCGCGCCCAGGTCAGGAGGAGCCCGGCGACGATCCCGCGGAGCGCCAGAGGGAACGAGACCGTCAGGAACGCGCTCGCGGGCCCCGCGCCGAGCGAGCGGGCCGCCTCCAGCACCCGGGGGTCGACCGCCCGGAACGACAGGTCGGAGGCAAGGACGGTGTACGGGGCGCTCACGAAGACCATCACGAGGACCACGCCCCAGATCGTGTCGTAGACGGGGATCCCGACCGCCGTCGTGAACCGGTAGAGTGGGCTACCGGGGATCAGGAGGAAGAACAGGCCGAGCCCGACGAGGAGGTGGGGGACGGCGACGGGGAGCGCCACGACCGCCTCGACGACGGTCCGGCCCGGGAACCGCCGCCGGGCGAGCAGGTAGCCGAGGGGGATGGCGAAGACGACGGCCGCGAGCACCGCGATCCCGGAGGCGAACAGCGTCAGCCAGATCGCCGCCCGCACGGCGGGGTCGCGGGCCGCGGCCCCGATCGCGGCGGGGGGCGCGTAGGTGAACAGGGCGTAGAGGGGCAGGACGAACAGGACGAGCAGCGAGCCCGCCAGGACGAGCTGGAGGACGACCCACGGCGCGCCACGGGCCGCGAGGGGGCGTGCGGGGGCGGGACCGCCCCTCGCCGTCATGTGAGGAGCGCGGACGCCCACGAGGGGAGGGTCGTCACGTCCGGGGCCAGGACGGACGGGACCGCCGAAGGGTCGTTGCTCCACGCGGGGAAGATCGGCGTGAACGCCCCGTTCGCCGAAAGGGTCGCGTTCCCCTCCGGGGAGATCAGCGTGTGGAGGAACGCCGCGCCGAGGGCCGGGTTCGGCGCGTTCAGCGGGACGGTCGCGGCGAACAGGACGGGCGCCGGGTGGACGGGCGTCAAGGTCCCGGTGGACGACAGGATCTCCGTCGACAGCCCGGCGTAGTCGGCGAGCGCGGTCGAGTTGTTCGACGCGAGCCCGACGATCGGCTCGAAGCCCACGTAGGAGAGGTGGTTCGCGATCGCGTAGGAGCGGTAGGTGATCGCGGCGGAGATCACCCCGGTCTTGAGCAGGGACGCCGCCTGGGACTCGTGCTCGAGCTTCGTCACGGACGGGTTCGGGGTCGCGAACGTCCCGGGCGCCCCGCTGTAGAAGTGTCCGTAGACCGCGGTGACGGAGCCGCTCGCGTAGAGCATCCCCTGCAGCATCATGTCGAAGATCTCGTTGTAGCCGTTCGGGTCGGTCGACGCGTTCCAGACCCCCAGCGGCGGGACCCCCGCCGTCGTGACGGCCGAGTAGAGGACCGTTCCCCAGTTCGCGGTGCCAATCCCACCGAACGCCGTGATGCTCGAGTTGTAGACGAGCACCTCCGGGGTCGACGCGAAGACGACCTCGTAGCTCGCATACGTCGGCTCGAGGAGCGACGGGATGAGCCGGTAGTCCGCCACGGCCGCGACGTCGGCCTTGGAGGTCAGGCCGGTGATCGCGGTCGTCACGTCGAGCGACCCCTCGTAGGTCTGGGCGGCGGCAGGGTCGGAGGTCCCCGGGTTCGCGGCGACGGTCTCGTTGGCCAGCATCGGGAAGAACGAGGTGAGCGTGCCGGCCGCGAGGATCGACAGCGTCTGGTTCTCGACCGTCGTCGGGTGGGCGGCGGACGAGCCTCGGTACTCGTATCCGGTGAAGAACCCGAGCCCGGCCACGCCGGCAGCGACCACGATCACGATGACGATCCAGACGGAGGTAGGGGCGGCCATCGATAGGTGGAATTCCCACATCGGATAAGCGTTGGGAACCGGGCGACGGGGCTCAGAGCTCCCCCCTCCGCTCCGGCGGGAAGTACCGCCAGTAGGCCCGGCCGACGACGGAGCGGATCGGGACCGGCCCGAAGCCGCGGCTGTCCCGGGCGGGGGCGCCGGCGTCTCCCAAGACCTCGAGGGTGCCGACCACGCTGTCGACCCGGTTCACGCGCTTCACCAGCCATCGGACCTTCCCCTCCGGGTCGGAGAGGACGACGATATCGCCGACCTCGGGGAGCCGACGGTGGTAGGCTGTCGGGTCGACTAGGAGCCGGTCGCCCGGGCGGAGGGTCGGGAGCATGCTCTCGTCCACGACAACCACACGGCGGCTCCGGAGGCGCCGTGAGAGGCGGGCCCAAGCGTGGCGGTCCGCGGTGCGGTCTTCCCTCAAGCTTATCCCCCGTTCGAAGTACCGACGGCCATGTCCGTCTTCCCTCGGCTCCGCGCTTGGGCGATCGAGCTTCGCGACGCCGTCGTGCCGCCCGAACCGGTCTTCGCGCACTGCGACATTCCCTG
>Ga0187772_10000489_pt1 | contig 17782 bp, 13 predicted proteins | sample 0116_SJ02_MP15_2_FD_133137 | JGI IMG/M metagenome (GOLD analysis project Ga0187772, IMG submission 133137) | Tropical peat soil microbial communities from peatlands in Department of Meta, Colombia - 0116_SJ02_MP15_20_MG | ecosystem: Environmental > Terrestrial > Soil > Wetlands > Peat | place... | reverse complement strand
CGACCGCGAGGGCTGGCCCGTGCGATCGGGCGACCTCGGTGAGAACATCACCACGGAGGGAATCCCGTACTCCGAGTTCGTACCGGGCCGTCGGTTCCGGGCCGGCGAGGCGGTCCTCGAGGTCTCAAAGGCGTGTACGCCGTGCGACAACCTCTACCAGCTTCCGTACGTCGGCCCCGTCCGGGGTCCCGAATTCCTCAAGGTGATGCTCGACCGCCGTGGGTGGTACGCGCGCGTCCTCCAGGAAGGTCGGGTGCGGGCGGGCGACGCGATCGCCGCCCTGCCGTAGGCGCTTCGGGGAAGCCGCGGGTTGCTGCCGACCGCCGCTCGCGGTCTCGGACTGCGCGCAAGCCGACCGATTCCACGCAGCTCAAGCGGGGCTCCGGTCGGTGCCTTTCGAAAGCGGCAAACCGTTCGCAAATTCGGAACCTTTCTATACTCCCTCGCCTCCTCGCCGGCCGCCATGTTGACTGCGCCGCCGGGCCGCAAAGCGATTTGGGTACTGCCGATCGTCCTCGCCATTTGTGCCTTGATGGTCCTGCCGGGAGGGGCCTTCCTCGCGTCGAGCGCCCACGGGGGAAATCCGATGGCTTCGGCCGCGGGCGTCTCTTCCGCTCCCGCCCGCCCTGTCACCGCGGCGCCGACTGCACCCACACCGCCCGGTGTCGTCGCGGGAACCCCTTCCTCATCTTCGCTTGGTCCTTCAGTGCTTTCGACCCCGGCGCCGGCATCGTCCGGTGGTCAATTCTCTCCTTCCAGTTATGGGCCTACCTCGAACATCGCCTCGAGCCTGCCGTCCTACCTTCAGAATGTCCCGTGGGTGAAGAACCTCGAGCATCCGCACTCCGGTATCGCGCCCCTCGCCTCGGTCCCCAACCTGCAGATGCTGGAGCATCCGGACCATGTCACCGCCGGTCTCGTGCATCCCGCGTATGAGTCGGCCCCGGCGCCGCTCGGGATCGGGGACTACGGTCTCGGCGTGACGCCGTACGCCTACAATGCCTCCTACATGGACGGCGAGGTCACGTTCGCGGCCGCGCCGAATGTGACGCAGCCCGCGGCCACGAATGTCATTGCGCCGTCCGCGGCGGCGGAGCGTCTCGGCTACGTCGGCAGCGAGTACGAATTCGGCATCCAGCTCAACACGATTGGCATCAACCTCACGATTCCCGGAGACTATAACTCGACCAGCAACGACTGGTCCGGCTACGTCTGGGCGCAGAACGTCGTGAACTGGAACTCGACGGGGCTTCACTTCATCCAGGATACCTGGAACTTCAGCCTCGACTCGGGATCGTACTGGAACTACAACTCCATCTACTCGGGCTGCGGCGGGAATACCGCGCACGCGAACTACATCCTGTACCTCTACGGCTTCGTATTCCAGTGCTCCGAGGGTAACGTGCCGCTCACCGCGGCCGACTACCCCGTGACCCTATCGCTCTACAACAACTTCACGACCAACGCGCAGGACCGCTCCCAGCTCGTCTACGGCTACAGCATCTACGAAGCGGGAACCGGGACGACGATCTCGGGGGTCGCGGACACGGTCGTGTTCAACAACACCGTCCCGTCCTACTCGTCCCCGATGGCACCCTCCAACGCCCCCGCGAACTCGGTCGACCCCTTCGCCGTAGCTCCGTTCGCGGGGCCGGGACGTGGGGCGGAGATCGACTCGGAGATCGACATCGTCGGCGGCATCGAAGGGGACGACGGGGTCTTCAGCGCGATCAACGGCTCCGCCCAGCTGATGTACGCGAACCTGACCCATGACGTCTTCCAGAACGTACCCTCCGCGTACAACTTCGGCTCCGACACCGGCGAGACGTCCTACGGCATCGCCGACTACTGGACCCCGAGCCACGTGCTCGAGATCAACCAGGGCCCGTCGATGCTCTACGGCCTCTGGAACGCCGAGCCGCAGGCCTCGGTGCCGTCCGGGGACGTGCAGATCGCCGGCTCCGTCTCGCCCGCGTACGGATTCGTCTTCGTGAGCAACTCACCGCCCGTGCTCGACCCGTGGGCGGAAACGCAAACGGACAACATGAGCTGGCTGCCGACGTCGGCGGCCGGCACGTTCGACACCTACCTTCCGCCGTTGAAGGCCCCCTGGACCACGACCTACTACGTCCAGGCGTTCGCGGACGGGTACACGGAATACAACACCACCGTCACGGCCTCGACGGCCGCCCTCTCCATCGCGATGGCCGCTTCCGCCGGTGTGCTGAACGCGCCGCTCTACATGAACGGCGTCGCGCAGGCCTCGGCGCTCGCGAAGGCGATCGGGGGACTCGGGACGGCTCCGTACCTCTTCGAGGACCTGACGGTCAACGTCAACATGTCGTTCGACCGTCTGAACGACTGGAGCTTCCCGACGTTCGAGGTCTTCCAGGCCGAGGACGCGAACTCCGTCGTCGTGAACAATGTCTACCTGGGCACCGACTCGACGGTCAGCGGAAATAGCTACTTCTACGACTATTCCGTCGGCCCCGACTTCTTCTCGGCGCCCATGGCGGTGTTCCTCGACCAGCCGTACATCACGTCGGGCATCAACATCTTCTACGGGGCCGCGGACCAGGTCTTGAACCAGGAGCTCGAAGAGCTCTGCCCGCTCAACTCGTTGTTCGACTCCTACGACTGTCTCGGCGACAACGGTCTCCAGATGACCCTTTGGGGCGACACCGCGACCTGGGTGAACGCTACCTTCGCCGAGGACGAGTACCCGGGCGTCTGGGTGGGCGACTCGTTCAACACCCTCGTCACCAACACCACCGATGAGTACGGGTACGGGGTGACCGACATCGGCTCCTTCGGCACGACGGTGGCATACTTGACGGCCTTCGAAGCGCTCGGGATCTCGGCCGCCGGCAGTTTCAACGGTTTCTACTTCGACATCGGGGTCGAGGAACACGCAACCGGCATCGAAGCCGGCACGGATGACGGCCCGACGGTCTCCTCGATCTACGACATCCCGGGCACGGTCGACCTCACCGTGGAGAATCTATTCGTCTTCGACGATTCTCTCGGCGCGAACATCACGTTCTCGACCGGCACGACCTTCGACGGGGTCGAGGCCGTGGACCCCACGGACTACGGCTCCCGAGGGATCGCGCTCGACGGCGTGAGCGACACGACCGTGAACGAACTCGACGCCGAGTATGCGAGCGGGTTCTACGTGTGGAACGCGACGGACATCACGTTCAACGACCTGTTCCTCCAGTACGCATCCTACTACTACTACAACAGCGAGGTCCTCGCATCCACGGGGGTTGTGTTCAATGCGCCGTACATCGACGAGGTCGAGTACGAGGAGGACGACGAGGCTTACTCCGCGGTCGGCGTGGTCGGCCTGTACGACACGGGTATCACCATCAACGCTGGCTTCGCCTACGACGACTTCGGCGGCATGGTCTTCGAGTACCCGAACGGCTTCACGGCGACGGGGTTGAACTCCGAGGACAGCGAGTTCTCCTACGAGCTGGATTACGGCACGGGTACGACGTCCGTGAACTACGTGAACGCGACGGATGACTACATCGGCTTCAACCTGTGGAACACGTACCCCGCTACCGTCAAGAACGTGGACGCCGCCGATGATACGGGCTACGGCGAATACTACGGCGGCGGCGTCGCCCTCTACAACGACACCGGCAACACCGTCACGGGCGTCACCGCGGACGACGCGACCGGGGTCAAGGTGGACTCCGGCGGGTCCGGGAACACGGTCAGCAACGTGCTGGCGGAGTACGAGGAGGAAGAGATCACGGTCGGGGTGGGTATCCTGGCCGCGAACTCGAACTCTGTAACCTCCGTCACTGCCGAAGACGACGCGGTCGGTGTCCTGCTCGGCAATGGGGCCGAGAGCAACACGGTCTCCGACGTCACGGCGGAATACGGCGCCATCGGCGTCGAGTGCGACGGCTCGCTCGGCAACACCATCTCGGCCGTCACCGCCATGTACGGTGCGACCGGGGTAGAGGTCGACCCGTCCACGGGCGTTTCGATCTCGAACGTGGCGGCGTCGTACTCCTCCGTGGGGGTCTACATCGAGGACTCGCAGGACATCTCGGTCTCGACGATCACGCCGACGGAATACTCGGTCGGAGTGTGGACGTGGGAATCGAACGACATCACCCTGAAGGCGATCACGGACGTGCCCGGCTCGATCGGCGCGATCGTCGAGGAGTCGCAGTTCGTGACGGTCTCGGACGTGACCGCGAAGGGCACGGGCACCGCGCTCAGCCCGTTCGCGTATTCGCTCGATGTCGAGGACTCCTCCGTGCCCGGAGCAGCGGTGGACACGCTCGACAGCGTCGGCGTCACCATCACGGGTGTGACGGTGACCGACTTCCCGGCCGCGCTTTACGACGAGGACTCGAGCGGGCTCACGGTGACCGACCTCAACGCCACCGGCGGGTTCTATGCGGCCGTCCTCAACGGGACGTTTTCGAGCCTCTTCACCGGGGTCGGCGCGTTCCAGGACTACCAGGGCATTCTGATGGAGGAGGACGCGGAAGACAACACCATCACCGGTAGCTCCTTCGTGGACGACACGAGCTACGGGGTCGCGATCGCCTCCGGCTACGACAACACGGTCTACGACAACGACTTCATCGGCGACAACGGAGCGACGACGACGTACAGCCCGGTCCACATCCAGGCGTTCGGGGCGGACTACAACTACTTCTACATCTGCACGAACGAAGCCTGCTCGACGGGCGTCGGCAACTCCTGGGCCGACTGGCACACCTACGGCTCGAACGGCTTCCTCGCCCCGTACTGGCTCTCGGGCACGAGCGTGGACGAGTTCCCGATCGGTCCGGAGGAGACGTTCGTCATCTCGTTCACCGAGACCGGGCTCGCGGCGGGAACGTCGTGGTCCGTGACGCTCTCGGGCATCACGATGACGTCGACGGCCAGCGCGATCAACTTCACCGTGCCGATGGGGTCGTACCTCTACCAGGTGAACCCGGTAGCGGGCTACTCCGCGACTCCGACCGGTGGGTCGATCACCGAGGCCGGAGCTCCGTACAACGTGCCGGTGACGTTCACGGCGACGACGTACGCGGTCACGTTGAGCGAGAGCGGGCTCAGCACGGGCACGAGCTGGGGTGCGACGGTGAACGGTGTGGTGCAGTCCACGACGGGCACGACGCTCACCTTCTACCTGCCCGCGGGCGCCGCCTACCACTACTCGTTCAACGCGGTGAGCGGCTACAACCTCCCGGCAACGGGAGCGAGCGGCACGTTCAACGTGACGACCGAGCCGGTGAGCCTCGCGACGACCTACTCGCCGACCTCGACCCCGTCGTACGTGCAGACGAGTGACTTCAACAACTGGCTCGCGGTCGCGATCGCCGTCGCGGTGATCGCGCTCGTCATCGGGTTGCTCGCGCTCATGCTGCGCGGCCGCAAGGAGCCGCCCGCTCCGGCGGCTCAGCCGTGGAGCCCTCCGCCGGCCTCGTCCGGCGGTGCGCCCCCGGCCGCGGGCGGAACGAGCACCTGGAGCGAGGGCCCGCCCTCGGGCGGATCCCCTCCGTCGAGCTAAGGTCGCTCGGCACGACCCCCGGACGAACCCCTTCCTCTCCCCCGGGCCGGACCGGCCCGGGGTGACTCTTATTCGGAAATGGGACCAGGTCCCCGAAGGCGTTACTTCGGGTAGCCCGAGAGGTCGTCGTCCTGCTCGACCTCGAGGAGGAGATGGCCCATCCGGTCGCGCTTCGTACGCAGGTAGGTACGGTTGATCTCGTTCGACGGGACTTCGACCGGGATCCGACCCGCGATGCGGATGCCGTGGCGCTCGAGGTCCGAAACCTTGGCCGGGTTGTTCGTGAGGATCTCGATCGACCGGACGTGGAGCGCCTTCAGCATGTGCGCGGCGATCTCGTAATCGCGCTCGTCGGGGCGGAAGCCGAGGAGCTCGTTCGCCTGGACGGTGTCGTACCCCGAGTCCTGCAGCTGGTAGGCCCGGATCTTGTTGACGAAGCCGATCCCCCGGCCCTCCTGGCGGAGGTAGAGGACCACCCCGCGCGGCATCTTGCCGATTCGTTCGAGCGACTCGATCAGCTGGTCCCGGCAGTCGCAACGCAGCGAACCGATCGCGTCGCCGGTGAGGCACTCCGAGTGGACGCGCACCGGCACGTTCTCCTGCTCGAAGATGTCGCCGTGCAGAAACGCCGCATGGTCCTTGTGGTCGAGGCAGTTCTCGAACGCGGCCACCTGGTATTCCCCGAACCGCGTGGGCAGGTTCGCGAGCGCTCGGATCCGGACGCAGTTGTCCGGGGCGTCCTGACAACGGTGGTCGTCCCCCTCGCGGAGCAACTGCTGGACGATCGGGCCCGAGATTCCCATGGACTCGGCCCGGGGATGGCCCGCGGAGGCTGATAACCGTTCAGGGGGCGTGGACCGAGGGTGAGCGGCTGGCGTTAAGGCAACCGCGCGACGCGGCCGAGAGCTCCCCCGGGCGCCCTACATGAGCACGTGGATGTTGTGCTGCGCGCTGATCTCGCGCAGCTTCTTCGGCCAGACCGTGACCGTCACCTCACCGATGTGGGCCTTGCGGAGCAGGAACATCTGGGTTCGGCCCTGACCGATCCCACCCCCGATGCTGAGCGGGATCTGCCCGTTCAGGATCGCCTGGTGGTACGGGAACTTGAGGAAGTCGAGCTGACCCGACATCGTGAGCTGCTGGCGGAGCGTCTCCGCGGTCACCCGGATGCCCCCCGACATGAGCTCGTGCCGCCGCTTCGTCACCGGGTTCCAGACCAGGATGTCCCCGTTGAGGCCGTGCATCGGGTGGCCGTCCTCGGAGACCGTCTCGGTGACCCAGTCATCGTAGTCGGCCGCCCGCATCTCGTGCGGGAACCCGTCCTTGAGCGGCCAGCCGATCCCGATGATGAACACCGCGGGGTACTTCTGGAGGATGGCGGTCTCGCGCTGCTTCCTCGGAAGGTCGGGGTACATGTCGAGGAGCTCTTCGGCGTGGAGGAACTTGATCTCCTCGGGCAGGTTCGGATAGCGCGGGTCTTTGAGCTGGGGAAAGACCCGTTGCAGGTGGCGCTGGGCGCCCGTGATCACCTTCCAGATGCGGCGAACGGTGTCGCGGAGGTAGTTCAGGTTCCGGTCCTCGACCGTGATCGCCTTCTCCCAGTCCCACTGGTCCACGTAGGCGCTGTGGTCGTGGTCGAGGAAGTAGTCCTTCCGTACGGCCCGCATGTCGGTGACGAGACCTTCGCCGGACTGCAGGTCGAACTGCTTCAGCGCCATCCGCTTCCATTTCGTCGCGGCCTGGACGACCTGGGCCTCCACCGGGTGCAGGTTCCGGTCGTTCGAGATGTGGAACTGGATCGGCGTGCGGGAACCGTCCCGGTCGAGCATGTCGTTGACGCCGCTGTCGACCTCGACGATCAGCGGGACCTGGACCATCATCAGGTTGAGCTCCTTGCACAGATGCTCCTCGATGTAGTTCTTGGCGGCGAAGATCGCGTGCTGGGTGAGCCGCGGGGTGAGCAGGGGCTCGTAATCGACGGGCAGCACGCGGTCGACCTCCTCGTACGTCCCGATCCCCGGGCCGGCGAGGTCCGCCTTCTTGTCCTGGGTGCTGTTCGCTGCGACCATCGAGCTTAGGGCGAGCTGAGCGAGAATAAACTCCCCGTCAACCCCGTTCGACCCGGGGCGGCCGACACCGCCGGCGCGAACGGCGTGGCCAGAGTTTATGAAGACGCCCGCCGATGTTATGGCCGGTCCGACAGGCACCGGGTGCCATGGTCGACCTTCCGATCGCATTTCGCACCACACCGCTCGGCTTCTACGTCTGGAGCCGCAGCCCGCGCGCGGGCCACGTGCTCGCCTTCGCGCTCGGCCGACACATCGACCCGGATTTCCGATGGATGAGCATCCGCGAGTCGCTGAACGTTCCTTCCGAAGAGGAGCGCTGGGTACGACGGTTGCTGACCGACGCTCATGTCCTCGCCCCCCTCGCGGGCTCCGACCTCGCGCGAGCACCTCGGGTGTCCCGACAGGCGTTCTCCTCGATGATTCGACCGGAGGGCGCCGCGGCCGAGCGGATTGCGCTCGACCACTTCTTCCTCCTCCCGGAGCGACTGCAAGCGATCCTCGACGAGCGCACCGCCGCGCCGACGCCCCGCGCCGTCGTGGTCTCGAACACGAACCGGGTCCGCGAGTTCTACCCCGCCGAGCCCGAGCGGTTGCGTGCCTACACCGACGTCTTCCCTCGCTGCGGGATCTCGATGATCACCACATCGGTGCCGCCGCCGTACAAGGGCCGCTACGGCTTCGACGTCGTGCTTCGGATGGATGTCGGGGCGGCCTCCGAGTGGCGGACGGCGCACCTGGTGGTCGAGAAGGGGGCCCACGCGGGCGAGTTCCGGACGGGTGCAACGTATCCGACCGCCGAGCTGCCCTGGTATCTCCAAGCCGGCGCCACGATCGAAGAGGCTCTCGCCTGAGGACACTCCCGGTCCCGAACCTCCCCTAGGGCTCTGTCCGCGGCCCGGCGGGAGCCGCCAGGGGTGGAACACCGCCTGAGGACCGAATGTCTCAAATGACGGGCCGGACGAGTCGCAGGCGAGCGAGGTGGCGAGTGCGCCGAGGCCGACCCGATGATCGACGAGCCCGCAGCCCGATCCCTCTCGATCTCCGGGGCGATCTACGCGAAAGAGTGGCTGGCGCGATTTCGATCCCGGTTCGATGAAGAGGCCGGGGACCCACGCACCGCCCTCGGTCTCTTCTACGAACGGCATCGAAGGTTCGTGGTCGCGCCCGGGTCCGATTCGGCCTCGACGCCCGCTTACTCGTACGAGGAGTGGAACCGGGCGTTCGCCGCGTTCCTGGCCTCCCTCGCCCGGGATTTCGGCCTCGTGCAATTCCCCGGCTGGACCGATGTCCCGCAGTTGCTGTGGTTCTGGCACGGAGTGCCCGACCGGCCGGCGGTCGCTATCCGCGAGGTCAAGGTCGCCGGGGAAGCGGTGGTCCGCGAAGAGGTCCCGTCGGTGGTGAAGACCGGGGCATTGCTCACGGTGTTGGTCCTCTACCCCGACGCACCACCGCCGTTGGGCACGACGACCGTCGACGAGGCGACCGAGCGGTGGAAGGAACGGGTGGCGGAGGAGCTCCTCCGACTCGGAGTGACGCAGGAGTTCCTGCTCGCCACGATCAGCGCGCTCGACTGGGACGTCCCCGCGCCCTGGAAAGGGTTCGCCTGGCTTCCCCAAGAACAAACGATGACCCCGGTGCCGTGACGAATCGGGACACGAGTCGAGCTGGGCCGCTCACGATCGGCCGCCCGCCGGGCCCTTCACGGCCCCGGTGGAGCTGAGGAGGGGGGCCCGAGCCGGAGCCCCAGCAGGACTTCACCGCCCACGAGGGTCATCCGGCTGCGCAACCCCCACGCGCCGAGTCCTCCTTCGCGAAATCCGAGCTCCTTCCGTTCCACGTTTCGAAATCCCCGAGAACCGAAGAGAGCGATCGACGGCGCGTTATCCTCCTCCGCGGCACCGTACACCACCCGGATGTCCTCACGTCGGAACAATTCCAGGGCGTCGTCGAGCAATCGGGCCCCGAACCCCCGCCGTCGGTAACTCGCGGCAGTGGCCAGGTAGTAGACATAGCCGACCTCGGGGTCGAGTCGCTCGAGGACCGACACCGCGGCGACCTCGTCCCCGAGGACGACGGCGCGGACCCACGTCGCCGAGCGAAGCGTGCGCTTCGCGTGCCACCGGTAGATGCCCACGAAGCCGTCCTTGAGCGCCGGCACCGCCCGTTCCCGGTCGGCTCCGACCAGGTCGACCAGCTGCGCGGTGGTCGCGCTCGACGCATCACCGCCGTCCACGAATGCTGGGTTCTTCGAAGGGAACGCCTCGCCCGGGGCGGACGTCGCCGGGGAGCCTTCGACAGGGCTCCTCGCGCCCGCGCCCTGCGGCATCGCGGTCCCCTCCCCGCTTGCACTTAAGAGCCCGTCGACTCCCTTCGAGTCGAGGCGACCGGTCGTTGAGTAGCGGGGGTTCTGCTTCCCAGCCGGGCGGGTCGGGCGGACCCCGAATCACCCGGACCGACGTCTTGCTGCTCCTCGCATTGGGTTTCCTATGGGGTTCGGCCTACGTCGCCATCCGGGAAGGCATCGTCGCCGGTGCCTCCCCGTTCATCTTCGCCGGGACGCGCTACGCCATCGTCGCGGCGATCCTCGGGCTGGTGGCGGCCGTGCGGGCCGAGTCTCGGCCGGATCGGAGGGCCAGTCTGCTGGCCGCGCTGGTCGGCGGGCCGTTCATCATCGGGTTCTACGGGCTGCTCCTCTACTGGGGCGAGCAGTTCACCTCGGGGGGATACGCCTCCGTGCTCTCCGGACTTGCTCCGATCCTCACGGTGGTTTTCGGCTACTTCCTGCTCCGGTCGGAACGGATGTCGGGGATGGCGATCGTCGGAGTGGCGGTCGGGTTCGTCGGCATGCTGGTGCTCGTGCTCCCCAGCCTCCGGGGTGGCCTCGGCGGGAGTTGGAAGGGTCCCGTGGTGATCCTGGCGGCGTTCGTCGTGTTTACCTTGGGTACGGTACTCCTGCGCCGCTGGTCGCGGGGTCCGCAGGGGACCTGGCAGCTCGCGATTCAGTTCGGGGTCGGGTCGGGGATCGCGGGGGTGGCCGTGGTCGCGGTACCGGGCCCGGAGCGTCTGCCGCTCACGGTCGCGGTGTGGGGGTCCCTGCTGGTGCTGGTGGTCTTCGCGTCGCTGATGGGCTATGTCGTCTATTTTCGACTGCATCATCGGGTCGGGCCTGGAGGAGCGAACCTCGTCGCGTACCTGCTTCCGCTCGTCGGGGTCGGGATCGGATCCGGCTTCTTCGGAGAACCGGTGACCGTCTGGGAGGTCGCGGGTTTCGGGGTGGTCGTCGTCGGGCTCTCCCTCGTCTTCGCGGGGCAACGGCCCCGCCCTGTTGCTCGAGGAGGGGCCCCCGCTCGGTCACCCACGACACCGGGCGCCGGGCCCTAGCGCTCACGGCCGGGCTCCAACGGACCCCCCTAGGGTCTCGACCCGCGTCGCGACGTTCCGTACGAGACCCTACGTCGTAGGGGGAGGGTCGGCCCGGGGGAACTGAGCCGCGTTCACAGAACGTACGAACTGTTCGTACTAGAGGCGCTTCACCGCGCACGCTCTGGCCGCCCAATCGGCGGCGGACCATGAACGCAGAAGGCTGGGGAATAGCAGCGTCGCTCGCCATGCTGACCGGCGTGCTGGCTCTCCTCGCGGGTCGTGGGTTCGTTCGTTTCGTCAGTACGCGCAAGCACTCTCAGCTCGGTTGGGGCGTGGGGCTCGGTTTCGGCGCGGTCGCGACCGGCATCGAGCTGGCGGCGTACCTGGGTGCGGTTACGCTTCTGATGCTCCAGGCGTATGTGTTCTTCTCGGCCGCGATCGTCGGGACGCTGTCGCTCGGTACCGTCCGGGGATTCACGCGACCGCTCCATCGATACCTCTACACCGGCTACATCATCGCGGCCTCGGCGGTCGTCGGGTTCTTCTCGTTCACCACGCCCCTCTCCTCCTCGATGGTGCAGAACGGCGTGATCTCGGGGAACCCGCCCGTTTTCCTACTGGTCCTCTCCTCCTTCATTACCGTCCCCGCGACGTTCGCCCTGCTGGGATTCGCCGTGATCTCGCTGCGGCGAAAGTTCCATTGGAAGGGTCTTCTGATGATCGCCGGAGCGTCGGTCCTCGCGCTCGGTGGGGCGTTCTATATCGCATCGTTTCCCGTGGCCCTCTACTACGCCGAGTTCCTCGGTATCGTGCTGCTGTTCATCGGGCTCACCGACTTCTCACGCTGGCTCGGTGCCGCGCCGCTCCCGTCGGCGGCTCCGAAGGACCGCGCCGCGTAGACTCGGGATGCCGCTCAGGCAGCCACCGCCGCTCTCGAGCAGTCCGCACACCATCCGTGACCCACGGTAGCGAGCGCATCACGAAGGCAATCCCGGCAGAGCGGTCGCAGGCATCGGGGACACGGTCCGCTGAGACGAAGGTCGACGACGACTTTGGAACACGATGCGCAGACCGACCTCGGAGGGGACCCCGCGTGACCTCCCCGGGTCGTCGGTAGGGGTCGGGTCCGGATCAACGTCCCAGACCCCCGCAAGTGGGGCGGAATCGGGTTTGCCGCTTCCCGGATGAGCTCGGTCGATGGAGAGGAGGCGACGCGACCGGCGGACGGCCTTGCCGGCACTTCGTGGTCCGCGACGACGGCGGGTACGGTAGAGGGAAGGCGATTCTGGCCCACCCAGCGGTGCGACGGGAGCGCAATGTCCTCGTCGGCTTCGGTGTCCGCTCCAGCACCGGGGCGGCCGGACACCTCGTCGGAATCCTCGATCGACGAGTCCCGGGCCTCCACGGGGAGGGCCCAGGGCGCATGCATCCCGATGCGATCCGGGGCCGCTTGGAGGAACACGCTTTCGCGGCGAGCCTCCGGGGGGAACATGCGGTCGAGCTCCTCTTCCGAGAAGGGGGCCGCCCGCGAGTCGGCGAGCGCCGGTAGGTGCTCGTCGCCCACGAGCCCCCGTCCCCGGGTCTTCGGTGGCAGCGGCGTCATTGCGCCGCGCGCCGCCGGGGGGAGCGCCCCGCCAAAATAGTCCCGCACTGGGAACGCGACCAGGTTGCCAGCCCTTCCGGTCGACGTGACCACGCCCGGGCCGACCGAGGCCGCTTCGGGGCCGAGTCGACGGATTTCTCGAGGAAGCCAGGAGAGCCACGTCTCATCCCCCGGCTCGGTCGGGGAGGAGAGAATCCGCCACGCGGAGCCCCGACCGGGGACCGCCGAGCGAGGCGCCGTCGGAGGGGTCGGAGTCGACGCGCGAGCCGAGTTCGGCGGGCTTGGGGGTGCGCTCCGTGGTGCTTCAGGAGTCTCCGACGGAACGATGGGTGCCACGTCCGTCCGCTCGCTCCGGGACAACAGCAACGTCATCACCAGCATCGCGAGCGCGGCCAGGAAGAGCGCCGTGGGGATTTCCGGGGCCTCATGAAGGCCGGGGAGCAGGAGGAGGACCAGCCCCAGGGCGAGCGCGGCCAACGCCATCGCGGTGAGGCCCGTCGATCGTAGCGGAGCAGCGGCCGGAAAGCCCTCGCGGGGGGGTCCGAGCGATGACCTCCGGTGAGCTACTCCCGCCATGACTTCGTCAAACGCCAGTCCCGGAAAGGGAGGGCATGAACCTATCGAAGCACTGGAACGGCAGGTCGAGGGGAGGTGCGCGCCCTCCGTCCTCGGACCGGTGCGGCCCTTGGCCGATGCGCGGGCAACCGACGGCCCGTGACGTCCGGTCAGGTCTCGACCGTGCGCGCCCTCGAAAGAATCTCCAGAAGGTGGGGGACGTCCTCGAGGAGAACCGCCCGGCGGCCGCGGAGCGGTCCCGAGACGATCCCCTTCTCGCAGATCAGTCGGTAGCGCTTCCAGTCCTCGAAGCGTTCGCCCTCGCCCTGCAGCCGGAAGACGAAGTCGAACAGGTCACGACCGGGTCCCGGGGGACGATAATGACCGATCATGACCGAGAATCCGAGGTCCTGGTGCAGCGACAGGAGCGACACGACCTGGTTGGGCGTGAAATTGTCGGTCGCCTCGTGGACCTCGGAGACCGCGACGACTCCCGGATGGCCGTTCGGCGTCTGGGACGCGAGGATCCGTTGCGACATTTCAGGGAGACGAAGGAACTGCGTGAGGCGGTTCCGTTCTTCGGGTGTCTCCTCGGCGGAGATCATCTTCGACAGTGCGACGGTCAGGCTGGCATTGTTCGCTTCCAGCGCTTTGGCCGAATGGACGAGCCAGAGGCGGTCGTCGGGGATCCAGCCGAGACGCACCGGGTCACAGGGGGTCCGGTCCGACGCGGGAGGGCTGAACTCCACCCAATGGAACTCCGGGTTCGTCCAGGATGCGAAGGCAAACAGGGCGAGTCGGACCAGGCGCCGCGAGGGGCCAAAAACGAGCACCGAGTGAGGCTGTTGGAACAGGGTGGTCGGGAAGAGAAGCGCCCCCTCGCGTCCGGGGTCGTTCGTTGCTCGATTCGCTTCGCGTCCGGGCAGTCGGTGCAATCGATCCGACGGTGGGTGCTGTGGCTCCGGGGCACCGCCCGGCCCTGAGCCGGGCGTCTGGGAGGAGACCCCTGGCTCCGGACGGGTCCGTGAGTTCGAGGGGTCGGTGCGGAACATGGTCGTCGACCCCGTCACTCCACCGCGAGGTCAAGTCGTCATGCCGAACCAGTTCGGGTGTCCGAACGGGTTCGGGTCCGTGCGGGAGGTCCAAATCCAGCTGCGGGGGGTTCGCTTCGCTAGCGTTCGACGCGGCCCGGGCGGCCGAGCCGGGACTCATCGAGCTTATAACCGGCGGACCGATGCGTTGCCGATCCTGGGCCGACGGGCCAGGGCTGATCTCAAGGTCGAGACGACGATGGCCCCCGGGAATCGTACGCCGGCATCTTCGTTCGTTCGTGCCGCCCCGGTGAAAATCGGTAACGGCACCGGGGGCCGTATCGCCCGGCTTCGGGCCAAGCAGGAGGAAACCCCTGAGGACGGTCTGCTGCTCGCTTCGCTCAAGATCCGTATTCCCGTGAAGGGCCCTTGGACGGGGGCGTTCACCCGGACCCATCCGGGACTGTTCCTCGATGTGATGAACCGTGCCGAGGTCACCGAGGACGTCTCGGTGTCCGACTACTGGATCGGAGGCCGACCGCCGGGGGTGTGGGCTCGGGAGATCGCCGAATTCCCCGACGTGGTGAAGGCCGAGAGCCTCGCGGAGGTGGGGGAGGGGAGCATCTACCGCATCACCTACCGGAATCCTCCGATCATCTACCTCTACCGTAAGCTCCAGCTGCCGCTGCATTTCCCGCTGCGCATCCAAGGCGGATACATCCATTGGGAAGTGGCGGCCCGGCGTTCGGAGCTCGACGCCATCATCCGCTACGCTCGCCAGGTCGACCCGGAGTTCCAACTGACCTCCATCCGGCGGAGACCGCTGCGGACCCACCTACCGGTGTTGACGGACGCGCAGCAGCAACTGTTGACCCAGGCGATGGCGGCCGGTTACTTCGCGGTCCCGCGGGCGATCACGTTGACCAACCTGGCGCATCAGATCGGCCGAAGCAAGTCGTCGGTCTCCGAGGCGATCGCGGTCATCGAACGGAAGTTGCTCGAGAGCGCGCTTCGCCCGAGCGGGATCGACCCCCGCTGACGAGCGCGACCCCTCGTTCTGGGAGTACGGCCTCGTGAGGTCACTTGCCCTCGACTTCCGCCATCGAGTGTGGAAACCGGGACGGTTCGAACCGCACGGTCCCACTGGGCACCGACCAGCGGAACAGCTCGAATTCGAGCTCTCCGGCCCTCACCCACGGGTCGTCCGCCGCGCGGGCCCGTGCCTCCTCGACCGAATCGCGGTAGATGCACACCCCGACCACCTCCGACCCCGTGGGGCCTTTCACCGGGCCGGCGGCCAGTAGATGGCCCTGAGCGTGCAGCCTCGCGAGGAACGCGAGGTGAGCGTCCTGGAGTGCTGCCGATTCGGTGTCCGACCGGACCGGCCCTCCACGCCGACGCTTCAGGAGAAGGACGGTCCATCCGTCGAACTCCATGCCCCGCCTCACGTCACCGAGGGGGCGGGAGGACTGCCGGTCGATCCCGCGCGGTCGGCGACCCATGCCCGCACGCGGGCGTCGACGAGGGCGAGCGGGAGCCCGCCCTCCTCGAGCAGACAGTCATGGAAGTACCGGGGGTCGAATCGTTCACCGAGGACCTGCTCCGCGTGATCCCGAAGCTCACGGAACTTGAGCTGGCCGATCTTGTAGGCGAGGGCCTGCCCCGGCCAAACGATGTACCGGTCCACCTCGACCGCGATGTCCACTTCGCTCCTCCCGGTATTTTCCCGGCAGAAGCGGATGGCCTCCTCACGGGACCAACCGAGGGCATGGATACCCGTGTCCACCACGAGCCTCGCCGAGCGCCACATGTCGGCGGTGTGTCGACCGACCAAGGAGTAGGGGTCACGGTACAGGCCCAGCTCCTCGCCGAGGCTCTCGGCGTAGAGACCCCACCCCTCGACGAACGCGGTGGGTCCGGTGAAGCGGCGGAACTCGGGGAGATCCTCGACCTCCTGCGCCAGCGAGAGCTGGAGGTGATGGCCCGGTACGGCCTCGTGCAAACAGAGCGCCTCCATTTCCCATCGTGGGCGGGCGTGGAGGTCGTGGGTGTTCGCGTAGAAGATGCCGGGGCGGCCGGTCGCGGGAGCTCCGGGCATGTAGAACGCGGTGGGTGAGCTCTTGGCCCGGAACTCCGGCACGGGCTGGATGCCGTACGGGAGTCGGGGGAGCCGTCCGAACAGACGCGCGAGTCCCGGGTCGGTCTTCTTGGCGATGACGCGGTATCCGTCCACGAGAGCGTCGGGGTCGGTGTAGAAAAACCGGTCGTCCGTCCGCATGAACTCGATGAACTCGGCGAACGACCCGCGGAACCCGGTCCTCGCCATCAACCCCTCCATCGCGGCGCGAATCCGACGAACCTCGCGAAGGCCGGTATCGTGGACCTCCTGCGGCGTCATCGAGGTCGTCGTCTGAAGCCGGACGAGGTGCTGATAGAGTGCGGCCCCATCCGGCAACGAGGCGACGCCGGGCGTCGGACGGCACGCGGGCAAGTACGTCGACTCGAGATACTCGAGGAGCCGGCCGAACGCCGGGGCGATGGAATCGCGGTAGGCGTCCTGCGCCGCCGCGGACAGCCGCCGACGGTCCGGGTCGTTGATCCGCTCGGGCCATTCCACGAACGGTCGAAGCAGCGGGCTGGCGAGAGGGTCGTTCGGCACGAGCCCACGAATCTGGTCGGGCACCCCGCGCACGGCGACCCGGTGGGGAGTGAAGCCGTCGCGAAGTCCCGCTTCGAGAAGGGCTCGGTTCTGGTCGACGGCGACCCCGAGGGTCCGCAGACGTTCTAGGAGGTCCTCGTATTCCTCGACCCGGCTCTTCGGCTGGATCTCGATGACCTCGGACGCTGCGAGGTGGATGCCTTCCATTTGGTTCATCGGGATGCGGAGACTGCGGGGCATCCCGAGCTGGAACGGCAGGGGGTCGAGGCCGAAGGCGAGGCCGCGCTCGGCGTCGCTCAACAACCCGCGGTAGAGGTTGTAGCTCGTGCGCTCCCTCGCCGGCAGGCTCGCGGGGTCGATTTCCTTGAGGGCGTGACCAGCCTCGGCGAGGTGGTGACGACGTCGGTCGATCCCGCCCGGCGAGTCATCGGTCCACCGGTCATCGAGACCGGGATAGCCGAAGCTGGTGGCGAGCTCCGGATACTCGGTGAGCCAGCGCTTCCAGTCGTTACGGAGGAACTCGTGGAACGCGTCGGCTCCCGACCTCTCCACGATACCCTGGATCCCGCCCACGGCGTGTGCTGTGAGCCGAAGGCGGCAGCGCCATCCCCTATTTAGGCGGACGCGTGACGCCCCGAACGCCTGAGTGAAACCGGGCCGAGGCGCGAAATCGACAATCTGGATAAACCCCCGCCACCTTACCCGAGTCATGCCCCGTGGCTCGGTGCGATTCCTCTACTCGGGAATTCGGGTGCGCGACCTTGCGCGCGCCCTCCGGTTCTACCGGGCGCTCGGATTCAAGGTCCACGCACGGGGCCGAATGGGACATGGGGGCGAGTGGGTACACCTCGTGTTCCCGGGCTCGCGTCATCGGCTCGAGCTGAACTACTACCCGCGAGGGAACCGGTTCTACGAGCCGTACCGGCCGGGCTCCGAGTTCGATCACTTCGGATT
>Ga0187772_10000488_pt1 | contig 17782 bp, 14 predicted proteins | sample 0116_SJ02_MP15_2_FD_133137 | JGI IMG/M metagenome (GOLD analysis project Ga0187772, IMG submission 133137) | Tropical peat soil microbial communities from peatlands in Department of Meta, Colombia - 0116_SJ02_MP15_20_MG | ecosystem: Environmental > Terrestrial > Soil > Wetlands > Peat | place... | reverse complement strand
TATTACACATTCGAAGAACTTGAGCTGGACTGTAAGCGAACGCTTTCACCAGTAACAATTGCATACGAGACGTACGGGGAGCTAACTTCCGCAAAGGATAATGCAGTACTTGTGCAGCACGCCCTTTCGGGAGACGCCCACGCGGCATTTAAAAATGAACGGGGGGAGAAAGGGTGGTGGTACGACTTCATAGGCCCCGGTAAAGCAATAGATACCGAGGAATATTTTGTGATTTGCTCTAACTTCATAGGCGGATGTGGGGGGTCAACGGGCCCAAGCAGCATTGATCCTGAAACCGGAAGGCCTTACGGTCTTCGTTTCCCTGTCATCACTACCGGCGATATGGTTCGGGCTCAAAAGCGCCTCACAGACCATCTCGGTATTAAGCCGCTATTGAGCGTTATTGGCGGCTCAATTGGGGGAATGCAAGCTCTACAATGGGTAGTCGACTATCCTGAAAGTGTAACCTCGGCAATAATCATCGCTTCCACGAACAAGCTTTCAGCTCAGGGTATTGCGTTTAATGTGGTTGGGCGTCAGGCGATTATGTCTGATCCTTGTTGGTTTGATGGAGATTATTATGACAGTGCAATTCCCAGTAATGGTCTCTCATTGGCGCGCATGATAGGGCATATCACGTATTTGAGCGAGGAGAAAATGCACGAAAAGTTTGGTCGCGAGCTGAAAGGAGTACATAGCTATAAGTATGGCTTCTCAGAAGAATTTCAAGTCGAAAGCTATCTGCATTATAAAGGCAACCACTTTGTAGGACGTTTTGACGCAAACTCATACCTTTATATAACGAAAGCGATGGATTACTTCGACATTTCTGATTTTTCATCTGTAAAGTCAAAAATGCTTGTTATATCATTTTCATCGGACTGGTTGTTCCCGCCCGCGCAATCAAAAGCAACTGTAAGGGCGCTAAGGAGGAGGGGTGTGGATGTGTCATACTGCGAAGTTCAATCATTACATGGCCACGATGCGTTTTTACTCGAGGTGCCCCCGCTGACGGAATTAATCTCTAGCTTTTTGAACAACGTTTTCAATGGAAGTTGAGATATGCAGAGATTTGATCACGAGATTATCATAACTGTCATAGAAAATGGATCCCGGGTGCTCGATTTGGGCTGTGGAAATGGAGAGCTCCTGAGTAAGCTAAGACAGAGACGCAACATCGATGCACGAGGGGTAGAGCTTGACAATCGTTGCGTAACTGAATGTATACACAAAGGTCTCACGGTATTCCAAGGTGACATCGACGAAGGGCTTGGGGGTTATGATGATAAGTCCTTCGATTACGTGGTACTAAACCAGACTATTCAAGTCGTACATAAACCAACACTTGTCATAGAAGAGATGCTCCGCGTTGGAAAAAGGGCAATTGTGAGCTTTCCCAACTTTGGGTATTTCCGCATACGGTTGTATCTACTCACAAAGGGGCGGATGCCAAAGGTTGATTTTTTACCCTGCGACTGGTATAACACACCCAACATTCATCTGCTTACCGTTAATGACTTTATAACATTTTGTGGCTTGATGAACGTAACGATAGAGCGATTTATCGGTTTAAAAAGCAATTCCACAGGCAAAACACCGAGGCATTTTCAAAATCTATTATCACAAATAGGTATATTCGTGATTAAATCCCATGAATGACCGCTTTTTTTAGTTTTGTTCAAAAATTTTCTGTGACAAAGCTTTTTATGATTTACGGGTAAGGTAATATCTAGTGTTCAAACGCTGTGAACATGCATCGACCCGGTGAAACGCGCCTGTAACAAGGTGTTTCGCATCGTGCACTATACCCGGTGCAGCGAATGTAAGAACAATATTAGTCCCTATGTTCATGTTTGAACTGACATAGTAAAAGAGGAGGTGAAGGAAGATGTTGCTATTCTTACTATTAGGAGCGATAGCAGTCGCGGCACTTGGCCTCGTAGGAACTGCGGTCTGCCCGTTGTTAGCACCATTGATCGCTGTGCTTACTCTGGCATAAAAAAAGAGATTAACATTAATTTTATTGGGGTACAGTGAGATACTGCGAGTAATGAGAGCATGGTAGCCGGGTTGCACGAATAAAGTGGTCTCTAGAAGTTAAACGCTAAAATTTGTATAGCTGTTTAAATCGTAGCAGATTTCACTGTTACCCCGTTTATCTCCTTCAATTTTCAAGATAGCTTTTATATTGCCTTGTTTTCAATAACTCAAGAGTGAGCGTTTTTAATAAGCGTCCTTTTGCGTAAGAACACGGTGATGCCTCTATGCACTTCTTTTTAATGACTGCAAAAACTGTTATAATGCCGTAATTGAATTTCGAAGCTACATTAAAAGTGAGTGCTGAATACTTACATAGCCAGATACAAAAAAGTTGCGCAGTCTACATTTGTGCATCCTAGAAAATAAAAATAGAGTGATCACAAGAGAGTTGCCTGGCTAAAACCCGGGAAACGTTCAATTTTTGCTTACAACGTTGAAAGCAGACCACATAATGAGCGCGTCTCAGTTCTCAATGCGATCCTCACATAATGGTTATTCGTGTTATCGGAAAGCTCATTATCTTGCACCATGCTAATAACCCGTGTGAAAGCACCGTCTTCCCCCTATTGCCCACAATGTGGAACGTGGAATCCTCCCAGTGCTCAATTTTGTATGCGCTGCGGATCGCAATTAGACAGTCCATCTGCAGATCACCGACAACCATGGATTGACCGTTCCTCGGGCTCACCATATCAAGGAGTAGCGGTTCGGTTTGTGGCGTTATTCATTGATACGCTCATCATCATTCTCATCAGCTTCTCTCCTGTGTTTGCAGGCGCAGTTCCCCTCATATTTAGTGCGACGGCTAGTGAACGTTCACTACCCCCCGTATTTTGGGCGCTCCTCGCTTTCAACGTGGTGGTTACGTTTATGTACTTCACGTCTCTCGAAGGGCGATATGGCCAAACTATCGGTAAAAAAGCAGTACACATAAGAGTCGTGCAGATGGGTAACTGGCGTGGAGAGGGAGAGGGGGCACCTATCGGCTACACACAAGCTGCACAGCGCACCATCCTTCGCCTCCTCGATGGACAGTTGTGCTATCTCATTGGAGCACTACTCATCTGGTCACCGGGCAAAAAACAGCGTCTTGGTGATATAGTCGCACACACAGTTGTTGTACGCGAATGATGTACCCACCTCCTATTCGTAATGCATGTTAGTCTAGCGATTTTTAAAGGTAAACATGTTGCGAATCTTCATTCAGATGCAGGGTGATGCAAATGACGGTAAAAAAAGTTATATACTGTTCATTAATTTTCACCATGCAGTTTGAAGACAAATTAGTACCAAACTAAATATTAATCATGAATAGATATGTATTCGCAATTTTACTTTTAATAGCAGTAAGTAGGCCAGTGGGCTGGACTACATTTCCTGCATTTTTTTTAATGGGGTCTGTATCTTCAGGTGTTACGACAATAACTCCTTTATTCATTTTACAAGTTTTGCTATTATCATTTCCGTTTTGTATTGCTGGTTACGGTTTGAATGATATTTATGATTATGAGTCAGATAAGCTAAATCCTAGAAAAGGACTTATAGAAGGAATTAAATTAGAACCAGAATATCATTCTTTTGTCAAAAATGTTTCATTTTTTGTTATTTTACTTTTGCTTTTAACGTCTTTTTTAACTTTAAACCTTAGTAACATTTTTGGAATGACGTTACTAGGATTTTTAGGTTATTTTTATTCTGCTCCACCTTTACGATTTAAAGAAAAACCGCCTCTAGATTCTTTCGTTAACGGAATAATATATTTTTTTGCACCTTTTTTACTTGGATTTAGTTTTAGCAGTTCTATTTTTTTTAATGCTGGAACGAATGTTTTGATAGGCGTTTGTCTAATGACTGCTATGGTTATGGGATTTCATGCTTATAGCACAATAATGGATTATAGTATCGATAAGAAAATAGGTGTTAAAACATTCGCCACTATTTTTGGCAAAAGAACTGCTTCATTTTTTGCTTTGCTTGTGTCTATTTTAACTTTATTTTTTGCTAACTCTTCGATATTGTTTAAACCAGTCACGTACTATTTTTTTGGATTTTGTAGTTTATTGTTTGTTATCACATTGGTATTTCCTTCCGAGAAGTTGGCGAGAAGGGGTTTTTATTTGCTTTGGGCTGGATTTGTTTTTTGGCCGATAATTTGGTTGTTGACTTGAGCGCTTCTTACGTTGTGCAAAGCAACAAGAGAAGCCTCCCCACATTGAAATCTCCTCGCGCGCAGTGTGTGACGCCGGTTCACAGAACTGTTTTTATAATATTTTACTATCACACGTACTTTGTGTAGTGGTTAGCGCAGAATTTTGCGCCACATCGAAGGTGAAATTCACATCCGAAGAGGAACTGCAAAAAAGGTAATTTAGACGATAGAGGCAAAATCGGTCGTGAATCGTCAGAAATTTTAGATAGTTAGAGAAGTTAAAATATCTACTTTCATCAGTCAACCTCTTCTCTGTCGCACGATCTACTACGGCTTGCAACGGTACTGGGGACTGATGAAAGATGTACTTTGGATCTCTTTAATCGATATGAGAGTGTGGCGATAGCTATAAAGGGGAACATGACAGAGATCCCGATTACCACATACTCAATGTGTCCAATTACGTGGGATACAATTCCGTACTTGACGATTCCCATTATTGCGTACGCTATTACAGGAGCTAAGTAATAGATGTCAACCTCTATTTCATATGGTTTATTAAGAGAGTATATTCGAAATATGAGTGTTGCAGCAAATGCCACAAAAAACCAACCTAAGAAATTGGATATCGGCACGCCAAAATATGCGCCCCCCGCTGGCCAAACCCACGCCCCAAATCCCACATATATCGGATCTAGAATCAAATCAAGGTTCATAGCCAAAAAACCATCGAGAGTTGATAAAAGAAGCACGTACGCAAAAGAGCGAAAATTAAGTGTTTTTTTTAAAGAAAAGAAGTTTGCCGGATCTATAATATTCGTTATACTGTAGGCAAGCATGATTATTATTGTCCACAACAACAAGATACTAAATGGAACCCGCCCAAACAGTTTGTAACCTAGAAATGTAGCAGTATAATAATATCGCTGACCATATATCCACCCATATGTAGTGCCAAGCAGTTCTGAAAGACCACCGGCAGCGAATGCGATTCCAAGAAGAAGGAAGACCCTGAATTTCAAAACTGTGGATGCATAAAATATGGTAAAAATGAGCAGTATAAGGAGTATACACCCAAATTGGTTAGCAAATGTCATTTGATACTGGAAATGTGTGGGCAAAAACGCTGCAATTTCGCTAAGGGTTAATAATATGAGGGCTAAAGCAGTTAAGCCATTCACGACCGATTTTGCCTCTATCGTCTAAATCACCTTTTTTGCAGTGCCTCATTCTGGCGTGATATTATTTAAGCTGTGCCTCAGAATGCTGTCCGTTGACATTTATGCTTCGCTATTGTCACAGAAGATGTGCCATTGCCTTCTCTATTGTTATATCTTCTAAAGGGGGGTTTCGATAACTTTATAAATTCTTTGACTCAATTACCCTAGGGGCACGTTCATCCCATTCCAATAATCTGATAGAGCTTTATTATTAGTTTTTATAGATTCATGGCAAGTAACCAACAGAATGGCAATCTTCTCGGTTTAAAGCAGTAGAAGCACAGTGTGATGATATGGTATCGATAGCACGAAAAAATTTATTCCAGGATAAAAGGCGTTTTTTGATTACCATAAGCGGAATAGGTGCATCGTTAACACTGGTTTTCCTAACTATGGGCGTATTTACCGGGTCTGTTGATAATAGCGTTCTCATCATAGACCACACGCGTGCAGACATATGGGTGACACAAAAAGGAGTCACTGATCTTCTCGGTGTTGGATCTGCCCTCCCAGAAAAAACGCTTCAGCCGTTGGACACGATAGACGGGGTGCAGAATTATAGCAAGTTGATTTGTGCCCCTCTCACCATTGACGTCTATGGATCACAATTGAAAGTAATGGTTTACGGTTATAATCTCAGCAGCGGAGTAGGTGGTCCATGGAGTATGGCCTCTGGTAGTATCGATGATCTACGGCAGAATGGTACGGTTATAGTCGATCAATCAATTGAGGCAAAGTTCGGTAAACAATTGACGGGGGATTCGATATCGATAAGTGGCCTTCCCCAGAAAGTCGTGGGTGTAAGCAGGGACTCGAAATGGTTCACATTTCCTTTGGTCTTTACTTCATATGAAAACGCTCAGAAATTATGGAGAGCTACTGAAGATTCGGCAAATTATGCCTTAGTTGATGTCAAACCAAATTATGATCCTCTTAAAGTATCTAAGGAGATCTCCACAATCAACGGTGCTGATGCTTTTATAACGTCAAAAATTCGAGATAACACGAGACATTGGCTAATTTTTGACAGTGGAGCCGGTATGGGTCTCCTAATAGGCGCAGGAGTAGGATGGGTCGTGGCTGCAATAATAGTCACCCTTACAATTTATACAGTCACTATGGAGCGGATACCTGAATTTGGAACACTCAAGGCAATCGGAGCATCTAAGAAGGATATATATAAAATTTTATTAGAGCAAGTATTTGTGAGCGTCACATTGGGGTACACAGTAGGGGTTGTTTGCTCATTTATAGCCGCAGCTGCTATAATGAAGATTACGCTTTTGCCTATTACCATTGGCTTAGATACCCTTACCCTAGCATTCTTCTTAACCTTGATATTGTCTATATTAGGTTCACTTATATCAGCAAGAAAGGTGAACAAAGTAGACCCTGCGATAGTCTTTAGAGCATGAGGGCGGTTTGTGGATGACTGAGGTCGTTATCGATGTAAAAAATGTACGAAAAGAGTTTAGTACAAAGCATGTCACGGTCGTTGCAATTGACGACGTATCTTTCAAAGTGGAGAAAGGGGAAGTGGTGCTTATTCTAGGTCCTAGCGGAAGCGGAAAGACCACTTTGCTTTCAATGATCGGATGCATAATGACACCTACAAGTGGCGAAATATGCGTCAACGGGAAGAAGACTACGGGCATGTCAGAACAGGACCTTGTTATGATGAGGAGAGAGCATATTGGTTTTGTATTTCAGAGCTTCAACCTTTTAAAAGACTTAACTGTCCAAGAAAATGTTGAGATAGCACTTAATCTGAACGGTATAAAAGGGAAAGAGGCGAGAGAAAGGGCAAGAGATGTTCTCATTGACTTGGGCATGAGAGAGCGGCTCACCTTTTTACCGGCAGATTTAAGTGGCGGAGAGAAGCAGCGGGTGTCCATCGCAAGAGCTATGGTCAATAGTCCAAAAATATTATTAGCGGATGAGCCTACGGGAAATTTAGATTCAAAGACAGGCCAAATGGTGGGTAACCTCCTCAAGACTCAAGCGAAAGAGCATGAGGCATCCACGGTTGTTGTAACGCACGATAATCGAATAGAAAGTATAGCTGACAGGATCCTATTTTTAGAAGATGGGATGTTAAAGATGGAACAGCATGTCTCATCCTGATTGTGTTTAATGTATGGAGGTATCATAGCTACTCTGTTCTAATTGGTTATAAAACCGCAAACTCTGTTTAGTTTATTGAACTTGCGTTGAAATATAGAATCCTCTTTAGCCCTGTCAGGCGGCAAAATGAAACAATTAACATAAATGCAACCCGATTTGACCCCGTTCATCAGTAAGTAAAAGATATTTAGGTTGAAAGCATTTACGAAAGCAGAACAGGCATGAGTGATAAGATGGGCAGATACGCACAGAGGATAGCAGTACTACCTCCCTATTTGTTTGCCAAAATAGATGCATTAAAGGCGGATAAGCAGGCGCAAGGAGTGGATCTCATCGACTTGGGGGTTGGGGATCCTGATCAGCCGACGCCACGCCACGTCGTCGAATCTCTTGGTCGTGCAGCACACAAGAGCGCGAATCACCGCTACCCCTCCTATGAAGGTCTCCTCTCGTACCGAGAGGCAGTTAGTGAGTGGTACAGCAAAAAAGGCGTACAACTCGACCCTGTAAGTGAGGTCTTAGCGCTCATCGGCTCAAAAGAGGGCATTGCGCACGTCCCACTTGCGTTTATCAACCCTGGCGAAAAGACCCTCGTGCCGGACCCCGCATATCCCGTGTACAAAATTGGCACCATTTTAGCCGACGGTGAGCCCGTCGCCTTGCCGCTTACTGCCGATAACGGGTTCTTGCCGGATCTTGAACGAGCTCCGACTGACGCTAAGATTATGTTTATCAACTACCCCAACAATCCTACGGCCGCTATCGCGGATGCGCAGTTTTATCGAGAGGTAGTTGACTTTGCTGCAGACAATGAAATCATCGTCTGCCACGATGCAGCTTACTCAGAGATGACTTTTGATGGGTACGTGGCCCCCTCCTTTCTTTCCATCCCTGGTGCGATGGAGGTTGGAATCGAGTTCCATAGCCTGTCAAAGACGTATAACATGACGGGGTGGAGAATAGGTTTCGCCGTCGGAAACGCTGACATACTTACGGGTCTCGGAAAGGTCAAGACAAATGTTGATTCAGGTGCGTTCCAAGCAATACAGGAAGCAGGTATTACAGCTTTAACGGGGCCGCAAGACTGCGTGGATGACATGAGGGCATTGTATACCGAGAGACGTGATGCCCTTGTTAAAGGTCTCAAGGAGATTGGATGGCAAGTGGAAATGCCAAAGGCGACGTTTTACGTATGGGCACGTATCCCGGATAGAACACCTTCCATCGACTTCTCTTTGGATCTCCTCGACGTTGGAGTCGTTGGGACTCCAGGCATAGGATTTGGCGACTACGGAGAAGGGTACATCCGCTTTGCGCTTACTGTGCCTGTAAGCAGAATTGAGGAAGCCATATCAAGGCTCGAAAAGGTGGCATAAGTTGTGGATTTTGGTACAAGGAAACACCTCGGCGTAGAAGGGACTAATCTCACAATAGGTGGGGCTGATGCAATAGCGCTTGCTGAGAGGTACGGTACGCCCCTATACGCAATCGACGAGGAGAGGATACGGTACAACTTTAGACGGTTTGCGGCGGCGTTTTCGGGGGCTGACGTGTATTATGCCGCTAAGGCAAACGGTAGCTTGGCGGTATTGCGGATTTTAGCCCAAGAGGGCGCGGGAGCCGATGTATTTTCCGACGGTGAGCTCTATCTCGCGTTGCTTGCGGGGATACAGCCAGAGCGGATACTCTTTAACGGTAATTCAAAGACCGACCATGAACTTGAGATGGCTTGTACATCTGGCGTGAAAGTCTCGATCGACTCTACTGATGAACTCGGGACGCTCTCAGAGATTGCATCGAACAGAGGCACAGAAATAGACATTGCGTTTAGGGTCAACCCTAACGTCTCTCCGGTCACACACCCCAAGATCGCGACGGGGCTTGCCAAGTCGAAGTTTGGGATCCCCCACAACGAAGTGCTTTCGTGCTATCAAGAGGCATTGTCGCTAGAGGGCGTACGGCCGATAGGCATCCATTGTCATATCGGTTCGCAGATAGTGGAGCTCAGCCCCTTCTCTGAAATGATGACCAAAATGATGGACCTCGTCGAAGCGCTGAAAAATGAACTCGACCTCGAACTCGATTTTGTTGACATCGGAAGTGGACTCGGGATTCCATACGAAGGGACTGCTCCAACTCCTGAAGACCTTGCTGATACCGTACTCCCGATATTTCATCAACGCTCAAAAGAGCTCGATATAAGGTCAAAATTGATCCTCGAGCCTGGAAGGTATGTAGTAGGGGATGCAGCCATCCTGCTCACCGGGGTAAATACTGTAAAGGAGGCTCACTACAACTTTGTGGGCGTTGATGCTGGATTTAATCTGCTCATTCGGCCGGCGATGTACGATTCGTATCATGAGGTGCTCATTGCGAATAAACTTGACAGGGAGCCCGAAACGATCTATACGATTGCTGGACCAATATGTGAGAGTGGGGACATATTAGCAAGGAATAGGAGTCTACCAAAAGTAGAAAAAGGAGATATTATCGCCATCCTTGATGTGGGCGCCTATGGATTTGCCATGAGTTCACAGTACAACGGCCGTGTCCGTGCTTCCGAGGTGCTAGTGAAGGCTGGCACTCCAAATTTGATAAGAAGGCGCGAATCTTATAGTGACCTTCTAAATGGGCAAACGTTGCCTTCGAGGTTGTTGTGAGGGTTGAGGCTGAGCTAGTTGCTTTACGTCGAGTTGAGGCTTTATGACAGACGTGCGTTTCGTCAAGATGCAGGGCAATGGCAACGACTTCGTCATAATCGATGAATTTAAAAAGATTAAGATAAAGGAAAGGCGCAATTTTGCCATTCAGGCTTGTGATAGGCGCTTTGGCATAGGGGCTGATGGTGTTCTCTTCATATCGAAGTCGAGTGCTGCTGATATAAAAATGGAACTCTTTCAACCGGATGGCTCCGAAGCTGAGATGTGTGGGAACGGGATTCGGTGCCTTGTAACCTACGCTATCAACTCTGGGTACATACCGCGAGGTAAAGTTACTGTCGAGACAAAAGCCGGAGTGTTGGGAGTTAAGGCAAAGACGGGGTCAGTGGTCGTGGATATGGGTGTGCCGAAGTTTGCACGTTGCGACATACCAGCCAAAGGAGCAGAAGGTCATTTCATCGAGAGCATGTGCGGTCACGTCGTATCGGCAGTCAACACGGGAGTTCCGCATGCTGTGATATTTGTCGACGATCTAGACATCGATATACTTGACGTGGCGCCTAAAATTAGATTTGACCCGATATTTCCTCAGGGGACAAATGTAGACTTCGTTAAGGTCGATGGTAATACCCTTCTAGTGCGCACGTATGAGCGAGGCGTTGAATTTGAAACGCTTAGCTGTGGCACTGGTGCTGTTGCTTCAGCAGTAGTGGCAAACCAGATGGGCCTTGTTGGATCCGTAGTGAAGGTGAAGACTCGGGGTGGCGCGTTAAAAATTATCCTGAAGGACGGACGCGTTTTTATGGAAGGTCCTGCCGAGATGGTATTCAAGGGAATTTATCAAATATCAGCTCACAAGCGGTGAGACTTTGGCCACACAATTGATTTACAGTATATCCGGTTGACAGGCAACAAAGCAATAATCAACTCTGTTAATGAAATCGATGTTTCTGGGAGTTTCGACTAAAACGCTTAAAATAGATTGTTCATTTAATAACTGATGGTGCTGCTCTGCATAGCTTAGTATGAGAGTGAAATGAAGCTATGCATCTACCAGACCCTCCAGCACGATTCTAAACTCCGTAGTTGCACCTTCGGGAAGCGATGGATGCCTCTTCAATACGGCGCGTCGTAAACCAGGCCCGATCTTTATGAATTGCACTATGACGGCAGATAGCTGCTTAAGGGTGTGACCACTTATCGGCAAAACTTCGTCGGTCTCGGCATTGGCATAGATCTGGTTCGTCATCAAAATTGCAAGGTTGTACTTTTTTGCCAAGCCGAGAAGAAACAGTGTCTGATTTACCAGTTTACGTCTCAGAAAGATTTCGTGACTTTTTGCCTGTTCGAGTCGGTAAAACGCGGTCGCTGAGTCAAACACTATAAGCCCTATGTCTTCACTAACTACTTTCTTGATCTCTCTCAACGCGTCAGTTTGGTGCTCAAAGCTCGTTACTTCAAAGACTATCATTTTCCTTGCTAAAACCTGTGCGCCTCCACCTGCAATCTGGGCAAATCTCTCACTTGGAAATTTCTGAGTATCAATAAAGATAACCCGCTTCCCGGTTCTTAACACGTTTACGGCAAGCTGAAGGCATAAACCCGTCTTTCCGCCCGCAGGTTCACCGTAGACTTGCGTTATCCTCCCTGTCTCGAAGCCGCCACCAATGAGATTGTCTACGTTATGGCAACTACAGGGATAAATTGTCAAGAGCCAGCTCCTCCATAATCGTGCGTGTTCTCATAGACGAACCTCGTTCGCTGCGGCGACAGAGGAACACGCAACTTACTATATAGATAGATAGAATTATTAAACTTTAAACTTATAGTGTAAATTGGAGGACCAAAGGATCTACATCGCTTTAGTAACAAAGGATTTTTCCTTATACCAAGACCTCACAAAGGAGCTTCGCGAGAGGAGGCTTGCATTTGTAACGCTTTCTCCGGAGGAGATAATCCCACCAGATGTCGGCGTCGTTATTACTTCAAGCAATGAGGTTGCAAGCATAGAGTTCCCCAAGATCGTGATAGCGTCTGATACTGAGGCAACGGTCAATGAAGCCCTCAGGCTTTTGAATGGTAAGGAGAAGTATGAGCGAGTCGTAGTCGGCATTGATCCTGGCCAAGAACCAGGAATTGCTGTAGTCGTCGATGGAGTAGTTGCAGCAGTCTATCGCGTACCAATGGCTCAAGTGATGGACGTTGTACAAAAGATAAAACAGGCATATCCTGACGTTTTAGTCAAGATCGGCAATGGTGCACGACTCATACGTACCCAGATCGTTAATAACTTCGTGGCTCAAGGAGCACTCGTAGAGCTCGTCGATGAGAGCGGTACGTCACCACACCTCGGAAGGGGCACCGCTGGGGCTGTCATATCGGACATCGTTGCTGCAATAAATATTGCGCTCATTGAGGGCAAGAGGGTAGGGTATCAGGAGGTTCTCCCTTCAAAAGGTGAGATACGAATGATTCAAGAGCGTAGTAGAGAACTGTCCAAGGGCAGAACTACGATCCCGCGGAGGCTTGCTGAACAGGTTGCAAAAGGAGAGATGACAATAGAAGAGGCCCTATCCGAACATACAGCCGAAAACGGTTAAGGGATCAAAAACGACATTTAACGCTTTAACAACCTACTCCAACCTTCCTGTTCTGCCATGCCGATAACTCGCCTTACTGGAAGGTGGAGTTTTTTGGCTATCGCCCTCGCCTCTTCAAATTCCGTCGAAACATTGAGCACTTTGCCGCTTTGGTCAGTTGCAACTTTAACGTTGAGGACATAAGTATCACCACCGATCGATATCTCAACCTGTTCGAAGTGCCTAAGTGCTATCAGTCGATGGCGTGTAGGAATAATCCTAACCCCAAGTGTGCCTGTTTCTTCTATTAGTCGCTTGGCAAGAGCATAAGAGTCTGAGGGTCTCACTATAACTTGGACAAGGTGACCACTTCTGCCCTTTTTACCAGTCGTCGGTATTACGGATACATCTTTTGCCCCAGCGTGAAGTAGTTCATCTATCAAGTTTCCGAGGACTTCGCCGGTCACGTCATCCACGTTCGTTTCAAGAACCTCGACCTCGTTGGGCAGTAATGCGTCGTCCGGTTCTCCTAGAGACGCACGAAGGACGTTCGGATATGCGTAGTCACGTAAACCCGCGCCGTAGCCCACCTTCTCCGCCTTCATCTGCGGAAGGAAGTTATCAGAGAAGTGTGCAAAATGCGATAGAATAGCAGCCCCGGTTGGAGTCAGCAGCTCACCTTCCACTGGCCCCCCTTTGTAGACGAGGTGAAACCGCGACAAGATTTCGCTCGTCGCAGGAGTCGGAACGGGGAATTTGCCATGGTGTGTCTGTACAGTTCCTCCACCTATGCTTATGGGAGTTATATGGATGCGATCTGGGTTTAACAGGGCTATTGCTGTACAGGCGCCTACTACATCCGCAAGTGCATCTGCAGCCCCTACCTCGTGAAACGTCAAGTCCTCAAGGGGGATATCGTGAACTTCTGATTCAGCGCAAGCCATGATATCGAATATCGCCCGTGCGTTTAGTCGCGTGCTTGCATTGATACCGCTTGAGTTTATAACATCCAAAAGCTCGGCATAGCGGATATGTCTCGCATTTGCATTTGAAACAACTTTAACCCACGTTGCGCTTATTCCTAACTTTTTAACTGGTAGAATCTCTACGCTCACGTCAGCTACTGATTCCATGTTCTCACGAACGGCACCAGCATCTACACCGAGATCGATCAGGCAGCCAGTTATCATGTCTCCGGATGCGCCGGAAAAAGGTTCGAATGCAAGCATCTTCATAACATCAAATCGATGCGTTTAGGTTCACTCATTTATTATATATACCAGTCATCATATACTTTAGGTCGCTGTAATATGTCAGAAGATGTTCAGTTAAAGGTTGCAAAGGCATATCCAAATGACTCGGGGAGGGGCATTGCGAGGATCGATCCTGATACGCTGCTTAAGCTTCACCTTTCTCCGGGGGATATCATCGAGATAGCCGGGAAGGAAATTACTGCCGCTAAGGTTTGGCGTGCTGACAGACAGGACTGGCACGAGGGCACGATCCGAATCGATGGATTTACGCGCCAAAATGCCGGAGTGGGCATAGGCGAGCGTGTCACCGTGCGAAAGGCGAGGGTTAATGAAGCGATGAAAGTAGTTCTCGCCCCTCCCGAAGGCGTTTTGTACCAGTTATTTGGGGAGATGAGCGAAAGCATCAAACGTCAGTTGCTTAAAAGGCCCGTAGTTCAAGGGGATATTGTTCCGATAGCGAGTGCCGCATCGCACCCCCTGATGAGAGTGCCAGGGCAAGCTATGCCGCTTTTCGTCGTGAGTACGGTCCCGCAGGAAGTCGTGCTTATAACTGAACGCACGCTACTCGATATCCGGGATAAGCCTGTAAAGGGTTTTGAATCGGTCAAAGGTACGGGAATAACGTATGAGGACATCGGCGGTTTAAGCGATGAAATACAGCGCATACGTGAGATGATAGAGCTTCCAATGAAACACCCGGAAGTCTTCCAAACGCTGGGGATAACACCTCCAAGTGGCGTTCTTCTTCATGGCCCCCCTGGGACGGGTAAGACGCTTATCGCGAAGGCTGTCGCAAACGAATCTGGTGCATCATTCTATTCTATTGCTGGACCTGAGATTATGAGTAAGTACTATGGTGAAAGCGAGCAACGTCTTCGTGAGATTTTCGACGAGGCAAGAGAGCACACCCCGTCAATTGTGTTCATAGATGAGCTTGATTCGATAGCACCGAGACGGGAGGACGTGACCGGTGAGGTCGAGCGAAGAGTTGTTGCGCAGCTTTTAACCATTATGGACGGACTCGAAGAGCGCGGGCAGATAATCGTCGTTGGAGCTACGAACAGAGTTGAGGCAATTGATCCCGCTTTACGAAGACCAGGAAGGTTTGATAGGGAGATTGAGATAAGCGTCCCAGATTATGCCGGCAGAACAGAGATATTAGAGATACATACCCGCGACATGCCGCTTTCCGAGGAAGTTAGCATCGAAGAGCTTGCGAGCATCACCCACGGCTTTGTAGGAGCTGATGTGCTCTCTCTCACAAAAGAGGCGGCGATGAGGGCGTTAAGGCGGTATATGCCCGACATTGACCTTGAAAAGGAGATCCCCGGAACTCTCCTTGACACCATGAGAATAACAGCAGAGGACTTTAAAGATGCTCTTAGAGAGATCCAACCGAGCGCGCTGCGGGAGATAATGGTTGAAATTCCTGACACCACTTGGAAGGACGTTGGGGGCCTTGACGAGGCACGACAGGAGATAATAGAAGCGATAGAATGGCCGATTAAAAAACCGGAATCGTTCAGCCGTATGGGGATTAGGCCACCCAGAGGGATACTCTTATTTGGTCCTCCGGGCACGGGCAAGACACTGATCGTGAAGGCTGTAGCTAATGAGACCGACGCTAACTTCATAAGCGTACGAGGCCCGGAGATGATAAGTAAATGGGTCGGCGAATCAGAGCGGGCCATACGGAACACATTTAAAAAAGCGCGACAAGTCGCCCCTGTTGTGGTTTTCCTCGATGAAATTGACGCCATTGCTCCGATGAGAGGTATAGAGGATACGTCGAGAGTCTCGGAGAGAGTCGTCAATACGCTTCTCACGGAACTTGACGGTCTACAGGATCTAGAGGGCATCGTTGTGATAGCAGCGACAAACAGGCCTGATATGATAGACCCCGCGCTCTTGAGGTCAGGACGATTTGATAGGATGGTCTTGATCGGGGCCCCTAGCAGGTCGGGGAGAGTCGAGATATATCATGTGCATACGAGGACGATGCCTCTCGCCGACGACGTTGATATCGAGGAACTTGCTGACTTGACCGATTGGTACGTGGGCAGTGACATCGAGGCGCTTTGCAGGGAGGCTGCTGTATTCGCTTTAAGGGAGGATTTCGAGTCGGGATTCGTTGAGATGAGGCATTTCAGAGAGGCGCTTAAGAAGGTGCGTCCGACTATTGACGAGCGCATCATGGACTACTACGAGCGCATAAAACAGAAGTTTGTAGGAGGTTTGCCTGTTGAATCTACAACGCATCTGAGCTACCGCTGAACGAAGGGAGAACATAAGAAACCCTTTTTATATGAGAACTGCATAGCACTTCACAATATGAGAAAGGAAATATTTGCAAAAAATTTGTCAAATAAACAAGTCATGGGCAGCGATGGGACAGATCTCGGAGCACTTTATGATCTGGTCATTGATGTCAACACGGGTGATATACTCGATCTTATGGTCAAGCCCGATCCCGATCTCAACGTTCAGGAGTTCAAGATAGAGAACGATTTTTTATTGCTACCCTTCGACTCAGTCCGGGCAATAAAGGATTATATCGTAGTCGACAGGAAGATGGCAAGGCTGCCGCAGTGAGTAGAACAATTTAGAACAATAGTTGAATTGGCAGCTGCACCCAGTTCTAGCCGCTGCTCGAGCTGATATGTTGTGGTGCAACTAGTTGTGCACCAATAAATCACCGCTACATACTGATAAACCCTTATTTACACGCGGTTTCACAATCAGGTAGCACGAACGCTTCTGCGCGAGGGGAAGAAAAAGTGGACAGTTTATTTCCGCGCTTAAATGCCTCTACGGCTACAAAGTTACTATTTTTTGCACGTTCCTACGTATTTTCATCTCCTTGATAGAGCATAGAGCACATCAGCAACACTTTGAGCCGGGGATGAGTCGACTTGATGTTACAGATGTGAATCCGTACAATCTCTAGCGAGATCCCGTCATCAGACGTTTCACGAAGCGTCGCAATGCCGCTACGAGCAATGCAGACAAAAATGTGTGCCTATAAGGATGGTTATGTAAAAAATACGCAGTAACTCTTTTCGTGCTGCTGGCTCAAGTTGAAAAACACGTTTAGTAAGAATTCGTGACGCATAGCACAGCAGCTGTCTTATTTCAGGCGTGATCAAAAAGCAGCTGTGAGCCTGTGACGGGGGCTGCTGCCTCCGAAATAACAGTTTTGGTGAGTTTCATAAAGCCTCCTCTTTAGGTGACGGATGTCTATAAAATGGTTACGTTATTCTCGTGGTCCCTCATTTTCGGCCCCATAAAGTTCTTATTTTATAAGCATAATGTATAGGTCAGTTCCTGACTTGTGATGAAGAGGAGTACACTAGGGCTGATTGTATGAAAAAGCGAATCTTAGTCACTCTAATAGCTCTCTTGATGTTAGCGTCTGTGATTGCTGCGGGCTGCACCGTTAATATCACGAATACACCAAGTCCAACTCTTCGCTCCCCTCTGTCTTCGACCTCCACTACCTCGTCTATTACGAATCGTCCGGGTACGGTCCATCTGCTCGCCGTGCGGCAGGTTGATTTCAGTCAATATAAAGGGGTCGTTACTGACGTCATCGTAACGATGGCGCCTGGTACCGGACAGGTCTTTGTAAATACTGTGCCGCTCACAGGTTATGATTTCCAAGAGACGGCGAGAACTGCAGTCAATGTAGCAGCAGCAAGGGCGCATATCAATCCCAATAAATACGATTTTGGCTTCACCATACGAGGGCCGATGGAAC
>Ga0187772_10000487_pt1 | contig 17806 bp, 18 predicted proteins | sample 0116_SJ02_MP15_2_FD_133137 | JGI IMG/M metagenome (GOLD analysis project Ga0187772, IMG submission 133137) | Tropical peat soil microbial communities from peatlands in Department of Meta, Colombia - 0116_SJ02_MP15_20_MG | ecosystem: Environmental > Terrestrial > Soil > Wetlands > Peat | place... | reverse complement strand
GACCGCCAGCAAGAGAACCGCGATTATCGACGCCACGGTCGCCAACTGGACTCTCCCGCTGAGCCTTATGCCCAGGTAGTTGATCCCGAAGCCTAGCGAGAGGATTGCTCCGGCCACAAGGAAAATCTCTGGCCTGCTGAGCGGGACCGCGGTCGAAAGGTAGGTCGCGGCTGCGAGGGTGGCAGCCGGCGCCCCCAGGACCTCCCAGGCAACGAAGAGCCAGGCGACAGCCGAGCTGGCCCTGTGGCCGAAGCTTTCAAGGGCGAACGAGTAGATGCCTCCAGATTCGGGCCTGCGCGCTGAAAGACGAGCGAAGGTATCGGCAAAGGGGTAGCTGGCAGCTGCCAGGAGCAGCCAGGCGACGATGGACGCGGGGCCCGCGGCGCTGGCCGCCAGTCCCGGCACCACTATGATTCCGGACCCCAGCACGGAGCTGATGTACATCGCCACGGCATATCGGAGAGTTATGACCCTGCGGAGCCTGGCCGGCTCCCTTTCGCTGGCGGAGCCGACTTCACTCATCTTCGGGGCGGCGTCCGCTAGGCCAATTTAAGCCCCACTCCCACGTCGACCCCGTAACCCGAGGGCCGTGTGAAAGTGCCGGCCGCCTGGCGGAGCGGCCTCTGCAGAAAAGAGGGCGCTACGCTTAAGAACCATGTGGGCAACGGCGGTCTCAATGAGTAAGAAGGGTAACCCAATGCCTGCGTCGAGCGCAGGCCTGCTGACCTTCTTCAACGAGGACACGCAGGGTGTCAAGATAAGGCCAGAAATCGTGCTTATTTCTTCGGTCGTCTTGATAGCCATGTCAATTGTCATCAACATCTTCTTCCCATAGGCCGTCGCCCCAGCAGGAACGGTCTCCGACGGAGTCCCTAGCGAGCAGGTACAGGCACCTGTTCGTCCTGCCCTCAAAGCCGATTCTCCTCGCCTATGCAGCCCTGCTCTCAGTGGCTCTCTCGCTGGTCGCGGGGCGGGGGGCCCTGAACCTCCCCGCCTTCGCCCTATCGTTCCTGGTGGCAGTCCTCGCCTCGGCCACGATTTCCGCGACGGCCAGGCTTGCAGACCCAGGAACCATAGCTACCTTCAGGCGGGCCACGGCTGTCATCTTCGCCGGCGACGCTGTGTGGCTCTTCTGCCTCGTCTGCGGCCTTGCCTACTCCTTCGCGGCTGGTAGCAACCACCCTTTGGGGAACGCCCTGATCTTCGGGACGTTCATAAGCGGCGGGTTCGAGTTCATCATAATCAACGGCGCCTTTACGACATTGACCAGCGTCTCGCTGGCCCTCGCGGCCATCCACCCGCTGCTCACGCTCGCGGCCCTGGAGCTCGCGGGCGCGGTTTTCTCCTTCAGCGCGTACGCGGCGGTAATGGGCCTCGCCGGGTCGGTAGCCCTCGTTCTGTTCGTCGTGGCGCTTAAGCAGAGGAAGACGGACCAGAACTACGACGCCATCAGACTGTTCCAGGCGTTCATGAAGACCTGGGCGGGGAGGAACGCCGCCGACCTTGAGGCGATAACCGCAAGGCATGCCGAAAGAGCTGAAATCTCCTCCAAGGTGATGAGGTTCCACCAGAGCGGTGGCGACATCTACATCGTACTGCCAGGGGTGCACCCCGGCCCCTTCTATCCCGTGGGAAGCTACAACCTCCCCAGCCTGATGTACCGCAAGTTCTCCGAGACAAGCCAGGTGTTGACGCTTCACGGCCCCGGGAGTCACGAAAGAAATCTCGCTACAACCTCGGACACCCAGGACTTCGTGTCGGAGGTCTACCGCTTCGCTCAGTCGCTGCAGCCTGAGGGTTCCCCCGCGCTGCTAAGGGGACCGATCATCTCGCGGATTGGCCGGGCGACCGTCTCGTCGTTCAGCCTTTCAAGCGACGTAATCTCTACGGTGTCATTCGCACCGTTCGGCTCAGAGGACCTGGAGGCAGGCGTGGAGGAGGAGCTCTCCCGGCTGGCACAGCCGTCGGGACTCCGCGTTTCTGTAGTTGACGCGCACAATTCGATTGAGCCAAGGCCGGAATCGCTGGATATGAGTGACCCTGCCTGGGGGGATTTATTTGGGCAGCTGACCAGGGCCGAACCCACTAGGTTCAGGGTGGCCTACGCAAACTCGCACGAAATCGGGCTGGGTAGCGGCCAGGACCTCGCAGATGGAGGCCTCTCGCTCTTCCTAATGGAAGCCAAGGGGAAGAAGTGGGCTCTGGTCCTCGCGGACTCGAACAACGCGGCTCCCTCAGTACGGGACACGGTCGCTGGGGCACTCGAGGTTGCGGGGTACAGCCTGCTTGAATTCTGCACGTCTGACAGCCACGAGCTTTCGGCCCGCGGGATGACGGTGAACAGGGGCTATCTGGCCCTGGGAGAGGCTACATCCCCTGCTGACATAGCCCAGACGACTGTACGACTCGCCAGGGCAGCGGAATCACGCCTTGCCGACTGCAGCTATGGATCAGGGACGTTCGTCAGAAGCATGAACACCCTGGGGACAAAGGCGCTGGACCAGTTCGAGCGGGTGGCGAGGTCGAGCGCACGCTTCGCAAAGCGCTACACAATCTTCGCCGCGGCACTCATCCTCCTGTTGTTGCTGCTCGCTTTGGTCGTGTAAGAAAGAGATTTAGACTCAGGTTCGAAAGAGAGCTCGGTCGAAATGCCTTCGAGGGGCCTCCTGGTCGCGATTGAGGGCATAGACGCGGCTGGCAAGCGGACCCAGAGCTCCCTGCTCGAGGCTTGGTTGCACTCCAAGAAGGTCACTGTCGAGATGATATCGTTCCCAGAGTATTCTACCGCCATTGGCGGCGAGATCAGGGCCTTCTTGCTTGGCACCAAGAACTATCCTCCCGAGGTCAGGCACATGCTGTTCGCGGCAAACCGCTGGGAGAGGAAACGGGCGATTGAAGACAGACTAGAGAGGAGGGAGGTCGTCGTAGTCAACAGGTACTCCGAGTCCAACCTCGCATACGGCGTGGCGAACGGGCTTCCGCTCGACTGGCTGATCAACCTGGAAGCCGGGCTGCCAAAGGCCGACCTCGTGTTGGTTCTCGACGCTCCAGCGTCGGCGTTCTACAACAGACGCGGCACGAAGAAGGACCGGTACGAGAACGACGCAGGCCTGCAGGAGAGAACAAGGAAGGCCTACCTAGAATTGGGGGCCAAGTTCGGCTGGGAGACAATCAACGCTGCGAGCGGCATTCAGGAGACGAGTCAGCTCGTGACCGACGCGGTATCAAGGCTGCTCGGGTCCAAGGGTCGGGCGGTCTGAGCGGGAAGGTTGGTCGCCAGCCATTGACCTTGAAGACGGTCGCTGAAATCAGAGATCCTGTCCACGGCTACGTCAAGGTCACGGAGGTCGAAAGGAGGCTGATTGATTCACCCGTTGTCCAGAGGCTCCGGAGGATTCGCCAGCTGGCGGGGGCTTACCTAGTCTATCCCGGAGCTGTCCACACTCGCTTCGAGCACGTGATTGGCGCAATGCACGTGGCGGGGGCCATCGCGCAATCTATAGCAAGTCAGGTAGATATGGGCGACGAGGAGATTCAGGAAATCCGGCTGGCTGCACTTCTGCACGACGTAGGCCACGGGCCCTTCTCGCATCTATTCGAAGAGGTGCTGGCCGCCAGGACCGAGGTCAACCACGAAGACATGACTCGGCTGGTAATCTCGAAGACCGAACTCAAGGACATCCTCGAGGCGCATGGGTTCTCCTCAAGTTCGATGTCCTCCTTCGCGGTCGGGAACCTGCAACGGCGGCCGCCGTTCATGAACGAAATCATCTCAGGCGGGCTCAGCGCAGACATAATGGACTACCTGCCACGGGACTCCTACTTCACCGGCGTCGAATACGGGAGAGTGGACACTCGCAGAGTCATAGACTCCCTCAAGGTTGTAGACGATCATCTAGGGCTCGAAAGGGCGGCCCTGAACGCCTTCGAGGCCATGCTTCTTGCGCGCTACCAGATGTTCACCGCCGTGTACTTCCACCGCACGGTAAGGGCCGCACAACTGATGCTTGCGTACTCCATGAGGCTGGCAGACAGCACGCTCCACCTGACCGATTTCTCGGACATCGAGGACTACCTTGAACTGACCGACGAGGCCGTGATTCAGAGGCTGATCGCGCTGAAGGGCGGCTCGGTTCGCATAAAGCAGGCGAGGGGACTTGCGCTCGACTTCCGAGACCGGAAGCTGGTCAAATGCGTGTACGAGCAGCTGATGCAGAGGAAGGACAGGGTCGTGGAGCAGCTCTTCGAGAATGACAGGGTGAGGAACCGAGTCCTCCTAGACATCTCGAGGAGGGCCGGAGTCGACCGCGTGCACGTGTACCTCGACGTTCCGACGGTGCCCTCGGTGCCCTACACGCCTTCTCGAGAATTGCCCAACTCAATCAAGGTCGTCGACCGTGCAGGCAGGAGGACGAGCAACTACAGCATCCCTATCGGGAAGCTGCCAGTAGTAGGTTCCATCGCGGGGTTCATGAACATCCTGCGAATCTACACGCTGCCTAAGGATAGGGCCGCAGTGTCCAAGGTCACCAGAGATCTGTTCGGAAGGGACGAGTCTCTGGTCGGGTTGCCTGAATAAATCGCGACGGTAAAATATCCCTGATCCATCTTCGGCTGTGACGCTGGAGGACCTCTTCGCCTACGATTCCTTCCGGCCCAGTCAGAAGGAGCTTGCGATGAGCATCTACGACAACTGCATGGACGGCAGGACACTCCTCACCGAGGCCATGAGCGGGTTCGGAAAGACGGCGGCCGTGCTGTGCGGCGCTCTTTCCGCGGCCCGAGATCGGGGGTGCAGGGTGGTCTACACCTGCAGAACCAAGAGGCAGATACAGAGAGTCGTCGAGGAGATTTCTCTTCTGCAGAAGCATCACAGGCTGAGCGCGGCCGCGCTCTTCTCCAAAGCAGACTACTGTCTCTTGAAGAAGAACTCCTCCAGGCCCGTCCCACAGGAATCCTTCGGGTGGTACTGTGGGTTCAACGTGACCAACAACCTTTGCTCATACTTCCTCAATGTCTCCCTGCTGGGAAGCGAGCTCGACCGGCTGGTCCGGCGCGTCTCAGAGGCCCTCCCTGTTCACTCCAAGCTGATGGTGGACTCTGAGGATATCCACGTCTGCCCCTACGAGCTTGTCAGGCTGGTCATGGCCAGTGCGGAGATAATCGTGGTCCCGTACAACTACGTGTTCGACCCGAAGTCCAGGCCAGCGCTATTCGACAGAGGCGCCATAGATCCCCCTCGGACCATCCTGGTGATTGACGAAGCTCACAACGTCCGAGACTTCTTGAAGAGTGTCCGGTCGACGGCAATCAGCCTCGACGAGTTCGAAGGGGCCGTCGACGAGGCCAGGGATTTCCAGATGGACCAGACGGCCGCTTCACTGACGCATCTGCTCGACGATGTGCGGGCCACACTCGAAGGCACCACCGCGTGGTGCTTAAACAGGGCCGCCTTCATCGGAAGGCTGAGCAGCGGTCGCGGCGAGGTCTGGCTGCAGAACTTGGCTTTCGAGCTGAACGCGTGCTCGGAGGCGGCGTGGCACTCGGTGGCTTACGGGAGGAGGCTGCCGTTCCTCGTGCTGAAGGTCGGAGACTTCCTGAATAGGGTGGTCGCGGCGTCGGACGAGACAATTCTGACTAGGTGGGAGCAGACTCTGGGCCTCGTGAGCACGAACCCGATCGAGGGCTTCTCGGGATTCCTTCAACAGTTCGGCGGATCTGTCCTGGTGTCGGCGACAATCAGCCCCTCGGAGGTCTTCCTGCGCTCCCTGGGAATGAGCACGCAGGGCACCGGCATCTTCACCGTGCATGCCGCGCCTCTGGCCACGGTGAGGACCGTAATCGACACTGGGGTCACAACGAGGTACAAGTCGAGGACCCCCGAGATGTACGCGAAGATAGCCGGCAAGGTGGTAAGCATCGTGACCTCCGTGACCAACGGGGTAGGAGTCTTCGCGCCGTCGTACTCCGTCCTAGGACCACTCTACGACATAGTCTCCAAGGAGCTCCCCGCCAGGCAGGTCCTGCTGGAGCGGAGAGGCCTGACGAACCAGGAAGCCAGCGACCTTATGAGTTCGTTCAGGCTAGGAGCGGGCTCTGTGCTGTTCGCAGTGCAGGGGGGCAGGTTCTCGGAGGGCGAGGACTTCAGAGACAATCTGATGGACGCGTCTGTCGTCGTGGGCCTTTCGCTTCCGCCGCCCTCTCCGCAGCTCTACGCGGAGTACGCCTTCCTGAAGCGTCGGGGCGAATCGGATTCCTACCTCATGCTTTCGCTGCTCCCGGCCCTCAGGAAGGCGTTCCAGGCGGCGGGGAGGCACCTGCGCAGCCCGGGGAAGAAGGGATTTGTGTTCCTGCTGGACCAGCGCTTTGATTCGTCTGTTGTGAGGGACTTGATGCCCGCATGGCTTACGGGGAACGTCTCCATCGGCGACTTTGTTTCCGCGCAAACCGAATCAATGATTCGCGAGTTCTGGAACGGCTAGCCGCGCTGGCGGACTACCAGACCCTTCCTGAACGCGATTCTGGCGGCGGCGCTCTGGTCCTTCTGCATCCCCCGGGTCTGCGGGTTCCTCAGCGAGGTGCCCGACTCGTCGACTATTTCGATGACGGTCTTGGGTAAGCGAGCCGTGAGCCTGAGCGCTATCGAGTTCGCGAGGGTGGGGTTTCCGTTACCTATCCTTACAAGAGATCTGGCCGTTTCGGTCTTCCGGATCAGCCTTACTACGCCGGAGCACAGGCGGTCCCTCGAGTTGAATGTGCGAGCAGCCAGCCTGGTCTCGCCGTAGAAGGCCGCCATCCCAATTCTCAGGCCGGGGTCTATGCCAATCGTCAGCGTCCCGTCGCCTCCGGCTAGCCGCGACAGGACTTGGCTCCTTAGCACGCTCGGGTCGTCGTCCAGTTCCTCTAGGGCCATCGTCGCGCCTTCGAAGAGGCGGGCCTCGCCTCTGGTGGTGAGTATCAATTGACATTCGGCCGCAGAATCCCCGGGAAGCATGCTCAAGAAGGACAGCCCTGCGTTCCTGAGCCTGGAAACCAGGGCGTAGTATGCTCGCCCATCTGAGGTTATCACACAGATTCGCGCCATTGAAATACTTGCTTTGAAGCCTCTGCACACGCTGCTACTAATGAGCTTTGGCGTCCACCAATTGAACGAGTTCCACGCCTCCGTCCAGGGCAAAGCGGTCGTCTTCTTGGTGCCGGATCGGCAGACCAACCTCCTTCTGGCCAGGCTCTTTCTGGCGAGCGCTGCGGCCGCGGAAGTATCGTGCCATGTGCTCGACATGGACGCGTTTTATGCCTCAAACTCGGTTTCCATAGCCGAAGGCTTCTCTCAGCAGGAAATGAAGGACATCCAACTGCAGATACCGACTATCCGTGCGGGCGGGGAAGTCGTACCAGAATTCTTCCCGTACACGGACGAAGGGTTCGTGGTGATCGACGACCTGAACAGCCTGTACCACACATTCTCATCGGCAGACGAAGGAACTGCAGGGAGGAAGCTAACGTTCCTCGTTCAGTCACTGTCGTTCATGGCCCGCACGAACAGGCTGACCATCCTTGCCACAGTCTACGAGCGCGAGAGGCCGGTCTTCACACGAAGGCGGAGACTCTTCGCCGGATTGGGGGACGCATCAGTCTCAGCGAGACGAGAAGGCGGTTTGCTGGCCTTGCGTTGCGACCGTGGCGCAATATGGCCGGGCCGGACGCTTATCCTCTCTATCCGCCCTTGAGAATCGTCAACTCTATCCCCATAAAGACGGAGACTACGACCAGGAGAAGGGCTACGGCCAGGTACAGGTTAACCATTCGGGGCTTGGTCGTCTGCCTCCCGCTAAGGTACGCTACGTAGATTCCACCCGCTCCGAAGAGGATAACGACCGCGTCGAGTACCGTCTCTGCTATTGTTTGGGCCCCCGACGAGGGATAGACTATCAGAGCCTGGTCTGCCACCGGGAAGAACACGGCACTCATGAACCCTGCCATGAACGCGACTATCACTAGGGAATACAGGATCTGAATCCAGCCCGTCCTGCTGCCCACTGACTGACCGTACCTGGAGAAGGCGCCACGAAGTGCGCCTACGGTCTTGCTGTACCCCGATTCTAAGGCTCTCTTTATCATGCGATCTCGACTTCCTGCGATATGCTATTCGACGTAGGCCCTCCGTGAGTCACGTTTAAGATTTCCAGTGCCCCGGGTCCTCCGCATTCGAGAGTGGCCCACCAGGCCTCCGATAAGAGGCTATCTGTGGAGTCCCTGGTCGGACCTGGAGTCGGCTGGACACGTCTCGTAGAGGGCCTTCATGCCTAGCTCTCGTGAGGGGACCTCATCAGCCTGGCGACTTCGACCGCCCATTGGCCAGTCTCCGGATTCCTGATTACCATTCCAAGATACTCGTTCCACCCTAGGGTGCCGTACGCATCCTTCCAGAGCTGGTAGGCTCGCTCCACTGCCCTCTTGGCGTCCTCGTGGTACTGGCATAGGCCCGCCGATGCCTCCCTCTCGCAGAGTCTACAGCGCATTCTTCTTCGCCTCCTTGGCAGGACATTTCGGGTTCACGCAGAGCCTCCAGGGAAACCTGCCTCTCCTTACGTAGACTATCGGCCACGAGCAGGTCCTACAGGCCTTGTTCGCTGGCTTGATGGCTCCTCTCTGGGGGAGGGGGGCAGACGCCCTGCAACCCTTCGAATAATTCGTGCAGCCGACGAACCTCTTGTGCGTCTTCCTCGAACGAATCACCCTTAGCTTGCCACTCTTGCAGACGGGGCAGGCGCCGAGGACGTCCTGATCAGAGCCCGTTGCAAGGGCAGCTGAGCTCAGGTCCCGCCCCACTACGCCTTCATTCGCGTTCAACTCGTCGAGCTGGCGAGAGATGGTCCGTATCGTGTCTCGGATCAGCTCCTTCACGTCCTCGGTTCCATTTCCTACTCGCTCCAGTTTCTCCTCCACGTCCCTAGTAAGGCCGGTCGACAGGACGGAAGGTGCGTGCCGCTTCATCACTTCTATGACCGACATACCCAGGTCACTGGCTGTGAGGCTCTCCCCGCCCACGTACCCCCTCGCTACGAGCGTCGAGATTATTTCAGCCCTCGTCGCCTTCGTGCCGATGTTCTCCTTCTCCATCTTCTCCAGCAGGCTGCCTTGGTTGTACCGCTGCGGCCGAGGTTCGAACTTATCTTCGTGCTGAATCGAAACCAGCTTCAATCGGTCGCCTTCGCGAAGCGCAGGCATCTCCGCCTGCACCCTCTCCGCGTATCTTCCGTAGTAGCGCAGCCAGCCTTCTTCCAGCGTGTTCCTGCTTCCGAGCCTGAACTGATGTCCGTCGACAGCGATGGTCACGGCGACCGCCTCCCTCCTAGCGGACGGGGCGAAGGCCGCGATGAACCTCCTCACGATCAGGTCGTATACCCTAGCTTCGGAAGATCCCAGCGGACTCCCCGGCCTCTCACCAGTCGGGTAGATGGCAGGGTGCGCCGGGTCGTCTTTGTCTCCTTCAACCGGTTTCAGATCGCCGTTCAGCAGGTCTCCCGCGATGGAGTACTCCTGCATGCTTCCAACCGCCTGGAGGATTCTCCTATAGTTGATTGACCGTGGCAGCTTCTGGCTGTTCGTGCGGGGGTAGGATATCAGCGCGTCGAGGTAGAGTCTTTCGGCCGCCTGCATCGTCCTGTTGGGAGGCAGCCTGAAGTGCCGGTACGCCTCTTTCTGGAGGTCCCCTATGTTGAATGGCGGTGGCGGAGGTTGGCTTAGAACGCTCCTCTTGACGGCCTCCACCTGGCCCTCGCATCCGGAGCAGTCGCCTTCAATCTTCTCCACCTCGGCTCTCGTGTAGATCCTTTCCACGGAATATCCTGCGGAGAAGCGTGTGCGTTCCTTCTCGAACTCGGCGTGCACAGCCCAGAACGGACGCGACACGAAGGTCCGGATCTCTACCTCCCTGCTGACCAGGAAGCCCAGGGTCGGTCCCTGGACTCTCCCAATGCTTACGGTCCTGTACCTCTGCCCTGCTCCCAAGGCAGATTGCGAGAGCGCACGTGAGAGGTTGACGCCCCACACGAAATCGATTACGTGCCTAGCCCTCCCCGCGCTCGCGAGCGCGTCTCGCGTAGAACTCTCAGCTCGATCGAAGGCTTCTTTCAGCTCTTCTCTCGTCAGGGTGGAGAATCGCACCCTCAAGGCCGAACCCTCTGCGCCCCCGCATCCATACCTGAGCACGTTGAACCCGATGGTTTCGCCCTCGGCGTCGAAGTCGCAGGCGTTCACGAATCTCGTCGCGCCCTTGGCGAGGGCTTTGATTGCTGCGATTCGCCGCGACGCAACAGCTGCTTCCTTCTCCACGAGATCGTGCGGGAACCATTCCACGTCAAAGACGGGGTACACGACCCTTTCGGCGAATGGGTCGGACACATCGTACAGGTGGCCCTGCGCTGCGCAGACCACGTACCTCTCGCCCTTCCTCGCGAAGCTGTAGGACTGAACGCCGCCTGTCAATGTGATGGACGGGCTTCCTTCTGAGAGGGCTTCAGCCACCCTCCTGGCTGCGTCCGGCTTCTCACAGACCACCATCGTGAAACCGTTGGCTGGCCCGCCTAGACTCAATATCGATCAGCGGCCCGCCTCGCAGTCAAGCGCGCAGGCCCTACGAGAAGGAACCGTCTATCCTCTTTACTTCGACTCTGAACTTATCGATGGCTAACTTGGCCCCGCACTTCTTGCACTTGTAGCCAGACACCTTCAACACATCGTTCGGGGACCTCAGGTCAAAACCGGAGTAGAGCGGGCTTCCGCACGCCATGCAGGCGATCTCGTAGGTCATCGTCCTGCGGAAACCACCGACGTCTTAAAAGTGTATGTGCCGAGAATTCAATCTGACATGACTGGGGCTCCACGGGTGGGGGGTCTGCTCCAATCGGCGTTGAGAAGCTTCACGGATGGCCAGATTCCATCTCGGACCAGTCGGCGACCGAAACCTCCGACTATGACCATCGGTGTCTCCTCGCCGACCTCGCACCAGGAGCCGAGCCGAAATGGCGTCATCCGTGAGAACCTTGTCACGACGTCGGGGATGGTGCCGAATGGGTATCCGTCGCCGCGTAGGTCAACGATTGCCTTGAGGCTAGCGGCCGCAAGCGGGACGCACACGGCCCCCCAGCCGGCTGTCGCAGATTGCGACCACCGCTTCTGCTCGCCGGGTCGCTCTCTGCTCCAACGCCCTCTTTCCGTCGCCTGACGCAGCGCGAGTGTTCACTGCGTCCAATGTCGTCGGCTTAAATAGAGTCCGTTGCTCGACGCGAACAGGACCAAGCATGAAGGAAACACAGCTTCACGAGTTCCACGCGAAGATGGGCCACATGACAGAGTTTGCGGGCTACGACATGCCTGTGTGGTACACCAGCACATCCGAAGAGCACCTCGCGGTGCGGAACCACTGCGGAGCTTTCGACGTGTCGCACATGGGAAGAATCCGCGTAAGCGGCCCCGGGTCCGGCCGACTGCTCGAAAGGCTCGTCCCGACCGACGTGATGTCGCAGCCACATGGCAAGACAATCTATACGCTCTTCCTCAATGACGGGGCCGGAATCCTCGACGATCTGATAATCCTGAAGATAGCGGATGAGGACTTCATAGTCGTTGTCAATGCGGTCAACGCCGAAGCCGACCTAGAACACATGCTGGACGAGTCGAAGGGATTCGACGCCACGGTCCGCGACGACACCGCCTCATCTGCCATGATTGCGCTCCAGGGGCCCGATTCGAGAGGGATCCTCCAAGCCCTGACCGAGGCGGACCTTGGGCAACTGAAGAAGTTTAGGTGTCAGGAGGCCCAAGTGATGGGCCACGCGTCGGCCATCTCTAGAACCGGCTACACCGGCGAAGACGGATACGAGATTCACATTTACGGAGCGACCAACGAGCACCCGGAAGCTGCTCTCGAAGTCTGGCGGAAACTCGTACAAGACGCCAAGCCGTGCGGCTTGGCTGCGAGGGACTCGCTCCGAATCGAGGCCGGCCTTCCGCTCTACGGGTCGGACATAGGGAGAGACACCAACCCGTTCGAGGCAGAACTTGCCTGGGTTCTCTCCGCCTCCCGGCAGGACTACATCGGGGGCGCGGCCGTAGCCAGGGCGAGAGGCTCGCCTCTCGAGCGAGTCAGGAGGGGCCTCGTCCTCGCGGAGAAAATCCCTCGGGCTGGATTCGAAATCCTGGATGCAAGCTCCGCCGCCGTGGGGAAAGTCACCAGCGGGACGTTCTCTCCGGTTCTGCGCAAGGGCATCGCCTTGTGCGTGGTCGAGAGGTCTGCTTCAGAGTTCGGAACGCCGGTCAGTGTGCAGGTAAGAGACTCGATGGTGGGCGGCAGCATCGTGCGTTTCCCTTTCTACGACGAGAAGCTGTACGGATGGAAGAGGCAGAGTAATGGTAAATAGCCAGAACCGCGGGGGCGGCAGCACATGAAGTTCAAGGACTATGAAGTCCCCGACGGCCTTCTCTACACAAAGGAGCATGAGTGGGCCAGTGGGTCCGGGGCTACCGTCAAGGTCGGGGTAACCGACTTCGCGGCCAAGACGCTGAACGACGTGGTCTATGTTACACTTCCAAAGGTCGGAGCGCGGGTGGCGCAGTTCAAGTCTGTGGGCACTGTGGAGTCCATAAAGGCCGTCTCCGAGGTGTACTCTCCTCTTTCTGGGGTTGTCACGGCCGTGAACGAAGCCCTGAACTCACATCCGGAGCTGGTGAACAAGGAACCCTATGGCGAGGGATGGCTTATGGAAATGAGACCGAGCGACCTCGCTTCAGAGGGCAAGGGGCTCTTGGACGCCAAGGGTTACGTCAGCTTCCTGGAATCGACCGCGAGCAAGGAACAGCACCATTAAAATACCCCGCGCGGCAAGTCCGCCAAGCAAGTTGTCTGAGCAGCTTAGAAAGGCGGCTTCTTTGCTCAAGCGCCCAATTCTCTCACGAAGAGCAGTGATGATTACTATGGTGCTTTCGATTATCTTCAGCATAGCATTCATCATTAGGGCGTACGCCGCCAAATACGGGTTCTACCTGAACGAGTTCGACCCCTATTACGACTACTATGCGGCCTCCCATGTAGTCACGTTGGCTGAGCAGCACGGCATCTTCTACGCGCTCTTCAACAACCCGGCGAACTGCGGTCCGAGTGTGCTTACATCCTGCCACACGCAACAGGGATACTTCAACTGGCACGACATCCAGACGTGGTTCCCCTACGGCAGAAACGTCGCGGCGACTTCCCAGGACGGCCTCCAGCTGGCCGGCGCATTCCTGTATCTGCTGTTTCACGATGTGTTCGGCATCCCGATTACGCTTTACGACTTCTTGGTCCTGCTCCCGGTGTTCATAGGCGCGTTCACGGCAGTGATGGTCTACTTCCTGGTCAGGAAGATCGCAGGCGAGGCGGCCGGCCTCTTCGGCGCCCTGGTATTCGCGGTCTCTCCTCCGCTGATTGAGAGGGGCAACTTGGGATGGTTCAAGTCCGAGCCACTTGCAATCTTCCTCTTCGTGGGGGCCAGCTACTTGGCGCTGACCGTATTCGACAAAGAGCGCAGGCTCCGGAGCCGCATCATGCGCGCGGCCTTCGCCGGTTTCCTGGTGGGTTACGCCAATACGGCCTGGGGGGGTTCCGAGTATTTCATGGCGGCGTTCGGACTGGTGTTCCTGATTTTGCCCTTCCTGAACCTCGACCTGTCCGGGGTGGTCCCAGCAATCATCTCATTCTCGGCGGCTGCGATTTTCGGCAGCGCGATGTTCCCCAGGCCAGGGGTGAGCATAGTCACCAACCCGACCGGGCTCGCACTCCTTGCAGGTTCGCTCTTCGTGATAATTGCACAGTGGTCGAAGTCGTGGGTCAAGCCGACGGAGTACAGGCGCACCATGGTAAAGTTCCTGTTCGCCTTCGTTCTCGCTGGACTGGCCGTCATGAGCTTCGGCCTCGTCGGCGGGATAAGTCTGAGATACCTGTCGGCGATTGCGCCCTGGGTTCGCTCAAGCAGCGCACTGGTCCAGTCGGTTGCCGAACAGGCGGTCCCCACGGGAGAGGACTATTTCACATCCTATGCCATACTCCTCTCCTTCGCAGTGGCGGGCGCGCTGATCGCATTCAGGAGACGTAGCCTGCCCTCACTCTACGCGCTAGTAATCGGGCTTACAGGGCTCTACGTCTCCGCGGGGTTCTCGCGCTCCCTTGTCTACTCCTCTGTCGCTCTCATGATTCTGGCAGGGATCGGATTTGCGGAGCTCACATTCGCCCTCGTGAAGCCGAGCGCGACCCCACTCGTGAAGAAGAAACCGGCCTATTCGACCAGAAACGAGATGAAGGTGGTTTTCTCCGTTGCGCTCGTGGCCCTGATAGTGATTCCGGCGGGAACATATTGGATCCCGAACCCTACCCCATGTACCTCGGTGGGTCAGATATTCTGCGACCAGAGCCCTGCCGATGGAGGTGTTAGCATAACCAACGGGGCGACGGTCTTCACCCAGTACCCCACAAACGACTGGACTCAGACCCTCCAATGGATCAGGCAGAACACGCCCACCAACTCCGTCGTCATTGCCTGGTGGGACTATGGCTATTGGATAGCGGTGATGGGCAACAGGACCAGCGTGGACGACAACGGCACGATTAACGCGACTCGGATTGCCCAGGTCGGTCGGATGTTCATGTCCAACACGACCGAGGCCCTGAAGATAATCCATCAAATTGCCGGGGACCGACCCGCCTACGTGCTCTTGTTCTTGACAGGGAGCGTAATCCCGACAGGTCAGGCCAACGCCTGCAGCGAATCTACGGGTGAATGCTACATTCTCCAGGTGCCGTCGGGCAACGGTTTCATCGCGGGCGGTGGCGATGAAAGCAAGAAGCAGTGGTTCATACGCATAGGCGGGCTGAACGAATCACAACTGCTCGAATGTCCGGCCCTATCCGTAAGCTGTGAGAACCTGGACGACTTCAACCTAACGCCCTATGCGATTCAGGACACCCTCTTCGGGCAGCTGCTTCCGTTCCAGTTCGCAGGTTTCCTCGTCTCGGGGACCAGCTCATCAGGGACTGCGTCCATAAACCTCGTCTCGTCTTACGAGTTCGGCCCGAATGGGACGCTCCCAATCGAGGCCTTCGCCTATCCCTACACCCCAACCTACGGGCCTAGCAGCACCACCGATTTCAGACTGGCCTACTCGTCGCCGAGCCTCGCAAACCCATACACCTGCCCAACAAACAGCCAGGTCCAGTGCTTCGACACGGTCCTGGTCTATCAGGTCCTCAACGACACCGGGTAGCTATTCTCCATAGGCCAGCGGACTTCTGTATCTGGCGTAGCGGTCGTCAGGTGAGAACCTTGCAGGGTGGACCGTGGCCGTCTGTCCCCCGCAGGCGGGGCACCTGTCGTCCATCGTGTACCTGCCGCAACTGGCGCACTTCAGCATGAGGCCCTTCATGAAGCTCCGCCGTACTTCCTGGAGATTTCGCGCTTGAAGCTGAACGCTTCGTGTTTTCCTGCGCCATCTCTAATCTTGTCCAGCACGCTGTTCAGGACCTTGTCGGCCTGTTTGTAGTCGTCGGCCGTAATCCTAACCCGGTACTTCGGCGCGCCGGCGTAGGTTATCTTTACCTCGGCCGAGGTCGCGCTCGCGGCGGCAAGCAGAGTCTTCTTCACCTGCTCGATGCCGTTCGGCAGCCTCGAAGAGATTTCGACCAGGGCTCCGACCTCGTACTTTGGCGGCACAATCCTCTCGCTTGCGACGTTGACCAGCGTCTTCACAGCTTCGGCAGGAAGGTCGAGCGACACAAACGCCTTCTCTCCCTTCTTGGCGGCGCTCTCGAGGGCTTCGTAAAGTGTCCCGAACTGCTCCTCTAGTTTCGTTGTGTACGTCTTGACCTGTTCTTCGTCCAAGCTCAGCTCCTTCTGGACGACTCCCATTATTGCCAGGGCCCTCTCTTCCCTTTTCCACTCGATTACCTTGGCCCTGCGCTCCTCATTCGTGACCTGCCTGAGCGAGAGGTCAATCTCTCTCCGCACTCTGTCGGCTCGTATCACCTTGAGGACAAGCCGCTGTTGCGGCTTCGCTACCCGCTCGATGTTCCTGACCCAGCCGGTCGAGATCTCCGAAACGTGTAGGAATCCGTTCATCCCTCCGTACTGATCGAGGTTGACGTAGATTCCATGAGAAGTGATTTCCCTGACAGTGCAGATTACGACCTCTCCGGCCTCCGGCAGCCCCTTCTCAGCACTCACGAAGGCGAGTGCTCACTGCAGGGGTAATAGGGTTTTCGAGAGGGCTAGTCGAGCTTCTTCACGGGCTGGCCGAATATGACAGCCTTACCGCCCTTGCTCTGGGCGAGCTGTCTGCCGCATCCCCTGCAGCCGACATCCTTGGCCGAGCATGAGAAGACGATCCTCTCCTCTCCGCAGTCGGGACACTTGATCAGGTAGAACGCGCTCCGGAGCTTCGGGATTGGTTCCCTGCCGCGTCTCATTCCACAATCTCCGCCTTTCTTAGCCGGATTCCGTCTCTCATCAGTTCCTTATTGCAATCCTTGCACTTGAGCCTCAACGTAGCCTTCTTCGTCGTCTTCGCCGTCCTGATGAGTTCGGGGAATTTCTGGCCGCCGTAGCCACGCTTTCTCCCAGCTTGCCTTCTCGCTCCCCACGAGGTGGCACGCTCCTTGCCCCTCTTGTATAACGAAACGGTGTGCAAGGTGTGCTTCTTACAGTGAGGGCAAAACGTGCGCATCTCTTTCGGGAACTTCAAATCTTTTCTACCGGAATGGAGGCCACTTTAAGAGGGTCTTTAAAAGATTGGTTCCGCGGCAAGGGCGGCCTCTCCCTCTGATGAGAGATAACACTTCCATTTCAAGGACGGCCGGACCCTGCTAGAAGCGACCAATCTTTATTATCCGATACCATGCAGCCTCTTCTAAGGCGGAATTTGCTATGTTCCTGGCGAAGACTGCGACGAACGCGGAATGGCGGGCCGTCTCCTCCGCCGTAAAGACGCTGGTGGAGGAGGCAACCTTCGACGCTACGAGCGCCGGCCTCACCTTCCGGGCGATGGATCCCTCCCACGTGGCTCTGGTTGACCTAGAATGGCCGAACAGCGCCTTCGAGCGCTTCGAATGTGAGAAGCCGTTCAAGTTCAGTCTGAGAGTCGAGGACCTCGTCAAACTAATCGGACGAAGTGAGACGAAGGATAGCGTGGAAATCTCTTCGACCGAAGAGGACGCTATCTCCGTGAGGTTCATGAACGGTTACAGGCGCGAGTTCATGATTCACCTCATCGAAAGCAGCACGGCCACGGCCCCGATACCTAAGCTGGACTTCACCACGAAGGTCACGCTTACAACTGCCATCTTCGAGAAGATACTGTCGGACATATCGGTCGTGTCCGACCATGTTCCCATTCAGGCCGCAAAGGAGAAGCTCTCGTTCTCCGGGAAGAGCGACATAGGGAAGGCCGGGGTCGATTTGCAGAAAAGTGATGCAGACGTGCTCGATCTGAAGTCCGACGCGGACGACAAGGCCACCTACTCCATTGACTACCTTACTGGGATTGTAAAGGCCATCAGCAACGCAGACACGCTCGTCTGCGAGTTCAGCTCGAAGAAGCCCATCCGCCTCGAATTCAAGCTGAACGATCAGGGAGCGCGCGTCTTCTACTTCCTCGCTCCACGCGTTTCTGACTGAGACCAGGACCGCGTGCTGCCAGGGCGCGGCTTCGGACCGTCGCCGGACGAACTCGCATTGCGGGGGATTCCTTATCTCCTACTCGATAGTCTGACTGGGCG
>Ga0187772_10000486_pt1 | contig 17814 bp, 13 predicted proteins | sample 0116_SJ02_MP15_2_FD_133137 | JGI IMG/M metagenome (GOLD analysis project Ga0187772, IMG submission 133137) | Tropical peat soil microbial communities from peatlands in Department of Meta, Colombia - 0116_SJ02_MP15_20_MG | ecosystem: Environmental > Terrestrial > Soil > Wetlands > Peat | place... | reverse complement strand
TGCGGGGAGAGGGATTTGAACCCACGAACCCCTACGGGACCAGACCCTGAATCTGGCGCCTTTGGCCAAGCTTGGCAATCCCCGCGCGGCGGGGCCGAGCGAGGTCGGCCTTAAGACCGTTCCGCGCGCGAGGCGGACGGCTCACGCGGTCGCGGCGCGTCCGGGGGTGGCTCGGTCCTTCTCGCCGCTCCAGATGTCGAGGGCCTCCCGGACCGTCGCCTTCTCGTGGACGATCGCGCGGAGCGCCTTCAGCATCGCGACCGGGTGGTCGGACTGCCAGATGTTGCGGCCCATGTCGATCCCGTGCGCGCCCTGCTCGATCGCGTTCCACGCGAGCTCGAGGGCCTCGCGCTCCGAGTCGAACTTCGGGCCACCGGCCACGACGATCGGGACCGGGCAGCTCTCGGTGACCTTCGAGAAGCCGTCGCAGTAGTAGGTCTTCACGATATGGGCGCCGAGCTCGGCCGACACACGGCAGGCGAGCGCGAGGTACCGGGCGTCCCGCTTCTCGAGTTCCTTCCCTACCGCGGTGATCGACATCACCGGTATGCCGAGCTCCTCGCCCTCGTCCACGAGGCGGGAGAGATGGACGAGCGACTCGTGCTCGTGGGGGGCGCCGACGAAGACGCTCAGCGCGACGCCTGCGACGTTGAGCCGGGACGCCTCTTGCATCGACGTCGTGATCTCCTCGTGGGAGAGGTCCTCCTTCAGCACCGTGACCCCGCCCGAGACGCGTAGCATGATCGGGGTGCTCGTCGTCGGCTCGACGCAGCGGCGCAGGATCCCGCGCGTGAGCGCGAGCACGTCCGTGTGGGGAAGGAGCGGCGAGATCGTCGCCCGGGCGTCCTCGAGTCGTCGCGTCGGCCCCATGAAGTAGCCGTGATCGACCGCGAGCATCACCGAGTTGCCGCTGACCGGCGAGAACATCCGGTGCATCCGGTTCGCCATTCCCCAGTCCATGCCCATCCCCGCTCGCGCGAGGGGAGGACCGCCCTATTACGCCTTCTCGACCCCGCCCGGAACTCGCCGGGCCCCCTCAGGCGTCGGACGCCCCGTCAGCGGGTCGCCGCGAGACCGGCACCCGCCGATCCTCCTTCACGCGGTTGAGGACGACCTGGGTGTTGGACCGCTCGACGTGCGGGTCCTGGAGCGCGTGCTTCACGAACCGGTCGAGATCGCGTCGGTCCCGGAACCGCCCGATGAGGAGCGCGTCGTTCTCCCCGGTGACGTCGTAGATCGCGTACGCCCGGGGGTCGCGGGCGAGCCGCTCCTCCACCTCCCGGAGCCGCCCCTTCGAGATGCGGATCCCGATCGCGGCCCAGAGATCCCAGCCGAGCTGCTCGTCGTCGAGCACCGGGATGTACCCGCGGATCACCCCCTGCTCCTCCATCCGGCCGACCCGGGCGCTCACCGTGGTCGGGGAAACCCGCAGGCGATGGGCGATCTCGCGGTGGCTCGAGCGGGCGTCGGTGTTGAGCTCCTCGAGGATCGACCGATCGAGATCGTCCAGTGTGGACGCACGGCGCATGCGCCTTCAACAAACAGGCTGGAAATAAGAGTTACCGCTAGGAAACTGGTCGTATGTCCAGAAATCTCGGCCGAGAGTTGAAGTAGCCGCAACCGGTCGGCTGCGACGGAGGCGAGCGAGTGGCACCGACGAAGACGACGAAGGGCGGGTGGGACGGACCGGCGATTCTCGAGCGGCTGAAGGGGGAGAAGGTCCGCTGGGCCGAGCTGTTCTACACCGACGTCTTCGGCGGCTTCAACCAGGTCGACGTGCCGCTCGACACCCTCGACGCGGACTCGTTCGTCTCGGGCGTCCCCAAGCTCGACGGCTCGTCCGTCCGAGGGTTCCGGGAGATCTCCGACTCCGACATGCTGCTCGTCCCGGATCCCCGGACCCTCGCGACGATCCCGTGGAACCCCGAGGCCGGGGGCACGATCCGGTTCATCTGCGACGTGCGCGTCGGCGGGACGCGAGAGCCGTACGCCCACGATCCCCGATGGGTCGCGCGGAAGACCGAGGCGGTCCTCGCGGCCGCCGGCTACGACCGTTCCTACTGGGGTCCCGAGGTCGAGTTTTTCGTCTTCGACTCGGTCCAGTTGCTCCCGTCGTACCAAGGGGTCCGGGACGCCTGGGCCGGATCGGGCTACCTCATCCAGCAGTCGGAGTCGCCCTGGCACACCGGCGGCGACGCCCCGACGATCCGGTTCAAGGAGGGGTACCACCGCACACCGCCGACCGACTCGCTCCTGCCGCTGCGGGCGGAGATGTGCAACATCCTCGCCGACTCGTTCCATCTCATCCTCGACGCCCACCACCACGAGGTCGCGACGGCGAGCCAGTCGGAGATCAACCTCCGGTTCGACGAACTCGTGCCGATGGCCGACCACATCCAGGACCTCCGCTACGTGATCAAGAACGTCGCGCGGCGCCACGGCAAGGTCGGCTGCCTCATGCCGAAGCCGGTCTACGGCGACAACGCGATCGGCATGCATACGAACCAGTCGCTCTGGACGAAGGGGAAGAACGCGTTCTTCGACGCCAATGATGCCTACGCCGAGGTCAGCCAGACCTGCCGGTACTACGTGGGCGGCCTGATGGAGCACTCGCGGGCGCTCTGCGCGATCACGAACCCGACCACGAACTCCTACCGCCGGCTCGTCCCCGGGTACGAGGCGCCGGTGTTCATCGCCTGGAGCCGGGGGAACCGCTCCGCCAGCATCCGCATCCCGGCGTACCACCGGGGCCGACCGGCCGCGAAGCGAGTCGAGTACCGCACCCCGGACTCGGCCGCGAACATCTACCTCACCGAGGCCGCGCTCGCGCTGGCCGGGCTCGACGGGATCAAGCGGAAGATCGAGCCGCCGGCGCCCGTCGACGAGGACATCTACAAGCTCACGCCCGCGAAGCGCCGCTCCCTCGGCATCCGCGAGCTCCCGGGATCGCTCGGGGAGGCGCTCGACTGCCTGCAGTCGGACCGGGACTTCCTGAAACCGGCGTTCGCCCCCTCGCTCCTCGACGCCTACATCGAGATGAAGCGGGAAGAGCAGCTCGAGCTCAACCTGCGGCCCCACCCGTACGAGTTCTACCGGTACCTCGACGTGTAGGCCCGCGACCCCGAGGAGCGGGCCTTCCCGCGCCTTCTTTCCCTCCGGGGGATGTCGCGTGGGGGGCCCCGTGGTGGAGACCCATCTCTGGCTCGAGGGACGGATCTTCACCGGGAATCGCTGGTGCGAGGCCCTCATCGTCGAGGACGGCCGGGTCGTCTTCGCGGGGTCGGCCGCCGAGGCACGTCGCCGTCGGCCGGCCGGCACCGAGACGCACCGGCTCCGCGGTCGGATCGTCTTGCCCGGGCTGGTCGACGCGCACCTGCACCTCGCCGATCTTACCCGAGTGCGGGAGGGCCTCGACCTCGCCGGCGCCGCCTCTCTCGCGGAGCTCGGGGAGCGCCTCCGCCGGTGGGCGGACCGCACCCCGCGGGGCGGCCTCGTCGGGCGAGGCTGGGACCCGGAGCGGTTCTCCGAACGGCGATGGCCCACCGTCCGGGACGTCGACGCCGTCGTGGCCGACCGCCCGGTGATCCTCTACCACACGAGCGGGCACGCGGCCCTCGCGAACTCGGCGGCCCTCGAGTCGGCCGGAATCGGTGCCGGGACGCCCGACCCGAAGGACGGCCGGATCGGCCGGGACGCCGACGGGGAGCCGAACGGCCTCCTCTTCGAAGGGGCGATGCGCTCCGTCGGGGCGATCGTCGCCGAAAGCTCCCCCCTCACCCCCGACGGGCTCGTCCGCACGCTCCGCCATGCGGCGTCGTTCGGCCTCACCACGGTCGCGACGATGAACACCTCGCTCGAGGAGCTCGGAGCGCTGCGGGCGGCCACCGCGTCCCGGGCCCCGATGGTCCGCGTCCGAAGCTACCTGCGGATCTCCGCGCTCGAGAGGGCGTACGCCTCTCCGAAGGGAGATCCGACCCGGGACCCGCTCCGGGTGATCGGGCTGAAGGCGTACACGGACGGCGCATTCGGGCCGCGGACCGCTTGGCTCTCGCGCCCGTACGCCGACGCGCCGAGCGAGTCCGGTCTCGCTCTCGGCACCGAGGAGAGCCTCCGCGAGCCCCTCGACCTCGGCGCAGACCGGGACCTCGGTCCCGCGCTGCACGCCATCGGGGATCGTGCGCTCGAGCGCGCCCTGCGGCTCCTGGACGGGCGGTCCGGACGAACGTCGGCCCCCCCGCGGGTCGAGCACGCCGCGCTCACGCCACCGGGCGTCTGGCCGACCCTCGATCGGGTCCGGCCCGTGTTGGTCGTGCAGCCGGGATTCCTCTGGAGCGACTGGTGGCTCGGGGACCGGCTCGGGGGGGAGCGCGCCCGGTGGGCCTACGCCTTCCGCACGCTTGAGGACCGCGGACACCTCCTCGCCGGATCGAGCGACGCGCCGTACGACCCCCTCGATCCCTGGCGAGGGATCCGAGCCGCCGTGGACCGCGTCGATCCATCGGGTCGATCGGCGAATCCGGCGCGGGAGGAGGCCCTCGGACCCGAGGAGGCGGTCGGCCTCTACACGAGGAACGGAGGACGCGCGCTGGGCGAGCCCGAGATCGGGACCCTCGAGGAGGGCGCTCCCGGCGACCTAGTAATCCTCCGCGCGACCGACCGACGGTCGTTCGTCACGGAGGGAGCCGCCGGCGTCCTGGAGACGTGGATGGGGGGGCGGCGGGTCCACGTCGCGAGGTCGCGGGGGGGAACGGTCAAGCCCTGAATCGGATGTCGGCCCGCGTGGCAGCGCCGCCCGAGGTGCCTCCCCGCAAGGAGTTCTCCCCGACGATGCGGGTCGACGTGCTGGTCGCCGACTGGAAGGCGGCGCTCGACCCCGAGACGTCGGACGAGGAGAAGGAACGCCAACTGTACGGACAGGCCTGGGAGGCGTACCGGGCGGGGGACTACGGCTTCGGCCTCTGGTGCTGGAACGAGTGCGACCGTCTCACGAACAACCTGAACGGGAACGTCCGCGAGGTGACGCGGATCCTCGGACCCGGCCGGTACTTCGGCTTCTCCCACCGGCGCGCCGTCGCGGCCGAGGTGCCGATCGACCGGATATACCGGCCCCGGAAGGGCGACATGAGCACCCCGCGGACGGACGCGTTCGTCCTCCCGCATTACCAGGTCCTGTGCGTCTACCTCCTGCGAGCGGAGTCCGGCGATCCGAAGTCGAAGGCGCTCCTCGAGATCGCGCTCGGCGAGCTCGAGGACCGTCGGCGGGCGGACCCGTTCCTCCGGCACTTCGAGACGTTCCGAGACCTGCTCGCGCGGAGCCGGACACCCGCGGGTCAGGCAGCGTTCCAGCCCCCTCCGGCCGCCCCGAGCCCCTCTCCGCCCGCCCGGGCCGAGCCGGCCAAACGGCGGCGGAGTCGGCCGAAGGCGTGACCGGAGCACTCCGGCTTCCCGCCCGCGCCGGGGCCAAAATCTCCTAAGCTCCGAACTCCTCGCGCGGGCGGGGAGGGAGGACGATGCGGGTGGTAGTGCTGGGGGGCGGCGGACTCACCGGGCGGTGCGCGGTCCGCGACCTCGCGACCGGCGGGGTGTTCGATTCGGTCGTGGCGGCGGACCTGGATCCGGCCCTCGCCGGGGCGGCCGCGAAGGCCGCGGGCGAGCGAGCGACGGCCGAGCCCGTCGATGTGCGGAACCGGGCCGCGGTCGTGCGGCTCTTACAGGGGGCGGCCGTCGTGGTCAACGCGGTCCAGTACACGTTCAACCTCGACGTGATGGCGGCCGCGCTCGAGGCGGGCGTGCCGTACCTCGACTTCGGCGGTCTCTTCCACACGACCCGTCGCCAGCTCGCGCTCGACGAGGCCTGGCGCCGGGCGGGACTCGTCGCGATCCCCGGGCTCGGCCAGGTGCCCGGGGTGTCGAACGTGCTCGCGATGGAGGCCGCCGCCGACCTGGAGCGGGTCGACTCCCTCGTGATCCGCGACGGCTGGCGGGACCTCACCGTGGGGGCCCCCGAGATCTCGTTCACCTGGTCGCCGAGCACGTTCCTCGACGAGATGGTGCTGCCCGCGATGGTGTTCGAAAGTGGCCAGTACCGGGAGGAACCGCCCATGAGCGGAGCGGAGGAGTTCGACTTCGCGCCGCCGGTCGGTCGGACCCGCGTCTACCGCACCCTGCACTCCGAGCCCGCGACGCTCCCCGACAGCCTGAAAGCGAAGGGGCTGACGCACTGCGAGTGGAAGGAGGGGGGGCCGGGAATCGAGGTCCTGCGGACCATGGCGCTCCTCGGGCTTGCCTCCGACCGTCCGCTCGAAGTGAAGGGCCACGCGGTCGCCCCCCGGGACTTCACGCTCGCGCTCCTGAAGCGCGAGAAGCTCCTCGGGAGCCCCGAGGGGGTTGTCGTCGACGACTGGGAGGTGCTCGACATCGAGCTCCGCGGTGCGAAGGACGGGAAGCCCGTCGTGCGGCACGCGGTCGCGCGGTTCCCGCCACGGCCCGACTGGAACCTCACCGCGACCGAATACGCGGTCGGGGTGGCCGGGGCGATCGGCGCGGAGATGATCGCCCGGGGGGAGGTGCGGGAAAAGGGCGTCGTGCCTCCGGAGCGATGCGTGCCGGCCGCACCGTTCCGCGCGGCGCTCCAGAAGCGCCGCATCGCGACAACGATCACCCCGCCGGAAAAACCGCTCCCCCCGATGCGAGGCAAGCCGAATCGGCCGTCAAATGGCTAATTTCGTGGATTTGCCGTAGATTCTGGCAGAGCCAATAGCCACTTTTCGATGGTTTGACGAAATGAATCATAGATGATATTTCGTGTGCATTACGGTATATCAATCGTATAGCTGATTCTCGTATTGAGCCAATTATATATACGCCGCTCGGGCTCCCACGGGCGCCGCGATGCGTGCTTTATGGCGGATGTGGAACCCGCCCCTCGGTCGAACCTTGCCGTCCCCGACGGGGACGTCCGCCGGACCGAGCGTCGAACGGACACCCTCCCGGCTCCCGCGCTGACCGAGACCGACACCGACGTCCAGCCGGCGTCGACGCCCCCCACCGAGACCCCGGGCGCCCCCGCCGCCGAAGCGGTCCCGAAGGAAGCGCTCAAGGAGACGGCGAAGGAATCGGCCAAGGAGGCGAAGAAGGAGGCGCCGACCGAGGCGGAGGCGCTCCCGGTCCCGATCGCCCGCCTGGTCCCGAAGCTGAAGCGGAGCGCGAGGCTGTTCGAGGAGGGGAAGAAGTACATCCCGAACGCGTCGAGCTCGCTCATCCGCGTCGCGTCGTACGACCCGTGCCCCCCGTTCATCAAGAAGGGGAAGGGGTCGCGGATCTGGGACGAGGACGACAACGAGTACCTCGACTTCAACCTCGGCTACGGCTGCCTCATCAACGGCCACGCCCCCGACGCCCAAGTGAAGGCGGTCCAGGAGGCCGCCGAGCTGGGCCTGCACTTCGCCGCCCCGACGGCCCTCGAGATCGAGGTCGCGAAGCTGTTCCACAAGCTCGTCCCGACCGCGGGGAAGGTCGCCTTCTGCTCGAACGGCTCCGACGCGACGATGAACGCGATCCGGATCGCTCGGGCGGTCACCGGGAAGGATGGGATCCTGAAGTTCGAGGGCCACTACCACGGCCAGCATGACTATGCACTGATCAGCGCGGAAGCGCCCCCGATCGTCGCGGGCCTCGACGAGTACCCCCGCCCGCTCCCGAACTCCGCCGGGATCCCGCCCGGGGTCACCGACTACGTGATGGTCGCCCAGTACAACTCGGTGACGTCCTTCGAGCGGATGGTCCGGCGGTACCACGACCGTCTCGCGGCCGTGATCCTCGAGCCCGTGATGGCGAACTCGGGCGTCATCGCCCCGTTACCGGACTACCTCCAGCGGATCGTGGAGGTCGCGCACCAGAACGACCTTCTCGTGATCTTCGACGAGGTGTTCACCGGCTTCCGCGTGGCCCCCGGCGGCGCGCAGCAGCTCTACCACGTCGTGCCCGACATCTCCTGCTGGGCGAAGGCGCTCGGGGGCGGGGTCGCGATCTCCGCCGTCTCGGGCAAGACCGAGTACATGGACATGATCGCCCCCGGGCGGATCTCGTTCGGCGGCACGTACTTCGCGAACAACCTCTCCCTCGCCGGGGCGCTCGCGAACCTAAAGCTCCTCGCGAAGGGCGGGGAGGACCTCTACGACCGGTTCGGCCGGCTCACGGAGAAGCTCGAGAAGGGGCTCGAGGAGGCGGCGCGGGACGCGAAGGTGAACCTCCTCGTCCAGTCGGTGAACGGGATGCTCCAGTTCTTCTTCACCCGTCGGAAGAAGATCATCAACTACCGCGAGTCGCTCCAGATCGACTGGAACCTCTTCCTGCGGCACCACCAGCTCTTGCTCGACCGGGGGATCTACATCCACCCCGACAACTACGAGCGGATCACCTTCTCGAGCGCCCACACGGAGAAGGACGTCGAGAAGTTTGTCGCGACCGCGTCGGAAACGTTCCAGGAGCTCCGGACGCTTCCCCGCGATTACCTACCGTAATCGCGGGAGATCTCCGTAGCGAACCGCCGTCACACGGAAATTAATAGTTGGAGGTGGTAGGGGCGAAGACGCCCGGGCCGGCGGGTCCGCCGCGCCTGCCGTAAGAAGGACGGATGGGACGGAGTCCGACCGATCTCGCCATCTTCATCGGGAAACGCCTCGTCCAGCTCGTGCCGGTCCTGCTCGGCATCATCGTCCTGACGTTCGTCTTCACCCACCTCTCGGTCGCGAACTGCTCGATCTGGTACCCCCACGCGAGCGCGTCGACCCTCGCGAACTGCCAGGCGCAGTTCAGTAAGCCGATCCTCGTCCAGTTCTGGACGTACTTCGTCAACCTCCTCCACGGCAACTGGGGCGCCTCGGTGACGGGGGTCCAGGTCTATCCCGCGATCGCGGACGGCCTGCCCGCCACGCTCGAGCTCGTCTTCGCGTCGCTCTTCCTCATGATCGTGATCGGGATCCCGCTCGGGGTCGTCGCGGCCCAGTTCGCGGGGCGCTGGGGCGACCACCTGGTCCGCATCTTCTACCTCACCGGCTGGGCGACCCCGACGTACCTCGGCGCGGTGATCGCGGCGATCTTCCTCGCGCCCTACTTCGGGCTCCCGTCGCACGGGGAGTACACGTACACCCCGCCGCCGTTCCACCAGTGGACCCACATGTCGCTCCTCGACGCGCTCCTCGCGGGGAACCTTCCGTGGGCCGCCGACGCGCTCCGGCACCTCATCCTCCCCGCGGCGGTCCTCGCGTTCATCAACATGGGGATCGCGACGCGGATGACGCGCTCGTCGATGCTCGAGGTGATCCCGCTCGACTTCGTGAAGAGCGCCCGGATGAAGGGCCTCTCCGAATTCTTCGTGATGTACAAGCACGCCCTCCGCAACTCGCTCATCACCACGACCACCGTGCTCGGCGTGACCGCGGGGGGCCTCCTCGCGGGGACCGTCGTCATCGAGGAGGTGTTCGGCTGGCCGGGGATCGGCGCCTACGCCTTCACGGCGATCGGGGGCGGCGGGGCCGCGCCGAACTTCGACGGGGCGGTCGCGGTCGTCGCGGTCTTCGCGGTCGGGGTCGTGATCGCGAACCTGATCGCCGACATCCTCTACGGCATCCTCGACCCGCGCGTGGAGTGGAGGTAGACGGGTGGCGTCGACCCCCGCGGCGCCCGGTTCCTCGCGGGGGGGCGCCCGCGCCGCGCTCCGCCAGGCAGGGAGCGGCGCCCTGACGTTCTGGCGCGTGCTCCGGGCGAACCCGCTGACGATGGTCGGGTTCATCGTCGTGGCGATGATCGGGATCACGGCGGTCCTCGTCATCGTCGCGCCGCACGTCCTCACGCCGTACGGCCCGGACCAGCTCACCACCGACTACAACCAGGGGCCGTCCTGGCACCACCCGGCGGGGACCGACGGGAACGGGATCGACATCTATTCCGAGACGCTCTACGCGCTCCCCCTCGATCTCGCGATCGCCTTCGCGATCGCGGGCGCCGCCATGCTCGGCGGCGGGGTGCTCGGCCTCATCGCCGGGTTCTGGGACCGGCCCGGCACGATCGGGGGAGCGGTCTCGATCGTCATCCTGCGGATCACGGACATTTTCCTCGCGTTCCCGAGCCTGATCCTCGCGCTCGCGATCGCGGTCTCCCTCGGGCGAGGGGTCTGGCAGCTGATCGTTGCGATCCTGATCACGTGGTGGCCGTTCTACGTCCGCCTCGTCCGCGGCGAGACGCTCGCGGTGAAGCACCTGCCGTACGTGATGGCCGCCCGGGCCGCCGGGGTGACCGAGCGACGGATCGTGCTGCGCCACATCCTCCGCAACGTTCTCGAGCCGGTCGTCGTCTATTTCACGCTCGACATCGGGACCGTCCTCGTCACGCTCTCCACGATCGGCTTCGTCGGCCTCGGCCTCGCCTACCCGAGCCAGGCCGAGTGGGGCAGCATGATGTCGTACTACCAGAACGCGGGTCTCATCACCGCCGCCCCGTGGACGGTGCTCGGACCGGGCGTCGCGATCTTCGTCACGGTCCTCGCCTTCAGCCTGCTCGGCGACGGGCTCCGCGACATCCTCGACCCGCGGAGCCGCCGGGTGCTCGCCGGTACCGGCACGGGGGCGATCGCGGCCGCGGCGCCCTCCGAGAGCGCGTCCGGCGGGGCGGGCCCCGCGCCCGCGGCCGCGGCGGAGGTGTCGAGCCCGGCATGACCGACCCGGTCGTCGCGATCGAGGGCCTCAGCATCGACTACGTGGTCGGCGCGGGCCGGTTCCGCGCGGTCTCGGACGTCTCCCTCGAGGTCGAGCGCGGCCACGTGGTCGGGATCGTCGGGGAGACCGGGTGCGGCAAGAGCACGCTCGCCCAGGCGATCCCCCGGCTCCTTCCCGAGCCGCCGGCGACGATCGGCGGAGGTCGGATCCTGTTCCAGGGTGTCGACCTCGTCAAGGTGCCGCTGTGGAAGATGCCGGCGATCCGGGGCACGGGCATCAACATGATCTTCCAGGAGCCGCTGAACTCGCTCAACCCGGCGTTCCGGATCTACGACCAGGTCGCGGAGGCCGTCCACATCCGCAAGGTCCGGGAGGAGGGCCGCTCGAGCGTCGCCCGGGCGGCCCCGGGGCCGTTCGACTACTCGCGCCGGCCCAATCCGAAGCCGAGCGATGTCTGGTCGGGGAAGGTGGTGCCCGGTGGGGCCGTCGAGGAGGCGGTGCACCGCAAGCAGGTCGACCGCGAGAGCGGGGTGAGCCGAACCGAGCTCCGGGAGGACGTGCTCGACTATCTCCGACTCGTGCGCATCAACGACCCCGAGACGATCCTGAACCTCTATCCCCACGAGCTCTCGGGCGGGATGCGCCAGCGCATCATGATCGCGATGGCGCTCTCGGAGAAGCCGAGCCTGCTCATCGCCGACGAGCCGACGAGCGCGCTCGACGTGACGATCCAGGCCCAGGTGCTCACCCTGATGAAGGAGCTGATCGAGGAGGTGAACACCTCGATCCTGTTCATCAGCCACGACCTCGGGGTCATCGCCGAAACCGCGGACGAGCTCGGCGTGATGTACGCGGGCAAGCTCGTCGAGTTCGGCCCCATCGCCGAGGTGTTCAAGTCGCCGAAGCACCCGTACACGAAGGCGCTCCTTCGCGCGGCGCCGACGCGCTACAAGTCGGACGGTCCCCTCCTCTCGATCGCCGGCAACGTCCCGAACCTCTCCCGGCCCCCGCCGGGCTGCCGGTTCCACCCCCGGTGCCCGATCGCGCGACCGGTCTGCCGGGTCGATCCCGCCCCACCGCTCGCCCTGATCGACGGCGCCGCGCCCCCGCACCGCAGCGCCTGCCACTTCGCCTCCGAGGTGGAGGCGATCCCGTGAGCGCCCCCGCGGCGCCGCCGCTCGTCGAGGCGGTGGACGTCGAGAAGCTCTTTCCCCTCACGCGGAGCCTGACCGAGATGGTCCGGGGCCGTGCCCAGCGGTCGATCCACGCGGTCGACGGCGTCTCGATCTCGATCCCGGCGGGGGAGTCGCTCGGCCTCATCGGCGAGTCCGGTTCCGGCAAGACCACCTTCGGCTGGCTCGTCGCCCGGCTGCACTCCCCGACCCACGGGGTGCTCCGGTTCGCGGGCAAGGACATCGGCCAGCTCGAGGGTCCCGCGCTGCGCGAGTGGCGGCGGAACGTGCAGGTCGTCTTTCAGGACCCGGTCGGCTCGCTCGATCCCCGCCTCAAGGTCTGGCAGATCGTCGGCGAGCCGTTGCGCGCGCAGGGCTCGCTCACGAAGGCACAGGTGCGCGACCGGGTCCACGAGCTCCTCCCGACGGTCGGCCTCCCCCCCGACTGCCTCTACCAGTACGCCCACGAGTTCTCGGGCGGCGGCCGCCAGCGCCTCTCCCTCGCGCGAGCCCTCAGCGTCGACCCGAAGCTCGTCGTGCTCGACGAACCGACGAGCGCGCTCGACGTCGCGGTGCAGGCCCAGATCCTGAACCGCCTGGTCGAGCTCCAGCGGGAGCGGGGCCTCGCCTACCTCCTGATCACCCACAATGTCGCGGCGGTGCGGTACGTCGCCGACCGGGTGGCGGTGATGTACCTCGGTCGGATCGTGGAGGTCGGCTCGGTGCACGGCGTCCTCGAGCGGCCGATCCACCCGTACACGAAGGCGCTCCTCGCGGCCGTGCCGGTCGCGGACGCGTCGCGGCGCCGCACGCGCTTCCGCATCGGGGGCGACATCCCGTCGCTCGTCGATCCTCCGCCGGGGTGCCGGTTCGCTCCACGCTGCCCGTTCGTGATCGACCGGTGCCGGGCGGAGTATCCGGCCCTCCGCGAGATCCCCGCGGTGCCGGGGCATCTCGTCGCCTGCCACCGCGCGGAAGAGGTGCTCGACATCGCGCCCGCGTCGCTCCTCTCGACCGTGGGCGGAACGGCCCCCTCGGAGGCGGTCGCGTCGGCCCCGGCGCCCTAGCCCGCCCGGGCCCCTAGTTCGCCCACTGGGTGTTGAACAGGAAGGCGTACGGCTCGGCGCTCGCCATCGGGTTCTGGATCACCCCGTGGAGGCCCGTCGAGTAGACGGCGAAGGCGGTCGGGACGACGAGCCAGATGTCCGTGTAGTTGTAGTACATCGCGCTCGTCATGTTCGTGTAGTACTGGGTGAGCGCGGTCGCGTTCGAGGTGCTCGCCGCGGCGTAGACGTCCGAGTTGACCGTGGCATTCGCGTACTGCGCCATGCACAGATTCGCGCTGCCCGTGGTCGCCGCGTCGTTCTGGGTCCAGTCGTCGGGGGAGACGTAGTCGGACGTGTAGAACTCCTGGCCCATGAAGAACGGCCCGCCGTTCGCTCCAGAGGTGCTCGTGCAGGCGCCGTTGGTCAGCGCCTGCTCCTCGTAGAGCTCGGGGAGGGAGATCGGGACAGGCAGGATGTTGATCCCGATGGCGCTCAGGTCCTGCTTCAGGAACTGGGCCGTCTCGGCCCAGTCGATCCCGGTATCGAGGTACTCGTACTTGATCGTCATCGAGGCGCACGCGTTGTTCGCGCACGGCGAGTCCTGGATCTCCTGGTGCGCGAGCGTGAGATTGTACTGGTACGGGGTAAGGTTCGCGGGGTTGTAGTACGGGTAGGCGGGCGGCACCGGTCCCACCCATTCCGTCCCGTACCCCCCGAACGCCTGCTGGATGATGCGGTTGTAGTTCACCGCGTGGGCGATCGCCGCCCGGACGGAGAGGTTGTTGAACGGGAAGACGTTCTGGTTGAGGTAGATCCACCACGAGCCGCCCGTCGACCCGTAAATGAGCGGGAGAGCCTGGACGACGAGGCAGCTCTTCCCCTGGAGCACGTGCACCGTCGCAGGACCGATGTAGGCGAAGGAAGCGCTCGCCACGTCCCCCACGATCAGGTCGTTCGTGGTGATGTCGACCGAGTCCTGGAAGACGACGGAGATCGTCGTGTTCGCCGGCTGGATGAGGTTGTTCCACGTCTCCTGGGCCGCCGCGGTCTTGCCCCAGTAGTTCGGGTCCGGCACCAGCGAGTAGCCTCCGCCCGGGAGCCCGTTGTAGTAGCTCATGAGGTAGGGGCCGGTGCCGATCATGTTCGTGGCGAGGTACGTGTTGGGTTGCCCCTGCACGAGGCCGCCGTTCGCATCGACCACGTTCGGGTCGACCGCGTAGGAGTTCGGGGCGGAGATCGAGGCGAGGAGGAAGGCGTACGGCGTGCCGAGGTAGCCGAGCCCCAGGTTGAGCTGGATCTCGTTCGGAGCGAGGACGACGAACGACTGGTTCAGCGTTCCCATCGCCGCGATCTCGCTCGGCGTCGGGTTGTCGAAGTTCCACGAGTTGAGGTCGTTCACGAGGGTCACGTTGGCGGCGGTCGTATTGTTGAGGGGGGAGTAGTAGCTTAGCGGGGCGGTCGCGTTGAAGTTGGTCGTGAAGAAGTTCTCCTCGAGGATGAACTGCGGACCGCCTTGGAGGAGGAGGCTGCGGTAGAAGCTGTACCACTGGACGTAGGCGTTGTACGGGTCCCCGTTCGAGAAGTGGACCCCCGAGCGGAGGGTGAAGTTCCACTGGAGGCCGCTCGAGGAGTTGGTCCAGTTTTGGGCCAGGACACCCATGAACTCGGTGGAGCTCGACCCGTTGTAGTTGACGAGGCCCTGGTAGACCTGCTGCACCGCGGCCCACCCGGGCGTCGAGAACGTCTCCCCGGGATCGAGCGAATCCGGGATCTCCGACTGGTCGACGAGGAGCGGATTGAACTGGGTGAGGCAGTTCTGGGTGACCACCCGGAGCGTGATCGCCGAGACGATGATCACCACCACGATCACGATGACGATGATGTTCCGGTGGAGCGGATTCATCCGGTGGGCGTCCGGGGGCCCGGCACCGTAAGGGGCTCCTATTTCATATCTATCGCGCCGGCCCGGCGACCGCCCGGGAGGGCCCCTCGGCAACATCTTTACGCCGGTCGGGTTCGCCGGAGGGGGGACGGACGATGGACCACACGATGCTGATCGGCGGCGAATGGGTGAGCGCGTCGAGCGAGGCGACGATGCCCGTGATGAGCCCGTTCGATCGGTCGTCCCTCGGCACGGTGCCGAAGTCGGCCCGCGAGGACGCCCGACGGGCGATCGATGCCGCTCGGGAGGCGTTCGACCGGGGCCCGTGGCCCCGCCTCCCCCCCCGCGCGCGCTCCGAGGTGTTCCTCAAGGCGGCGCAGATCCTGACGCAGCGGCTCGGTCCGATCGCCGAGCTCGAGAGCCGGAACCAGGGTAAGACGATCAAGCAGGCCGCCGACGCCGACGTCCCGTTCAGCATCGACAACATCGTCTTCTACGCCGGGGCCGGGCGGACGCTCGAGGCGAAGAACCCGGGGGAGTTCACCGGGGACGGCACGACGATCTTCCGGCGCGAGCCGGTCGGGGTGGTCGGATCGGTCACCCCTTGGAACTATCCGATCATGATGGCGGTCTGGAAGATCGCTCCCGCGCTGATCGTCGGCAACACCGTGGTGCTGAAGCCGGCGAGCCTCACGCCGCTCTCCTCGCTCGAGCTCGGGCGGGCGTTCCAGGACGCGGGGATCCCTGCGGGGGTGCTCAACATCGTCACCGGCCCGGGCGGGGAGGTCGGGGACGAGATCGCCCGCAACCCGAAGGTCGACATGGTCTCCCTGACGGGCGACACCGCGACGGGCAAGCGCATCATGGAAGCGGCGAGCGGGACGGTCAAGCGCGTGCAGCTCGAGCTCGGCGGGAAGGCGCCGTTCGTCGTCTTCGAGGACGCCGACCTCGCCGCGGCGGTCGAGGGCGCGATGGTCGCCGGTTTCGTGAACGGGGGCCAGGACTGCACGGCGGCGACGCGGCTCATCGTCCACCAGAGCCTCCGACCGAGGTTCGTCGAGCATCTCCTCGAGCGGATCCGCACGGTCCGGGTGGGGGACCCGCTGTCGCGGCAGACCGATCTCGGCCCGCTCGTGAGCCCGGTCCAGCAGCGGTCGGTCCTCGACTTCGTCGAGAAGGGCCGCTCGGAGGGGGCGAAGCTCCTCACGGGCGGGACCGACGCCCATGACCGGTTCCCGAACGGCGCGTTCGTGGTTCCGACGGTCTTCGACGCGGTCGCGCCGGACATGACGATCGCGCAGCGCGAGATCTTCGGTCCGGTGCTTGACGTCCTCGAGTTCTCGACCTACGACGAGGCGATCGCCATCGCGAACGGGGTCGAGTACGGCCTTGCGGGCAGCGTCTGGACCCGGGACCTCCGCACGGCCGTGAAGGCCGCCCATGCGCTCCGCTTCGGGGACGTCTGGGTGAACGACCACCTGCCGCTCGGCTCCGAGACCCCCCACGGCGGGTTCAAGCAGTCCGGGTTCGGCAAGGACCTCGGGACCGACTCCCTCTACGACTACACGGTCGTGAAGAACATCTACATCGATCTGACCGGCCAGGCGCGGAAAGGCTGGCACTACACGACCTACGGCGACCCGGCGTGAGGGGGACCGACCGGTGATCGACGGCGTGCCCGCGGGCGGGAAGGGCGCGCTGTTCATCGGCGGAAGCTGGCGGCCGCCGGCCGGGGGCCGGTACGTCCCCGTCGTCGATCCATCGACCGGCCGGGCGATCGGAGAGGCCCCCTTGGCCTCGGCCGACGAGGCCCGGGCGGCGGTCGACGCGGCGGCCACGGCCGAAGAGACGTGGGCCGGGGTTCCGGGGCACGCACGCGCTCGGATCCTCCGTGCGACCGCCGAGCGGCTCCGGGCGGACCGGGAGACGATGGCCCGCCTGATCGCCTCCGAGGTCGGTAAGCCGATCGCCGACGCCCGGGTGGAGGTCGACCGCGCGGCGGGGGTCTTCGATCTCGCGGCCGAGGAGATCCGCCACCTCGGCGGGGAGAGCTACCCCGCCGACGCCTACGAGCGGCCCGCGGGCAACGAGACCCGGTTCCTCTTCACGGTCCGCGATCCGATCGGCGTCGTTGTCGCGATCGGCCCGTTCAACTTCCCCCTGAACCTCCTCTGCCACAAGGTCGCGCCCGCGCTCGCCGCGGGGAACCCCGTCGTCGCGAAGCCGACCAGCGCGGCCCCGTTCACCGCCCTCCGGCTCGCCGAGCACCTCGCGGCGGCCGGCGTCCCCGCCGGGGCGATCAACGTCGTCGTCGGGCCGGGCCGCTCGGTCGGGGACGCGCTCGTCGCGCACCCCCGCACCCGCCTCGTCACGTTCACCGGCTCGACCGAGGTCGGCAAGGGGATCGCGGAGAAGGCGGGTCGGAGCGCGAAGCGGGTGATCCTCGAGATGGGCGGCCTCGATCCCTTCGTGGTGCTCGCGGACGCCCCGCTCGATCTCACCGTGCCGGCGGCGATCCGGGGCGTCTTCTCCTACTCGGGCCAGGTCTGCACCGCCTCGAAGCGGTTCCTCGTCGAGGAGTCGGTCGCCGACCGGTTCGCCCGGGCGCTGGCGGAGCGCGCGGGCGCGCTCCGCGTCGGTCCCGCGCTCGACGAGCGCACCCAGGTCGGCCCGCTGATCGACGGTCCCGCGGTCGAGCGGATGGAGGCGCTGGTCGAGGACGCGCGGAACCGCTCCGCGGTCGTCCTCACCGGGGGTCGCCGACCGCCCGAACGGGCCGAGGGGAGCTTCTACGCGCCGACCGTGCTCGACCGCGTGCCCGAGGAGGCCCGCGTGGTCCGCGAGGAGCCGTTCGGCCCGGTCGCGCCGATCCTCCGCTTCGCGAAGCTCGAGGACGCGGTGCGGATCGCGAACTCCACGCCGTACGGCCTGCAGGCGGCGATCTACACCCGGGACCTCGCCCGGGGGTTCCGGCTCGCGAAGGAGATCCGCGCGGGCGG
>Ga0187772_10000484_pt1 | contig 17831 bp, 13 predicted proteins | sample 0116_SJ02_MP15_2_FD_133137 | JGI IMG/M metagenome (GOLD analysis project Ga0187772, IMG submission 133137) | Tropical peat soil microbial communities from peatlands in Department of Meta, Colombia - 0116_SJ02_MP15_20_MG | ecosystem: Environmental > Terrestrial > Soil > Wetlands > Peat | place... | reverse complement strand
CTTCGATCATCGCGCGATGGACGCCATCGCCAATCGCTTTGCGATAAGCAGCGGACATGCCTTGTCGAAGCGAGATGCGAACAAGTGGCATAAGGTCCGAACCTCCGACCCATTCGATGCGTGCCCATAATTCCCCGGCACAAGATGGCTGTGCTTAACCTTCGCGGAGTTTATGACCGGAAAGATTGCCGAGGCCGTCATACGCAGCGTATTTGTAGGTTTCGCTGAGGGTGGGGTAATTGAAGACCTGTTCGATGAATTCGTCGATGGTGAGACCATTGTCGAGCACCATCATCCCGATGTGGATGAGTTCGGTTGCCGATTCGCCGATCATACTGACACCCAGAAGCTTGCGATCGGGGCGACTGAAAATGAGCTTCAGCATGCCCGCGGTGTCGCCAGTGATGTGGCCTCGGGCGTTATTTTCGTAAAGAGCCCGTCCTACACAGTAGTCAATTCCCTTCTCTTTGCAGGACTCTTCGGTTTCGCCGGCGGCGGAAATCTCGGGAATAGTGTAGATGCCCATGGGAAGAAGTGAGGCCACGCGCTGTTTGTACTTCAGGCCGAAGGCGTGACAGGCAGCCACACGCGCCTGCTCCATGGATGTGGAGGCAAGCGCGGGAAAGCCAATGACATCGCCGACAGCATAGATATGCGGCACACTTGTGCGGTAGTTTTCGTCGACCGGAATGTAGCCTCGTTCATTCAGCGCGAGCATGGCTTTTTCAAGGGCAAGGTTATCGACCGCCGCGCGGCGGCCCGCGGCGAACAAGGCGGCCTCCACTTCCAACGTTTTGCCGCTTTTCATGGTGAGACGCGCGCCAGAGGAATGATTCTCCACTTTGACGGGCCGTTCGTTGAACCAGAGATGCATGCCGAGAGAAAGGAAGCGGTCGCGCAGGCGCTTCGAAATCTCGACGTCGAGGAATGGAAGAAGTTGATCGCGGCCGTCGACCAGGGTCACGTCCACGCCCAGGGCCATAAAGATGGAGGCGTATTCGCAGCCGATGACGCCGCCCCCGATGACCGCCAGACTTTTCGGGATGCGTTCCATGCGGAGGAACGTGTCCGAGTCGAAAGTGTGGACGTCATCGAAGGCAATTTCTGCGGGACGATGTGGCTTGGAGCCGGTGGCGATCAGGATGATGTCGCCGCGCAGCATGCGTTTCCCCTCCTGACCATTGACGACGACGGTATGAGTGTCTTCAAAAGAGGCCTGGCCCCGAATGAGCTGGATTTTGTGCAGTTCCAGGTTCTTGAGGATGCGATTGCGTTCCATCTCCACGACAGCGCGTTCGTGGTGCATGAAATCGTGGACGGTGAGATTTTCTTTCAGTGAGTAATCGATGCCGTACAAGCCCCGCTGCTTCAGGCCAGAGAAATACAAGGCGGACTCGCGTAGAGTTTTGCTGGGAATGGTGCCTGTGTTGATACAACTGCCGCCAACTGCCGGGGCGCGTTCGATGACGGCCACGCGCTTACCGAAATAGGCCGCCTGGGCGCCGCCTTTTTCTCCGGCCGGACCACAGCCGATGACCACAAGGTCAAACGTCTCGGGAGAAGCCACAAAAACCTCCGAAGGTAATGGGGTTCGTCGAGAGCCAACACAGGGAACGGCATTGATTTTAGAGCAAGGGGCGGCGTGTTGGAGCAAATAGTCGGAGTGGTGTGCTGAATGGGTTTCGCGGTTGCGGGAACGCCCTGAGCGCGCGGAGGCGACTTGCGTCCTGAACGGGTCTTTGATGTGATACGGACATGAAACTGCCCCAATTCGTGCGGTGGGCCACAGGCATCCGCTGGCAGTGGAAAGTTTTCATCCCGATCATTGCGGTACTCCTTCTCAGCATTCTGGCGATTCACGCGATTTTACGTTCGCCGGAAACCCGGGATGTGAAATGGATCCTGATCGTCGCCGTTTTCTTTGGGATTCTGCTTTGCTTCGTACTTCTAGCGGTTTTGCTCGTGCTGATTGAGCGGCCCATGGAAGAGTTGATGGAGACGATCGCGCATGTACGCCGGGGCGACCTGAAGGCGCGCGTGGCTTTCGCAAAGCGCGAGGACGATGTTGGAGAACTGGGCCGGCAGTTCAATGAAATGGTCGCGCAGCTCGACCAAAACCGGCTGGAGATTGAAGAGCTTCATACTCGAGAGATGGCGCGGGCGGAGCATCTGGCCACATTGGGCGAACTGGCGGCGGGGTTGGCACACGAGATCCGCAACCCGCTGGCGGGAATTGCCGGAGTGGTCGATATCATGGGGAAAGAGCTGCCGGCAAACAGCCCCAGCCGGGGAGTTATCGGAGAGGTGCATCGCGAGATCCTGCACATTCAGGCGATCTTGAATGACCTACTTTCGTACGCGCGGCCAAGGCCTCCGGATTTTCATCCCGCCAACTTGAACGCGACCGTTGAGCAGGCAGTCATGCTTGCGCGCCAGCAAGTGCTGACCAAGCCGATCCAGATCCTGTTCGAGCCGAATCCAGCTTTGTCGCTGGTCGAACATGATCCAACGCTGATTCAGCAGGTGATTCTGAATCTGGAATTGAACGGGATTCAGGCTATTTCCGGGGCGGGTCAGGTGAGAATCACGCTCAAAGAAGAACCTGGGTTCGTAGCTATCCAGGTTTCCGACACGGGAAAAGGGATATCGGCCGAAGCCTTACCGAGGATCTTCAAGCCATTCTTCACCACCCGGACGGAAGGTACCGGTTTGGGACTGTCCTTGGCGAACAGCATTGTGCAGTCTCACCAAGGACGGATTGAAGTCAGCAGCACACTTGGGAAAGGCACTCAGTTCCGCATATGGCTGCCTGTACATCCGACAAAGCCAAGCCGGCCAAAGGCTTCCAAGCACTGATTTGGTGATAGAGTAAAAGCATGGCCCAAAAAAGGATTTTGATTGTAGACGACGAGAAGCTCGTCCGCTGGGCGCTGAACCAGAAGTGCGCCGAATTCGGCTACCAGACCGTGGAAGCAGAGAATGGGGAAGAGGCTCTACGGGCCTTGCAAAACGAGTCCGCGGACCTGGTGCTGTTGGACGTGCACCTGCCCGACCTGAGTGGCATTGAGGTTCTAGAAAAGCTGAAGCAGGCGGGAGAGACACGCAGCATCATCATGATGACGGCGGACCCCCAGCTGGATGACGTCAAGGCGGCGCTGCGTCTGGGTGCGTATGACTTCGTAAGCAAGCCCATAAATTTCGATGAACTCAGCATCACGATGCAGAACGCGCTGGAGGCCGGTTCGCTGCGTACCGAAGTGGAATCGCTGCGCGACGAAGTAAGACGCCGGGCGGGGTATCACGACGTGATTGGCGTGTCCCGCAAGATCACGGAATTGATGAAGTTTGTTTACAAAGTGGCGGCGAGCGAAGCGACGACCATTTTGATCCAGGGAGAGAGTGGCACAGGAAAAGATTTGGTCGCCAAAGCCATCCATTACCATAGTTCGCGTGCCGAGCGGCCGTTCGTGGCCATCAATTGCTCAGCGATTCCGGAAACGTTGATGGAAGCGGAGTTGTTTGGGCACGAAAAAGGCGCGTTTACTGACGCCAAGGCCATGAAGAAGGGACTGTTCGAAGTGGCGGACGGCGGGACGCTGTTCCTCGATGAGATTGGGGAGTTGTCGCCCCTATTGCAGGCCAAGTTGCTGCGCGTGCTGGAAGATCAGGTTATCCGACGGGTGGGGGGAGTACGCGATATTCAGGTGGACGTGCGTGTGATTGCCGCTTCGAATCGCGATCTGGAGCGGGAAGTGCGCGAGAACCGATTCCGTCAGGACCTTTACTACAGGTTGGCGATCATTGCCATTTATCTGCCGGCTTTGCGGGAAAGAAAAGAAGATATCCTGCCCCTGGTGGAGTTCTTCCTGGCGCATTACAACCGGAAATTCCGCAAGTCCGTCCAGGGACTGTCTGAGGAAACCACCCGACTGGTTACGAATTACGATTGGCCGGGAAATGTGCGCGAACTGAAGAACGCTTTGGAACGGGCCATGATTCTCGAGGAAGGAAAGCTCCTGAAGCCCGATGACTTGCCATTTTCGGTTGCCAGCGGACGAAGCGGGGCCATTGCAGTGGACGGTCCAATGAGTCCCACAATGGAATCGGCACCGGCGCCTGGGAAACGGCGGCTGCCTCCTCTTTCGATTCCCGAAGGCGGCACCTCGCTTGAGGATGTCGAGCATGCACTGGTGGAACTGGCGCTTCAGCAATCACACGGCAACCAGATCAAAGCCGCGAAGCTACTGAATATCAGCCGGGATGCGCTGCGATACAAGATGAAGAAATTTGGGTTGTCTCACACCGAGGAAGAAGAGCCCGCCGCTCCCGCGAATCCGCAGTAAGGCCAAGACAAGGAGTTACATCCGAACAAAAAGTGCGTGAGATTCCTCCCCTGAGTGTGAAAACTCGCATTTTCCCATTTTGGACTGGGGCATGGTCGCATGGCCGTTTCGCAAGCCTTCTATTTGCAAAGGGTTAGGTGGCTGTGAAGATTGTCACAAAACGGAATCCCAGGTGCATATCTCCTGGATGTTCAGCAATTAGGCAATGGAGCGATTGTCGAAAGGCTGAGCAGTGGGCGTTCCTTTTAGGACGGTCGGGCTCGCGGTGAAGGCTCGAAAGGATACGTCGTAAAAAGGGACGCCCACAATAATCAAAGGCCTCGGCAGCGGCTAGCAGTCATACAACGAAGCGTCGTCGAAACGATCGCGAATGCCCGGATCACGGGCTTCTGAATGCGCTGGCCGCTGCCATTATTTTTGCGCCTTCCCTCTCGCCGACAGAGTTCCCCAGCAAGCTACCGGTTGTTGCTTCGATGTTGCTCTTTTTCCACAGAGTTAGGTGAATCGGCGCAGGAGTTTGCGGAAGTTGGCTCACTGCCGCACGAGCCGCCGAAAAAAGTGCGGCAAACTCTTTGTTTCGAATGAAATGCAAAGACGCGCTGTGGTACCGAACGTGCACTCTTGAAGACTGAACATCAAGAGTGTCTTCAGCGCGCGAATTTGTTGCTGTGTTTGAGGAGGGAGTTATGCCGCAGTTGGTGGAGCACCCAAAGGATGTCGGCAAAACTGAAGTAAGCCAAAGAGTATCGCTAACCAAAATCCTAGTGACGACCGATTTTTCAGAGGTCTCCGACCGTGCACTGGATTATGCCATTGCGCTCGCGCGGCGTTACGATGCGCGGATCTATCTGACCCACGTGATCACGCCGGATCCGTTTCAGTTTGCGGAACCGCAGCTAGCCCAAGCCACGTATGAAAAAGTCCGTCAAGCTGCCGAAGAGGGCATCACGGACATCCTGATTTCTGGGAAACTGCGCGGCGTACCGCATGAAGTGCTGATGGAAGAAGGGAACGTCTGGCCGACACTGGAAAAACTGATTGTGGAACATGAAATCGATCTGGTGGTTGCCGGAACGCATGGCCGTGGCAAGGTGCAGAAGATTCTGATCGGATCCGTCGCGGAGGAGATTTTCCGGCAGGCCACAACGGCCGTCTTGACGGTCGGGCCGGCGGTGAAGGGAAGCATGGAGAAGGAAATCGAGCTGAACCACATTCTGTTTGCCACGGATTTCGGGTCGGGCGCAGAAAAAGCGGCGGCACATGCCTTCTCTCTGGCGCAGGAGCACAACTCACACCTCACGTTGTTGCATGTGATCGAGAGCGCGGCAGCTTATACCGAGGAGAGCATTGCGCGGCAACGTGAAATCAATGTGGTCCGCATGAAGCAGCTGATGCCCCCGGGCACGGAGGATTGGTGCAAGCCGGAATTTCGCGTGACCTTTGGCTCAGCCGTGGAAGAAATCCTGATTGCTGCACGGGAAAGCAAGGCGGACTTGATCGTGATGGGTGCCAAGGCCAGGAAGAGCCTGGCAGGCCATGTACCATTGACGATTGCTTACAACGTGGTCACCAAGGCCGCTTGCCCGGTTCTGACCGTTCGTGGTTGATCTTCGATAGGGAACGGAATCCCCCTCGGGATCCGCATCCCAATCACAAGGCGGTGCTGCATCCTCCCCCCAGCCGAGCAGCACCGCCTTTTTCTTTTTGGAGTTCACTCTTTACCTGCACAAGCCACAAATGATGCCTGCGTAGCCTTGCCGAGTAAGTGCAAATGTGTTTACATGCGCTGAATAGCGCACAAACCAGGAGAGCCCATGGCCACCGCAGACCTCCGCCCCATGACGCTTGGCGAAGTGCTCGACCATACGTTCACGCTTTATCGGGAAAACTTCTTGCTGTTTGTGGGAATTGCCGCGATTCCTTATCTGGTGGTCCTCATTGGGAGATTCTTGTTCCTCCTCAGCAGCAGGGGGACATTGCGGAACCCCAATAACTTTTCTCCTGGAATGCTCGGCGGGATCATCCTGGGCGCCTTGGGAGCTGCAGCAATATGGGTCATACTGCTGGGGATTGCCCAGGCAGCGACGATTTGGGCCGTATCGGAGCTGTACCTGGGCCGCTCCGCCAGCGTTCGGGCCGCTTACGCGAACTCGAAGGACAGGATCATGACAGTAATCGTGATCATCATTTTGGTCTTCCTAGCGACGGTGATCACAAGCGGGGTCACCTTCTTTCTGCTGTGTATTCCCGGGATCTATCTGGCGTGCCGGCTAGCGGTTTCCGTGCCTGTGGCGATGGTGGAAAACGAGTCCTCCATTGCGTCGATGGAACGAAGCATGGAGTTAACCAAGGGATACGGATGGCAAATTTTCCTGCTGTTCCTTCTGACTTTCGTCATCAGCTGGGTCGTAAGCATGTTTCTTGAGTTTCCGGCCACGATTTTCACCGTGAAAGCGGCCTTAGCGAAGCAGCAGCCTTCGCTGGGAGTGATGGCCTACAGCTACGTTGCGAATTTTATGAGCCAGGTGCTGGTCGGGCCGATCGGGACGATCTCCGCTTCCTTGATGTACTACAATTTGCGGGTGAGAAAAGAAGGCTTTGACATCCAGCACCTAATGAACTCGCTGGGCAGCGTGCCACGGCCGCTGGCGGATCCTCCAGGAATCCAATAGAAAAATGAAGCGATGCGGTGTGGGACTCCAGATGCGGTTGAAAATACTTTTGCTGGCGATTTTGTCTGCCTTTTCGGTGCCATGCGGCGCACAGGCGCCTGTGGCTGGCAACAGTAACTCTGTTCCCGACGAGCTTGATCTAGCGTCCTACGAGCGTGAGCTCACGCGTATTGCCGAGGCCAGCAAAAATCCCGCACAAATCGGGGAAGTTCGGCGGTCCTTGCCGGAATCCTGGAAAGTGAAGGACGGCGACCGCTCTTATTCTGTGCCGACCAAAGAAATTGCCGACGCACTCCGGGAGATCGAGCAAGATCCGAAGAAAGGGACGGCCGCACAACTGCAAAAGCGGCTGAGCACTATGCGGCAGGAGGCGGAGGGGCTGTCCAAGGCCCCTTCCGAGACAAATACTGCCGAGGCGGAAAGCAGACTGAAGAAGATCCTTGGCCGAGGAGAATTCCAGGAGTCGTCCGGGCCCTCTGCCTGGGATCTGATGAAAGCGCGAATCAACCGGTGGATTCTGGAGCAAATCATCCGGCTGTTCCGCGTGCTTCACATCAGCCAAAAGACTGGGAATGGAATCGCGTGGGCCGTCATTTTCGCAGCCGTAGTTCTGTTGTTCTATGTGCTCTATCGCTGGCTTTCGAAATCGACAAAGACAGAGAGCTTTCGGGCGGAGGTTAAGGCGTCGTCGAGCGATGCGCGGCATTGGGTTCAGGAGGCGCTGGGGGCCGCCGATCGAGGCGATTTTCGAGAGGCGGTGCATTGCGCCTACTGGGCTGCAGTAGCACACCTCGAAGACATACGCATTCTGCCTCACGACCGCGCCAGAACGCCGCGCGAATCGCTTCGTCTGCTCGATCAACACCCGAGAGAGAAGGGCTCATTACAAACGATTACCCACAGCTTTGAATTGATCTGGTACGGGTACAGGCCCGTCTCCGCCGCGGAATGGGCCGGGACCAAAGAGCAGTTGGAGAAGATGGGATGCCTGCAAGGCTCGACCGCGCCGACCGTTCCCTCCTGATCGTCGCCGGTGTCCTGGTGCTGGCGATGGCGATCGCGACGTCCGTGCTTTCGCCATCGCAGCAAGGAGGGCGCGCGGGATATCCTTCCAGTTACTCGACTTCATGGGACGGAGCAAAGGCCGCTTACCTCCTTCTGGAGGAGTTGGGCTATGACATCCAGCGCTGGGACAAATCGCCGACTGAGTTGGCCGGGGAAGCGCAAAATCAGGTATTGATTCTGGCCAGCCCGCAACAGCCGCCCACTTCGGAGGAAACTGCTGCGCTTCGGCGGTTCTTGGAGAACGGCGGGCGGATTGTAGCCACCGGCAGCAATGCCGCGCTGTTTTTCCCCGGTGGGGACTTCTTCGCAGAGAGGGACGACATGCAGGACGCGACAAAGTTCCCCGCCCTTCTTCCCTCCCCGCTCGCTCTAGGGGCGCCGGAGATTTCCATGACCGCTCCCATCGAGTGGCATCCCCGAAGAATGGATGAAATTGCAGTTTATGGAAACAGCGACACCGCCGCGGTAGTGACGTATTCGGTGGGCAAAGGAACGATCGTGTGGTGGGGTTCACCTTCACCGCTGACGAACTGGGGAATTCAGAAACAAGGGAACCTGCGGCTGCTGCTGAATTCCATGGGGGGGACGGAAGGCAAAGAAATTCTCTGGGACGAGTATTTTCATGGCGCGCGGACGGATTTTCCCTCGTATATCGCGAAAACCCCTCTTCCCTGGGTGTTCGTGCAACTGGGCGTACTTTTCGTGTTCGTCCTGGTGACCTATGCGCGGCGCTACGGCACGATTCGAATGCCGGGAAGAGTCTCGCGCCTTTCGCCGTTGGAGTTTGTAGACACGCTCGGTGATCTGTACACGTCGGCGCATGCGGGGTCGGCTGCGGTGCGAGTGGCGTATCAACGCCTGCGCTCTCAATTGACGCGCCAGTTGGGACTGAATGCCAATGCGACAGTGGTTGAATTGGCACATGCGGGGAGCCAGACCTTGGGCTGGGACGAGCAAGCGCTGTTGGGCACCTTGGCGCGCGCGGATCGAAGTTCCAGAACGCTGGGCCTGAGTGACACGGAAGCTTTGGAGATCGTGCAGGATCTTCATGACTATGCGGCGCGGCTGGAAGTCCGGAATGCGCCGGAGAAAAAAGGACAATCGGAATGAGTCAAGCGCAGCAATTAGCGAACCATGTACGAGGCCAACTGGAACGAGTGATTGTCGGCCAACAGGAAGTGCTGGATCAGTTGCTGCTGGTGTTGTTGGCCGGTGGACACGCACTGGTGGAAGGTGTGCCGGGTCTGGCAAAGACTCTGGCGGTGAAGGCGCTCGCCAGCATTTTTCGGCTGAAATTCCAGCGCGTGCAGTGCACCCCGGACCTGATGCCCGCCGACGTGATTGGCGCAAATGTGTTCAACATGGGGACAAGTTCGTTTACGTTGCACCGCGGGCCGATTTTCACTGACCTGTTGCTGGTGGATGAGATCAACCGCACACCACCTCGGACGCAGTCCGCCCTCTTGGAGGCCATGGAGGAGCGTCAAGTGACGATCGATGGCACGGGTTACGAACTGACTCCCTTTTTCACTGTGTTTTCGACGCAGAACCCCGTGGAGTTCGAAGGCACTTACCCGCTGCCGGAGGCGCAACTCGATCGCTTTTTGGCGAAGATCCGCATCGGATATCCGAACGACCAGCAAGAGGTGAAGATTCTGGAAAATATCCAGAATGGTTTCGATTCGCGGGAATTGAAGAAGGTGGCGTTCGAGACGGTTCCCCCGGAAGCGCTGACGGCGGCGCGGGCGGAAGCGGCTCAAGTGAAGGTGGAGCCGGCCTTATTCGATTACATCGTGAAACTGGTGGCGCGCACCCGGAATTGGCCTTCGGTCAGTCTCGGAGGGAGCCCCCGCGCGGCGATCAGCTTGATGCTTTTTGCCAAGGGACTGGCAGCCACGGAAGGGCGCGACTTCCTGATTCCCGATGACGTGAAGACGGCGGCACTGCCGATTCTGCGCCATCGCCTGGTGCTAAAGCCCGAAGCGGATCTGGAAGGCGTGACGCCTGACCAGGTGGTGCGCGATGTGGTGAAGGGAGCGGAAGTGCCGAAATGACGGAGACGGCGCAACTTGCTCCAGTAACGATTGACGCTCGGGGCAAAGCAAAAGGGCGATTGGGCGTCGCGTTCGGGCGCCGCTTCTTCCTTCTGTTGCTGGTTGGTCTTGCGTGGATTGGCCCGGCATGGACAGATGCGAAATACCTGCTAGGAATGGTCCTGTGGGATTTTCTGGTGCTGGTCCTGTGGTCGATGGACCTAAAACGACTGCCGAGGCCAGAAGAGGTTGAGGTGCGGCGCTTGTGGAAGTCCACGCTGCAGTTGCGGGAACCGGCGGAGGCGACGCTGGAATTCCTGAATCGCGGAAAATTGGACATTTTGTTGCGCGCTCAGGAAGAGGCTCCCGTTGGATTGCGCAAGGAGATCCCGGAAATGGACGTGCGCGTTCCGGCCGGTGCCACTCAAAGCGCCAGCTATTCCATTTGTCCACGCGAACGCGGCGACATGCACTTTGGCAACACTTATTTGCGCTACCAGACAGCGTGGCAGATCGCGGAGCGCTGGGCAGTGGCTTCGCTGAAGCAGACCATCCGCATCTACCCGAATTTCCAAGAGTCGAAGAAAGACACGATTTACCTGATTCGCAGCCGGCAAATCGCTCTGGAGAAAAGATACAAGCACCAGCCAGGGCAAGGCCGCGAATTCGAAAGCCTGCGGGAATACCGCGAGTCCGACGAGTGGCGGGACATTTGTTGGAGCGCCACGGCACGGCGCGCAAAATTGATCAGCAAGTCCTATCAGATTGAACGGAGCCAAACGGTTTGGCTGGTGCTTGACGCTGGAAGGCTGTTGCGGACACGCGTGAAAGGTCTGAGCAAGTTGGATTACGCCGTGGGCGCAGCGCTCTGTTTGGCGCAGGTGGCGCTCTATTCCGGCGACCGCGTGGCATTGCTGGGATATGGAAGACGGATTCTGCAACGGCTTCCCCCGGGACGAGGTTCACGGCATTTACACGCTTTGCTGGATGGGTTGGCACTGGTCCGAGCGGAAGAGTTGGAGGCGGATCATCGGCGGGCGACGGAAACGCTGGCGGTGCTCCAGAAACGGCGCAGCCTGGTCGTATGGATGACCGATCTAGCAGAGACGGCGACGATCCCGGAGGTGATTGAGAGCGCCATGCACATGGCGGAAAGGCACCTGGTTCTGTTCACGGTTATTGGGCAGCCCGAACTGCGGGCGATGGTGAAAGAACGGCCAGACAATGTTCGAGAGATGTTCCGCCAGACGGCGGCGATGGAAATTGTGCAACGGCGGGATTTGCTCTTGCGTACATTGCGCCAGCATGGTGCGCTGACATTGGAAGTAGAGCCGGCGAAGCTCTCGACCGCGGTGGTCAATCAGTACCTGATGGCAAAAGACCGGAGCCTGATCTAACGGCGTCCCATCCTTCGAAGAGGTCGCCTTCGTCCTGGGGCGGTTGCGAGTTCCCTGTGAAAAAGAGATACAGGGTCAACAGGGTGAAGAGCGCGGCGGCAAGGCCAAACTTCAATGCTCGAGGCAAGTTGGAAGGGGAGATAAATCCCTCGATAAATCCGGCGATAAGCAGAAGCGGGATCGTCCCAAAGAACAGTTTGGCACTGAGACGTCCCGCTCGGACCAGTGATTCGCCTCGCGGCAACGCGCCGGGAAACAGGAGTCCGCGCGCAATGACAAAACCAGCGCCTCCCGCGATGAAGATGGCGGGTAACTCGAGAACGCCGTGCGCCGCAACGAAGCTCCACAGCATTAGGCTCATATGCGCCTGCCAGCAGGCCGTACCGACCACGCCAATCAGCAGGCCATTGAGCACCATCATCCAGACGGTGCCGATTCCCGCAGTAATTCCCAGTGCATACGTGAGGATAGAGACGCTCAAATTGTTGGTGAGAATCTGGCTGGAGGCGACGGGTTTCACGGTCACGATGGAGTCCGTCCACATTTTATGCTGTTCGATGCTCTGGATCATGCCAGGGCCGAGAATGTGGCGCGAAAACGAAGGATCACTGAGGCACAGAAGACAACCGGCGACCGCTGCGCAGAGGAAGATCAGGAAGGCCGCGAGTGAATTCGAAAAAGTCTCTCGGAAAATGGCGGGATAGGTGTAGCGGTAAAACGCGAGGATGTTGCGACTCTCGGTCTTGCGGCCCATGTAGATAATGTTGTGGGCGCGGCCGAGCAACTGATTCAGGTAGTGGGCAAGATTTGTGCTGGTGGCATCTTCGCGAACGGTGGCCAGATCCGCGGCAATCTGCCGATATAATAGAGCTAATTCCTGAAGATCAGTAGGTGAAAGAGAGGAGACGCCGCTGCGTCCGCTAGTGTTGACCAATTGTTCGAGCCGGTTCCAGTGTGTACGGCGCTTTTCAACCCAACGGGTGGAGATCATCGATGGATTCCCACGACAAGCTTACCATTGACACACCGGAACAGACGGTTCTGGAGTACCCGATTGCCGGATTGGGCAGCCGGTTTCTGGCTTTGCTTTTGGATACGGGCATACAGGTCATCCTGGGATTTTTCGTGCTCATTGTGGGGAGTTTCATTGGGGTCGGGTTGGCGCGGTGGGGAGGACTGGGCCCGCAGTGGGTAGTTGCGATTGTCGTGTTTCTTCTTTTTCTTCTGAACTCAGCTTATTTTGCGGTGTTCGAGATTTTCTGGAACGGGCAGACTCCCGGGAAGCGGTATGCGCAGGTTCGGGTGATTAAGGATAACGGACGGCCCATCAGGACGTACGAAGCGATCGTTCGAAATGCGCTGCGGCTTGTGGACATTCTTCCGTCCATGTACGCCGTCGGGTTGGTAAGCATCTTTTTGAGCCGTCAGAGCAAGCGAGTGGGCGATTATGTGGCCGGTACCGTGGTGGTCCATGAAAAAACACTGGAGGGCGTGCGACCGTATGCCGAGGCCACGATTGACGATACGCTGCCTCCCGTCGATGCCAGCAAGGTGACGCTGGAGGAAGTGCAACTGATCGAGACTTTTCTGAATCGCAGGGATTCTCTCGATCCGGCGGTGCGGACAAACATGGCGATGCAGATTGCTAACCGGCTGGCGGACAAAATGGGGCTGAAGATCTACGGTTGGCCACGCACAGAGAGATTCTTGGAGGCGGTCATCGAACAGTGCCGGCAGAGCGACCGGTTTCGAAGCTGAGTACGGTTGCTAATTCGAACAGGAAGACTGCACCTGAGCGATTTCGGATTGTCTGCGCGGAGACTTGAGGGCAAGAGACAAATCTTCTTTTGTCAGGGCGAGTTGGGAAACGGGATCGCCGAGATGCTGGAGAAGATTGTGGACTTCATCGCAACGATTGCCTGACGCGAGCGAGCGCGCCTGCTTCAGCTTGATTTCCAAATATACATCCAGCTGGCTGGCTCCTCCTTCTTCCAAGGAGATGAAGCGCGTGGCCAGCTCTTTCTGCGCGTCGTCGTAGCGCCCGGCATCGGCCAGATCACGTGCAAGCTGGTAGATCAGCGTGGCAGGAGGATTCGTGCCGGGGAATTTCTCGAGCGCGGCCACGCGTTCTTCCGGTGAACGCCCCGCTTCGCGGAGGGCTCGTTCGAGGCCAAGATAATTCTCTGGGTTTTGCGAATCGTATTTAGTTCCTTCGGCAAACAGCCCAATCGCGCGCTCGGGAGATTGTTTCGAATAAAGAACCGCGCAGCCCATGTTGCGAAGAAGAGCAGGAATCGCTGGATTCAATTCGCGAGCGGCGTTCCATTCGCTCATGGCAGAGTCCAGCATTCCACCGGACATGTAGAGGGAACCGAGCAGGGCATGAGCGCTGGCGTCTTTGGGATTCGCGGCAATGGCGCGCTTGAGAATGCCGAAAGATTCCTGGCGGTTCGGGAAGACGTAGGTCAGGGGCATATGTGAGGCAGCGTTGAAATCGGCCGTGCCATCCCGGTGAAGCAGTTCACGACAGTAACCGCGATAGTAAGCGATCAGCGGGTAAGCTTCCGGGCGAGGCGTGCCGGGCTCGCTCACAACTCCGGAACCACTTGGATACGAATGCGAAAGGAGTTCGACGGCGTCTCCGTAGAAACCGAAATGCATATAAAGGACCGCGATGTTGAGAATCCGTTCCGGATCAGCGGCGAGATGCTGCCAAAGGGCCGCGTCGTCGTTGCCCAAGAGGGTTGCCTCGTATCGCAGGAAAGTGTTTGCCTGATCGGAGGACCGCAGCCTGTTCAGATTTTCTTTCGCTGCGCCTGCGTTGCCCAAGTGGCGCAACACGGTCACGTCCATGTCGCCCAAGCGAACAGCGTCCGGAAATTCCGAGCAGGCTGTTGCCAGTTTTTCGTGAGCCTTATCCAGTCTGCCGGCACGCGCATCCAGGGCCGCCAGTTCGAAGAGAGAAGGAGCGCGAAAAATTCCGTACTGTTCGCTGATTTCGAGGGCGCGGCGGGCTTTCTCGAGATCGCCGAGGGCAACGTATGCCATGCCCAGATAGTAGGCGGCTTCCTTATCGTTGCTGATGCGCGCGAGCACAGGAAAGAGCTGCACGGCGGCATCCGCGAACTGCTTCAGGCCAACATCGAGGCGGCCTGCAGCGCGGTGCAGGGCGATACTCTCTGGAAAGCGTTTCAAGCCTTCGCGGTAGGTGGTCAAAGCGTCGAGCACTTCTCCTTGGCGTTCTTGCTCGGTACCTATCTCCAAGAAATCACCTTCCGTGCGTTTTTCCGCCGGGGGATAGACATAGGCCAGAGGCAGCTCCTTCGGCACTTCGGATTTGGGCAGGAAGTCGTACTTGCCTTCGGTGTGGGTGAGGATGGTTTTTCCGGATTCGTCGGACAGTGTCACCGTGTAGGTTTTTTGGGATGACAAATCCGAAAACTGCATGCGGAAAGTGGATTTCGGCGTGAGCGACACTGTTTCTGTGGCGATGACCTGCGATGCGTCGAGAAGTTGCAGCTTCGCGTTGGGAAAATCGCGCGAGACGTTCAGCGCCACCTCGAGAGAGGCGGCCTCTGTTTTCTTCGATAGCAAGCGCGCCAGATTAAGCACCGCGTCGGGATTCGCCCGCGTAACGCCGCCAAGTTCCAGGATCGGCAGCCAAATTTCCGTGAAGTGGATGGCCTGCTGCGGGTCAAGGAAGCCGTAGGTTTCCTGGTTGCGGAAAAGCCCGGCCTGAATTTCGACGTACGCGCTATGATTATCGGAAAGCGCTTCCCGCCAGCCGAGACCTTCGGCATCGCTGCCCCAGGAGAAGACTTTTTTTGCGGGAAGATCCGTTCGCGCTGAGTAATGCACGATACCGGCGTCAGTCTTTGGGTGATAGACCGCCATGTACGGCTCGTCGCTGGCGAAACTGAAGCGAGAGACGGCGCCGAATTTGTGATTGCCAACGACGCTCAAATCCACGCCGTTGCGATCGACCGGCCAAGTGTCCAGATCAGTGTAGCCGTGGAAGACGGAAAACTCCTGCGGATAATACAGGCGCGAATCATCCCAGACCTGCACGCCCGCGTTTGTCCACCAATAGAAGCGGTGCCGCTCGCCGCCCGGATTGTAGAGCGTGGTTTTCTGCTCCAAGAGCGCCTGTCCAGGATGCAGCGTCAGTTGCACGCACCATTCCATACCATAAACGCGATCGATGTTGCGGACCCAGACGGAGGCGCTGCCGTCGGGAGACCTTGAGATCGAAAAATCGACGGGCGAAGCCGTCATCCAGTTGTGCGAAACCGGGAAGTTGAATTCGATGCCGTAGGCGGCCCAGACCCCACGGTAGGCGATACGCGCGAATTTTAGCGAAGGATTGGCATAGAACATGTCCTCCCCATTCCGCTTATCGAGGCAACGATAGAGATGCCCTCCGAGATCGGGCAGAATCACGCACTTTAGGTATTCATTTTCAAGATTCAGCGTGCGCCAGTGGCGAAGTGCAACATGGTTCGTGAGATTTTCCCGCAGCGTATATGGGTAGTTGAATCGGCCATTGGTGACGAATTGATCGAAGGGAGGATTTTCGTCGGGCAATCCTTCTTCGTAGGTGGGCAATTCGACGGTGGCTTGCCAGACGCGCACGGCGGCGACAGAATTTTTGTTTGTGCCAGAAGTCTGTGCGGCGCACGGCGCTGATGAAATGGCGGCAAGGTTGATGATCGTAAGTCCGATGAAGAGCGCGCCAAGGCTCTTACCCACGATTTGTGCTCCTCCAAGCGTGCGGTGGAATCTGCCAGATTTATATCACAGGAAACGAATCAGTTCTGTGCTGAGCAGCCGCTTCGAGAAGCGGGCCCTGCATAATCAAAAGAAAGACGCGGCGACCGATCTCGAGTTCGGCAACTACGCGGAGCGGATCATGGTCAGCAGCATCTTGAAGGGAGTTAGGGCAGCGAGGGCATGGGGTTCGTTTGCCGGCAAGAGAATCGCCTGGCCAGTCTCCACTTGATAAGGCTTGCCGGAAACTGTGATTTCCGCCTTTCCGTCCAGAATCTGGACGAGAGCGTCAAACGCGGCAGTGTGTTCGGTCAGGCCCTGGCCGGCGTCGAAAGCGAACAGAGTCACATTGCCGCCGGGGTGCTTGACCAACGTTCGACTGACGACAGTCCCTTCTTGATAGCTGACCAGGTCGCTCAAGCGCAGCACTTCGCTGGCTGGCAATTGGCTCGGACGGGCTTGCGGCGTTGCGCTCATGAGATTCACCTTCCTGGCATAGGATGAGCGGCCTGATCGGCGTTCGGCACAAGACGCTCATAGACTGCGGTAGGAATGGCGGAATCCCAGCGGCCTGTCACTTTGGCAAAGCCGGCCACTCCGAGGAAGAGGAGGGCAATTCCCACGGCCATGGCCCACGCGGGAAGAACGGTCCTTTTCGTCTTCGCGGAGAGCATAGCCGGCAGGCTCATGGCGAGCGCATCCTGCGCGGGGCAAACGGCTACACATTCGAGACAGCCGGTACATTCGACGGAGCGGATTTGGATGAGTTTGTCCACAGGGAGAGCTGAGGGGCAGACTTTTGCGCACTTGGCACAGTCGATGCAAGTTTCTTCATTTCTCCGAATGCGGGTCGGGCTCAACCAGGAGGTTAGCCCTAACAACGCGCCATAGGGGCAAAGGAAGCGGCACCAGAAATTCTGGATGAAGACCGAAGCCAGCACGAAGATGCCGATGACGATCAAGCCGGTCTGACCGATGTGGCGGAAGAAATTCAGCATCTTGACGTCGGCGATCAGTCCGTATGGGCTCCGCATGAAATCGCGGATGCCAACAACGGACATCGTGGAGATGGCCCAGAGGAAGAATCCCAAAAGAAAATATTTGAAACCTCGGAGGGGCAGGTCCAGCCAGCGAGGAAGATAGAAATTCCGCTTGAAGAGTTTCTTTCCTGCGCGCCAGAGATATTCGGAGATCGTGCCGATGGGACAAAGCCAACTGCAGAAGGCTTTGCGGAACAGAAAGGCCATGGCAAGAAATGTAAGCAAAAGAAAGAACGCCGCAGGATGGACTTGGGGAATTTCACGGCTGAGCAGCCAATATTTCAGGTTCATCAGGCCAGCGATCGGCAGCCAACCTTCGACGCCCGCGGGACGATGCAAGCTCGTATCGATCACACCGACTTCGAATTGGCGCACCCAAAAATAGAATTCCGTGCCCAGCCACAAGTTCAGAACCAGGAAGGCGCCCTGAAAACTTCGCCGATAGAGCTGGGAGCGATCTATATCGGAGCGGCGGATGAGTTTTTTCTTGGGTTTCACGGCCGGCTTGGAACTG
>Ga0187772_10000483_pt1 | contig 17832 bp, 12 predicted proteins | sample 0116_SJ02_MP15_2_FD_133137 | JGI IMG/M metagenome (GOLD analysis project Ga0187772, IMG submission 133137) | Tropical peat soil microbial communities from peatlands in Department of Meta, Colombia - 0116_SJ02_MP15_20_MG | ecosystem: Environmental > Terrestrial > Soil > Wetlands > Peat | place... | reverse complement strand
TGCGTCCAGGCTGCGCTGACCCAGCTCGTGGAGAGCGTCGAGACCTGGGTGTCGGTCGGGACCTCCCAGGCGTCGGTCGAGAGGCCGGGGTCTTTCAGGTAGAAGGTTTCGGCCGTGGGATCGTAGACCCCGAGGATCGTGGTCTCGGGGGCGTTGGGGTCGGAGACGTCGATGTCGATCGTTCCGTTCGGTAGCGTGTCCTCACCGTACGCGACGACCGCATGGTATCCTCCGCCGACCCCGGACGAAATCTGGAGGGACAGGATGACCGGCTGGCCGGCCTCCAGCTCGCTCAGCAGGCTCGCGTAGTTGGCGGCCATCTGGCTGGCCCCGAACCCCCCGCCCCGGCTGATGTTGTTCGCCGGGTCCATCGTCTGATGGAGCGTGATCGCAAGGGTCGCCCCGTTCATCCCCGGGCCTTGGCCCGGCTCGATCCCGGGCAGCTCCGTCAGCTGCGAGGTCGACCAGACCGGGGACGGGAGGTACGGCGTCTCCGGCTCGCCGAGGATGTCGTGCTCCCAGTAGAGGATCATCGTCGTCGAGAACCCGTAGCAGTTACCTCCGGTCACCCAGTTGCTCCCTGAGTTGTCCACCGGATAGCTGTCCCGGATCGGCTGCCAGTCGGTGACCATCACCGTACCGACCGGATAGGTGAGGTTGGCACCGGCGATGGCCTGCTCGGTGTCGGTCACGACGACCGCAACGAGGTAGTTGCCCGAGGAGGGGAAGGTAAAGTTCACCGAGATGGGGCCGTCCGCATGTTCCACGTAGTCCTTCTCGACGTGGAAGCCGGAGATGCGGAGGGTGATGTTGAAGAGGTACGGCCAGGTCCCACCCATCGGGGTCGCCGTGAAACTCGCGTTGCCTCCGGCGTGGACCTCGGGCCGGTCGGAGATCCCCGGGTGAGGGACCAGCGTTACGGTGAACGGCGCCGTGCTGTTGGGCCAGGTGCAAAGGATCCACGTGTCGTTCAACCAGGCGGAGCTGCCGGAGCCGCCTCCCCCGAACAGTACCGAGCAACCGATCTGCGGGTCGTACGCCATCGCCGCCGCGCTGCGAGCCACGGGGCCGTAGCTGTCGACCTCCGACCATCCAGGAGGCGGGGACGAGTAGTTCCACGTGTCGGAGTACCCCGACCCCGGGGAATCGTTCCCGCCGCCGAAGACGGTCACGTTTCCCGTCGCATTGTCGTAGGTCATCGACTCGCCAAACCGAGCGTCGGGCAGGGGCACGAGCGGGGTCGTTGGGGACAACTGGGTCCAAACGCCGTGGACGAACCCCCAGTCGGCGGTGCCCCCTCCCTCGCCGGGGAGGAGGAGGGCATAGCCGTCCGCCGCGTCAAAGACGAACCCACCATAGGTCTCGGCGCCCGGCGACGGGGACGGATGCAACTGCGTCCAGACCCCGGCCGAGTACGTCCAGGTGTCCCCGAAGTACGTCGGAAGGCTGACGCCGCCGAACAGGACCGTGTAGTTGTCGACAGGATCGTAGGCCAATCCCGCCCCAGCACGAGGACTCGGGCCGGCTCCTCCGACCCGATGCCAGCCAAAGAGCAGGAATTGGTACGTCGGGGGCTGGGGCGGCGGGTTGACCGTCTCCCCTTGGAAGATCACCGAAAGCGTCCAGGTGTCGCCCAACCATTCCCCGGTCCCTCCCGCCTGGCCGCCGAACAGGACCACGTAGCCGTCGCCCCCGTCGTAGGTCATGGACGCGTCGTAGCGAGGTGAAGGGGGGGCGCCCATCAGGTACGAACTGATGTTGAGCCAGTCGACGCTCTGCGTCGGCTCGCCGTCTGGTAGAGGAACGGTCTCGGGTAGGCCCACGTAGGTGTAGCTCGTGGGGCCCCACTCATCCAATCCCCCGAACATGACCTCCACGCCGGCGACCGACCCTTCCGCGGAGTTCCCGGGGTCGTAGGCCATCGAGGCTCCTAGCAGGGCGGGTGGGCTCGAGGAAGCGGTGAGAGAGGCGTAGGCGGTAACGTCGTACCACGCCGTTACGTACGGACCACCGACCGCAGGGTGCACGCGATCACACGTCCCTGTGCCTGAGCACTCCTGGCCTCGGGGTAGCGACGCTCCCGCGATAGAGATCGGGTGACCGGCCGAGATCGCCCCGCCGGCCCCGGAGGGGTCGGGGGCCGGGGCGTCCAGAGGGGAAAGTGGAACGAAGTTCGAACCGGTGGCCAGGGGCGCCCTCACCGGACTAACGAGGAGAAGGAGGAGGACGAACCCGACGCCCACGATGGCTCCGGAACCGGCCGATGCGGCCGTACGTGCGCCTCGACGCCTCGCAACTGGCTCGAGCTCCGGCTTGCGTGCCATCCTGTAGCACGCGCAGCTGCCGGGCCGTAAAGTGGTTTCGCAAGGTTCGTGGTGTTCAGCGCTTGGCAGGGCGTTCTGCGAGCCAGCGAAGCGTAGGGCTGCAGGAGCCCCGCTGGCTCCGCATCGAGCTCGAGAGCAAGCCAGCGTCCTGACCGGCGTACCCGAGGCCCTACGGGCACCGACCAGTCCAGTCCGTGACGGGCGTGTCCGGCTACGCGACGGATCGTCCCGTTGGCGCCCGACCCCGGGGGCTCTCGGCTAGAGCGAGTTCATCCGCGAGGCTCGTTTGGCTCGACGTCAGGCACCTATGGGCGGCCGAGGAGGCGGCGACCCGCTGGCTGCGCTCGAGCCGCTCATCGGGAGGTGGACGGTCCGGGGTCGGTCCGTCGGAGCGGACGCGGACAACATCGCTGGCGAGTCGGAGACTGTGTGGTCCCCCGATCGGTCGTTCCTGGAGCAACGGACCGTGCTCCGCATCGGAGAGGACGAGGTCCACGCGCTCGAGATCATCGGGCACAAGCCGGGTTCGGACGATTTCCCTGCCTGGGTGTTCTCGTCCGGCTCCACGGAGCCTCTCCGGTACCCGTGGCGGATAGAGGGTGACGTGCTGACCCATGCGGGGCTCGGCGCTACCTTCACGGGTCGCCTGAGCGTCGATCACCGGGCCATTGTCGGTTCGTGGCGACCCGACGACGCGAGGACGACGGCACCCGGTTCCGCGTATGATGCGGCCATGACCCGTATCGATTGAGCCGCCCGATCTCGGTCGGTCGGCGGGTGGCCCGTCGGCTCGAGAACGACTCGCATTTCGTGGGGGGACCGAGGTCGCCCGGGGGTGCGCTGAATGCCCTTCCGCCGTCCCGGACGAAGGGGCTCCGGGTCCTGGTGGGTCTTGAATCCAACCCGCCATGTCGATGACGCGCCGAGCGGATATCTGCGCCGTGAACAGCCGGCCGGGCACCGGAGGCGACGGGAACCTCCCGGTTCGGCGTCCCCTGCCAATCGCGGCCTAAGCGGACGGGCACGTGGAGCTCCGTTCGCTTATGTCCGTCGGCGCCATGTCGGCTCGCCGGGGAGGCTCCCATGCGGGGGTCGACGAGGGCCGCGGCGTTAGCGTTCTTCGTCGCTGTGATGGTCTTGGGTTCCTCGTCCCTCGTCTCAGGCCGAGCGTCCTCCCCGGCGCCGAGCGCGTCACCGCCGCTGACCGTTCCTGACGGTTCGGCGGCATACGCCCCGGCGGTCAACCGCTCGCCCGGACTTCCCGGACCCGTGGACGCCGCGTCTTCCGCCGCTACCGTCGCGAACGGGTCGCCGAGCGTCGCCCCCTGCGTCCCCGGTGTCCCCGAGACGGCGAGGGTCGAGGCGGCGCGGCCCTCTGGCCCTGACGGCCCGGTCAGGATGGCCGAGCTGGGCGCGGCCACGACCCCCTCTGCCGGCACCCAGCCAGCGAACGAGACCAGCCCGGTGGGATCGGCCGTCCTCGCGCGGGCCCGGACATCCGGGGTCTGTCCCGCCGAGGTCTTCCCGCCTCGCCCGCCCGCCACCCCATCCGAGGTCGCTCAGGCCGCAGCGACTAAGACGGTCGAACCGCTCTACGACGGTATACCCGCCCCGGTCGGCCTCGCCTACTACGGCCTTTCCCGCACTCCTGACGGAGGGAGAAGCGTCTCCGTGCTCAACACGGTGAGCGTGAGGGGGTCGGTAGACGCGAACGCGACGGGGTTGGTACCCTTCGACGTGGGACAGGGTGCGCCGGACGGATTCTCGGTCCAGCTGAACGCGGTGATGACGTCGGTCGAGCTGTTCGGTCACACCGCCAACACCACCAAGGGGCCTCTGAAGGGCAAGCCGTTCGAGTTCTGGACCCAGAACGTCGTCGAGTACTACCCTTCCTCGCAGTACCTAGTCCTCATCACCAACGTCTGGAACTTCTCGGGCAATCCCTCGCTCGGGTCCGCGATCTACGCGAACGGCCCGTACGGCTCCGAGTACTTCAACGAGGTCTACATCGCCGTGCTCCCGATCGCGACGCCGATCGGTTATCCGTTCAACCTGACCCTCTTCCTGAACTCGACCCTGGTCGGCGGACGCGACGCGGTGGAGTTCACGGCGGACCTGGTCGGTCCCGGCGAGTCGTTCTATGAACCGTACGACTACGTGATCTTCAACTCGATACCCGCCGGCGGTGCCGCGAAGCCCGTGCCGGTGGCGCCGTTCACGGCGAGCGGCCGAGCCTACGACCCTATCGGACTGACGAACGATTTCGAGCTGGACTTCGGCGGACCCGGCGGGGGAAGCAACGCGGCGTTCCTCACCGCAGATGCCGAGATCGGGTTGGCGTACTGGAACGCCGGGTCCGGCCGGTACGAGGCCGTGCCTTCGGCGCTGAGCTACGGTGGGGAGACCGGCGAGACCGCGGTCGGAGCGAACGTCGCCTGGAGCGATGCCCCCGGCGGGCCCGGCGGGCTCACGAGGTACGGGACGATGACGACGGGGCCGACCTTCCTCCAGGGACTTTGGTCCGCTGGGGGACGCGAGGGCTCGTTCCCGGTAACGGTCGACGCGACCCCCTCGAACGCGTTCGAGCTCTTCACGCCCTTGGCGAAGACGTTGTGGCCGGGGAAGACGACCGAAGCTGCGGTCGCTCCGACCGTGACCACGGAGACGTTCTGGCTCGCTCCCGGCACGTACACCATCAGTACCGAGCTGAGCGATTACTTCCCGGACGTGACGAGCCTCAAGGTCGACGGCCCGGTCGTGATGGACCCGTACCTCACGCCCGACCCCAGCCTGGGGATCTACACCCCGCTCTGGGCGTGGGCGAACGATCAGCTCCCGGCGCTGGCCGTGTCGGGTGCCGGGACCCCGACGGACCCGTACGTCCTCGAGAACGCGCAGTCGACGCCGACCGGCCCGGCGTTCGGCCTCTACAACGATTACGGCTACCCGCCCTACCCGAGCCTCTTCCTCCTCGGCACGACAGCGGCCGTACGGATCGACCTCGTCAGCTCCCTCAGGACGACGACGAACACGTTGTTCGAACCCTGGCAGCTGCCGGCGACGAACGAACTGCCGCTGGTGTTCGACGGGGTGAGCGGTGTGGCGTTGGTGAACTCTACGCAGCTCGGAGGGTGGTTCCCGGCGGAGTTCGCTCCCGTGCCGGCTGTGGTCGCGTTCTATGCGTCGACGGGGAATCTCGTCGCGAACTGCACGATCCAGGCGAACGCGATGTGGGGGCTAGCCCTCCTCTCCGGCGGTAACTTCTTCCGGGGGGGCCAAGGGGTCAGCGGGGGGAACACTGTCTGGGGCAACACCTTCACGCTCGCCCCGGCCGGCGTCGACGCGGAGCTCTACGAGGGTGTGGGGGTCGTGGTCGGTGAGTCGAACGATACGGTCTACAACAACGCGTTCGCCCCCGGGGGGTGGGACCCCGAGTCCATTCAGGACGCGATGGTCCTTCCGACCAACCCGTACACCGGAGAGCCGTACGAGTTCACCAACGACCGCTGGAACATCTCGGTCCAGCCCGCCTCCAACGCACATGTCGCGCCGGGCTTTCCCTGGTTCCCGCTGGTCGGCAGCATCGCCGGAACCGTGTGGCAGGGTGGGAACTCCTGGTGGGACTACGGGCTCGCCGGCAACCCGTTCGGCGTACTGCCGTTCGTGGACCATGAAATCTTGGGCATGTCGATATCTCCGGGAGATTTCGCCCCTCTGGTCACGGCCAACCTCTATGCGGTGACCGTGGACGTGTCGGGTCTGGCCCCTGGGCTCGACTGGAACCTCACGGTCACGAACGGCTCCGGGGGGGAGATCATCCGGGACGCCGGCTACGGCTACTGGACCCTGGACCGTGTTGTGTCGAACGCGACCTCGTACACGATTGAACTGCCCAACGGCTCCTACTCGTACCTCCTGGGCCCACCCGTCGGCTATCGATGGACCGGAGGGACCCTTCCTCCCGCGGGTACCCTTCCGGTGACGGGGGCGAATGCGACCGTGGTGTTCCGGCTGGGTTTGGGCAGGACCTACTCGGTGACGTTCGAGCAGACCGGCCTTCTTCAGTCGGACTCTGAGTATGCGGTGTGGATCGCGATGCTGAATGGGGTAGAGCGCTCCTGCTTCCTGAACAAAGCCCTGGGCATCACGGAGGTCGTCTTTACCGGTCTGACCCCCGGGGCCGCGTTCAACGGGACGTACTCCTTTGTCGTCCCTCCCGAAGCCGTGGGAGGATGGATGGGTCTTGCGTTCCAGTTCGTCGACGGTAGGTTCGTGCTCGCGGCGGGGAACGTCAGCGTCGATTCGAACACGACCATATCCGTCCAGTTCCTGGCCGAGAGCGTCGCGGCCTTCCGCGAATCCGGGCTCCCGAACGGAGCCATGTGGTCGGTCGACTTCAACGGGACGGTCGGCCAGGACCCCTCGGGCAGCGGCATCTTCTTCCTGGAGCCGAACGGGACCTACTCGTTCACCATCGGCCCTAAGGCCGGGTACACGATCACCGTCTCCCGTTCGGAGGTAGTGTTCACCAATATCTTTGAGTGGATCTGGACCAATGTCACGTTCTCACCCACGGGAGCGGACCCTGCGGGGATGGGGGTGGTGACGGGATTCTCCGCGCTCTCTGGCCCCGCGGCGACGCGCCAACGCGACCCCTGGGCCTAGCCCTCGTCGTGACCTCGTCAGTAGCGCCGACCCTGCGAGGGGGTTCGATCTCGACGCCTGGGTCAGGTCCCGGGTTACGCCTTGATGCGGCCCCGAGGAGCTGCTGCCAGACGACCCCCCCGCGCTCCGACTTGTCGAGGGAACGGTCGGAGGCATCTCGAGATCGCTGCCCTGCGGGGCCGCCTAGTCCACGATGAACAGTGTCGCCCCGGTCTCGGTCGAAGACCGGTGAGGTGCCGTGTCGTCTCCCACAATGTAGGCCATCCCTTCCCGAACTCGGTGGCGGCTGCCGTCCTGGTGTTCAGAGACGAACTCCCCGCGCACGCACAGAACGATGTGCCCCTTCCGGCACCAGTGGTCGGCCCGATAGCCGGCCGAGTACTCGACCACCCTAGCTCGGACCGGTCCGCTCTCGACGACTCGGGAAGATGCCGTGCCTTCGGCCCCGGCGTGCGTTTCGACAGCCACCTTGTCCCAGTCGACCGTCGCAAACGGCAATCCCCGAAGCTCCATCGAGCGGAGCACGGCTGGTCCGGGGTTAATCCTTCGTGTCGGGTCCCGGGGGGTCCCCGGTACTGCGAGCCCCAGACTCACCGGACGGCGTTGCCCACGACCCCGGCTTCACGGCCCAGGCGAAGCGATAACGGAGCGTTCGGTTCGGACCAGGGGCCCTGCGAGGAGTCCCCGGGGCCGGTCAACCGCTCGACGCCTCGAGCTCCTCGCGCAACGCGGCGAGGTTGGGGGCGGTCTTGAGGAGCGCCTCGCGGCTGGGAAGGTCCTGGCGAAGGCGGGCGCACCGATCGTGAGCCCCCACGCGTTTCGCCAGGACCGCGCGCCGGAGGCGACACTCCCACAGGGTCGGGGATTCCCCGCCGGCCTCGGCCGCCAGCGTCGCCTCCTCGTAGAGGCGCTCCGCCTCCCCCGGCCGATGCTGGGCCTCGGCGACCCGGGCCTGGAGGAGCGTGAACGAGACCCGGGCTCCGGGGTCCTCCATCGCGGGCATCCACGGGGCGAGGGCCTTCAGGAGCCCGTCGGCGCGCTCGACCTCGAGGCGGTCGAGCAGTACGGTCGCCTCCTGGAGCGAGGAGGTCGCCAGGAGCAACGGGGCGTGGGCGAACTCCGCCGCTTGCCTCGAGAGGTCGAGGTCCCTCACGGCCGCGTCCGAGTCGTGGAGCGCGAGCCGCGTCAGGCTGCGGTTCAGGTAGCCGGCCGCAAGGCCGGCGAAGTTGTTCGTCCGAGTGTGGTGCTCCAGCGCGGCGTCGACGAGCTCCCACCCTTCACGGTCGTGGGGGTCGAGCGCGAGCAGGACCGCGGAGAGGTTCTTCTGCGCGTAGGAGACCTCGCGCGCGTCCCCCACGGCTTGGGCGATCGAGAGCATGGCGCGGAAATGCTCGACCGCCTCCCGGTTCTGGTCGGACATCATGAACGCGACGCCGATCACCTGGTGGAGCATGAGGCGGGCCCGCTGGTCATCGACCTGAGCGAGCGCGGCGGACGCCTCCTGGACGAGCTCGAGCGCCTCTTGGGGCCGGGCGAGGGAGCTCAACGCTCGGGCGAGGTAGAAGAGCGCCCGGGCCCGAGCGGGCCAGACGCGCGGCGATCCTCCGATGAGGCCGACCGCTTCCCGCAGGGGCTCGAGGGATTCGCGCAAGCGCCCGAGGTCGTAGAGCGCGCGCCCCTGCTCGACGAGCGCCTCCGCTTCCAGCCCCGGGTCGCGCACCGGGAGCCGGCGCGCCGCGTCCAGGGCGCGCTGGGCGTACAGCAGACCCCCCTCCGGGGCAAAGCTGTCGGACGAGAACCGCGCTGCGATCAGGCTGGATCGGGCCGCGGCGTCCCAGACCTCGGCCTTGCGCCAGTGTTGGGCCAGGTCGAAGATCCTCTCCTCGAGCCCCGGGCCGGACGCCTCCAACGCCTGGGCAGCCTCCCGGTGCAGAGTCCTCAGCCGCTCCTCCGAGAGACGGCCCTCGATCTCCCCGGGGAGGTCGGTCAGCCGGAAACAGTAGCGGCCCGGCTCCTGCTCCAGAAGGAAGCCGGCCGCCGCCAGCGAGGCGAGCTCCTGGCGGACCGCCGCCTCATTCCTCCGGACGAGCTTCACGGCGAGCGCGAGCGAGACCTCGATCCCGACGACCGCCAGTCGCTCGAGGACGTCCCGGGTGACGGGAGGAAGGCGGTCGAGCTCTCGCAGCAAGGCCCCCAGCGCCCCGGAGCGGCCGTCGGACGCCGGAGGCACCGAGGCGCGCAGGACCTGAGGGTCGCTCGCGAGCTGCTCGACCGTCACGAGCAGCCCTCGGCTCTCCTTCAGGAGCTCGTCGACGAGCCGGTCCGGGAAGACCTGTGTCGGGTGCTTGCGCGCGAGGACCTCGACGACCCCTCGCCGGCTGATCCGAGGGACCTCGACGCTCCGCCCGCGGGGCGCCTCGAGGAGGGACGCCAGGCTCCTGGGCAGGCCCCCGTCCTCCGGGGTGTCGGCGTTGAGCCACATCACGAGCGGGCTCTCGTCCAGGCACGCGGCCAGGTAGCGGATCACGGTGAGCGAGTGCGGGTCGAGGTGCTGCGCGGACTCCACGACCCAGACGATGTGCCGACGGGCCGCGGCGTCGAGGATCATCCAGCCGACCTCGTGGAGGAAGCGGCTCCGCTCGCCCCACGCCTCGACCCCTCGCTTGTAGAACTCGAGGTCCGCCACGAGGCGGCGGTACTCCGACGAGGTCTCGCCGGTCGACTCGGGCTCGCGGAGGTCGAGCCGGTCGGAGCTGACCGCGAGCGCGCGGATGAACGGGGCGAGGACAAGGCTGCCGGAGTCGAGCGCGGGCGCGATCTCCTCGAGCTTGGCGGCCCAGCGGGCGAGCGACAGGACCGCCTTGTACGGGTTCTCGGTGTCGCGGGGCTCGAGGAACGTCCTGCGGACCCTCCGGTTGGAGACGAACGCTTCGGCGAGCGCCGCGTCGATCAACCGGGTCTTGCCGACCCCGGGGGGACCGTACACGACGACGAGCGACCCTCGGAAGTGCCGCGCCTCGTCCAACGACCGGACCAACGACCCGATCGCAGGGTCCCAGTCGGCCGGTATCCCGGGGGGGCGCGCGTCGGCGCTCGCCGCCATGCTCGGCTGCGGTTTGATACGTACCTATACGTACTTAAGACAGCGGTCCGAGCGTCGCGGTCGGCGCCGGCCCCCACGGCCGCCGGCGGCCGCTCGGCTCGGAAACGCCAAGAGGCCGCGATGCCCGCCGCCCGACCGTGGAGGAGAACCTCGACCCGATCCTGATCCAGGTCACGATCCCCCTCCCGCTCCCGATGATCTACGCCGCGCTGGTCGACCCCGCCCGGCTCCGGAGCTGGCTGTGCGACGACGCGGTCGTCGAGGCGAAGGTCGGGGGCGCCTACCGGCTCCGGTGGACCGGCGGCGGGCCGTTCGAGAGCCCCGGGACGATCACGCAGCTGACCCCGGACGTCGACCTCGGGTTCCGCTGGTACGCCCCGCAGCCGTTCGTCGCCCTGATGAACACCCCCGAGGCCCGCACGTCGGTCTACGTCCGGCTCCAGGAGTCTCCCGAAGGGATCGACGTCACCCTCGAGCACAGCGGATGGGGGAGCGGCGGGGCGTGGGAAGAGGCCCGCTCCTGGCACTTCCATTTCTGGGAGGAGCGGCTCGGTCGCCTCAAGGACCACCTGATCCACGAGGCATACGGCTGAGACGGCGGCTTGCCGCGCGTCGGCCGCGCTAGTTCCCCTTAGCGGCGTCGCCCGCCGGGACGTAGGCCCGACAGCCCTCCGCCCCGCAGATGGCGCACGGGCCCCCCGGATCGAGGCGAAAGTTCGACGAGCGTTCGACCGGCCTCGTGACCATGTGGTGGCTCGGGTAGTGCCCGCACCGGCATCGACCCCGGGGAACCGTCCGGCCCGCGCCGGTCGAGGTCTCGGTCGGCACGGCCGCGGCGAGGCACCGGTGGCGAGAAAAGCCTTGGTGGCCGGCTCGCCGCTATACCCCTCCCGGAGCTCCCTGCCCTGTGGAGGTCCTGGGCTGCGCGCTCCCGGAGGATCGGCTCTACGACGTCGAGAACGGGGTCTGGTGGCAGGACGACCCGTCGACCGGGACCGCGCTCCTAGGACTCCTCGCGAGCTTCTCGGCGTTCGCGGGCCCGTTCCGTGAACTGTCGTTCCGCCCGGTCGACGGCCTCCTCTCCCGGGGCCAGAGCGTGGCGACCGTCGAGAGCATGAGGTTCGTCGGCGCCGTCCGGGTGCCTGTCGCCGCCGAGATCGTTGCTCGGAACGACGCCGCTCGCCTTCGGCCTCGGCTGCTCAACGACCGGCCGTACTCGGACGGCTGGGTCGTGCGGGCGCGGCCGCTCCGTCCGGAGGAGCCGAGGACGGTCCTGGTCCCGGCGGACCAGGCTCGCGGTCAGGTCGAGGAGGAGATTCGCTCCCGCCGGATACGCTGCTGGCCGCTCACGCCCGACGCCGAGCTGATCGAGGTCGGCGTCGAGTGCACCGCCGTCCTCGTCCGCCTGAACGAGGAGCTCGCCCGACGGGCCCCCGGGGAGGCGCTCCTCCTGGTCACCGACGACCCGACGGCGCCGATCGAGATGGTGCGCTGGTCGGACCAGACCGGCCTACCGGTCCTCGCGCACCGTCAGGAGGGTACGCTCCACCAGTTCCTGGTCGAGAAGCTCGAGCATCCCGTGCCGCGCCGCCGCTCGGCGACCGGGCAACGGTAGCCTCGACCGCTACCGCTCGATCGGCATCCGGACGAGGTTCCCCCACTCCGTCCAGGAGCCGTCGTAGTTCCGCACGTCCGGGTAGCCCAGCAGATACCTCAGGACGAACCACGTGTGGCTCGACCGCTCCCCGATCCGACAGTAGGTGATCACCGGCGTCCCCGGCCGCACCCCCTGCCCCCCGTAGAGCGCCTCCAGCTCCTCCCGCGACTTGAACGTCCCGTCCTCCTTCACCGCCTGCGCCCACGGGATGTTCTTCGCCCCCGGGATGTGGCCCCCCCGCTGCGCGTGCTCCGTCGGATACTCCGGCGGTGCCGTGATCTCCCCGCTGAACTCCTTCGGCCCCCGCACGTCCACCAGCGCGAGCTTCCCGGCCTTCACCTCGGGCAGCGCGTGCCGCACGTCGTCCAGGTAGACCCTCAGCTTCGTGTCCGGGGGGTGGGCCCGGAACGTCCCGGCCTCGGGCTTCGGGGCCTCCTTCGTGAGCGGGCGGTCCTCGGCGATCCACTTCTTGCGGCCGCCGTTCATCAGCTTGAGGTTCTTCGCTCCGTAGTAGGTGAAGACCCAGAACGCGAACGCGGCGAACCAGTTGTTGAAGTCGCCGTAGAGGACGACCGTCGTCGTGTCGGTGATCCCCGCCCGGCGGAACAGCTCGGTCAGCGCCTCCGGGCTCAGGATGTCGCGACGGCCCGGGTCGTTGATGTCCTTCCTCCAGTCGAACAGCACCGAGCCGGGCACGTGGGCGAGCTCGTAGTTCGCCGCCGGGTCATAGTCGACCTCGGCGACGCGGACGTTGGGATCGTTCAGGTGGGCCGCGACCCAGTCGGTCTCCACCAGCACCTCAGGGTGGGCGTATGCCGCCATTGTATCGACCCGTTACGGAGCGGGATTAAAGGTTCGCGGACCAGGGGGGCCGACCGCAGTCGCTATCCGTTCTTCGGACCGCCTCGGCCGCGGGACCCCCCGCAGGCGAGGTCCGCTCGGGGACCGGCGCACGTCGCCACGGAGGGCGGGTCGGTCCTTCCGTCGCGAACGGGGGCGACCCGGACGGGGAAGCCTGCCTAGCCGCGCCGACCGCGCTTCGGTAGCTCCGCGTCCGAGACCTCGACCGTCTCCGGGTCGAAACCGAGCCGGCCCAGCTCCTCGCGGATCCGGGCCCGGTGGTCCCCCTGGAGGTAGACCTCCCCGTCGACGACCGAGCCCCCGGTGGCGAGGCGGTTCTTGAGGGTCCGCGTGGTCTCCTCGAGATCGACCCCCGGCGGGAAGCCGGAGATCACCGTCGCCGGCTTGTTGTACCGGCGGGGCTCGGCGCGGACCCGGATCCGCGCGCTCTCTCGGTCGAGGGCAGACAGGATCTCGTCGAACTCTTCGTTACCCATGGTCAAAGGGTGGCCGCCCGGGCGAGCGACCGCACCGAGCCGCGGACCGGGCCCGGCGCCGGGCAGGGTCCGTCCTCTCGATCCGTGCGGCGCGCGGAGTCCGTGGGCGATGGCACCACGGTTCCCACGGCGCCGCAAGGGATGAACGTTTCCGTGGGCGCGATTAGAGTTCCCCCCAGCGGTAGAGGCGGAGCGTCAGGCCGAGCCCGACCGCCGCGCAGGCGGCGAGGAGGCCGGCGTAGAGGGCCATCTGGCCCGGGGTCGCCGGGGTGAGGCCGAGCGCGCCCTGCGCGAGGAGGGCGGCGTAGGTCGCCGGGAGGAAGTGCGCGGCGTCGCGCCAGACCGGCGGAAGGTAGCTCACCGGGTAGTAGAGCGGGGAGAGCATCCCGAGCAGGGTGAACGTGAGGTTCCCCACGGGCCAGATCTCCCGTTGGGTACGGATCCGGCTCGAGATCGCGATCCCGATCGAGCTGAACAGGACCCACATCACGGCGAGGCTCGCGAGGAGGACCCCGGCCGCGAACCAGGTGAGGGGGTGGCCGTCCGAGCCGCCGACCCAGGCGAGGAGGACGGTGAGGACCGCCAGCGCGGGGAGCATGGCGATCAGGTTCGAGAACGCGATCCCGAACAGGTAGCGCAGACGACCGAGAGGGCTCGCGACGAACAGGTCCTGGAGCGAACACTCGATCCTCCAGGTCGCGCTGTCGCCGAGGACCCAGGAGCCGATGTTCTGCATCGTGAACAGCATCGCGCCGACGATCTCCAGCGGTCGGAGCGACGGCGGAGAGATCAGCGAGAGGAAGTAGAGGAAGATGAACGGGAGCAGGACCGGCGTGATCGCAACGGCCGGGTTGCGGGAGATCCACCTCCAGCCGACGACCAGGAACGCCGGCAGCGCCCGGCCCCGCAGGGGGACGCCGGGGAATCGCGGGGCGGCGCTCGCGCCGGCCATTCAGCGCTCCCTCGCGGTCCGTCGGGCCCAGAGGACCGCGAACGCGAACAGCCCGAGCGCCTCAACGACCAGACCGACCGCCGCGAGGTCGATCTGGCCCACGGTCGGGTGGGAGGCGCCGATCGCCGATTGGAGGAGCGCCGCCGCCGCGCTCGGCGGCATGAGGAGGACGATCGTGCGGAGGGATGACGGGAAGAGGCGGAGCGGGTAGAACACCGGCGGCAGGACCCCGAAGACATTGAAGAACAGGCTCGAGTACGCCCAGATCGCCCGGTTGTCGCGGAACATCGTCGAGAGGATGTAGCCGATCGACGCGGCGGAGAGCCAGACGGCGGTCCCGACCGCGACCAGGAGCCCGACCTCGAGGGCGGTGAGGTGGACGACGAGCTCGGCGAGGACCCCGACAACGACCACCGGCGGAAGGTAGACGATCATCACGCCGGCGGAGAGGCCTAGGAAGTACCCCTCCGCCGTGAGCGGGCTCGCGAGGTAGAGCTCGTTGGCCTTGTGGTCGATCCGGATGTAGGCGGCCTCGTTGAGGACCCGCTGGCCCATCGTGAACATCGAGAAGACGACGGCCCCGAGGAGCGCGACGCCGATCAGCGCCGGGTTGAGGATCCAGACGAAGACGAGGAGGACCCCCTGGACGACCATCGCGGTCGCCATCGCGAGCTCCTCGTGCGCCTGGACCAGGGCCTCCGTCCAGAGGAACGCCGTGACCCCTCGGAACGGGCGGGAGGTCTCGGCCGAGCTAGTCCTCATCGATCGACCGCCCGACGACATTCAGGAACGCCTCCTCGAGCGTCACGGGCCCGACGGTCGCGGTCAGGCCTCTGCCGACCGACACGTCCATCAGGTCGCCCAACCGCTCGGGTGCGACGATCACGGTGAGCCCTTCGCCGTCCGTCACGCAGGAGCCGAACGGCCGGAAGGCGTCCACGGACCCGGCCCCGCCCGGTAGATGCACCTTGAGCGTCCCGCCGACCGACCGCTTGAGGTCCTCGGCGGTCCCGCTCACCAGGAGCTTTCCCCGCTCGACGATGTGCAGGCGCTCGCTCAGGGCGTCCGCTTCGTCCAGGTAGTGGGTCGTCAGCACGATCGTCGACCCCCGGCGGGTGAGCTCGCGAAGCGACTCCCAGACCGCTCGGCGGGCGAACGGGTCCATGCCGATCGTCGGCTCGTCCAGGAACAGGAGCGGCGCCTCGGTCGCGATCACGGTCGCGACCATCGTCCGCTGCCGCTGCCCCCCGGAGAGGGTGATCGAGAGGCGATCGGCGAACTCGGTCAGCCCCATCCGCTCTAGGGCCGCCTCCGTCCGGGAATGGGCGGTCTCCCGAGAGAGCCCGCGGGCCCGCAGGTAGGTGTAGACCTGCTCGCGCGGGGTCAGGTGGAAGAACGGCTTGCCTTCCTGCGGGACGACCGCGATGAACGGTCGAACCTTCTCGGGGTGTCGGGCGACGTCGACGCCGAAGACCTCGATCGACCCCGAGGTCGGCCGCAGGAGCGTCGAGGCGATCTTCAGGAACGTGGTCTTGCCGGCGCCGTTGCGTCCCAGCAGCGCCACGCGCTCCCCCCGTCGGACGTCGAGGGAGACCCCGTCGAGCGCGGTGACCGGGGCCGCGGAGTGCGAAGCGTAGACCTTGCGAAGGTCATGGCTCCGGAGGGCGTAGTCGCTCATCCGGAAGGACGAGCGTGCAGCGCCGGAGCTTCCGCCCTTCCGGTCCGGCGGAGGCGGTCGCGCGGCGGGCGACCACGGCGACCCGGCTCAGCCGAACGGACCCGTCGAGGCGCGCTCATGGAGGCGTGGCAGCGGGCCCCGCGCCTTAACGATTGGGCCCTCGAGCGGGCCCGGGGCGAGGTCCCGGCACGCGGGGTTGCCTGCCGAGGGGCGCCCCGGGGACGAACGGGCCCGGTTCACGGCGTCTTGCGGTTCTCTCCGCTCGAGCTCGAAGAGCCGTCCGACGGCAGTTCTCCGAGGCTCGGGAGCTCGGTGGTCCCGGTGAACGGCTCCGGGAGCTCGGTGGAAGCGAACCCCCGGGCCCGTCCGATCGGGACCGGGGCGAGGTCCGGCGGGGCCGACCGCCAGCAGACCCGCCCGAGCAGGTCGAGGAACCTTAGCGGCAGGCTCACCGACGCCCCGATGCGCCGGATATCCTCCCGCGTGAGCTCGCCCACCCCGGCGAGCACGAGGAAGTAGACCACGAAGCCGATGACCACGGCGACCAGGAGCTGGAGACCGGTCGTCACGGGGAACGGGTGGCCCCGGTTGATGATCGAGAGCGACGCGAACGAGACGAGCGCACTGAACGTGATCCGGACGATCGACCGCGGGTCGATGTGCACGCGGATCAGCGTCTCCATGAAGTAGGTGTTCAGGCCGAGGGCGGCGCACGAGGAAAGAAGGACCGCCACCGATCCCGCGACGATCCCGGGGTAGGGGCCCGGGAAGAGGCCGATCAAGCCCCAAGGCGACATCAGGCAGAAGATCGCGGCGAAGAGGACGATCACCTGGGTGCTCGTGATGTACAGCTCGAGGCGCTGGCGGCCGATCGCATTGATCGACGACTGGATGATCTGGCTGAGGGCGAGGGGGAGCGCGCCGCCGACGAGGATCGCGAGGGGCAACGCCCCTCCGCTCGCGTACAGCTTGTTCGAGAACGTGTTCAGGAACGTGTATCGGTACGTCACCAGGCCGACGACCCCGGGGACGAGGAGCATCGAGGCGTAGCGCAACGCCTGCCACGTTCCTCGGCGGACCCCCTCGTGGTCCCCCCGTTTATGGAGGCCGGCCAGGTAGGGGAACAACGGCGTCGTCACCGCGAGCGGGAGCGAGAGGACGAGCACCCGCCAGCCGTTCGCGGCCAGGAAGATCGAGAGCTCGGTGTGGCCGAGGTCGGCGTTGACGATCAGCGGGACCATGTTGGTGACCATGTAGGTGAGCATCAGGCTCGCCATCAGCGGCCACGCGAACTGGAACAGGGCCCGCGCCTCCTCCCGGCGAATGCGTCGGAACCGAGGGAGCAGCGCGGGAAGACTGAACAGCGCGGACGACGACGCGCCGACGGCGTAGGCGATGGTGATCCCCTCGACGCTCTTGACGTGGTAGGCGACGTAGAACAGCACCGGCAGTCGGACGAGCGCCTCGACGAGCGACGGGTACTGCGCCTTCAGTGAGTTCCCGAGGCCGATGTACATGCTGTTGTAGACCGTCGAGAACGACCAGAGGAGCGGCAGGGCGAGGAAGATCCCGAGGGAGGTGATCTCCTCGGAGCCCGTGGCGATCTGGTGGCCGGCGATCGACAGCGGGGCGATGACGAACAGGATGATGCCGGCGGCACCGACCATCATCAGGCGGACGACGAAGTAGGTCGACGTGTTGTCGGTGGGCGGCTTCCCCCGGGCGAGGAAGTAGGTGTACGCCGTTCCGAGCCGGAGGTCCCCGACGCCGTTGATCGACGAGCCGATCAGCAGGAAGAACTGCGCCGTCCCGATGATCGCCGCTCCGGCGACCCCGAGCATCTGCTTGTAGAGGAAGATGCTCCCGACGACGCCGAGGAACTGGACGAGCAGGCTGACCCCGAAGACGCCGCCGGAGCTGAGGGTCAGGGGGTGGGAGGGGCGAGGGATCGATGACCCTGCGTCCGCGGTCCCCGCGGCGGGCGACGGGGGCTCCACGGAGGGGGGCACGGCGACCGCGCCCTCTTATCCCCGCCGGTCCACGGGGGTTGAGGCCCGCCTCTCTCCCGCCGCGGGCTGGGCTCGTGCGACCTCTGTCGGGGGTGACCTCGGCCCCG
>Ga0187772_10000480_pt1 | contig 17894 bp, 22 predicted proteins | sample 0116_SJ02_MP15_2_FD_133137 | JGI IMG/M metagenome (GOLD analysis project Ga0187772, IMG submission 133137) | Tropical peat soil microbial communities from peatlands in Department of Meta, Colombia - 0116_SJ02_MP15_20_MG | ecosystem: Environmental > Terrestrial > Soil > Wetlands > Peat | place... | reverse complement strand
GGCACCCAGCGTCTCCGATTTCCTAGGTACCCCATTTGGTTTTTTTGCTGAGCTGGCCACGCTGGGATCGGCCCTTCTGGCCGGAGATGCGATATCTCAGGACTTCAGCAGGCAAGGCCTCTTCACGCTTTCTCAGCCCTTCGGACGCGGCCGCGTAATGGTGATGAGGTACCTTTCGGCCCTTTCCGTCAGCGCGGGTCTCTCTCTGTTGTACTTCGTCATCGCAGCGATCACGGGCTATGCTTACTTTGGTGCTCTCACTCCGAACTACGCCGAGATGGTGGGCTTGTCCTTGCTTTACGTGGCCGGCCTTGTCGCATTCGTGATGCTCTGCAGTTCGGTGTTCAAGAGCTCCAGCATCTCCATAGTGGTCTCGGTGCTGCTGGTCATCCTGGCGATGCCCTTTGCGACAGGGATACTCGACCTGACCAGCATCGAGCCGTGGTTCTTCATCACCTACGCGGGAGGAGCCATATCGGATCTAGCGGCCCAGCCCTACCCCCCGCACCTGCAGACCATCCCGGCCGGGTCCATTACCGTCTCGATCTACACGCCCACTCCGACGGAGGCCGCCTTGATCATGGTCGGCTACCTGCTGGTCTCGCTTGGAATATCCTATCTGATCTATAGCAGGAGAGAGTTGCGGGAGATCTAACCGCTCGTCAGCAGGAACTCCTTCACCCTTCCGCCGTCCAGGTTGACCAGTGCGCCCCGAAGTATACCGTCGCTGTACTCGCTGCCAGGGTTGAGGCAGAGCGTCCTGCCGACCTTGACGAAACCCTTCGCTTCGTGAACGTGCCCGTGCAGCCCAAGCAGTGGCTGGTACTTCTCAAGGGAGTTCCTTACGGCAGTGCTTCCTATGTGGATGACCTTGACACCGAGGCCCTCTCTCACGTAGCGGAAGTCGTCTGTGACCGCGGGCGCCTTGTCAAGCTCAGTGTTGTACGGCGGCACGTGAAGGCTGAATACTGAGTTTTGCGGCCTCTTGATTTGGGAGGCCAGCGCCTCTATCATCTCGCCGAACTTCTCTTCGCTGACCTCGCGGGGGCTGTTCCATGGCGTCGGGTTAGACACTCCCAGAGTGATCATCTCATAGCCCCCGTCCAGTTCGACGAGCCTGTTCTCGGGGTTGATGACGTGGCCCGAGTCCTTGAGCACGCCGTCCACTTCGAGCTTGTCGTCGTTCCCCGGCGATATGTAGCACTTCACGTTCGTGCCCTTGAGCCTCTCCTCGGCCAAGACGAGCCATGACCGGATGAGCGACAGGATGCACTCGTTGAATATGGCGTCGGACTTCCCCTTGTCCGCCCTGAGCTCCTCCAGCTCCTTGGAGGTCGTGACGAAGTAGTACTGGCCTGCGTTGAGCAGAGCCTTCTCGGTCTCCTCGAGCTTCTCCTTCCTGACAACCCTGGCCTCGCCGAAGAGGTCGAGGGAGTAGCTGCCGTCGCCCTTGTCCACAATCGGAACCATCACCTTGCCGGTAATGTCGCCGCCGAGAATCAGCGCGTCGACCTTGTACACCTTGGCGGCGTTGAGGAACTTGCGGAAGCACCGGTCGGAGGCGTGGACATCGGTTATGAAGAAGGCGCGGGTCATGTTTCTGAACTGGGCCGGTGGGAAAATGAGGAGTGTATTTAATCATGATTTTGCATACACGTGTGAAGACGGCCGGTCGCGCACCGCAAGGGCGCGTCACGTTTTTTAGAAGCCCCGTGTTTTCAACTGTGGATGAAGGTGGAGAGAGCCGGCGACCTCATCTTCCAGACGTACTTCATGGTCGACTGGAAGACCGCAAAGCAGACGCCCTCCGAACACAGGTGCATGCAGTGCGGGGGCCAGCTGCAGTGGGTCGAGCCGGTGAAGGACAGCAAGGGCCTTGTCTATGACGGACTGGTCTGCCACACCTGCAGGCAGATCCTGTGGGTCAAGAAGGAGTAGGGCTACCTATCGGGTCAGCCCTTTCGGTCTCTGAATGCCTCTCCGTATCTGTGAGGGCGGACCATGTTCTTGGCCAGCTTCCTTTCGAAGACCTCGTCCAGATTGGCTGTCGGGTCGATGAGTCTGGCCGCGTCCAGGACGTAGAATATCACGTCGATCAGCTCCTCGATGGTCTCCTCCTTCGGTTTCGCCTTTTTCCAGGAGTCCCCCGCCTCTCCCAGCTCGATGAAAGCGAACAGGAGCTTGTTTGGAATCTCCGACGGATCGTTTCCAAACCCCTTTGTTATCACAAGCTGCGCGACCTTCTGCTTAGCACTTTCCAGGCTTGGCACGGCCTCCGTCCAGCGGCTATGGTTATTTTCGTTTGCCTTTCAGGACGACCTGCCGATAGTAGTCGCAGGCGTCGGTCAGAGTGCAGACACCGCACTTCGGACCAATGGGCTTGCAGGTCGTCTGACCGAACCTGACGAAGAGGTCGTTTAGGTCGAGCCAGTACTTCCTTGGGACGGAACCTACGAGCGCCTCCTCGGTCTCCTCCGGAGTCTTGGTCCTGACCAGCCCCAGCCTGTTGGATATCCTGTGGACGTGAGTGTCCACGGGTATCGCAGGCGTGTTGAAGGCGTAGACGAGCACGCAGTTCGCAGTCTTCCTCCCGACCGAGTGCAACTCAAGCAGTTCCTCCATAGTTCTCGGCACTCTCCCGCCGTGCTCCTCGACGAGTTGCTTGGCAACCCTTATGACGCTCTTGGCCTTCACATTGTAGAAGCCCGCGGGCTTAATCAGCTTACTCACGGTTGAAACATCCGCCTGCGAGAGTTCGGCGGGGGTTCTGTAGACCGAAAACAGGTTTTCAGTCGCTCTTGTGGTGTTTTCATCCCTGGTCCTGTGTGAGAGAATGGTCCCGATCAGGACCCTGAACGGGTCGCCGCCCTCTGTCTCCTTCAGCTGTGCCAGCGCGGTCGCACGAGTGTCGTCGGACCCATAGACCATCCTCTTCATCCTTGACAGGATGACGGCTATGCTCAGGCGCCTTGCGCGACCCAGGGTTCCTTTCTGTGCCAGTTCGCAATCTCCTCGCAGGTCTGAGACAGTCCGAATAGTGGCGTGTAACCGAACTCGTCCCAGTTCAGGGGGCCCTCAAAGCGGAGCCCGGCCCTGAGCTGGTCTGAGGTGTAGCGCGGAAGTCGGCTCCTCGAGAGCAACCCTTCAGACTTCGTTCTAGCTTCCAAGCCAAGCGCGCGAGAGATGGCAGCCGCCAGCTCGACTGGGGCCGCGTCGAAGGACTTGACGAGATACGTCTTCCCAGAGGGCAGGGGGCTCGTGGCGGAGCGGTACATGGCCTGCGCTATGTCCTTCGGGTGCGTGAAGGAGAGGGCGCGGGAGCCCGGAATCGTGACGCTCCCCGCCTGGGCCATCTGAATCAGAGGCACGGAGAGCGTGCTATCTCGCGCGCCGATAGCCCTCGCCGCTCTTACGATTGCTATCCGGGGCGCCTTGCCACCAGCTGCCGCGTCAAGCAGAAGCCTGTCAGCCGTCAGCTTGGATTGCTGGTACGCGCCCCTGGGTTTCGGCTCGGTGTCTACGGTCACCGGGCCCGCGTCGAAGCCATAGACGTCGATGGTGCTGAGGTGGACGATGCACTTGACTCCTGTCTCCCGAGCCACTTCGAGCACGTTCAGCATCCCCTTTGAGTTGACCTCTTCGAAGCCCTCGTCGCCATAGGGCATGGGCGATGCCAGGCTGTAGATCGTGTCGACGCCCTCGACGGCCTCGTGGAGGGAGTTGTGGTCGAGCAGGTCTGCCTCTACTCCCTGGACCCCGTTTCCGTCCATGATCTTGAGATAGGCGCCCTTCCTGAACGCACCCTTCGAGATCTCGCCCTGCTGGAAGAGGTATTCGACGAGGTGGCCTCCCACGAAACCGGTCGCGCCGAGGAGAAGGTTCGAGTCGAATTCACCAAGGCTCATCCGGTCGCGGCGCCGGGCGGAGGCTGAGGATGCTCGTGGGAGTGCTTCTCCTTTCCGGGCTTCACCGAGAAGTCGCCGCGAACGAGCCTGAGCTGAAGGTCCTCCTCGAACCTCTCTACGTCTCCGAACACCTCGGCTGCTACTTTCTTGGCCGACGGCGACAGGGAGGGCGATACGTTCTGACCGCCGAACCGCCCGTAGGCCACCCCCTTGAACGGGATCCTCTTTCCCTCTGCCGACACGTAGCCCCTGAGAAGGTTGGCCACGTCTCCCTCGCTTATGAAGTCGACCACGATGTCGTACTGAGGAAGGGCATCCTCAAAGCGCTTCAAGGGGGGGCGGCTCATGGGCGGGAGAACACCAGTGTGGCGGTAGAACGCTTCAAGGCACGAAGTCCGGTGGCCTGTAGCGCGCCCTGACCATTTCTTTCAAAGCAGTCACGAGGTCGAAGCTCGACCTTACGATATCGGTCTCGGTGATTATCCCGACCAGCTGCCCGTCGTCCACCACGGGGAGCTTCTTTACGCCCTCCCCTGCCATGAGCTTCGCAGCCTCCTCAATCCTGCTGCCCGAGCCGATGGTGATGAGCCGCTTCTTGCAGGCCCTCAGAGATGTCCTTCCGGGGCTGGCGCCCTTCGCGACGGCTCGGGAGATGTCACCCTCAGTGACGATGCCAGAAGGCTTCCCCTTGTCCAGCACAATCAGGGAGCCCGTCCTCCACCTCATCATCAGCCTGGCGGCTTCTTTCAGGGACCTCTTCCTGTCAATCGTCCTCACGTTTGTCTGCATGATGTCCTTCACGTAGAGCAATTCTAGCGCACCACCATCACGGGGCAGGGCGAGTGGTTCACGACGCCGTTCGACACGCTCCCCAGGAACATCTTCTTGAGTCCCGTCATCCCCCTGGTCCCGATTACCACTAGCTGCGACTTCTCCTTTGACGCCGTGTCCACGATAGCCTCGACCACGGATGTAGACTCCTGCGCCTCCCCTGTAGCCTCGACACCCTCGGACTCGGCCATCTTCACCCCCTCGTTGACGACGGCAACGGCCCTCTCCTTGGCCGTTGCAGCCAGGCTCTGAATCGAGACCTGGGGCAGGCCGCCCGGGCCCCCGTAGCTGTACACAGGGACAGAGTACACGTGCAGGAGGGTGAGCTTTGATCCGAGGCACTTCGCTATCGCGCAGGCGGCCTTCACGGCCTTCGTCGAGTCCTCGGAGCCGTCTATCGCCACGAGTATCCGCTCGAATCCCCAATGGGTTTCCATTGGCATCGCTGGAGCGCTGTGATTACTCAGATTACTTAAACCCGTCTGGGGCCCGATTCTCAGGTCTGATTATCACGCGTGGGAGGAAGGCATTAGGTTGTGAGAAATTACCGAACCTGTTAGGGGACTGCTTAAGTAATACGCCTTTGATGAGGCGACCCAAATGATGAACGTCCAAGGCAAATGGGCCGGAAGGTTCATCTGGGCAGCAATAGCTCAGGGCGTCATAGCCGTCATCGTGACCGTCCTCATCGTCCAGCCACTCAGCTTCTTCAACATCAACTCGTACTACAGTCCCGCCAAAGTCATCGCAGGAGGAAGCGGCGGAACATGGATGTTCACTGGCTACATCGCGTACCTCGTCGTCGGCGTCGTAGCAGTCGCCGTCACGGCAATCTTCTACTTCTACATCGAAGGCATTATGGGCAGGATCTACACAGGAGTTTCAAACGCCCTCGCATGGGGGCACTACATATTCATGAACGTCGGAGTCGCAGGTGCCATGCTCCTGATGATTTGGGGAGGGTTCATGGCGGGCTACGCTATGGCCCCGACATCCGAAGGCGGGCTTGGAGAAACTGCCGGGCAGGTCCACGTGAACTACCTCGGTCAGCTCGTAAACCCGATCGGCGCACTGATCCTTCTGGCCTGTCTAGGTGCAATCCTTGGAGGCCTAGGGTTCGTACTCGCAAGCAGGAAGAGTACCGCCCTGGCTTCCGCGACCAGCTAAACAGCGGAGTGTCGGAGGGGCGCGAGCCCTTCCGACTCCAATTTTCTCCCGCGGTCCAGACGGAGGAGTCGTTCCACGGATGGGTCTGGCGGCGCAACCAACGTTCGTTTTGAGGTGGAAGAGAAACATCGAGCTCAAATACCCACCTTACGACGTGTTTAAGTGCCGTGCAGGAGCAAGGCCTCTGGAGAAGTCGGGGCAACGCTGACTTGGAGTTAACTGACCCAGCGAGGGTGCAGGCGGTTTTGCAGGTCCTTTCGGACGAGTACTCCCGCAAGATACTGCTCTCAGCAATCTCCACATCGAGGTCGGTCGAGGAGCTCAGCAGGCAGAACGACATACCCCTCAGCACTTGCTATCGCAGGGTGCACGAGCTCCTGAGCGACGGCATGCTGATCATGGACAGGATCGTCGTCACACCCGACGGAAAGCGCTACGAGATGCTCAGGAGCGCCTACAAGGGCTTCTCGGTCGCGTTCGAGGACGGCACTGTGAAGGTCGAGGTCGTCGTAAACACGGACGTAGCCGACAAGCTTCACACACTCTGGATATCGATGAAGAAATGAGGCCGTTCCCAACCATGAAAATCGGGATGGGAGTTTAAATGCGCCTGAAAGGGGGAACGATCCAGTAAGTTGGCGATCGCGCTGGACATACTCCAAGTAGCTCAGATCTTGATACTCATCTTCGGCGGCATCGTAATCTACTATGCCTCCAGGAGTTACTCAAGACACAAGAGCCGCGCTATGCTCTACCTCGCCATCGGCTTCGCGTTCGTCACCATCGGCGCCGTCGCAGCGGGCATCCTGTTCGAGCTGCTCTCAGTGGGGCTGGAGACGGTCGAGGCAATTCAGGCCGTGAGCCAGGCGATAGGGTTCTTCATCATCGTCTTCTCCCTGGTAGGGACCAAGGAGTAACGAATCCCAAACTAGAGACGGGTCCCCGCTGGGGAGACTCTCTGAGAATTTTGGTGGTCGACGCCTAGCGCAGCGATTCTTTCTCTATCAGCTCTGACAGCTTCTGGAAGTAGAGTCTGGTTGCCATGGGCATTTCCCCTAGGTTCCTGTCTATCGCCTCGAGGACGTACCTGACGGCCCTCCTGGAGGTCTTGAACTCGAACTTCATGGGGAGAATCGGGTCCTGAATGACCTGTATCGAGTCCACGAGGTGGGAGGGCGCCTCGGCCTTGGCGTCGCTCTCGATCTTGTTGTACCAGCCGGCCAGAACGTTGGGGTCCAGCCCTGCCTTGAGCCCCTCTATTTCGTCCATCAGCCTCTGGAGCACGCGCATCTCCTCGTTAGCCAAACGAATTCTCTCCCTGCTGACGGCAAACGGGAGCGGGCCTTCGGCTTAAAGGAAACCGAGTATAAACAAATTGAGTTCCGGTCTCTGGAGGTTCAGCTGCACTTGGTCTGGAATATCTCAGTCTTCTCGTACTCTGCCTCCCAGACGTGGGTGCTGTTGCGCGCCCTCCTTATAGCGAGTAGCGTATAGCCGACCGGCCCCCCCTGGGACGCCTTCTCGAAGATGCTGGCCACCGGCTCCGAGTCTTCGTCGAACGTCTTCACGATGTGCTGTCTGTACTTCTCTATCTCCTTCATGTGGTCGGCGAGGCAGAGCGTCCTCCCCTGAAACTTGCTCGAGGTGATCAGCTTGACCTCCTGGCCGCAGACCTCGCACTTCACGGGCTGCATCCCGCACTTCAGGCAGACCCTCCCGACCCCCACGACCATGGGGAAGGTGCCGGGCGTGCTCTCGGCCTGGCCGCACAGGCTGCAGGTTGCTTGGCCCTTGGTGAGATGCTGCAACTTCGGGTGAAAGGCCGCGGTCGCGGCTTAAAACTCCTCTGCTCGACTAGAGGTAGCGAACCAGGCCGTCCACGTCGGTTACGGAACCGAGCGCGTGCGTGCCCGCCACGCTCCTGTCAATCCCTGTCAGGACGAGAACCGAGTCTATACCAGCACGCTCTGCTCCCAAGATGTCGGTGTCAAGCTGGTCGCCGACCATGACCGCCTCCTCGGGTCGGCATCCCCCCTTCTTCAGAGCAATCCTGAACATTAGAGGCGATGGTTTGCCCACGACGATTGCCCTCCGCCCTGATGCGGACTCGATGGCCCTCACAAGCGGGCCTGGCCCAAGAGCTGGGCCGAACCTCGACATGTAGAAGCTCGCGGCGTGGCTGGCAACCAGTGCCGCACCTCTCTTGGCCGCCTTGGAGGCCTCGTCGAGCTTGCCGTAGCTGACCGCCCGGTCCAGCCCGACCACCACCACGTCGGCTTCCGACGCCCTGGCCGGCCTGTGGCCCAGGCGCCTGAGCTCTCTGTCGAAGCCCGCCTCCCCGACCAGGAAGTACGACACCCTGCCATACCTGCCTTCGATATACTCGGCGGTAAGGCGGCTGCTGGTTAGGATCTCGTCCTCCCTGATTCGGATCCCCAGCCTGGCCAGGTTGAGGTGGAGCGTTCGGACGGTGTCTGTCGAGTTGTTGGTAAGGACGAAGAGCTCCTTCCCTCTGTTTCTGATGGCTTCGACGACCGCCGAGCCGGCTATCTTCACCGGACGCTCCTTCCCTTTGTAGAAGACGCCGTCCAGGTCGAAGAGGAAGAGCCGCTTTGATCTGAGGTCCAGCGGAGCCAAGGCTAGCCGACCACGACTTCTCCGGTGGAGCCGTCAACCGCCACCCGGTCGCCGGTCTTGACTGTCGATGGCTCGCCCGGAAGGTTGCAGAGTATGGGTATCGACTTCGAGTAGACGGACTTGGCCAGGAGCGAGCCTATCAGCACCGAAAGGTCTGGGCTACCAGTGACTACCCCAGCCGGCGCGTTCCCAAGCCGGACCGTCTCGAGGAACCAGGCCGAGGCGGTCGTCGAGCCCTTCCCGTAGGGGTAGAACAGGATCTTTCCTTTCAGATCGGCGCCCCTTAGGTCGCTGTGGATGTCGGTCACCCTGCCACTTGCGGGGTCGACTCCGTGTGCGAATGTGAATGCCTTCGCAGACACAACGGCTTCGCCATCGGCCCTGCCCTCTACCATGGGCCTGGCTAGGAAACGGCGAGTCATTCCATCACCTCGTCGAGGATGCCACGGAGTGGCCGATATCGCAGCTCGACCTCACCCTCCGTGGAAACGAGCTCCGCCATCTTCGCGGAGTTCGTCAGCACCACGTTGAACCCCATCTGCTTCAGGGGGGAAATCTCGCCGTCCGTGGTGTGAGAGACCAGCGCGCCGGCCCGCTCGAGGTCGCTCCTGATCCCCGACATCGAGGCCATCTCGTAGCCAAGCGAGGAGGTGTAGGCGAACATCCTGATGCCGCGCTTGAGGCTCCTTCCTCTTATGAGTCTGGCGAGTTCGCCCAATTCACTTGGAGAAAGGTGAGGCACGCCGAGCGCCACGAGGTCGGGCCGCTCCTCGGTCTGGTTCAGCTCGCCCTCGACCTCGTCCAGCGCCTTCCGGTCAATCTCGATGGTCTCGAGCTTCCTGCCTTCCGAGACGGCCTGCAGGGAGCCCGAACCTGGCGTGAATCCGACGTAGTGTATCATGGTCACCGGTCCCGACGCTGCGGCGGCCGACCCCAAGTGCTTGAGTTCGTCTGATGTCGTCCCGGCCGGGAGCCCCGACAGCGCTGGAACGCGCGAGCCAGCGATCTTGCCGATGAAGAATCCTACGCTCCGGTAGTCGAGGTCCGTAAGCGCGTCCGGAGCCAGACTGAAGAGGACGCTCGCCTGCCTGTTCTCGTCAAGGAGCATCCCGAACCTCGGGGTCAGCCCGGCTATGGCGCAGGCGATATCGAGACCGGAGGTAATCTTGTTCGTCCTGCAACCCATGAGTGAATTGGCGAATACCACGGAGTTGGACTCGGCCCACGCGACGTCCTCGCCGGCCTTCGGGAAGTTGCAGACTTGGTACTGCACGCAGGTCCAGCAGAGGATGCCTCCCAGCCTTGCATAGGCGTTGCACAGCCTGAACTGCTTTCGTGCGTACTCCTCCTGGATTCCGAAGAGCCTCCAGTTCACGAGGTCTATGCTGGCGGGGTCGACCGTGGTGGGGACTGCGAACTTCCCGCCTCCGTTGGCGAACTTCTCCAGGACTTCTATCCCGGCCTCGTGGAGGCTGCTGTAGTGAGCGAGCACATGAGCCGACTTTATCGGAACCAACCTGTCCGCGCCGGCGGCCTCGCCTACCTTCGTTAGGACCTCCATCGAGAGCTGCTTGGCTTCTCCGGCCTCACCCTTGAGCATCCTCTCCTCGTTCGAACTGAGCTGCAACCTCGACCTCGCCAGCCCTGCGCGTTCTTTAAAGGTGCACGCGACCAGACGGACATGCTCCCGGGCGAAGGCTGGAGGATTCACCAGCTTCCGGGGAGCGGCGCTGCGACTCGGCCCGCCCTGGGCCTGCAGGCTTCACGGCGCACCAAGATAGGTTGCATACGAGCGCGACAAACATTGATATAGACTGGGTCGGCGCCGTCGCTCGAAAATGGTCCAGTACGCCAGAATCAAGCTCACTAGCACCAACCTTGAGGAGCTGGAGAAGGTGGCCAAGGACATCAGAGACATCGCGGACAAGACGGGCGTGAAGGTCAAGGGGCCACAGCCGCTCCCCACGAAGAGACTGAAGATAACAACTCGCAAGGCCCCCACCGGCGAGGGGAGCCACACCTTCGACCACTGGCAACTGAGAATTCACAGGAGGATCCTGGACGTCCAGCCCGACGACAGGACCATGCGGCAGATCACGAAACTGCGGATTCCTGAAGACGTGAAGATCGAGCTCGTCCTGACGTCGTGACCCGCGGAGGAGACGCCGCCCCCTGGCTGAGGCCTGCGGCTACTTGCCACTCTTCACCCAGGCTATCGTCCGCTGTATCCCTTCTTCAAGGGAGAGCTCATGCCGGTAGCCCAGGACCGATCTGACCTTTTCGATTGACGGGTAGCTTATCTGCGGCTCCTTCTCGAGCTCCGTGCGAGGGGGAGCGAGGATGAGCTCCGACCTTGACCCAGTAAGCTCCTTGACGAGCTGGGCCATCTCGGAGACAGAAACGGCCCTCTCTCCGCCGAAGTTGAACGCCTGGCCGACAGCTTCCTTCTTCTCAAGTATGGTCAGCGCGAGTCTGGCGAAGTTTGCCGCATGGGTCGGGGAGGTCGTGTCCCTGCCCTGGTTGAAGAGGGTGAGGGGCTCGTTGTTCAGGCAACCTCTGATAAAGCGGAGCATGGCCCTGCTGGGCTGGTCGTAGGCGCCGAAGAGCAGCCAGCTCCTGGTTATCGAAACCGGCACGCCCTTGGTCTTGTAGAAGCTCATCACGAAGCTCTCGGAAGCCACCTTCGAGTAGTCGTACGGCACGCGCGGGGCGAACGGTGACTCCTCCGTCACGGGGTTCGATTTGGGCGCCCCGAAGACGTTTGCGGAGGAAGAGTAGAGGAATCTTGAGACGTTCTTCCTGGACGCCAGCTCGAGCATGTTCAGGGTTCCGAGGCAGTTGATCTCGAAGCAGAGCTTGGGGTTCTCCACGGTCTTCTTTATCTCGGTCATGGCGGCCAGATGGATTATCGCATCGAATTCGAGTGAGGAGAGGCGGGAGAACACGAAATCGGTGTCAAGGAGATTCCCGTTCACCTCGCATCCCGACAGGTCGGTGGGTATCACGTCGACCCCATTGTCGCGGAAGTAGTCCACCAGGTTCCTGCCGACCATGCCGGACGCGCCCGTAACCAGGACCTTCAACTTGGGCCCGCCCACACCGCCGACCATATTTAAGGTGAGGACGTCATCTCGTGTAAGTCAGATACCTTTCCACGAGTTCGGGCTCGACCACGCCGTACCCCATGGATTCACGCCCGTCGCTGAGAGTCAATGGCAGCCTGGCCACGTAGTAGGGCACTTCGAACTTCTCGACCTTGGCTGGGTCCGACGTCTCAAAGGCCTTCTCCCACGCTCCGGAGACGCGTCGGAACAGGACTACGCTCACGACCCGGCGCTCCCCGAATCCACCGCCCCTTCCTCCGGCCGCGAGCGAACCTTCCGCCAGCCTGAGGACGAAGAGCGCGTTCTCGACAGTAGTTGCCCTCAGGTCCACGTCGCGCTGAGCTATCACTACGACGCGGGAGCCGCCGGTGAGCAGTCCTGAGAGTTCTTCGAGAGCGTCCAAACTTGAGCCGAAACCTTCTGGCTCGATTTAAGGGTTGGATGCCGGCTCGTCCGCACAGCGCAGAGCAATCCAGGGCCAAGAAATCGGGACTATCCTTAAATCGGTTCGACGTGGGCGTCAGAATCCCGGTAACAGGTGCGCGAATCAGAGGAAGCCGTTCTCGTTTTGGAGGACGGCACAACATACCGCGGCCCGGGATTTGGGGCCGATGGCGTCGTCGAAGGTGAGGTCGTCTTCAATACCGGGATGGTGGGCTACCCGGAGTCCCTGACGGATCCTTCCTACTACGGGCAGATTCTCGTTCAAACCTGGCCCCTCGTTGGCAACTACGGGGTCCCGTCGCGAAGGATAGCGGACGGGTTTGGGGTGCCGCTGCACTATGAATCGAATGGCATCCAGGTCAGGGGCTTCGCCATAAGCGAACTGCAGAAGGCCCCGTCTCACTGGTCGTCCGAGGGCCTTCTCGAGGACTGGTTCGCGGAGAGCGGCATTCCGGGCATTGAAGGGGTAGACACCAGGGAGCTCACGAAGAAGCTTCGCATTCAGGGCACCATGCTCGGAATCCTCGCGAAGGGGAAGGCGCTGGACCTGGAGGGCCTGCGAAAGAGGCTCGGGTCAATCCGGGACCCGAACCGCGAGGACCTCGTACGCCCGGTTTCGGTCCCTCAGCCCGTGGAGTACAACCCGCAGGGCGCCCCGAAGGTCGTCCTGATAGACTGTGGCGTGAAATTCGGAATCGTCAGGAACCTTCTCGCGCGCGGAGCCCACGTAGTGCAGGTCCCCTACGACGCATCTGCCGACGAGATCTCGTCGCAGTCTCCAGCGGGGGTGGTCATTTCGAACGGCCCGGGAGACCCGAAGATGTGCCGGGCCACCATCGAGACCACGAGGACGCTCCTAGACACCGACATCCCAATGCTGGGGATCTGCTTGGGGACTCAGATCCTGGCGCTGGCGGCAGGCGGCGATACCTACAAGCTGAAGTTCGGCCACAGGGCCCAGAACCACCCGTGCGTCGACCTGAAGACCAACCGGGTCTACCTGACCACGCAGAACCACGGTTTCACTGTCGACGGGACCCGCATGAAGGACTTCGTCACGAGCTTCATGAACCTGAACGACAGGACAGTCGAAGGAATAAGCCACACCCGGAAGTCCGTGGTCGGGGTCCAGTTCCACCCCGAGGCTTCCCCGGGACCCTACGAGACAGGCTACCTATTCGATAGTTTCCTAGAGAAGGCGAGAGAATACCAAGGATAGCCACCGTTAGGAAGGCGTTGGTGCTAGGCTCGGGCGCCATCAAGATAGGCGAGGCAGGGGAGTTCGACTACTCGGGTGCGCAGGCGATAAAGGCGCTCCGTGAGGAAGGGATACAGGTCGTCCTGGTAAACCCGAACATCGCGACGATCCAAACCGACACGCGGTTCGTCGACCAGGTGTACTTCGTCCCCGTGACCGCAGATTTCCTAGAGAAGGTGATAGAGAGGGAGAAGCCGGACGGGATACTGCTCAGCTTCGGGGGCCAGACGGCACTCAACGCTGGCATGGACCTGCAGGAGCGCGGGATACTGCGGAAGCACAGGCTTGAAGTCCTCGGCACGGGGGTTGAGGCCATCGAGCTGTGCGACGACCGAGAGAAGTTCAGGGGGCTGATGGCGGCCAACGGCGTTCCCATACCGAAGAGCAGGAGCGCGAACTCGGTGAGCGATGCGCTGACCGCGGCGAACGAGATAGGGTACCCGGTGATGGTCAGGGTCGCCTACACGCTGGGCGGGCAGGGATCCGGGGTGGCCAAGAACGACGAGGAGCTGGCTTCCATAGCTGCCAGGGGGCTAGCCAGCAGCAGAATCGGGCAGGTTCTCGTGGAGGAGTACCTAGCGAAGTGGAAGGAGCTCGAGTACGAAGTAATGCGGGACTCGCAAGACAACTGTGCGATTATCTGCAACATGGAGAACTTCGACCCGATGGGCGTCCACACGGGGGACAGCATCGTCGTCGCCCCTTCGCAGACCCTGACGAACAGGGAGTACCACGCGCTCAGGATGAGCGCCTTCAAGGTGGTCAGGGCGCTCGGGATAGTGGGAGAGTGTAACATCCAGTTCGCCCTCAACCCCGACAGCGAAGAGTTCAGAGTAATCGAGGTGAACTCGAGGCTGTCTCGCAGCTCGGCGCTGGCCAGCAAGGCAACGGGGTACCCGATTGCATACATTGCCGCGAAGCTCGCAGTGGGTTACTCCCTAGCCGAGCTCCAGAACAAGGTGACGGGTGTCACTACGGCCGACTTCGAGCCCGCCCTCGACTACATCGTCGTGAAGATTCCGAGGTGGGACTTCCAGAAGTTCCACAACGTCAGCCGGAGGATAGGAACCCAGATGAAGTCTGTGGGTGAGGTCATGGCCATCGGAAGGAAGTTCGAGGAAGCGCTGCAGAAAGCCGTCCGGATGCTCGACAATGGGAGGGAGCTGACGGAGGTCGAGAGCCTCGACGCCGACGACAAGAAGCTCCGCTTCGAGCTGGAGTTCCCCTCGGACAGGCGGCTCTACTACATCGTGAAGTCCCTGCGCCGTGGCATCGGCGTTGAGGAGATACACTCCCTCTCCGGCGTGGACGAATGGTTCCTCGAGAAGCTGCGTGGGATGGTAGAGTTCGAGGCAGGCCTTGCGTCCGGATGCTCTGAGCAGGACCTGAGGAGAGCGAAGACCCTCGGGTATTCGGACAGGCGCCTGAGCAGAATCCTCGGGAGTACAGAGGCACAGGTGAGGGAAATGCGCAAGTCGTTGGGGATTGTCCCGGTGACCAAGCAGATCGACACTCTGGCCGCCGAATGGCCGGCGAAGACCAACTACCTCTACATGACGTACAACGGGTCGAGCGACGACCTCGCACCCGGTGAGAAGAGGAAGGTGATAGTCCTCGGCTCCGGCTGCTACAGGATAGGGAGCAGCGTAGAGTTCGACTGGTGCTGTGTGAACATGGCTTGGGCGCTCAAGGAGAAAGGGGCGGGCGACGTCGTAATGGTCAACTGCAACCCCGAGACCGTGTCCACGGACTTCGACATTCTCGACCGGCTGTACTTCGAAGAGCTTACCCTCGAGAGGGTCCTCGACATAGCGGAGAGGGAGCAACCCGATGGCGTGGTGGTGAGCGTCGGCGGGCAGATACCGAACAACCTTGCCCTGCAGCTGGCTGAGAAAGGCGTCCCGATACTCGGGACGGCGGCCGAGGACATAGACAGGGCCGAGGACAGGTCAAAGTTCAGCGCGGTGCTGGACCAGCTGAAGATACCGCAGCCATCGTGGTCAAGGCTGAGGTCGATTGAGCAGGCGAAGACCGCGGCTAAGGACCTAGAGTACCCGGTCCTAATCAGGCCGTCGTACGTCCTCTCGGGAGCCTCGATGCAGGTGGCTAACGACGAGCGGGAGCTCGAGAGCTACCTGAAGGCGAACGGGGTCTCGCTCGACCACCCAGTCGTGATGTCGAAGTTCTTCGTGGACACGCGGGAGGTGGACGTAGACGCCGTCAGCGACGGCGAGAACGTGTTCATTGGCGCCATCGTAGAGCACGTCGAGGAGGCAGGGATACACTCGGGCGACGCGACGATGTCCATCCCCCCGCTGACGCTGAGCGACCAGACTGTGGGCCTAATCAGGGACTACACAAGAAGGATTGCGCGGAAGCTCAGGATCAGGGGCCCCCTGAACATCCAGTTCCTTTGCAAGAACGGAGAGGTCTACGTCATAGAATGCAACGTGAGAGCGAGCAGGAGCATGCCCTTCGTCTCGAAGACGATAGGCACGAATCTCATGGGGCTGGCCGCGGACGTGTTCCTCGGAAGGAAGGTCAGGAACGAGGAGGGGACGCCCCGGGCCCACGGCGTGAAGTCACCCCAGTTCTCCTTCATGAGGCTGGAGGGAGCAGACCCGGTGACGAGCGTCGACATGGTGTCGACCGGCGAGGTCGCATGCTTCGGCGCCAGTTTCAACGAGGCCTTCCTCAAGTCGCTGCTCGCGGCCGGATTCAGACTCCCGCGGAGCACGATCCTGCTGTCCACGGGGCCGCCCAAGACGAAGGCCCGCCTCCTGGAGAGCGTGAGAAGGCTGGAGAGGATGGGGTTCGACCTCTATGCCACCAGCGGGACAGCCAAGTTCTTGATGGAGAACGGCGTGAAATCGAAGCTGCTTCACTGGCCCAGCGAGACGAAGGAGCCGAACTCAACCACCTACCTGACTGAAAGGAGGATTGATCTCGTGATAAACATCCCGAAGAGCTTCGAGAGCGAGGAGGTCATGAACGACTACCAGATCAGGAGGAGGGCGGTGGAGTTCGGCATCCCGATAATCACGAACCCCGAGCTCGTAATGGCGCTCGTCGACGCACTCGAGAAGCCGGTCCCGCTCAACCTCTGAGACCCCTGATTCAGGGCGGCACCCGAATCTCTCCTAGGCCGTCGCTCATCCTGGCGAGCAACTCTGCGGAAAGATACCTTTCATGGAGTGGCGTGAGCGATCGAGACCCAGGGTTGGCAAGACCAGAGATTGGGGAACGAACCAGGCGCCGCCGATCCCGAACGGCGTTTATGGGCCGAATCCCAGCAAGATTGGCATACGTTTGCTTTAAAATGAAGCGCGATGTACCTCGACGCGAGACTTGAAGGCGCTCCGCGAATACGGGCTCGTGCTCGCAATAGACAGCAAGAGCAGGGACGAGACCCTCGGGCTCGTGGCCAGCCTAGGCCCCATGGTGGACGGCATCAAGATCGGCGTCCCCACACTGCTCACCAACGGATCCTCTATCGTCGGGCGGATAAGAGACCTCTTCGACGGACCTCTTGTAGCTGACCTGAAGGTCGCCGACATAGGGTTCAGGCCGAAGGAATCCGGCTCATGGTCAGGCACCAACCGTTCGATCGTCGAAGCGGCCCTCGGCGCGGGGATAGGCTACGTAATCTGTCACACCATCGTCGGCACCTCCAGCATAGAGGAGTGCGTTGCTACAGCTCACTCGATGGGCGGCAAGGTCCTCACGCTTCCGTACATGACGCACAAGGGGGCCGGCCTGTTCTTTGACCATCCCGTAGACATGCACTACGTCTCGGGATGGCTCGAGGAGCTCGAATTGCCGTCGGTCCGCGACGCGATGCAGTCCCTTGCAGAGAGGAAAAAGTCAGAGCAGGGGTGGCGCACCTGGAGCCTTACTCTCTCGGACCTCGTGCTCCTGCTGGGGGAGGCGCTCGGCGTCGACGGCTACATCGGACCAGCCAACAGGATAGAGGTCCTCAGGGACTACAGGAAGGTGACCAGCAGGCTTGTGATGGCGACGGGGGTCGGCCGGCAGGGAGGTTCGTTGGCGGAGGTGTACTCCTCTCTGGGGAAGAACTCTGCCGCAATCGTCGGTCACGCGATCTACGACCAGCCCGACCCCGTAGCTGCCTGTGAGGAATACCTAGCCGAACGCGTTCAAGTCACACGGGGAAGATAAGACTGAAGTACGAGAAGCTGGCTTCCGCGCTGATAGCTGCGGGGGGCCTGAGGTTCAGCTCGCAGGAACCCTTCATACTGACCTCGCGGAAGATAGGCCCAGTGTACATCGACGTTAGGCGACTGACAACGACCCCAGAGGGATGGAGCGTCGCCATCTCGCAGCTGGTCAGGGTTGTCAAGGGTCTCGGGCAGGTTGACGCAGTCTCCGGCGGGGAGTTGGCCGACCTGTTCTTCTCAATCCCGGTGGCCCTCAAGATGGGTCTGCCTCACGTGGCGATCAGAAAGGAAGCCAAAAGCTACGGCACTGGAGGTCGCCTCGTGGGCGAGGTCAGACGGAGCAGCAGGTTCGCGCACGTGGCCGACCTGG
>Ga0187772_10000479_pt1 | contig 17947 bp, 8 predicted proteins | sample 0116_SJ02_MP15_2_FD_133137 | JGI IMG/M metagenome (GOLD analysis project Ga0187772, IMG submission 133137) | Tropical peat soil microbial communities from peatlands in Department of Meta, Colombia - 0116_SJ02_MP15_20_MG | ecosystem: Environmental > Terrestrial > Soil > Wetlands > Peat | place... | reverse complement strand
GGGCCCGGGCCACGAGGGCGCGGCCGCCCTCCTCGTCGGAGGGGTCCGGTGCGATCGCGACCCGGTCCAGCACCGCGAGCCCCCCGTCAGGCAGCTCCGTGCAGGAGGGCAGCGATCCGCTTGGCGAGCGGGGCGAGGGGCCTCCGCTGGAACAGGTTGCGTCCGATGCAGATCCCGGCGCCGCCCCCCGCGACGCTCGAGCGGACGATGTCGAGGAACGCGCCCTCGTCGTCGAGCCTAACGCCCCCTCCGATCAGGACGGGGACGGGGGTAGTGGCGCAGAGCCGCTCGAACTCCTTCGGCGAGCCTGGGTAGCTGGTCTTGACGATGTCCGCGCCGGTGTCGGCCGCCGCGCGAGCCGCGTGCCGAAGCTCGTCCGGCGTCCCTCCGTTCGCCTTCTTGACGTAGGCCATGCAGAGGAGGGGCAGGCCGAGACGACGGCAGGAGTCGACCGCGACGCCGAGGTCGCTCAGCATCTCCGGCTCCTCGGGGACCCCGAAGTTGACCTGCACCGAGAGGAGGTCCGCGCCGAGGGCGAGCGCCTCCTCGGCCGTCCCGACGACCACTTTTCGGTTCGAGGTCGTACCGAGGGACGTGGAGGCGGAGACGTGGACCCCCAGCAGGACGTTCGGCCGGAGCACCGGGGCGAGCTCCCGGACCGCACCCTTCGTCACGATCAGCAGGTCCACCCCGCCGTCCTGGAGCTCGGTCGCCACGGGAGCGAGCCGCTCGAGGCCGTCGATCGGCCCCATCGACACCGGGTGGTCGAGCGGGACCGAGAACAGCTTGTGGCCCTCGTTCGGGAACAGCCGCCGCAGCCGGATCTGCTTGCCGTACATCGTTGGATACCTTCCTTGCTTTCTTCCACTCCGGGAAGGCGCAGGAAGAGGCCGGCCCGCTCGTCAGAGGACGGGGATCGGGACGGCGCCCTCCCGGCGCCTCCCGTTCACCAGAGCCAGGTCCAGGCAGGCCGGCCGCGCGGCCGGATCAGCGCCTCCGAGCGCGGGTCTCGGGCTGCCATCGGCTCTCCCACCAGCGCGGGCCTATTTAGAGGTCGCTGCGGCCCAACCAGCCTGCTGGACCACGCCGTCCACGAGCAGGGCGTGGAGCGAGAATCCTCGGAGCATCTGCTCCCACATCTGCCGGCGGACCTCGGGGCTGTTCGCGAAGCCCGCTACGATCCGGCCGATCCACTCGGAGTGCTCGACGTCCGCCGTCACGTGCAGCCGGTAGTACTCGAGGTTCGCCTCCGGCACGCGGTAGTGCTTCTCGAAGGCAGGGAGCAGCCGGGCGCAGAGCTCGACGTTCGGGGGCTCGCTCGAGCCTGCCGCGGAGATGTAGAACGGGTACAGGCGGTTGGTGTAGAGGAAATCGTCGATGGCCAGCATCGTGCTGGGGAGCTGAGGTGCGGCGAGGACCTCCGAGCGCGGGACCCCCAGCCCCTCGCAAAAGCGGAGCCACAGCTCCGGGTGGCCGGTCGTCTTGCCGTGCGGGTCGCCCGCCTCTTCTAGGAGCTGGTCCAGGATCAGGCGGCGGTAGGGGTCGTTCGCGGGGTCGATCGAGCAGTTGGAGTACCGCTCGGCCATCGCGATTGGCACCGACGCGAGCCACGGATAGAACTGCTTGACCCACGCCTGGACCAGCGACTTTGGTGCCTTCCCGCGCTCGACCGCCGCGAAGAACGGGTGGGTCTTGAACGGGTGGCGTTCCATCTTGTAGCGGGTGAGCTCGTCGCGGAACGCGGCGCCTTCGAACCGGTCCCAGGGGGCGTCCGACATCGGCGGTCGACGCCGGGCCGGATATTTGGTCCGCGGGGTTCCGCAGTGAACCTTGACCATTAATGCGGCGCGGCCGGCTCCGGGGCCGTGCCGGAAGGCCGGTCGGGTCCCGTCGTACCGGAGTACGGGCCGCTCGCGGGCGTCCGCGTGCTGGAGTCGGCCCGGTACGTGGCCGGGCCTTGGGCATCGACCTACCTCGGGGAGTTCGGGGCGGAGGTCGTCCATGTTGAGGGACCCCCGTTCTCGCCTCCCTACGCGGACCCGACCCGGACGCTGACGCCCCTGCTGGAGAGCACCCACGGAGGGGCGAGGGTCTCGGAGTCGTGGGTCCAGTACGGGCGGAACAAGCTCTCCGTCGGGCTGGACGTACGTCAGGCCGCGGGCCGGGAGGTCTTCCTCGACCTCGTCCGGGCCTCTGACATCTGGATCGAGTCGTCCCGGCCTGGGACCTACGACCGCCTCGGGCTCTCGGACCAGAAGGTCTGGGAGGCGAACCCTCGCCTGACCATCGTCCATATCTCCGGTTACGGGCAAACGGGCCGGCCCGAGCGGCTCGAGGCGCCGTCCTACGACCTTACGGCCCAGGCCTACAGCGGCTACCTCGCCCTCCAGGGCGAGCCCGACCCGAGCCCGCCGGCCCGGTCCGGCACCGCTCTCAACGACACGGTGACCGGCCTCGCATCCGCGACCGCGGCGCTGATGGGCTACGTGAACGCCCAGCGGACCGGCCGTGGCCAGTCGGTCGACGTCGCCCAGTACGAGGTCTTCTTCGTCCTGCTGGAGAACCTGGCGCTAGACTTCTTCGCGCGGGGGGTCGTCCGGGGCCGCCACGGATCGGCGCATCCGAGGCTGCACCCCTACGACCTCCATCAGGCACGCGACGGCTGGGTGGTGGTGGCGGCCCCTACGCCCTCGGCGTTCCGCCGCCTGCGGGAGGCGCTCGGGCTGGACGACCCGCGGCTGGACGAAGACGCCTACCGGCTGGCCCACCGCGAGCCGGTCGACCGTGCGATCGCTGCCCTCTGTGCCCAGCGGACGTGCGAGGAGCTCGAGGCGTTCGGCCGAGAGCACGATGTCGCGATCGAACGGGTCCGAACGGTCGATCAGCTGGCGCACGACCCCCACTATGCGGAGCGGGGAATGTTCGTAGAGTGGGAGGACCCGGTCGCGGGCAAGGTCAAGGGCGCGGGCATCGCGCCGAAGTTCTCCGGGACCCCGGGCAAGGTCTGGCGAGGGGCTCCCTGGCTTGGGCAGGACAACGAGGTCGTCCTGGGCCGCCTGCTCGGCTACGACCGCTCCCGCATCGAGGCGCTGCGCCGGGACGGGGTCCTCGGCGAGGACCCTCCCTCGCGTTCCCGCAAGCCCACTCAGGCCTCCCCCGAGCGGACCCGATGACCGAGCTCTGGCCCCTTCCCGACGACCCGGTCGTTGCGGAGGTGGCAGCAGTCTCCAGCCGGCTCCGGCTCGGGGAGAGGTACCGCGAGCTGGACCGAGCACCGGCCTTCCCCGACGCCGAGTACCGGGCGCTCGGAGCGGCAGGTCTGCTGGGGCTGACCATGCCCCCCTCGCTCGGGGGCCGGGGACTTCCTCCGAGCCGGGCGGCGGTCGTGCTGTTCCACCTCGGCTACCGCGGGGGCACGGCGTTCGCTAAGCTCTCGCTCCAACCAGAGTTCTCTTCGGTGCTCCGGGAGCACGGCGCCCCCGCGCTGGTGGACCGCTGGTTCCGTCCGCTCGTTCGGGGCGAGGTTCTGGTCGGCAACCAGATCACCGAGCCCACGGCCGGCTCGGACGCCGCGGCGCTCTCGCTCGAGGCGGTCCCTTCGGCGGACGGCTTTCTGCTCACCGGGGTCAAGAGCGAGGTCGCCTTCGCGACCGACGCGGCCGCCGCGATCGTCTACGGCCGTGCGCCGGGGAGCTCCCGGGCTACCGGGGTCAGCGCCTTCCTCGTGCCCCAGGACCTGCCCGGGATCCGCCGCACGGTCGACCCTCCGGACCTGGGCGAGCGGTGGATGCGGCGAGGGACGGTGGTTTACGACAAGGTCCACGTTCTCGCGGATCATAGGATCGGGGAGGGAGGTGTGGCGTTCGGTTACCTCAGGGAGGAGCTGGATCGGGAGCGCGGACTGCTCGCGGCGGCCTACCTCGGAGTGGCGCGCGCCTCCTGGGAGGAGACGGTGCGCTACGTGGGGGAACGGAAGGCCTTCGGACGGCGGCTCTCCGACCGGCAGGCGGTCGCCTTCCCGCTCGTAGAGGACGGAGCGGAGCTCGAGTCCTGCTGGCTGTTCACCCATCGGGCGCTCGCGCGACTGGAGCGTGGCGAGGACGCCGGGGCCGAGACCGCGCTCGCGAAGGTCCGCGCGACCCGCGCCGCGCTCACCGCGCTGGACCATGCGATCCAGTTCCACGGAGGCCCTGGCTACTCCGCCCGGTTCCCGCACGAGCAGCGGTGGCGGGACGTCCGCAGCGGGCAGATCGCTCACGGGGCCTCCGAAGTCCTCGAGGGCGTAGCGGCCCGCCGCCTCTGGCCGCCGCCCCCGGAGCACTAACCCTTATTCGCGGCGAGCCGGTTCTCGTAGTCCTGGCCCCGCGGGGGGCCTCAGTCGATGCGCTTCCGAACTCTTCCCGCGCTCAGGGGGGCCGCCCTGGCCGCGCTCGTCGCCATCCTGGTCCTCGTCTCCGGCGCCGCTCAGGGCGGCACCGTAGGGTCGAATGCGGTGCAGAGGGCCGACGCCGCGTACTCGCCTGCGTCCGAAGCCGGCGGACTCCCGCTGGAGGCGGTCGCGCAGGCCACGGCCGACGAGGCGGGGCCGGGGGCGACGTCACTGCCCGTCGAGGCGAATGCCACGATCCCCGTCCTGATCGCGCTCGCGTTCACGAACTCGAGCGCTCTGGATCATCTGCTGGCCGCGATCGAGAACCCGGCCTCGCCGCACTTCCATCAGTACCTGACGGCGGCGGAGCTCACGGCCGAGTTCGCGCCCAACGCGACCGACTACGACGGGCTCGTCGGCTACCTGGCGGGCTTCGCTCCGTCCAGCCTCACGAGCTATCCCGACCGGCTGGCGGTTTCGTTCACCGCCGACCCCGGGACCTTGGGTCGCATTCTCCACGCCGACGTGGGGCGGTACCGCTCCCTCGGGAGGAGCTACTGGGCTACGGCCACCCCGCCGCTATTGCCGTACCCGGTGGCGAGCCTTGTCGGCGGCATCAGCGGACTCGGAGAGGCGTCCGGGGCCCTCCTGCGACCACAGGCATCGGCCGCACCGGCCGGGCGCGTGCCCGGTGTCGGCCGCATCGTTCCGGTCGCCGGAACGACCTCCCTTGCCCCGGTGACGATCGGCTCGGTGCAGTACCTCTACCCCTCCGATCTGCAGGTCGCCTACGACGAGGAGGCGTTGCTGGACCAGTTCGGCGACCCCCAGACCGCACGACTGGCCGCCCTGGTCGGTAGCGGGACCTACGAGGGCGGAACGACGCAGCACGTCTGCGGGACGAACCTCACCCCTGGGGAGGCGGTTGAGCCGTACGACTCGGCCGATCTGAGCAGTTTCTTCGACAATGCCACGCCGAGCGGGGAGGCGGTCTCCACCGTCGTCAGCGTGCCCGACGGATGGCAACCCCCGGCCCCCGCGAGCGGCTGCCTCGCTTCCTGGGACACGACCGGCGCGGTCGCCGCCACCACCGCTCAGCTCGAGGTCATGGGCGAGCTGGCGCCCGGGTCGACCATCTACGCGGTCTCTGCCGCGGGCCCGTCGGTGGTGAACCTCCAGGACGGGCTCATGGCGGTGCTCAGCCCACCTACCAGCTTCTCCGTCTCGGTCCAGGACGGGCTCCAGAACGTCAGCGTTGTCGAGATCGGTTGGGCGACGAACGACACCCCCGACGAGCCGTGGGTCGAGGAATTGACCACCGCGGCGGCCCGCGGGGTCACGGTCGTCGCCGCGACCGGCGACTCCGGCGATTATCTGCACAGCTTCCGTAGCGGCTCGGCGACGCACGCAGACTTCCCCGCCACGGCGGGAACCCAAGAGGTGGGCTCGCTGGCGGTCGGGGGGCTGACGGTCACCCTGGATGCCGCGACCGACCATCTGAGCAGCCAGACGGTCTGGAACGTCTCGACCAACGACACGGCGGAGCAGGGCCCGGCGGGATCCGCCTCCGGGATCAGCACGCAGTACAGCGAGCCCGCCTACCAGCTCAACTCTAGCGCCAATCTCAGCCTCAAAGGCCTGGGCCGCGGCGTGCCGGACGTCTCGGCCGTGGCGAACAACACGCTGTTCACCCTGACGGTCAACGGGACCCAGTATCTCGGCACCAACGCGACGAACGGAGGGCCGTTCCGGTTCGCGTACGGGACGGGGGTCGCGTCGGCTGTGGTCGCCGGGCTCCTCGGGGAGGTCGACTACGCGATCCACGCGGCGAACGGGACGGCCGTGGGGTTCCTCAACCCCGCGCTGTATGCCCTTGCCGACGAGCAGTTCACCCCGCCGACCTCGGCGGGCGAGGTCAAGTCGACCGCCTTCGGCGGCTACGATTCGGAGCTCCCGACCAGCCCCGTCACGGACGTCGTGACGGGGGGCAACGACCTCTACCGGGCCGGGGCCGGCTACGACCTCGCCAGCGGCTGGGGCGCGCTCGACGCCTACAACACGACGATGTACGTGCTCCGGGCCCCCGGGCCGAGCTACGGCGAGCTCTCCGGAGTCCGGGACCGGGTCCATCTCACCGGCCTCGAGGTGACGTCCAAGAACCCCTCCGGCGGCCTCGACCGCATTTACAACGGGTCGATCCAGCAGGACTTCTTCCTCGCGAACTCGCTCGGGGCGCCGGTCTACTGGGTCCAGAGCGTCATCTATCTCGCCCGAACCTCGACCGGGCTCTGGGCGATGAACTTCACGGCGAACCTGACCTACCCGTTCCCCGCGCTGTATCCGACCCTGGGCGTCCACGAGGCGGTGGCCCCGCCGGCAGGGGAGGACGAACGTCTGCCGCTCACGATGACGCTCACGACGACCCTCTCGCCGGGATCGGGGTCGACCCCCCCGCAGGTCGTCTTCAACTACGGGGTGCCCGCCTCCCCGACCCTGACGCTCAACGTCCCGGGCGCCGCCTTCATCATCGGACGGACGGGCTACACCTACAACTGGCAGGGCACCTCGTACCTGGACGGCCCGAAGGACGGCTTCAGCGCCCCCGGGTTCCTCGCCCCGCAGATCCTGCTGGTCGGGACCCCCCCGAACTGGATCGGGACGTTCGGCGCGGCGACGAGCGGGAACTTCTCCGGCTCGGTGCAAGCGCTGGGAACGACGGCGTTCTCTCCGGCCGACACCGGCATCGTGAGCGCCTCCAACCTGCAGCCGGCGGCGACCGCGATCAACGTCCTGTACGCGGCGACCGCGATGGACAGCTACAACTTCTACTACACGGACGGCGCGAGCGACCAGGGAGTTTACGAGATCCAGGCGCCGTACTACCCGGTGGAGTTCACCCAGACGGGAGTGCCGGACGGGTCGACCTGGTTCGTCAACCTATCGACCGGACTCGTGCTCAGCGGAGCAGGCAGCACCGGCTCCGTCACCACCACGCTGCAGAACGGTAGCTACACGTGGACGGCGGCGGTCGGGCTGAAGAACTGGTCGTCGACGCCGCCCACCGGCGCGTTCACGGTGGCCGGAAAGGCGACCGTCATCGCGCTCGTCTTCGGCCCGTCGGTCAGCACCGTGGAGTTCAAGGCGAAGGGCCCCGAGAAGGCCGGTCGTATCGCCTTCGACTGGACGGTGAACATCACCGGCGGTCCGACCTGGACCGGCAACGCGACCAGCTACGAGACGAACCTCTCCTTCGGGACCTACGACTACAGCGTCTCGTCGGCCAACGCTTCCTACCCTCCGACCAAGAAGACGGGCTCGTTCCTCGCCGGCCCTTCCGGCGTCGTCGTCCCGGTCGACTTCGCCCTGCCGACCTTTCAGATCACCTTCGTCTTCGACAACCCGAAGCCCGCCCCGAAGATCACCATCTCCCTCGGCGGCTACACCGACAGCGGGGTCTTCTCGACCTACGCGCTCACCGAGCCGAAAGGGGTGTACTCCTGGTCGATCACCGGCTTGCCGATCGAGTACGCGGCGCTCCCCTCCCACGGGACCGTCGTGGTGAATGGCACCCCGCCCCCGATCTACGTCAAGATCAGCGCGACCGGCTGGGGCCCGTTCGGCCTCGGCCTGATCGGGTACATCCTGGTAGGCGTGGTCGCCGGGCTGGTCGCCGTCTGGACCGTCGTCTTCCTCCTCCGAAGGCGACGCCGGCGTAGGGCGGAGCGAGCCCAGACCGAGCCCCGCGAACCCTCCGAGCCGGCCACGGAGAATCCGGTCGACGAGGAACCTCCTCCAATCCCGCGGGGACGTGCCCGGGCGAGCCGAGGACCCGACCGGCACTAGGCCCGGGATCCTGGGGTCGTCCCGGGAATGCCCGTGGAAGACCGGCCGCCGGTGGTAGGGGGTCTAATCCCCGTCCGGGCCGAGGAGCTGACGGCCCCGGCCACGGCCGGACCGGTGGAACCGGACGGCCTCCGCCTCGATGATGACCCTTCCCAGCCGGGTGTCGACGACGATGCGGTCGGCGGAGGCCTCCACCAGGGAGACCCGTGCTTTTCTTGCGGCCATTATATTGTGGACCTAACGGGGGTAATTTAGCCTAATCGGTGCGCCATTGGGACGCCGGAGGATGCCCCGGACTGACCGACGCGGTCGGCCGAAGGAGCCCAGAACGGATCAGACCGGCCACTCCGGCCCGTCAGCGCGTATGGGCAAGGGATGGTGGTCCGGCGTTGGTGCGGGCCCTTGTTCGCCGACGCCCGAGCGTACTCCCCCATCGAGCTAAACGGATTTCCTCGCTTCGGGGAACGGGTTTTCGGACCCGAGCAGAGGACGGATTCTTCCCGGGCGTTCCCGCACACAGCCCCCCGAAAGGAGGCGCAAAAACCCCTTGCCCTGGCTCAACCCACACGGCCGGCTCGACGTGGGGGGCACGGTTGGCATTCTTCGCCAGGTCCTGGGATACCCGCGACACCCCGGAGCCCGTCGGAACAAGGTCAGGAAGTCGACCAGCCCCACGACCCCTACGACCTTCGGTGCTCGGCATTCACCGGTGCTGCCCAGGCTCGCCTGACCCCGGGTATCATGCGAACCCCAGAAACCTCTAAGAGGCCCGGCCCGTGCCGCGCGCCGCGGGCCCATAGCTTAGTTTGGCTGGAGCACCCGGCTGATAACCGGGAGGTCGTCGGTTCAAATCCGACTGGGCCCACGTCCCGACCTGGCTGGGAGAACGACCCGGGACGAGCTTCCCAGACCCTACGCAGCGGTGCACGACCGGAGCGGAGGTTCCGCGGACCGAAGTTTGATTCGGTCACCAAGGCTACTCGAGCCGTGGTCCGCACGGTCCCCAAGCTCCGCCGCCGGACGATCTTCGGTCGGGATCCGGAGGGGTTCAATCGGTCGCGTCTGCCGTACCCGCCGGAGGTCTTCGCCTTCCTCGAGCAGCGGTGCGGGCTCGGGCCTGGCGCGGTGGTCCTCGAGATCGGGCCCGGTACGGGAATCGCAACCCGAGAACTGCTCCGACGTGGGGCGAGTCCCGTGACCGTGGTCGAGCCAGACCCCAGGCTGGCCCGCTATCTGCGACGAAACCTGCGTTCGAAGGCGGTGCGCATCGTCGTCGATACCTTCGAAGGGGTCCGCCTCCCTCCCACCTCGTTCGACCTCGTTGTCGCAGCGACCAGCTTCCACTGGCTGGAGCCCCGACCGGCACTTCGGAAGGTTGCTCGCCTGCTCCGCCCCGGAGGCTGGTGGGTCATGTGGGGTAACCATCATGGCGACCCGTACCGGGCGAGCGCGTTCGACGACGCGATCCAGCCGCTGTATCAGCGACGTAGCCGGTCGAGGCCATCCCTCCCCCCGGCCCGACGGCGGAAGGAGCAGGAGGTCGATCGTCGGGCCGGGCGGCGGACACTGGCTGCCGTGCGGTCGGTGGGGGCCTACGAGCGTATCGGCCGGCGGAACGTTCACTGGACCGCGACCCTGCCGACCGAACGGGTCGTAGGACTCTGGGCCAGCTTCTCGGATATCGCGACGCGGCCCCCGGCCCAGCGTGAGGCGTTCCTCTCGGGCCTGGGACGCATCGCGGAAGAGCAGTTCGGGGGGACGGTCCGCTTGCCCGTGCTGACCTCAATCTACAGCGCTCGGCGGAACTGAGCGCCGAGCCGAGGAACGGCCGACACCGTCGGGGAACGGGATGCGGTACCCGGTAGGCGCAGGGAGGTCGGTACGCCGGAGCTTGGGGCCGCAGGGGCCGGCTCGCGGGTCACTTGGGAGAGAACGTCACCGCCACCGAGGTAGGGGAGCCGTCGACGACGACCGGACGGGGCGAACCGGACCATCGGTAGCCGAACTCCTTGCCGACCTTGTAGCTGAACGACCCGTTCGTGAGGTGGAACACGATCGGGTCGCCGGAGAGCCCCCACTCCGTGACACCCTTGACCGTGACCGACCAGTACGTGTCCGTCGGGAGGCCCGACTCGGTGAACGTCACCGCATAGGTGTGGAGGAAGGCGACGATAACGGTGCTGCTACGACCGAGGTCCGCGACGCCGGTCGAGTTCCCCACCAGCCGCCGGTTCTCGGTCGCGACGATGGTCCAGCCGGCGAGGGGGGAGCGAACCGAGAAGTTGTAGACGTCCGGGGTAAGATTGCCGTAGGCGATGGTGCTCGAGGTCGAGCAGCGGCCCGCTCCGTCCACCGCGGCGCACCATTGCGCACCCGCGGCAAGGCCGGTCTCGCGCAGCGTCAGGGTGGCGGTAGCTCCGCGGGCGAAGACGACGGTGATGTTGCTGGCCCCGGTGACGTTGACGGCGCCGTCGCCCGGGGTCCCGTACCCGAAGCCCGAGGCGATGAGCGTCCGATACCCTCCGGGGGCGAGCATGAGGACCGGGTAGGTCCCCGACACCTCGGTGAAGTTGAGGGAGGTCGAGCGCGTGCGCTGCACCGTCCCGTTCAACTCGACCCCCCAGCCGAACTTCTCCAGGATCTTCGCCGGGAGCCCCAGCTCCTGGTAGTGGAGGAGGTAGGGACCGAACCCGAAGGAGACGGGAAGGGTCAGGTTCGACCCGTCGACAGCGATCGTCCCGCCCGATGGAGAGGCCCCGAGCCCCGAGGGTGGAACGATGCTGAACGCGTAGGTGCCGTTCGGTAGCTCGACCGTGCGGTTGGTCAGGCTGGTGTTGAACGCGTTGAGGGTTCCGGCGGGGTCGGTGATGAACGCGCCCCACGAACTCCCCTCAGGGAGATGGGAGGTAACGAACGTCACCGTGAACAGGACGGACCGGGTCAGCGGGGCGTAGTCTCCGCCGGGCGTGATGAACGCCGCGTGGGCCCCAAAGCCTACCGAAACGTTCTCGTCGTACGGCAGGACCCCGTAGGAGTTGGGGTACAGGCCGTAGTTCCACCAGGCGTTTCCCCCCTGCCACGAGGTCGCGAGGATGCTCCCCGTGAGCGGCAGGTAGGGGAAGCCCGAGGCAAAGTGGACGGTGCTCGCGGGCTGGACGCTGATGTTCCAGGTGTTGTTGAACGACTCGTTCGGGTAGGCCGTGACCCAGCAGTAGTTGGGTAGCGCCGGGTCGCCCGGCTGGCAGGCCGTGTAGGGCGTGAGGAAGCGGTTGTTGTAGATCAGGTCGTTCGACTCGACCTCCACAATCCCCATGTCTCCGCCCCCGACAAGGTTGCCCCAGATCGTGTTGCCGCCGGCGGTGCCCGTCAGCACCGAAGAGTTGGTCGGTCCCGCTTGCAGGACGAGGTCCGCGATAGGTGCGTCGAACGTGTTGCCGGCGATCAGGTTGCCAGAGGCGTCGTAGAACATCAGCGCGAAGGGGGCCGCCCCGCTCACGATCTCCTCCCCCGCGCCGATATCTGACCCGTGGACCAGCGCGACGCCGCTCACGTTCCAGAACCAGAGCGCGGGGACGTTGAGCGGCGAGAGTACATCTCCGGGGGACGTAAGCGTGTTTGTCGCCGTGAGCAGGAAGTCGGGGGGCGGGGAGATCTCCACGGAGGCGGTGGTGTCGAGCAGGAACAGACCCGGGTAGACCGGGAAGTCGTAGTCGTTGTAGAGCCCGAAGTCGGGCCCGATCGGATCGGGCTGGCTCTGATCGAGCACGTAGGGGTTCGACGGGGTCCCGTTCCCCGCGGTGGAGATCGCGGCGAGGCCGGCGTCCGACCAGGCCCAGAGCGGCGTGTAGATCCCTAGCGCGGGTTCCGGCGCGAGGGTCACGTTGACCGTGAGCGGGCCCGTTACCGAAAGCTGGGTCGTGGTCGGGGCGTAGCCGCTGAGCTCCGTCAGCAGCGAGTAGTTCCCCGGTGCCAGCCAGAACGTCCCCGTCGTGATCGTCGGTCCGACGGCCGCCTCGGGGACGATGTACGGCTGGGCGGAGAGATTGACCACGGCGCTTGGGTTGAACGCCCAGCTCTGGTTGAAGAACGGGCCGTCGATCCCCTGCTGGCCGTCCAAGAGGAATTCGATACCGGCGGCGGGGTCGTCGATCATCGTGGCGTCGATCCGGGCGGTGGGCGCCCCCGCCCCCACGACCCCGCCGAGCTGGGCCCAGTTGCCGTGACTGTAGGCGTAGACGTTCCCCCCGAACGACTCGCAACCCGTGCCGGGGTACGAAGTGTTCTCGACCCCCTCGTAGTAGTAGGTCGTCCCGGTCGCCGAGTCGAACCAGAGCGCGCCGTCCCCCGCGGGAGGGACCGCCCCGGTCGGCGTCAGGGCGCTCCAGTGGCCCCCCGAGAACGTCCATTCATCCGGGAACAGGTACGGGCAGGCGACGGAGAACATCGTGGTGTTCTCCCCTCCGACCAACAGGACGTAGCCGTCGGCCGCGTCGTAGGCCGACTGAGCGTTGATGCGTGCTGGGGGTGGGGTTCCCGCGGTCGCCGTGATGTTCGTCCACTGGCCGGCGTGGAACGTCCAGGTGTCGGTGTAGAGGACCCAGGGGCTGAGGTGCGTGCCGATGCCCCCACCGTAAAGCAGGACCTCGGAGTCCGCGGCGTCGTAGGCCATCGCGAAGAAGCCTCGGCGTGATGGGGCGTGCGAGGGGTGGAGCTGGTGCCAGCCGGTGGCGTTGAACTCCCAGGTATCTCCGGCGAACTGGCTGGGGCTGGTGATCGCCTGGTTCGCAAGCGTCTTGCCGCCGAAGAGGACCAGGTAGTGGTCCGCGGGGTCGTAGACCATCCCGCCGGAGAACCGCGGCGATGGACCCCCTGGGGCCGAGATGTTGGTCCAGATCCCGTTCGCGTACTCCCACGTGTCCCCGAGCGGCGCGGACTTCAGCGGGCTGTATCCGCCGAAGAGGATCGTAGCGTTGAGGGCAGGGTCGTACGCCTCCTGGTACGCCGACCGCTCTCCCGGGAGCCCGGTGCCCGTCGGGGCTAGCTCGGTCCACGCCGTCTGGACCTGGGGGGTGACGACCTCGAACGCGTTCGTAGGCGAGCTGTGGAGGGTGATCGGGAACGAGCCCTCGGGTCCCGAGACGTTCCATAGGCCCGCGAGAAAGGCCGGGCCGGTCCGCATCGTGGCGTAGGTGGAGACCCCGGAGGGGCCGCCGGGGCTGTCGCTCCAGGTCACGGTGCCGCCAAGAGCGGTCTCCCCCGTCTCGCTCCCATAGCTGTAGGCGGAAGGAATGGAGGTGTAACCACCAGAGCCCCCGGCGGCCGCGGGGTTCCAGTAAGCCAGCCCCAGGTCGGCGTTGGCGCTGAGAAGGTCGACCTGGCTCCCGTCGCCGGGCCCCCCGAAGTCGAGCTCGAAGTCGTCCGGCAGTCCGATCGGGTTGTAGCCGGTACCGTTCGCGCTGAACTCCGCGGGGGCGGTCGGCGAGGGGCCGTGGGTCCCGATCGAGTTGAAGATCACGTAGTCAAAGGGGGCGTCCACCGCCTCCCCCGGACCGCTCAGCACCCCGGTGAAGTAGACCGCATCCCGCCCGCCCACTAGGGAGGAGTTGAGGTAGAGCGAGAGGTTGAACGGGTAGGTGACGTGGTAGAACGAGACCGCGGCCTCGTAGACCTCGTCGCCGTAGATGGACCCGTTGGCACCGTGCCCGTAGATGGCCGCTCCGATGAGCGGGTCGCCGGAGAAGTTCCACACATTGGTGATGAGGAGCATGTGCTGCGCCCCGGTGTAGTACTCAAAGACGTTCTGCGTCCAGAACTGGTAGCCCGGAGTGCCGAACAGCGTGACGTTGGTCAACACCGCGTTGAGCTGGATGGTGTAGGCCCCGGCCCCCAGGGCAGAGTTGTACGCGTCGATCGGCTCGATGCCCGAGCTGTTGGCATCGACCTGGCCTCGCACGCTCGTGGTGTTCAGCACCGAGCCCACGAGGGTCCCGTTCGAGATTCGGAGCCCGAAGTCCGCGAGACCGAGCGGCGCCGGAATGCCCTGGTACAGCGGCGTGACGACGCCCGAAGCTTGGGCATGCGACACCTCCGCGGGGGTGGCAGCGGCCCTGGGCGGAAAGATCAGGCTCGGGCATGCCCCATCGGCAACCACCTGGCGGACGACGCCGGCCTGAGCAGGCGCGACCGCAGGGGTCGACAGGTTGCCGCCCCCTCCAGGGACCCCGGCTACGACGGGGCCGGAGCCCGAACTGGAGCTCCACGCTAGCCCCGAAGGTCCCCCCGACGGGTTCGAGCACGTCAGGTCGTCCTGGGGGAGCGACGCAGCCGTGTTCTCGGGGGTCTGGGGCCTAGCGGCGGCCAGCGCGCTCGGACCGACGCTGTTGCCAGCTTCTGATGGCGCGACCGCCGGGCTCCCGTGCTGCGCCGCCGACGGTGAGGCCACCACCAGTGCCGACCCCGTCGGAGCCAGCATTGCCGCGACGATCAGACCTAGGACCGCGGCCCGGAGGGAAAGCCGCATGTCGGGGGTGAACGCGCCTGCCCCGATAAGGCCCATGCCGGTCGCCGCGACAGCCCCCGCTGGGGAGGGTCGCCGGAGGGCCACCGATCACCACCGTTCTGGGCGCATCCACCGCCGGTGGCGGGTAGGGGGAGTAAGTAACCCTCGTCGGAGGGGTGCCAAAGGTTTATGGTCGCTAACCGGGTGCCCGAACGGGGGCCATGAGAGCTTCTAGCATGAGATCGGGAGTATTCGTGCTATTGGTGACCGTGCTGATGGCCAGCGGATTCGGGGTCGCTGGTCTGGCTACGGCGATGGGGGCGCACGTTTCGAACGTTGCGTCGCCGTCGGCCGCGCCAGCCGCAACCTCCGCACCGGCTGCACCGAGCGCGCCTCACCCGGCAACCGCCGCTAGCACCGCCGTGAGTTCGACGAATATCGCCGCGAAAATGGCTAGCACCGCGCTGGCTCAGACCAGGGCTGCGGGCCTGAAGCCTAACGTCGTGTTCGTGCCGCGCCCGTCCGCGAGCCCGGCCCAGTTGGCCGCCGCGAAGGATGGGGGAGCGGTCACTCCGTTGTATACCGGGACCCCGGCTCCGATGGGTCTGGGGTACTTCGGCCTGAGCTCGGGTCCGGGGGGCCAAGTCGTCCCCACCGAGTTGAACACCACCGCCGTACAGGCGACCGTGGACTTCAACGGGACAGGCGTCCAGGCCGCCGACCTCTTCCAGAGCTCGCCGGACAGCTACGGCATCCAGCTGAACTCGGTCGTCACCAACGTAACCCTGTTCGGGACGCCTGGGTACTCGTTCTGGACCCAGAACGTCGTGGAGTACTATCCCGCGACCGACTTCCTGGTCCTGATCACGAACGTCTGGAACTTCTCGGGAGGCCCGCTGACGGCGAACGTCTTCTACTCGCACGGCCCGTTCGGGACGCAGGTCGGGACCGAGTACTACTACGCTGAGTACGTCATCGAGAGCCCGGTGGCGTACCCGTTCAACATTACCCTGACGTTGAACTCGGGGATCTCCACTGGCCGTAACATCGTCGACTTCTCGGTCGGCCTCGTGAGCACGGCCTACCCGACCGAGAGCTTCAGCCTGCCCAACTGGGACTACGTAGTGTTCAACTCGCTCGCGGCCCACACGGCGCCGCTGGTGACCCCTTCGCCCTACACGGCGAACGGCTACGCCTACAACCCCATCGGCCTGACCGACGACTTCGAGTTGATCTTCGGCGGCCCGGGTGGCGGCAGCCAGTCGACGCTGTTTGATGCCGATGCGACGCTGGGCCTCGCCTACTGGAACGGCGCCGCGTTCGTCTCCGTCCCCGCCGCGTTCAATTACGGTGGCGAGACCGGCGAGACGGTCATCGGGGCGAACATCGCCTGGAGCAACGCTCCGGGTGGCCCGGCTGGCCTCCCTGAGTACGGGACGATGACGACCGGACCGTCGATTCTGACGGGGCTCTGGAACGCAGGGACTCCGCAAGGATCTTACCCGGTTACGCTGCTGACTACGCCTGCGAACGCGTTCAACATCCTCGCTCCGGTCGGGTGGTCGGCCAACTTCACCGTGAACGAGGCGGGCATCGCACCGCAGGGGTTCACCAACACGTACTACCTGGCCCCAGGCAACTACAGCCTGCTGACGGAGCTCTCGGGCTACCTCCCGATCTCCCAGCCGCTGGACGTTACGGGACCGATCGTGCTGCCGCTTCCGCTCGCGCCGGACCCCCTGATCGGGGTCTACACGCCGCTATGGGCGTTCAACAACGCGGAGATCGCAGCGCTATCGACCGGGGGCCTCGGGACGGCCGGCTCGCCTTACGTGATGCCCACAGCCCAGCCGGCTCCGTTCGCCCCGATCTTCGGTGCGTACAACGACTATACGTTCCCGGCGTGGCCCGGGGTGTTCTTCCTGGACACCAGCGCCTATACGGTGTTCGATAACGCCTCGAGCCTGAACACCACCACGAACGACTTCGCGTTCCCGGGGCCCAACCTGCCGGCGTTCAACGACCTGCAGTTCTGGTTCTGGAACGCGTCGAACGTGGCGCTGGTGAACAGCACGATCTCGGGTTGGTTCGGGCAGTACGCCTGGTACCCGGCGGTGTTCGACACGTTCAACGTGATCTTCTACGAGGGTGGCAACAACCTCGTCGCGGGCAACGTGTTCGCCAGCCAGGGCCAGGACCTGCTCGACTTCAGCGGCGGGACCATCTTCGGTCCCTACCTGAACATCGGCGGCGGGAACTCGACGATCTGGGGCAACGTGTTCACCGAGGGCGCGCCGCCCCCGGCGTGCCCGGCCGCTCCGATGTGTGAGAGTCTCCTCGCGCCGGTCCTGGGGCTGGGCCTGGAGGTCGCGTCCAACGGGAACCTGATCTACAACAACGAGTTCCTGACCCCGACGACGGCCTGGGAGCTCCCGCTGAACCTGTACTCGGGCGACCCCGAGTTCTTCAGCAACAGCTGGAACATCGCGCCGGTGCCGGGCTCCGTGGTGAACTTCGCCGCGGGCTTCCCGTGGTACCCGCTGACCGGGGTCATCCTGGAGCCCAGCTTCATCAACGGCCACGTCTGGCAGGCGGACTACCAGGGCGGGAACTACTGGTGGGACTACGGGCTCCCGACGAACCCGTACTTCGGCGAGTTCAACCCGTTCGGGTTGCTCCCCTACGATGAGAACGGCTCGACCCTGCTGTTCGAGGTCTACGGGCCGTTCTACTACTACGCGAGCTGGATCTACCCGGGCGGTGACTATGCCCCGATCGTGCCGTTCACGCTGTGGACGGTCACGTTCCACGAGGTCGGCCTTCCGTCCGGCGCGAACTGGGACATCGTCCTCGACAACTTCGGAAGCCTGTTCCAGAACTTCACGACGGACCTGACGAGCTACCCGGTCCAGTTGCCGAACGGGATCGGTGGCGAGTACTCGTTCACGGTGAGCGCGCCCTACGGCTACACCGCGATCCCGTCCTCGTCCCCCAACCTGAACATCAACAACCACAACGGGACCGTCGTGATCACCTTCGTGAAGACGACCTACTCGGTCAGCTTCGTGGAGAGCGGTCTCACGGCGAAACAGCTGGCGAAGGGTTGGAGCGTTCAGTTCAACGGGACGGAGCACACGGTGACGACCCGGTCCATCACGTTCATCGTGATGAACGGGTCGTACCCCTACCTCGTCTCGGGCCCGAGCGGCTACCGCGCGATCGGGCCCAACCCCGCC
>Ga0187772_10000478_pt1 | contig 17973 bp, 14 predicted proteins | sample 0116_SJ02_MP15_2_FD_133137 | JGI IMG/M metagenome (GOLD analysis project Ga0187772, IMG submission 133137) | Tropical peat soil microbial communities from peatlands in Department of Meta, Colombia - 0116_SJ02_MP15_20_MG | ecosystem: Environmental > Terrestrial > Soil > Wetlands > Peat | place... | reverse complement strand
ATGACGGAGGTACTCTTCCGAGTAGCTGCCAGGCACACCATCCGATCATGGCTACACCGGTAGCGCCGATCGGATGACCTTTGGCAATCAGCCCGCCAGAAGTGTTGATCGCACATTCACCATCGACTGCGGCCTTTCCATCCAACCAGAATTGCGCCCCTTTGCCGTAGTCGGCTTTTCCCAATACTTCCGTGCCGATTGCCCCCATGACTGTGAAGCAATCGTGGATCTCGGCCACATGAATGTCGGCTGCGCTTACCCCGGCCATTTTGTAGGCACTTCTCATAGCACGGATAGCACCTGCGGGCCGGAGCACGTCGCGGCCAGATTTGCGAAGAGAGTCAGTTGCCTGCGCGTAGCCGGCAATCTCCACACAATCTTTCTTGTCCACTCCCAGCTTCCCCAGGCCTTCTTCCGTAGCAAGCAAAAGCGCGGCATAACCGTCGGTGATCTGGGAACAATCGTAGGTCTTGAGCGGCAATCCATCCACGATATAGCGATTGATGCCCGCAATCTGCATAGCCTGCTCCACCGTGAGTTCCACGTTGCGCATCTGCGCATACTCGTTGTGGTGGGCATTCGCATATTCCCTGACGGCGATCTCTGCGAGATGCTCTTCCCTGACGCGGTGCACTTTCAGGTAGCACTCCATTACCTCTGCAAAGAGATGGGGGAAAATGTATACCTTGCCTTCGCGCTCATCGGGGTGAGAGAAATAACCAAGGGCCTGGCCAATCAGCTTGCCATCCATCTTGCCGTCGGCGTCGCGCATTTTCTCGTAGCCAATGGCAATCCCGACATCTCCCCAACCAATTTGCAGTTTCTGGATAACGGAGAGCACCGCCTGGCCGCCGGAAGCACAGGCATTCTCGACCGATTCGATGGGTTTGCCGGCAAGACCTGGAATATCGGCTACAAGGCCAGCCAGCAGACCTTGTTGATTGAGCGAGATATTGCAGACCGCACCGACAGATCCAACGTCGATCATTGCAGGCTCCACTTTGATCTCTGCACAGGTCTCTGTGACTGAGCGACGAAGGATTTCCGGAACCGACATGCCCATCAGCTTTCCGAATTTCGATTGATGATAGGCAGCAATAAAAATACTTTTCATAAAACCTCCTCGGATGGCTTCTCGAGGCGATCCCTAAGATTGAGTTTAAGCACCTTGCCATAGGCGTTGCGAGGTAATGCCTCGATGAAGTGGACCTGCCGCGGTAGTTTGATTTTGCTGATTCTGGGCCGAAGGAATTCAATGAGTTCCGATTCACCAGCGCGGAAGGTTGACTTCAAAACCACAAACGCAACTGGGACTTCTCCCCATTTTTCATCGGCGCATCCAATGACGCAGACCTCGGCGATCGCGGGATGATCGAGCAGTTCGTTTTCGATCTCGGCAGGATAAATATTCACGCCGCCGCTGATGATCATGTCTTTTGAGCGGCCGGCGATATAGAAAAAGCCATCCTGATCGCGTCTGGCCAAGTCCCCTGTATGGAACCATCCTTCGCTGTCCAGAACCTGTGCGGTGGCTGCCGGATTATTCCAATAGCCACGACAAACATGGGGACCGCGCAGGCAAAGTTCCCCAACTTCGCTGGGTCTGACCTGGTTGCCTACGGAATCGATGAGCTTTGCTTCCGTGAACATCATAGGCTTACCGATGGAACCAGGCTTCCGGATCGAATCCTGGTCACTCATGGCAAAGCAGTTCACGCCGACTTCGGTCAGGCCATAACCCTGGCGAAAGGTCATGCCGCGCTGCTGATACGCACGCAGGAGATCCAAAGGAAGCGGTGCTCCCCCGCTACAACACCAGCGAAGATGGCTTGTATCGAATCCTGCGAATTCAGGAGTTTCAAGCAGCATTTTGAAAATGGTCGGCACACCAAAGAGGATGGTGCAGCGGAATTCGACGAAGGCCTTCAGGATTTCCGCAGGGGTAAAGGAAGCGTGCAGCACAACGCTTCCGCCGATGGCAAAGAGTGGAGTGATAAAAACCGTGAGACCACCGGCATGGTACATGGGTGTATAGACCTGCACGCGATCGCTCTGGCGCAACTGCCAGGACATTGCCGTGTTATAGGCGTTCCAAGCGATTTGACGGTGGGGAATCATCACGCCTTTGGCGCGCCCCGTGGTTCCACTGGTATAAAGCAAACAGAAGATATCTTCAGGCTGATTTTTCGTAGGGAGCGGCTCCACAGAGACCTGATCCATGCTTTTGGCATAGCACAGTTCCGTTGAGTTGGGATCTGCCGGATCGAGAGAAACGATGTGCTCAACAGCAGACAGGGAGTTGAGACTTTTTGCCAATGACTCGCAGGCCGCAGAGTACATAAGGCAACGCGGCTTGCAGTCAGCCACAACCTGCGCCAACTCGTGGGCAGTACTGCGCGTCCCGAGCGGGACAAAGATAATGCCAGATTTGCCAGACGCCCAAAACGCATCCACATATTCGACTCGGTTCTCAGAGAGAATGGAGACACGATCTCCCGGCCGCAGACCGCAGACGTCAGTCCAGAACCTCGCGCACTGCAAAGCGCGCCGGTCCAGTTCGGCAAAGGTGAATTGGCGGCGAGTGGGAGCGTGGATCAGTGCAATGTCGTCTGGGTTCAGACGAGCGCGTTCTCCGAGGATGTCTCCCGTGATCACGAATGCTCCCCAGTGTCTACTGGAACCGAGGGTTCGCTCAGGGCTTCGCGGTGCGGCCCTGCCGCCAAAGTCTGCAGGAGCACGCGCACGAATTCCCGTGGGCGCTCGAGTTGCGGTGCATGGCCGCAGCGTTCGATTGTCGTAAGCGTGGAATTTGGAAGCAGGGATTGCAGCTTTTTTGCATAGTCCAGTGGAACTAGGCGATCAGAGGCCCCCCAAATAAGAGCTACACGCAGGGGGAAGCTCGAGAGCTTGTCCTCAAGAAGATGCTTCGATATGTCCTCGACACCTGCGGCGATTAGCCGGGAGATTGGGCCCGAGTTAGCAACGCGTACGAGGTCATCAAGAACAAAGTTTGCGGGCATGGGCGTGGAGGAATCGAATGCGGCTGCGAGCGTGCGTCTCGCCTCTTCACGGTCCTTTGGCATGATGCCCACCTCCGCCGGGTTCTTGATCGGGCCTCCATCGACGAGGATGATGTTAGTCACACGATCTGTGTGTTTCTCCGCATAGAGCATGGCCATCCAGGCACCAAGCGAATTCCCGACTAGCAGCACGGATTGACCCCGCCATGGTTCGGCATCGAGCACCTGTTCGAGTGCAGTGAGGAGTGTAGCGAGATGAAGAACACCAGAAAATGGCTCACTTTCGCCATGGCCTGCCAGGTCCGGGATCAAAAGACGAAATCGCGGTTTCAATTCAGGGACGACTCTGTTCCAAGTGCCGGCTTGATCACCGGCACCATGCAGTAGCACGAGGAGAGGCCCGGAGCCGCCGTACCATACGGTCTGTTTCCCAACGGAAGTCGCGATTCTCGCCTTTTGCAGACCACTGCGAAGAAGGGCAAACCGTCGAAACCAAACAAAAGTTGCGAGGGGTCGCAAATAAAAGGAGGTCAAAAGACCGATCAGAACTGCAACCCCGACAAAAGAACAAAATAAGAGAATCTTGAGCAGGGGTCCCATTTTGTCTTCCTTTGCCCGTTGGGCCGCAACACTTGTCAACGTGGACTAAGGCATTCGAAAGGCGCAGCCAGCCTGGTTGTAGCCGACACCGGAACCCACCAGCACGACCAGACCACCCGATTTCAAATTGCCTTTCTCGATGGCGTGATCGAGCGCCATTCCGACACAAGCGGAGCCGGTATAGCCGTACTGCTCCATGATGGTGTGTGCTCGTTCCGCGGGTGCACCTAGATTCTCCATCACGCGCTCGATTGTGGGTTTCCGCACCTGGGTAAAGATGAAGCAGTCAACATCGCTAAGCTCGAAGCCACCATCCTTCGCTAGCCTCCTGACGATGATCGGCCAGGTCTCCTCATTCAACTCCGGTGGATAGCGGTTCTTGATGGTGCACGTGGTGCGTCCGGCCTTCACGGAGTCTTCAGTAGCTGGTTCGAAAGTGCCTCCGGAATAGATTCCCCAATAGTCGTGGTAGGAACCGTCCGCTCGAAACGTTGCTGTGATAAACCCCGGCGAGTTTCGAGGTTCAAGCACCGCCGCACCTGCACCATCACCATAGAAGAAGATCATTGGGTCGGCCGGTGAGGTAAGTTTATGCATCAGATAGACCCCGACGACGAGCACGGTCTTGATCCCCGGGTTAGCCGCGATGATCCCTGCGGCGGTCGACAAGCCGGTTGGAAACGAAGCGCAAGCGCAACCGATATCAAACGTGCCGGCATTTTTTGCACCCAGCTTGTGTTGCAGGACGACCGAGGTGGCCGGGGTGATGTAGTCCGGCGAATCGGTACCGAGGATGATCAGATCAATGTCCTCAGGTTTCTTGCCAGCGCGTTCTACAGCAAGCTTGGCTGCGGGCAAAGCGACATCGCTCGTCGCCCAGTTTTCGGGGGCATGCCAGCGCGTTCTGATGCCACTGCTGGCTTCCATTTTGTCGACGAACTCGGGGATATGTTTAAACCGTTCCCGGAGCATGTCATTCGTGACTTCGTTGTCGGGAACGTACCTGCCCGTAGCAACGATCGTTGCATAGCGCGGCATGAAGGATTCCTTGGCACCGCTCACTTATGTACCTAACACCAAACCGCCGTCGATCGAAAGCACGGCACCAGTGATAAACGAAGCTGCTTCGGAGGCTAACCACACATAAGCCTCGGCAATGTCCTCAGGCTTTCCCATACGTCCGAGAGGCGTGTGCGAGATCATCGTCTGGATGACCTTCTCCGGCATCTTCTCTACCATTTCCGTTGCGATGAAACCGGGAGCGACCGCGTTGACGCGGATATTGTATTTTGCCAGTTCACGCGACCACGTCCGCGCAAAGGCGATCACCCCTGCTTTGGTGGCGGCATAATTCGTCTGACCGAAATTTCCATAGAGCCCCACAACAGAAGAGGCATTCAGGATCACGCCCGAGCCTCTTCGGATCATGTGCGGCACCACGGCCCGGGAACAAAGGAACACGCCTTTAAGGTTCACTGAAATCACCTGATCGAAGGCATCCTCCCCCATTGTCCCCGCTACATTTCCGTCCTTCCACTTTACAAGCTGCGAGTCGCGCGTGATGCCTGCATTGTTGATCAGGATGTCGATGGAACCCCAGCGAGTAACGGTTTCTTGAACCGCCTCCCCGACATCGTTGGCGTCACAAACATTCGTTTTTCGGAAGGCAGCCTCTCCTCCAAAGGAGGATAGCTCGCGTACCAATTCCTCCTGTTTGGAGTCGTCGACGTCCCACGCCGCCACACGACAGTCCTCCCTGGCAAACCGAAGAGCCGTGGCGCGTCCAATGCCTGCAGCGGCGCCGGTGATGACGACGGTCTTACCGGCCAGACCCGTATTTTTCATATGGCCTCTAGAACGTAAACTTGAACGCGAACTGAATGACTCTGGGTCCTGTCGTGGTTGCGACGACTTGTCCAAAGTTCTGAGATGCGACAATGTTGATGGGATTCGCAAAATTCACGTTATTGAAGAGATTGAAGAACTCGGCACGGAACTCGATGGCCTGTTTCTCCCGGATGGGGAAGTTCTTAATAATGGCAAAGTCTGTGTTGATCTGTTTCGGACCGCGGAGGATGTTCCTTCCCAATTGACCGAAATCGCCGAATGCGGTGGGTTGCACGAAAGCGGTGGTGTCGAAGTACTCGTTCAAACGGCTATTAACAGAACCGCTTTTGATCGCCGATTGCAAGGTCCGGCCTGGAGCCAAGTTCGCTCGGGTGGCCTCAAACGCAGAATCCTGCCCATAGATCGAAAACGGTAGCCCGGTTTGCAATGTCACTATTCCCGAAAAGCTCCAGGAGTTCAGCAAACCCTTCATGAAGATAGAGTCGCCGGCGTAGAGGTTAGGCACGCTATAGAGGAAATTGCCAACAAAACGCTGCCGCCGGTCGAAGTCGGAGGTGGCATAGTTATGCTCATTCACCATATTGCCCGGGATCAACGTAATGTCGCTTACATCGCTGGCGGAGTAATCGTCAAGGGAGTGCGAATAGGTATAGCTAAGCAGCATTTGCAGGCCCTTCGAGATTCGCTTGTCAACGGTCACTTGGAGCGAGTTGTAGTTCGATGCGGAGTTGCTCTCCATCAGGAAGCTGCCGAGTCCGGGCGCCGTCAAATTGGCAAAGCCTGGGAAGAACGGCCCACCCAAGCTGCCGACTGTATACAACCCGGCAAGAGCCGGCGAGGCCGCTTGGTTGAACGAATATAAGCGTGGGAACCTGCGCCCGAAGGAACCGACATAACCGACATCCAGCATCCAGTTGTTCAGGAAACTCCATTGCACACCCAGGTTTGTCGTTTGCACGTAAGGCGTCGCCCAATCTTGCAGGTCCGGATAGATACCTGTCGATGGAACGGGAGTCACGATTTGCAACGGTCCCGTCGAAGTCAGCTCGGTCACAGGCAAAAACGCAGGGTATCCACCGAAGGGAAATATGGCCTTGTTGCTCAGATTCAGCGGAAAGGCACTCGGTTGCGGCACCTGCACAAACGGGTTTTCATTTGGGGTGGCCAGTGCCGTGGCCAGCATGGCGTAAGGCATGTTGAACAATTGGCTGTTATACAGCCGCATGTTGGGCCGATCATAAAAAAGGCCGTAACCACCGCGCAGAACCAGGTTACCTCGATCGGTCACCTGGTAAGCAAAGCCTACCCGAGGCCCAAAGTTCGTGCCATCGGCGTTAACCAAACCATCGCTGACTTTCGGAATTCCCGGGAGGTTTCCATTTCCGGCTTGTACGAAGCCGCCGGTTACCACTGACCCACAAGTAGTCAAATCTGTCGGGCAGTTTGTACCGAGCCCTGGAATCGCGAGTGGAATCGTGGTTGCTTTTGACGGCTCAAAGCCGACCAAATGCCCTTGGGTTTCCGACGTGGGACCAAAATAGTCGTACCGCAGCCCTAAATTGAGCGTCAGCCGAGGCGTGATTTTCCAGTCATCCTGGATATAAGCGGAAAAGTCATTGGCGCGGTTGAAGATACTGTTCGTCCCCGAGCCAATCACCGACAAGCCATTGAGCCCGGAGAGAAAATCTGTAAAGACATTCCCGGAGAATCCGAGATAGAACATCTCGCCGTTGGGGAATACATCGAAGTACGGGGCGTCTACCTCTTGTCGCTTGTATTCGCCGCCGAACCGAATCGTATGGAGCCCCTTAACCCAGGTCATCATGTCGCCAACGCTGTACGTTTTGGTTTGCGAATAGTTGATGCCGAGAGGAGAAGGACCAAGGGTGAACATGTTTGTAAACGAAAGCGTGGGCATGCCCGGGAATAGATTGGAGAGTGGAGATTCAATGCCCAACTGAGAAGAACTGATTGGCTGAGACGGCTTGCCAGGACCATAAATCGTGCTCCAACCGAACCTCACTTCGTTTATCAAGTGATTCGAGATCGTGGAAGTGACTCCGACAGAGAGCAACTCCTGGTTGATGTTTTCTTCGGCCGGCCAACCGGGCGCCTGCAACGGGTTGCCGTCGCCAAAGGTGTCATAGAGCGCCTGATCAGTGCGATTGGCTGCATAGAAGAATTTGCCGAAGAAGCGATTCGCCTCGTTCAGTTTGATGTCCAAGTTCGTATTGAACTGATCCTCGTCATAAGTAGAGTTCGATGGAATGGTCACGCGAACGGGAGGGGCTGGGTGACCGGGTGTACATCCGGCGCCCGTGGTGGTGCCAGGGATCGAGGGGATCATATATTGACCGTTCGGGAGTTTCGTCTGTAGCACATTCAACGCTACAGGGTCGATGTATCCCCCCAACCCGTAACAAAGGGATAAAGCCTCAAGGGATCCGATATCCCGTTGCGGTCCCAAGTACGCCGGCAGAAACATCGTCGAGAGCGAGTTGGTCAGAGAAGTACCATTCGTTTCCCGTGTGCCTTGGTAGGACACGAAGAACCAGGCCCGATCCTTGATCACCGGGCCGCCGAGCGTTCCTCCAAACTGGTTACGATCATAGGTGGGTCGGGGCACGTTCTCGGTGTTCAAAAAGAAATTGTTGGCATCCAGCCCGGTATTTCGCAGGAACTCGTAAGCGTCGCCGTGGAAGTTGTTCGTGCCAGACTTGGTGACGGCGGCCACCACCCCGCCAGCGTTTCGTCCCTGGGTCGCATCGTACATGCTGGTCTGGACGATGAATTCCTGCAGCGAGTCGATTGCCGGAACCGCTAGGTTTGGCGTGGATCCCGTCCCGATAGAGTTCGCGTCGACGCCATTGATAACCATGTTGTTCGAGAGAGACCGCTGCCCGTTGACATAAATCGCCGCATCGCCACGCCCCAGGTCCGAAGAGTTCTGTAACGAACCCGATGCTCCCGTCGTGAGGGTGAGCAACTGCTGGAAATTCCGTGTGGGGAGCGGCAAGCCGCGAAGCTCGCCTTGATCGATGACCGACCCGCGTGCAGAGCTTTCCGTCTGCACCTGCGGTGATTCTGCGGTAACCGATACAGTGGACACGGCAGTGGCCATTTTTAGCCCGACGTCCATAACTGTCGTCTCCGTGATCTTCACTGTAATTGCCTCGAGCTTGACTGAGGCAAAACCTTTTGAGGTGAACTCGATTGTGTAGATACCCGGATCGAGGAGCGCAAAGGTGTATCGGCCGTTGCTACCCGTTTCGGTCGAACGCTGCACCCCCGCGTTGCTTGTGAGCGAGACGCTGGCGCCCACGACCAAGCCTCCGCTGGGGTCAGTCACTACCCCCACGATTTGCCCGGTGGTGGCTGTTTGTCCCTGAGCGATGGGGGTTAAGAAACAGAAAAGACTGGCGGCCACCAGTACTTTGGTGAGTGTTAGCTTCCGCATACTTCCTCCTAGTCCGGCAAAGAAGTCTTCCGAGCCCCGGGTTGCCAATTGCGTGTGAAGAGACGGACAAATTGGTCGATGGCTTCCTCGTCGCTCACACCCAAATGGCGTTTTGCGCCGAACAGTTCTTCGACCAAAAAATAGGTTACAAACTGCAAGTACAGGCTGGTGTAGGCAAAACCCGGATCCACATTGCTGGGAAAAGGGATCTGGGTCTTTTGAAACATCGCCCTGGCGTAATTGCGAAGGCCTCCGGCAATTTCTCGATAGCTATGGATGAAATGTTTGTGACGAAATTCCACGACGTCAACGTACATCAGCCGCCAGTAATCCAGGTTTTCAGAAACCACCCGGCCCACGGCCATGCCCAGCTTGCGCAGGGAGTCTGGATCCGGGGATTGCATCAATGGAACCAACTCCTTCTGCCGTAGAACTTCCATCTTTTTGTCCAAGCGGTGGACCAAATCGATGAAGATGTCTTCCTTTGTTGGGTAGTAGAGATAGAGCTTGCCCATAGACACGCCTGCGCCTTTGGCAATTTCCCTGACAGTCGTGCCGTGGAACCCCTGCCGTGTGAAGAGCCTCAAGGCGGTTCGTTCGATTCTCTGTTTGTTCTTTGCGACCGTGCCGTCTAATAGCTTTGGCATATCCACCCCGGTAATGCCAAAACGAGCGCTCGCTCTATGTGCCGGATTCTAGGTACCTGCACTGCTCGTGTCAAGAAGTAATTCCGCGCACACGGGAGGGGAACCTGCGAATGAGGTGAAGTTAACTGTAGCCGCGCCGACTTCTATGCTCAGAATGGAGAGAGGTTAACTTGCTAGTGTCGCCAGAGCGTCAGCGAGGACGCTGACTCCCGTTTCAATGTCTGTAGGGGCCGCATATTCATCAGGACGATGGCTATATCCATTGCGGCAAGGAATGAACAACATTGCCACCGGAACGATACGCGACATGAAGAGCGAATCATGGTACGCGCGGCTGACCATGGGAATAGACGTCTGGTGATAGTTCTTACAGGATTGCGACAGTGCTTCGACAATTGCACGATCACACTCTGCCGGCGCGTCCGCGTTTAGCTGTTCCGTTTCTACCGACACTTGACGCTTGGTAGACACGGACTGAAGCGTATCTCGGATCTTCCGCAACACACCATCGCGCCGCTCCAGGCTTGTATCTCGCAGATCCACACTGAAGCCTACACGGCTCGGTATACTATTGACCGCACCAGGAAATACTTCACAGATTCCTACTGTGGCAACCGTGTCCTTAGCTCCGCTTGTCTTCGCTAGACTCTCAATCGCCAAGATCAGTTCTGCTGCGGCGCACAGTGCATCTTTGCGATCGGGCATCAGAACTCCTCCAGCGTGTCCCCCTGCCCCTTCGACCGTTATGCGCAGCGTCGCTGGTGCAGCGATTTGTGTGACGATCCCGAGGGAAATTCTCTGCTGTTCGAGTAATGGTCCCTGCTCGATGTGCAATTCCACAAAGGCTTTGTAGTAGCCATTTTTTAACTTTACTTCTTCAAGTGGGCCTTTCATTCCGGCAGTTTGGCGCGCTTCCTCAAGTGAAACTCCCTCTTTGTCTTTCAAACCTCGCGCCGCCTCAGCCGACATGACCCCAGACAACAATCGACTTCCCAAGCATCCGATTCCGAAACGTGTGGGTTCTTCCGATGTAAAGACGAGCAATTCAATCGAATGTTTGGGTTCGAAACCACTTCGGCGAAGTGCCCGGATGGCCTCAAGACCTCCGAGGACACCGACGACACCATCATATTTCCCTGCGTTCGGTATGGCGTCGATATGCGATCCGGTCCCCACGGCAGGAGCACTCGGCTCCGACCCCGTCCAGCGCGCGAAGATGTTCCCGATGGGATCTTGCCGGACGGCCAGCCCCGCCTCTTCACATCGAGCCACGAGCCAGCTTCGCGCCCTCAAATCCGTAGGGGTAAATACGATTCGCGTTACCGCCGGACCCTCGGCATCGGAAATCGAGGCAAGTTCATCGATCTCCTTGGACAGCAGCCCCCTATCCACCTCGAGCTTCATTTGTCGTATCCTGCCAAGGGATGCCGGTTCCAATCCTTATAGATAAGGTATTTGGCGGGAACCTTGCCGATGGCACCAAACCACTGTGGGCACCAGGGCCCCATCCAAATAAAATCTCCCGCGGTTACCGGATACCAGGAATCCCCTAACCGATAGATTCCCCCGCCCTCGAGCATCAAAAGTCCGTGTTCCATCACATGCATCTCGACCATGCTCAAAGCTGCCCCGGGCTGGTACATCATCGTATTTACAGCAAAGTCGAAACTCATCGTGTCAGGAAGAAGGCATTTGACCTGCAAGTCTGGGTCATCATTCAGGGGATGAGAAGTAACAGCGTCCTCGGCCGACAGAATGGGAAGCGGCGGCTCGACGGACAGGAGTTTCCGATAAGGCTTTTCAATGACCGCGGCCCTAGTGCGGGTCGCCGCCACCACATGATGAGGCGTGCTTTGCGGCAAATAGGCGTAGCCACGGGACTGCAGTTCGGTTTTCCTGCCACTCAGCTCAACTGTCAGCTTGCCTTCGAGCACGAAAACAAACCTCTGTGCAGCCGTTTCGCCAAGTTCACCCCCAGCTTCAAACTCGGCAGTATACTGGGCGAATTTCGCGCCCATCGGCGGACCGGCATGGACAATGGCTGCACACGCTCTCATTCCGGGCAGCGTTGTGCGAACGAATGTGTCTGCCGTGAGAAGTAGATGATTGTGCTGTTGAGCGCTTCTCGTTTGGCCAAGGTTATGCACGGCACATCCTCTTTTGAAATTCCGATGAGTTGGAGAGTTGCTCGAGCAGTTGCAATCCGCATTCAAGCGCTTTCGCCACATCTTCCGTTCGCACCGATTCGGCTGGGTCGTGACTGGTTCCACCCGGACTCGGCAGAAAAATAATCGCGGTTGGAACCTTTTCGGCAAGGATCATAGCGTCGTGGCCTGCCCCACTGACCATGCGATGCGGGTGGCAGCCCACGTTCCGAATCGCTTCCTCAATCTGCTCGACGAGAAACGCATCCATCTTTATAGCTCTCTGTGCTAGCAGTTCTTTTCGTCGCAACTTCAGTCCTCGCCTTTGGGCAATCTCCTCAGCCAATTGCACGAACGTGTGCGTTACCTGGGTGCAAGTGTCGCCAGACCCATGGCGGACATCCAGAGTCACTCGTGCACTCCCCGCGATTACATTGACGGCCCCTGGCTTTGCGACGATTTGTCCTACAGTTGCAACCGCTCCTCGAACGTTCTTCGCTGTGCGCTCCACCTCTACGATCCACTCTGCTGCTCCGGCAATCGCGTCGCGCCGCAGATTCATTGGCGTGGTGCCCGCATGGTTGGTGCAACCGAAAAATTCGAACTCCATCCGTCTTTGCGCCGCAATAGCCTCCACTACCCCAAGCGTCTGTGGAAGTCCCAACGATTCGAGGACAGGCCCTTGCTCGATATGAAACTCAAGATACGCCAACGCGTCGCTCTTCATAGCTGCCGAAGGAATTCTCAGAGGATCCAGTCCAAAGTTACGGATGGCCTGGCGCATTGTGACCCCTTCTGCGTCTCGAAGATTCAAGAGCTCCTCATCCAACTGCCCGATCAGCGCTCGGCTGCCAAGAAACGGCGTCCCAAACCGCACCCCTTCTTCTTCGGAAAATCCCACGACCTCGATTCCAAAGGGGAGTCTCCGTCCTTGCAACGCCTCCAGCAAAGCCACAGCGATGACAACTCCGAGTACCCCGTCATACGCCCCCGCATTCGGGACAGTATCCAGGTGTGACCCGATCAGCAGCTTCGGTGAATTTTCTTCAGCACCCGGGTAGAAACCTCGCAAATTCCCCGCAGCATCCACGCTTGCCTCAGCTCCTAAATCGTTTAACCACTGGGAAATCTCCCTGTGACATTCTTGCATCGGCGGGGAGAGAAAGGTCCTTCGAAGACCATCTTGGTCTTCGGAAAAACCAGCCAGCCGCTTACAACGAGCGATAATCTGCTGCGCATGAATGATTGTGTTTCCCGGTCGTAGCACGAAGGCTCACTCTTGCCTGCGAAGGCGCGCTTCGATAGTACCGTGTGGCTCGTCGGTCGGCACGAAGATCTCATTTGGATTGTCTTGCCCAAAGCGGGACAGGTCCACGAGGAGGCAATGCTTGTTTGGCATTGTTAACTCGATGTCTTCGATTTCTGGCACTTTTTCGAGGGCCGCTTCGCCCATGGCATAAAGGGTGTGCTGCACGGACTTGCTGTAATGCTTCGAAAACACATCTAACAAGACGGAGCGGATGGTAGTTCGTAATGTGGCAAATGCGACGGCGGGGGATTTGTAAGCCCACCGTGCCCGGACCGCGGTTCCAAACAGGCGATCCGTCGTCTCGGGAAGAGTCGTAAGCGAATTTTTGATGAAACCTACGAATTCCGATCCCGCCGTTTTTAGGATTACCAGATCCTCTAGTCCTGAGTGAACCGATAGCGGTCCCGTTCTGGTGGCGGATACCTCCGTCGTTTGCTGTTCCCTGCTCGACTGCACAAAAGTGGTCGGATGCGCCCTCCCTTGTGTCTGCACACGGTCCCATCGTTTTTCCCAGATAGTGATATCTGCCGAAAAGACCTGAGGGTTGCGGTCCAAAAAGAAAGTCACAAGCTCCTTGCCAAACTCCTCGATGCACTCGGCCGAAGAATTGCGCGCAAGAGAGTAAACGGTGTTCTTCATTGTGTCCGTCGGAAGAATCTTGCTGTTGTCCCCGTCGACAAAACAGGATTCGAAATCCCCTTCGAGCAAAATCTCCAGTGTCCATTCATGAAGATCGTGCCAATCTGAGTGACGCTTCACCTTTACTAGCCGGACGCGCGACTTGCCATACCTGTTCTCTGCCAAAGGACTCATTGACTCAGCTTCCCCTGTAGGTCGTGTAACCATACGGACTTAGTAGCAATGGGATGTGAAAATGTGACTCCCCTTCCCTCACCTGAAACGTGATCTCAACTACAGGATAAAGTCCTTCTATATTTTGGGCGAGGTGATAACTCCCCGCATCGAAAGCCAGGCGGTAGAGTCCCGGCCGAAGATTTTCATTCTCGGGAAGCAGTTGGTCGCAACGGCCGTTCTGGCTAGTACGCGAAGAACTCAGGCGGACCCATTCACCAGCGGATTCGCGCCTTTCGAGCCGCACAGGCACGTCTTCAGCCGGTTTGCCCCGCGCAATATCAAGGACGTGCGTCGAGATTGTCTTCATAGAGCTAGCCATTTCTTCAGCCTAAGCTGGGTAATTTGCCGCTGCTGTTCGGCCGCCTCGAGAAGTTCTGTTTGATCATCGTTCCTCAACCGCCTGCGAAGAATCTCCAGGATTTCTTCACTGGACCTTCCCGTAGCACAAACAATAAAAGTGCGATGGAATTTCTGCTCATACATGCGGTTGCCTTCTGCAAGGGCCAGCTTGATATCTTCGGTTGCAGCGCCTGCTTTTTGTTGTTCTTCCTTCGACCAAGCCTCCGACCTCCCGGTGTTCGCCTCGGAACGCGATTCGCCAATGCGTGGGTGACTCTCGAACGCTTCGAGCCAATCCGATTCTGAGAGACCCTTCCAAACCTCGTCGCTCGCCGCCAGAAGTGCCTCTTCATCTGGAATCGGTCTTCGTGCGGCCAACTCCCCTGCCCACGCTTCAGAACCGCAACAAGGCAAGATCATTTCGGCTGCCCATTCCAATTTCAGGTTATTCCACCGTCCCAGCACATCGTTCATGAACTCGGCTCGCTGGCACTAAGTTGCTCCAAGAACTCCACTACCAAATTTCCTGCGACTGCCGCGCGATATCGAGCGGTAGATCGAATGTCATCGATCGGCTGCACTTCGGCCGCCGCCATTCTTCTGGCTACCTGCATGAGCCCCTCGTTCATCGTCTTGCCCGTTATCGCTTGCTCGGTCGCGACCAGGCGAAGGGGGACAGGGGCCACACTTCCCATGGCTAGCCGAATTTCCTCCACGACCCCCTTTCTCTGCTTTCCGAGCGCCGCAAGGCAGACTTTCGAAATCGCCTGTGCGTTTCGAGCCCCCACCTTCCGGGCATGGGCATGATACCCTGAATATTCTCTTTTCAAGCAGATCGCCAGGATCAATTCATCGGGGGCGAGTTGGGTTTTTCGATAGCTGACGTGGAAGCCGCTGTAGGGCACCCGGCGTTCCCCGCGCGCCGAAATGAGAATCAGTTCTGCCTCATAGACGAGAAGTGCAGGAAGAGAGTCTGCTGCCGGCGAGGCGTTGACAATATTCCCTCCAATCGTTCCCCGATTCTGGTTGGCGATGCCTCCGGTCCACTGCGCGGCAAGCGATATCAGTTTGAATTCGCTGCCGATGGTTGCGTGATTTCGCAGATCCGTAAAGGTACAACCCGCGCCGATTCGAACCTCGTCCTCGAACACATCCATCCTGCGCAATTCTGGCAGATTCCAGATACTGACCAGTTTCCGCGTTCGCAGGTTGCCGGCAGAATACTGCACCATCAAGTCTGTGCCCCCAGCGATGGGGCACCACGCACCGGGCTCTTCCGCCAGCAGCGAGAGGACCTTTGGCAAAGATTGCGGGGCGACGAGTTCAAACTCGGCAGGATGAGCTCTCATGTCGGGAATTCCCCGCTTGCTGCCTGTGCCACTGCATCGAAAATCTGCATGTACCCGGTGCAACGGCACAGATTCCCTGAAAGACCTCCACGAATTTCGTCCAAAGAAGGATGTGGCTTCTTACTCAAAAGATGCTGGGCAGCCAGAAGCATGCCAGGTGTGCAAATGCCGCATTGTGCCCCACCACATTCAAGAAACGCCTTCTGCAACGCGCAAAGGCGGCCGTCCACCGCCAAGCCCTCAATCGTGATAATGGCGCTCCCTTCGGCTTGCAAGACCGGGACAAGACAGCTATTCACCAGTTGGCCATCCATCAACACGGAACAAGAACCACATTCTCCCTCCCCGCACCCCTCCTTGCTTCCGGTCAAGCCGAGCTCGTGCCTTAGCACATCGAGCAGCCGTTCCATAGGGTGAACGCGCACGGTGATGGGCGACTCGTTGACGACGAACGAGACCCTGCATTTCGTTGATTCCTCTGAATTCCGGCTCATTCAGCTCCTGATACGGAACGGAGTTCATCTCGCTTCAGCTTCTCGTGCATCACGTCATAGATTTCTTCCGGAAGCAGCGGGATCGAATCGAACGAACCCCCTAGCGCGTCCTCGACAGCGTTGATGATGGCTGGGGCCGGGCCATCCATAGGCAGTTCACCGATTCCTTTTGCTCCGTACGCTCCATGTTCGTTGCCCAACTCTTCGAAATAAACTCGAATGGAAGGGAGATCTGCGGAAGTCGGCATAATGTAATTGGTCATCTGGCCGTTTTGCATCCTCCCCTTCTCCCAAACGACTTTCTCGTATAAGGCAAAACCGATGGCCTGCGCCACACCCCCGACAATTTGTCCAGTAGCCAGAACCGGGTGCAAAACTTTTCCCACTTCCTGTAAGGCGACAAAATCCTCTACCGATACATTGTAGGTCGTCGGATCTACGGCGACTTCCGCTATATAAACCGCCCAAGCAAAAGCGGCGTACGCCGATCCGCGGTATTTTTCTTCATCCCACACAATGTCTTCTGGCTGTTCGTAACGCGCCACGCTGCGCAGCGCGCCATGTTCGGCAACATAGGCGCGGCATGCCGCGCGGAACTCCCCCGGGGAATAGGAATCCACCAACATCCCGCTGGCTACCAAAGTCTGCTTGATTCCAATCGCGGCAGACTGTACTAGCTTTCCCACCACCATGACCGTGCGCGACGCCACGGTAGGCCCGCTGTTTGGAACCTCGTGTGTGTCGGCCTGAGCAATTCCTACGTCTTCGTACCGTACGCCCAACACCTCGGCCACGATTTGGCACAGAACCGTTTTTGTCCCTTGCCCGAATTCGGTGCTTGAGACCAGCACACGCACACCGCCATCGGCGCAGACTTCCACGGCAACCACTGACGCGAGATAGCGCTCGCCGGACCCTGTAAAGCCGGCTCCATGCAAAACCGTAGCGATTCCCATTCCTCGTTTGTAATTGTTCTCTGCGTTGCCGTCCTGGAATTTTTGCTTCTTCGCGTAATAGTCCGAGAGCTCCAGTCCTCGGTCCAGGAGCTTTTCGAGATCAATCTCTTCTCGGACGACTTGTCCCGTTGTAGTGGTTTGGCCGGGCTTCAGAAAATTTAGCTTCCGAATCTCGACAGGCGACAGTCCCACAACCCTGGCGATGCGGTCCATATGTCGTTCCAGGGCAAAGAGTGATTGCGGCGCGCCAAAGCCGCGGAACGCTCCTTGAGGAGGCGCGCTTGTTGCCACGGCCTTCGCGCGAATGCGGACATGCGGCCAAAAGTAAGGACCACCCGCATGAATCGCTCCACGCGAAAGGACCACGGGCGACAGAGTCTTATAGGCACCTCCATCGATTGTAAATTCAATCTCACCGCCGAGTATTCGGCCATCTTTGCTTACGGCCGTGCGATGCCGCGTCCGCGAGGGATGTCGCTTGGTTGTGGCGACCATATCTTCCACGCGGTCGTAGATGATCTTCACAGGCTTGCCCGACTTCATCGCGAGCAAGGCCGCGTGGCCGGCAATCATCGACGGGTAGTCTTCCTTCCCGCCAAATGCTCCGCCGGTCTCCATCTGCACGACCCGCACACGTTCAGCAGGCAGATTGCACAGTTTCATCAGTGCCTTGTGCACGTAAAACGGGCATTGGAGAGATCCCCAGACCGTCAGTCCCTGTTGCCGGTCAAAGGTCGCAATCATTCCGTTGTTTTCTATGTAGAGCTGCTCCTGCGCGCCCGTCGAATACTCTCCTTCGACGATGAAGTCCGCCTGCTCCCAGAACTCGTCGACTTCGCCCTTTTCGATCAAGTAACTCTTGAAGATGTTATCGGTACCCCAGATGATCTCTGTCTTGCGCTCACTTTCCTCAATCGTGAAAACACCGGGCTGAGGTTCGTACTGAACAGAAACT
>Ga0187772_10000477_pt1 | contig 17988 bp, 17 predicted proteins | sample 0116_SJ02_MP15_2_FD_133137 | JGI IMG/M metagenome (GOLD analysis project Ga0187772, IMG submission 133137) | Tropical peat soil microbial communities from peatlands in Department of Meta, Colombia - 0116_SJ02_MP15_20_MG | ecosystem: Environmental > Terrestrial > Soil > Wetlands > Peat | place... | reverse complement strand
GCGGCGGCTGTTGTGGCGGTTGTGGCTGTGGCGGCTGGGGCTGTTAAACAGTGTTCTCCACTTTTTTTTTTTTTAATCTGAGAATGTAAAGTGAGTTTTGTATTTCGTGTTCTGGTTGTATTTCGATTCTCTATAGTTAGCCGATCCTAAAGAATCACTATGAAAACCAAATTCAAAAGATAACATGTTTTGACGCTACCCCAGTGACTATGTGAAGTTATGTCAAGACTAACTGAGAACACAAAACAGGAAACTATCTATCATCCAGATGTATACCCTGTAATGTCGTCTCTTTTCTTTCCAAACAATTTCTGGGACTATAACATTGCGAAATTTTATATGTCTTCATCACAATGAGTTTGTTTGTTTTCAATATTCCTTGTCTGTTTGCTTGTAACGTTTCCTGTCTATGCTTTTCTTCAAACACGCCTAGGGAATAAAATAAATCTTTAAGAGTCTCAAGAGTGCATGGACATCGAACTACAAGTAACTTTTTATCTACACAAATCCAAGCGATATACACATACACTATTAAGACATAAGACATTTTACACAACATGGTCTCCTATCTGCAATCAAATCATGCTCAATTAATCGTAAATGCAGCTACTGAAACGAACCAACATTATAAGACAAAAAAAGTATATGACAAGTAATGTCATCTGAAAAAGAATTAGAGAGAAGAGAAATTGACTTAAGGGATGCAATTTTTTCTGCAATAACCCTGGCACAAGCAGAAATATCAAAGATCAGAGTAGGTGCCGCTGTTTTGGCTATTAATAGTAATGGAGATTCATCAATATTTTCTGGTTGTAATATCGAGATATCTTTTAGTCGTGCATTTCATGCAGAAAATGTAGCACTTCTGAAAGCAATCTCTAGTGGCTACACAAACATCAAAGCTGTTGCTATTACAAGTGATTCAGAGACAAAACAAGGTGCTGCTATGTGTGGATGTTGCAGACAAGACTATATGTATCTGAATCCTGATTGTATGATTTACGTTTTCAATCCAGACAAAAGCCTCAAACTAAAAGTCAAGCTTATAGATACAATGAAGTACCCATATCTATCCAAAGGAATGATCAAGTAGTCTTGAAATCAAGACTTTCATCCGTCATGACTATTCTCAAAATGCGTAAGACGGGCATACCACAGACCAAAGGCGTTTTGCATAGCCATATAATAAAGTATGTGAAATAAGGTTAATGAAACTCAAAAAATGGAGCGTGTATATCACTAGAAAGATATTGGACCCGGCAATACCTCTAATATCGAAGGACTGCAGTGTTATTGTTGCAAATCACAGAGGAAGGCCACCTTCTACGAGTGAACTCTTGAAGGCCGTACGTGGGAAAGATGCGATCCTGTGCACAATATCAGATAAAATAGATACAAAAGTCATGGATGCTGCAGGTTCCAATCTCAAAGTCATTAGCTCTTATAGTACAGGAGTAGATCATATAGATATTAAAGAGGCAACAAAGAGAGGGATTTATGTTACTTTTACAGGCGATATACTTACAGAAGCAACAGCTGATCTTGCGTTTGCACTGATCCTTGCAATATCTAGACGAATTAACCTAGGACATGAACTTGTTACACATAAACGATGGAAAAACGGGTGGGATCCGCATCTTCTATTAGGTTCAGACGTTCACGGTATGATAATTGGAATCCTCGGGTTAGGCAGAATCGGATCAGCTGTAGCACGTAGAGCCAAAGGGTTCGATATGAATATTATTTATCATAACGACCATGGTCGAAATATTCAAATGGAAGAACAAACTGGTGTTAAATATGTCAGCATGAACGAACTTATAGAAAAAAGCGATTACCTTTCTATCCATTGTTCTTTGAATAAAGAAAGCTATCATTTAATTAACGAGTCAAATCTTAGACGAATGAAAAAGGACTCTTATATAATTAATACAGCGCGGGGCCAGATCATTAACGAGGCACATCTGATCAAAGCGCTAAGGAAAAGATGGATTGCAGGGGCAGGACTCGATGTCTTTGAAAAAGAACCACTATCACCAAATAGCCCATTACTGAAAATGAAGAATGTTGTATTATTGCCTCATATAGGCAGTGCCACATTTTTGACCCGAACAAAAATGGCAGAAGTAGCAGCCAAAAACTTACTAAATGTATTAAATGAAAAAATGCCAATTTACCTTGCAAATCCACAAGTAGATGTAAAGCAGCTAGCACATGAATAAGCGAACGTATAAGCACAGCATGCCATAGATCACTACCCCTCATACTGGTAATGCAGTGAGAAATAACAAAAATCACTAATTAAGTTTCAGATGATTGTACAGTAATGAGACACAAGTCTAGGCATCCTGAAATCATATAAGAATGAAGAGGTAGTTATACTAACGATATGAATAACCCACTGTTAATATTGGTTGCGATTATTTTTGGCCTGTCAATTTTAACGACAAATATTTCTAATAATTTCGCAATGGCCGCAAGCAATGGAGGCGCCTTCGTAGTCCAAGAACAAGTGAGCACAGGCAATCTCAGCTTGGACAAAGAAATTAACAAACTCTACCACTGTATATCTAAAACACATCAGGATCCCCCATCCATACAATCAGTAGACAATTGCTATCATCAAACTTCGATCGGCGATTATCAAACTTCAACTGGAGGAACAAGTGACGGCGGCGGCAACAGAAACATTCAATACCAAACTTCAACTGGAGGAACAAGTGACGGCGGCGGCAACAGAAACATTCAATACAACAACGATGAAACGCATTCGACAACTGTCGGTATCTTACGGGTTGTTCCACCCCCTGGTGTTTTAGTAGAGGTTAATCAATCTCCATAGGAAGATCATAAAACCAGCAGATAGATAAATAGGCACCGACCGATCTACTAACTGACGTGATCCTTAGTTGATTGAGTACGGTATAAAACGGGAATTTAGCTCTTTTCTAACGATGGGCCATCTTATAGTTTCAGCAATAATCAGCTGCATTTATGATCACAAATATAAAATGTTCTCTAAACTATAACTGACAATATGAGAATATTCAATGCCAGTCCACGATTCGGCACGCAACTAACTGAGGATGAAATAAGGAACTTTTTGGGCAATAGCAAACTTAATATCTATATCGGCACAATTGACAATCAAGCAGATCCGAATATTCATCCTGCATGGTATTACTTTGATCTCGCTAACAATAAGTTTTACATAGAGACATCCAAGAGATCAAAAAAGATAGAAAACTTGAGCAGAAGCAATACCGTTTATTATTGCGTGGATGACCCAAACCTGCCATATAAAGGAGTTAGAGGTAAAGGAAAGGTGAAAATTCACGAAGACATTAATCACAACACACCGATAGCTGAAAAAATAATTGTCAAATATCTAGGAAGTCTTGCACATCCTATGGCAACCTCTCTTATAGGCAGCATTAAAGACGGAGATTCGGTTATCTTAGAAATTACGCCGAGTTACTATTCTACATGGGATTACAGTGAAAAGAAAAGACAATAATATTATGGAAATCACGCAATCGAAAAAGATAAAGATAACCGTCACAGGCAATTTGAATTTCTAATTTTAGAGATAAAAAAGAAAGACAGACATATGACTTCGATTAATAACAGCAGCTAAACTTCAACTAAAGCCGAGTTTCTAACAGTTTTAATGTGCTTGATCTATTCGGAATCTTTGGACGTTCTACTTGAGGTGTCGAATTAATTCTCTCTGGACTGAGCTATGTTGTACGTAATCCAACATGATGAGACTAAGCACAGTCAAGACTAAAATGTGTGCAGTATCCCGTAGATACCATCACGGCAAGGCAACAGCTGTTTCATTCCTATTTTTGTGGATCACAAGTACCAACAATTCGTTCATTCCTATTTTTGTTTTTTTGACAATGCTCCGTGCACGCAAATATTATTTGTTTATAGATCAATCAAAGTGTAGCGACAACACCAGTCTGATAGCAAAATAAGGTACGTGAATGTACTGACACACAATGTTACGCCGTAATGAGTATCTTATTTGTCGCTGTCCATTCTTTAGCCTAGCAACAAAAAAGGAGTGCGTAGCTCTGACTATACCTTACCTATTCATAAAGATTAGTGGTTCGTTGGGAATGCCTTTGTTACAGCACCTTGGGTTCCGTAAATTTGCAGAAATCCATTTTGTGCGCCAAAGTATAGGCCTAAGACCCTATAAGTATTGGTCTGTTGAATTTGTGACCAGGCAAGGCCATGACCATCCAGTGTTACACGAAACGGCTGATCAGTTCCTTGAGCATTTTTAGAATCGAGCGCCCACCGCGGTATCTGTATAGTAAGTACCCCTAACGCAGATTGGTGTTGTGTTGGAGCGATGATGACGTCAAGACTAGTTCTAGGTTGGTCTGGTACCATCGCAATGAGCTGTCCTAAATTGATACTATACTTTATTGAAACATGCGGACAGCCACTGCACCATGAGCGAGGGGGATTTATGGGATAACTGTTAGTATAGCCTGTTTCTACAAGACTCCTTAGCGCCTGTTGTTGAGCAGGGGTGATTTGCGCATTAGCCACTTGAGACGACAATGTCATGACGACGGTTGCTGAGACGAGAGCCAGAGCTAAAGCGAAAAATCGGACCAGAGCCTTTTTTTCCATCTTATTTACTTGTTTGAAATCGGTCTCTATCATTCTTAATGATAGGGGCTTACTCTAGTATTTAAAGTTTGGATTGCTGCTGTGCATTCCTGTCTCAATCCTGAACTAAACTCAGAGTATAACAAAAGCACGTGAGAAAAGTCAGACCTTTTAAGTACTGTACGCAAAATAGTGAGTTTCTGCCTGACATTATTTTATACTTCCTTCGCCACGTAGCTCTGTGAGTATTTTCATTAATGTATCATAGTCCACATCTACTTCATTCAGAATAAGAGAATGATCTACCTTCCCAGATTTTCGAATATATTTTTCAACCATTCTTTTTTTCTTTTGATATTGCCTAGTCTGCATGCATATAAATGGAAAATAAAATTATTTAATAATTTAAAATTTGGTGAATGCTTTGATTCTTTCCAAAACTTATCTTGAAATATTCCCATACCAAAAAAATGGTGGCGACCAGTGAAGTGGAGGGACTTTTAATATTCCGAGTAATAGTTGGCGGTGTGAACTGTTGGTACTTGTGATCCAACTTCGATGGTTCTGTGCGGTCGAGTGTGGTTAGATGGTTTTCCTCAATACCCTACATGATTGCGCCTCGCAAGCGATATTTTAAATTAGGACTAGTAACGGATGGTGCTATATATCTAAGTTGAATGCTAAAGCTTCCTATGACGAAGTATTAAGACTAATGAAAGAACACCACAGCTGGTTTAATGAATCAATCCCACTTATCGCAAGCGAAAATATACCAAGCGCAGCGGTAAGAGAAGCGCTGATGTCAGACTTCGGCAATAGATATGCTGAAGGATGGCCGGGCGAGAGAGTTTATGCTGGCTGTACATATATCGATCAGGTGGAGTTAATCTGCAACGAGCTGGCAAAGAAGGTTTTCAGATCAGAGTTTGCTGATTGCAGAGCAACATCAGGTGTGGTAGCAAATCTTGCTATCTATGCTGCATTCTCACATCCAGGAGACTACATGATAGCAGCCTCAATCCCCAACGGGGGACATATTTCCCACGGAAAAAAGGAGAATTTTGGCACTGCAGGCCTTGTCCACGGCTTAAATATTGAATATTATCCATTTTCAAAGGAAGAAATGACAATAGATGTTGATCAGACCAAAAAGAAGATCCAAGAAATGGTACGTGATGGTAAATCGCCAAAGCTTGGAATGTTTGGAGGCAGTCTCTTTCTTTTCCCTCATCCCGTAAAAGAATTATCCGATTTTATGCACGAGCATGATATATATATCAATTACGATGGCGCACATGTGGCTGGCCTAATCGCTGGGGGGGAATTTCAAGACCCACTGAAAGAGGGAGCAGATTCTATGACTATGAGTTCACATAAAACCCTGTGGGGACCACAGGGTGGAATCATCGTCTCATTAGAAAAACATGCAGAAGCAATTAAGAAAGCAGTTTTTCCCGGTAATACAAGTTGCCATCATCTACACCATGTTGCTGGTAAAGCTATTGCATTAGCGGAATCACTACAGTTCGGAAAAGATTATGCAAAACAGGTAATCAAAAATGCTCGGGCCCTTGCAGAAGAGTTAGTTAGATTTGGTTTTGGTGTGCTAGGCGAGAAAAAAGGTTATACTGCATCACACCAGATCGCAGTGGATGTTTCCAAGTTTGGCGATGGCGGTACAATAGAAAAGGATCTAGAAAAGGCCAATATTATTTTGAACAGACAGTTATTACCTGGAGACATTAAGGCAGGCAGACACTACATGCACCCAAGTGGAGTGAGAATCGGTGTTCCTGAAACAACTAGGCTAGGAATGAAAGAGAGCGAGATGAAGGAAATTGCTGATTTCATAAAACGGGTAGTTGTCGATAAGCAGGATCCCGACACAGTGGCAAAAGATGTCGCTGAATTTAGAAAGCGATTCCAACAACTTCATTATGCATTTAATAACACGATCGGTGCATACGAATACATAAGCCTAGTTGTAGGTTAAATATAACGGCTGTAACGACAAATGACATCAACAAGCTCCATCAAATTTTAGTTTTTTATATCGAGTCTTAAAAAATGAACGGAGGAATAATTTCTACCCCTCACTTAGTCTTACTGATGACGTATTATTACAACATACGTATACATACCAAGTGTACGGGGATAATGACTGTCAAACACTTTAAATTCATCATGCATAAATTCCATCAGTTTCTGATTTTTTAATTTCTACCGTAACCTTATCGCCCACTTTTATACCAATATCTTCGTACTCTTTCATACTCATTTTAAGCGTAGGCGAATCTGTGAGAACACCACCACCGGTCATCCGGGAAATATTTGACATCATCTTAGGTAAATTCTTCATCAAATCTTCCGGAGAGGTAAACGCCATCATGTTTGGACCAAAAGGCTGCCTTTCACCTGATTTGTAATCATTTGGGTCACTGAATGTGATATAGATGTAAGGTGCGCCGTCTTGAGAAGCTTCGATCTTTGAAATAATAAAGTTCTTCTTCATTTACTATTAACAATATTTATACATAGTATAAAGGTTCTGCTGAATTACTTGGATATAAAATTCGTTTAACTGCATGCTTAAAAATGGAGAACAACGAAATCAAATCATCTTTCGATATAAAGTGAATACGCAACTAAAAGACCAAGTTTAAAACTATCCAAATACCCACAATCTACGTTATAATTTGCCAAAGAAACTATTTGTAATAGGAGTAGGTCCAGGTTGCCCGAGTTATTTGACTGATGCAGCTAAATATGCGATCACTAAATCTCGGTATGTTATGGGATATAAATATAGTCTTGCCATAATAAAAGGCATAATAGATAAAAACAAACAACAGGTTTTCGAGATTACTATGCAAAATCAAGAGACGATATACAACGACATATATAATAAAATGGTGCATAATGATTATTGCACAGTGACCTTCACAGGTGACGTAAACTTTTCTGAATCTGAGGTTGTCGATCGACTACTAGAAATTTTTGGCGACGATAATGTTGAAATTATTCCAGGCATCAGTTCGATCCAAATTGCTGCTGCGAAATCCAAAGTTCCACTCGATAAGGCATGCGTAATTACTTTTCACGTAAGCGGAGATATCGAGGCGAAAAAAACGGAGTTAATCGACGCTGTAGTAAATGGGAAAAGCGTAATTTTGTTGCCCAGACCATGGCCCAAAGATCCGAAAAAGAACTTTATGCAATCTGATATTGCAATCTTCTTGAGGGAAAACGGAGTCGATACTTCGAGCATAAAGGTTTGTGTTTTTGAGCATTTGACACAAGACGGTAAAGAAACTGTTTTTAAAGGCAAGATTTCTAATTTAGAAGGGAAATATTTCGACCCGTTATCTGTCATGGTAATTGATCAAGTAAAACGCCAAACATATTTGCAGCTTGTGTCGTAACTAAGTACCTTATACAAACAATGTATACATAATATTTCATGAAGAAATTTTAATAAATTATATCAATTCGTGTCAGATTTAACAAAATACGGCTTTACAAGCAGAATATAAGTGACTATCAAGACTGTTCTATTACGTTTCTTTCATCCACAAGAAGTTATTATTTTTGACTATTCATCCGTGATATTAACATAAGGATAAAAATCCCAGTCGTAATACGAAATAAGTTTCTAAAACTTATGTAATCCGATTGGCCAGCCCAATATACAAATATCATGTGTACGCAATAATAGCTGCGTCATAATTTTTTAACACACTGTTCTTAATTTCGGCTCCTATTTCATTTTCATCAAGCGATATTTCATTTCTGGTAACTCTTATCGAAGAGCTGTTATAGTACATCATTGTCGTGACGAATAGTTCTGCATTTTCTAACGTAATTTCGAATGTTATGTTTCTTTGAGGGTTCTGGATTACCAAGTATTTCTGAGGGCCATAATTTATGTTCCAATCCATACTTTTTTCGGATACCCAATTATTTTCTGAAACTGTTGCAATCATATTGTTTACCTTATCGAAAAAATTAACGTCAAAAAGAAGATACTTGCCATTATCTCTAGTCACTGTTATAAGGTCAAAATCATCGATTACCAATACTCTGTAAGTGTTAATGAACTTGGTTTTTCCTACATTCATGACCAACTCCTGTGTTTCTACAAAAAACGCATCCTGCGGTTGTAATTTATTATGAGGGTTTTTTCTGGCATCACGTAGGTATGATTCAGAGAGCTCTCCGGTATCGTATTTGCCATAATGCAGAGGACAAAGAGAAATCATGTTTTCAGGGAGGAATGCTTGAATCTTACTATACGGAACTATATGAGCATACTTTACTAATGGAGAACCGCAAAGGGCACATCCAAAAAAACATTCCTTTCTAAGCTGCCTCTGGATCTGCAGAGGAACATTTCTCCCTAAGTCAATCGCCATATATTAAAATGGCTAATCATATGCAAATATATAACGTTGTCATTTGAACGCAAAACATCCAAATTACAGCATTCTTAGCGCTCAATAATACACGCGTTTGAAATAAGAACTAGAAGATCAGAGCTATTATATGTTGCACACAATATAACATGCAGCATGATAGGGCTCATTACTGGACTAACAATATCACAATTCGATTACATGCATAATGAAATAATACCAAAATACGATAAATATTAGAGAACAAGGCGTTTCTAAAAACAACAACATATCTGATTCGGCAGACTATTCAAACTGAAAGTTAAAGACCTAATATTCCAACGTACTAGAGCTTATCATGCTCTCAGAATGCTCATGAAATTATCTTCTAAATACCGTTAATCCTCCAGTACTAGCATATTACCAATAATACCATCATACACCATAGACTGCGAATATAAGAGCACGCTTTCAGCGTAAAATCACAGCAATGTAACATTTCTTACTCACCGGATATCATATTTGTCAATCACCCAATGCCTTGATCCTGACGGACACAGTGCATCACTCACAACGCTTTTCGGTTTATCAGAAAGAAAGTTGTTCCCACCCAAGCCTACATTTAACGAAACCAATCGTTACAGATTAACCGCAGAGTTAGCGATCCTATTTATTTTAGTATTTTATAGGGATTTTGGCCAGATCTGCGCTTAAATAAAATGAAGGATCAGGAATAGTTTGCTATTGTGTGGTTCATTATTCCCCTATCTCTAATCCGTCTTGATTTGAGTAATCTGCACTCTTTTAGATTTAAGCAGTAATGACGTGTAGAAAATTATCTGAATGAATATAAGAATAAGTCTCAATAACTTTATTTCTTTTTGTGCGTAAAGGCTAAACTTAAACCCATCACTAATAAGAAAAAGATCAGAAACATGAGATCGAATTCATTTCTGTTTGAAAGTACCAGACTGAATTGAACCTTAGCTGAAAAGACCTCCGTTCAGAATACGCTAATCAATAGCACGCCGAACCACGGATAGACAAAGCCCATACCGAAGAGCGGTCAACACGAGACAACAAGATACGGCATCGCCGTTAGCCACCGACATAATCCAGCAATGAATTTCTATCCAGATTTTCCACTTTTTTAATTTCCCTAGATAAACTAGAAAGATCATCTTCCAATACATGCAGCAGATTCCTGTTATAAATTGCAGCAGCAGGATGTATTGTTATTAGATACTTTCGACCGTTTCTCTTAATAATCTTTCCTCTGTTCTCAATGACAGATTTTCCACCAAGAATTGACGAATAGGCGGTAGCTCCCAAAATGCAAACGATCCTCGGCGCAATAAGTGAAATCTGTCTATCCAGATAAGCTCTACATGCTGCACGTTCATCATCTTCAGGCACTCTATTCCCAGGGGGTCTACATTTTACTACATTAGTTATGAAAACCTGTGACCTCTCTATTCCAACCTTCCGGAGTGCTCCATCTAAAATACGCCCAGCGATGCCTACAAACGGCTTTCCAGTCTCATCTTCGGTTTTTCCCGGTGCCTCCCCAATAAAAATCACCTTTGCCGAAGCCTGCCCGTCTCCAGGTACTGCATTCTTTCTGCTTCCTGAAAGTTTGCAAAGTCGGCATCCAATCACCTCAGCAGCAATTTTCCCTAACGAGTCATCCGAAATATCATGAGCAGCTACCATGATTCTCCCATGCTCCAGACACCGATATCCAGGATACGCATAGATATAATATTGATGTTTTTTTCTATGTACACCTGACTTACAACCAGACCTTGCGAAAACGTAAGGTTGTATCGAGATAAAGTTTTCTAAAATTTATTTTTGCGATGTTGTCAGGAAGCGACAACTTTTATCACATGAAATATCTAGTCCAGAATAGAAAGACCCAAATTCTACAACAATATTGACATATTAACTTTGTTAGTCGGGATAATATCAGATACCCACGACGACATTAAGAATGTTCAAAGAGCGATAGAAATATTTAATGCGGAAGGAGTAGATTCTGTGATTCATGCCGGTGACTACGTTTTTCCTGGAGTAGTCAAAGAATTCGAAAAATTGAACGCCAAATTAATCGGCGTGCTTGGAAACAACGATGGGGAAAAGATACATCTACTTAAAAACTTTCTTGATATAAATGGAGAATTGAAGGGGGAAGTAGGTGAAATAGAGATTTCTGGATTGAAGTTCGGGATATACCACGGAACGGCCGTAGAAGTTAAGAAACAGCTCATCAACAGTGGGAAGTATAATATCCTTGTTTGTGGGCATACCCATATAAGAGAACCGAAATTTTCAAATGGAAAATACGAAAATAACGGGAAGACGTTAGTTCTTAATCCTGGTACTGCCCACAAAAAAGTTACAAGCGTATCCGGCGCATTCGAAGAAGGCGGGATTATTATCTTCGACACAGCAACTAAAGAATACAAATTTACGGATTTACCTTAACAACCAACGCGTTAAACAGGCATATCAAGTCTGACTAGACGGTTTGAAAATATACTTATAAAACTAGGATAATGTCTAACAATAGCCTACCACATAGCTATCGATGCGGGGGTTGCCAAGCCCGGTCAACGGCGTGAGATCGGAAAATGTGTCGACACGACGCTCAGATGTTATAGCCTGACTGCGGTACCTCATCTCTTAGGGGTTCGTGGGTTCAAATCCCACCTCCCGCACCTTCACATATTCTTCATATTACTTTACTAACCTCTGGAATCTGAAATGCCGATCGTAAGACGATGCCTATATCGCCTTTACACAAATGCTGTTTATCGAAGTATCATACCGAACGGTATACGGACGCAGAAGTTAGCGCGTACTTGTCATATTTGCGGAGACTCGAGCATGAATAAATTTGCATATCTTTTCCTAATTCTTTAAATTTTAATTCAAATGCCACCAAGTCACTCCCGAATTATACATTCGGAAGTACGTGGGAACCTTTGAACTGTGTTATAATCTGCCATTCAATTACCGCTCCAGCTAATAATATTAATATGACAATTCCGATCTCGATAAGGATTGGCACGGCATATTCTCTCCATGACCTTTTCTTTACAATCTGATAAATGAATATACCGCTTCTGGATATCGCTATACCATAAGCAAAAACTTCCATAATCCCAAATGGAGTAATTAGAATTACCAGTGGAGGAACGTTATTAAGAGCAGAGGTTGCGGCTATTGCAGTAAATATCATCCCCGTATAAAAACCAGAGATTACTCCTAGCCCTATCCCTGCTGCAGGCACGAACATCCCGAGTGCGATCCTGGCATTGTTGATGAAAATTCCGTTTTGATCAATGCCTCTAATCTGTTCTGCAAAATGCCGTCTTAAGTCCTCTGTCTGCTGCTTGCCCATATGAACTGCTGCACCAGCAGAATAGGCAATCAAGAAAGCAACGATGCCTAACGCTACATAAATAACGCGTTGCCTGATATTAAAAGGCAATACGCAAAACAATAGTATTCTGTTATTATAATTAGTTTGCCATTAGAAAAATATAATTAAACACGGCATCCCTAATGAAAATGGCATCACGTGTCTATGCAAAGAGAAATTTTTACCGCACTGTCATTTGCAATTAGCAAAGGCTATCAAATACATCCTGACGCTTTTGCGATGCTCAAAGGACTTGATATAGATACTTTAAAGGTCGTGCAAGACATAGTTAAAATAAAAATCAAACACAAACAAAGTTCTTCTATTGTAGTCGAAGATATCAAGAATCTTATTAATATAGAAGGAAAGACGACTGATGTTAATAGTTTTAGTAATACGATACTCAGTGCCACGACTACCATCACTGATGCGAATCATACTACTTCTGGGTATTCGCACAAAGTGATTTTCGATCCGACACCCAATATCAATAGCGGAGAGGGCGTTAAGGGTTATACCGCACTTTTCCGCAGCCGATTTGAAAAATTACTTCGCATCATAGCATTACGCCCTGATAGCAAACGGATTACAAAAATTACATCTCTAAAGCAGAAATCTAATAACACAAAGTTAAGAAAGAGATACGACATGAATGGAGATGCGAATACAAATTCCTCTGTTATAGTCGGTTTGTTAATGTCGAAGCGTTCAAAAAAAAATGGTTTAGAGATGGTAATTGATGATTACAGTGGAATACTCAGTGTACTTGCAGTTACTGAAGATTTGAAGAAACAGGCTTCAATGCTCACGCTCGACCAAATGATTATGCTAGAAGTTGACAATATTAACAAAAAAGGAACACAAGGTTTTGTCGTAAGAAATTTTGTTTCTCCAGACATTCCAGATCATCTTGCAAACCGATCAAAATCGGAATCATACGCGGTCTTAATTTCGGATCTTCATGTCGGTAGTAAATACTTCCTGGAAGCAGAATTTCTTAGATTTCTGAATTGGCTATCCTCCACTGATGACGAAATCGTAAGCAAGATCAAATTTGCATGTATAGGAGGAGACTTGATTGACGGTATAGGCATATTTCCTAATCAAGAAAAAGAATTAATCGAAATGAATGCCAGCAAGCAAATGAGTCATGCCGCTGATTTGCTTGCTAAAATTCCACAACATATTAAGGTCTTTATAATTCCAGGTAACCATGACCCGGGGAGAAGAGCACTGCCACAACCGGCACTGCCAAGAGAATATTCGAACAAACTGTATTCTTTTGAGAATTTTACAATGCTAGGAAATCCTAGTCTAGTAGAGTTGAATGGCGTAAAAATATTGATGTATCACGGTCAGAGCTTGGATGATATCATTGCTACAACCCCAGGTCTAAGCTATTCAAAACCGGCAGAAGCAATGAAGATATTACTCAAAGCACGCCATCTATCACCTATTTACGGAGAGCGCACACCTATAGGACCGGAACTCGAAGATATGATGGTAATTACGGAAGTTCCAGACATACTTCATTCAGGGCATGTGCATAATATAGATGTTCAAAATTATCGTGGAACTTTGATCGTTAATTCAGGCGCATGGCAAGCGCAAACTAAATATCAACAGATGATGGGCATTGTCCCATCCCCGGGAATTGCGATTGTAGTTAATCTAGCTAATCTTCAACCATTTCAGATGAATTTCAATCAACTAAATCCCATGCAGGAAGAGAAGGATCGTCCTTGAATGCATCTCTCACAGTCAATGTGGGAACCGTAATCTTGATTTTCTGTGATCTGCCATAACGCCCTTTGCTCACCACGTCACTTGTTACCAGACCTAACTGGTCGAGTTCACTTATTATTTGCGTTATACGTCGTTGCGTTAGTGGCTCATGTTCAGCATTATTACATAAAGAAGAATAGATCTCATATACTTCACCAGTATTCCCATTCTTTGATTTCAGTATCGCCAATATTACTATTTTAGTATGAGTAGTAGAATTTTTCAAAACTTCATAATTGGTATCTTTTTCGATTTTTTCCTGTGCTAATCGAATGTGTTTTTCTCCGACATTAGTTGATCTTTCTCTTTCGGCGATTTCGGCAGCGACTCTGAGCAAATCAATTGCTTTTCTCGCATCGCCGTTTTCTTTTCCTGCCATCGCTGCACACAGATTTATTGCTGCACTAGAAATAACATCATCGTTAAATGCGAGCTTGACTCTATCCGTTAGAATCTTTCGCAATTGTTCCACTGTATACGGATTAAATACCATCTCTTCTTCACTTAGACTGCTACGAACACGCGGATCCAGTTTATCCTTGAATGTGAGACTATTAGATACGCCAATCAAACTAATAAAACCGCCTTGCGAGATTCGTTCATTTGCCCTTGTAAAATTATATAAAATATCATCGCCATTTCTCTCTACCAACGAATCAACCTCATCAATTATCAATACGACATGAAGCTTTTTTTTCTTTTGAATAAAATCAAGGATTCTGTCTGTCGCTTCACCCATAGATAACCCAGTAAAATGTACTTGTAACTTCTTCTCCTCTTCGTTATTAATTCCCATACTCTCCGCAATCTCATAAAGAACTTTATACCCTGTATTCGCAGTTTTCGCGTTCACAAACGGCACTGTAACTTCTATCCCAAGGTCCTTAGCTTTCTTATGTAGCCGTTGAACTACATTTTTCACGACTGCGGTCTTTCCTGTGCCAGGTTTCCCAAATAGCAATAAGTTGGAGGGTCTAGCGCCTTTCAAAACCACAGATAGCGTTTGCGCAACTGTTTTAGTTTCCTCATCTCTAAAGGGAAGCTTTTCAGGGACGTAATCTATAGTTAACGTTCGACGGTTCTTAATCAGCGCTTTCCCATCAACGGCATTCTCAAATATACTATCAAGCATGTCGTCGCTCAAATTTCATTACCCCTATACAGTTGAATACACACACCCCTATGTTTCCTTTCTAATATAAGAAAGGACATTTATTATGTTACGTTATCTTAACAATCTGTTAACATTTCGCTTTTAAACCCATAAATCAACTTTTATCAATCTTTTGAATAAAACTATACATCTGTAAGTAGTGATGTATGAGAAGGAAAGTGGAAACGAAATAGTGGGGTGGGGGGTGATAAGCGGAATCTAACGTTAACATGATGTTAACAGTCATTCTTGTGGAGGACTAAGAACGTAGGCGAAAGACCCCTTTATTTCCAGTGGAGTGTTAGCATGTTTGTTAACAATGTTAATGTCGCGGAATTGAACCCTGTTGTTTCCACTGGAACCATAAATACCTGTAATGTTATAGGAGTTTCCCAGTTACGGAGGATGTTGTTAACATGTGACGGTACTCTCTCAATGAGTTAACGGGCAGGGAATTCTTGCTGTTTAATTATTGATTTAGCATGTGTGAAGATGTTGAGTGTGAAGGTGTTAAGTGTTAAGTTATCGAGCTGTAGAGAGGTATGCCTGATGCGGAATGATATGTTACTGCTACCGGACAACCTTCAATTGATAGCCTTGCGAACCAGGAGGGGTATTTATATTTGACGCAATCGCCTCACCAGTTTTATTATGGGACGTTAATTCTCTACGGCCTTCGTCTGTAATTTTATATCCGAATGGCTTATGGTTGTCCCTGCTGACTAAATTGCTTTCGTAAAGCTTTCTCATAAGACGCGATGTATGTTCTCGTGTTCTTCCTATGGCGGTCTGTATTTCTCTTGAGGTTCTGGATTTCTCAGCTAATAGTTTCAGTATGTAATCTGAGGTGCTGTAATGCGTGGTAGAGGTATTCCCGGTTATGGCAACAGATGATGGCGTGATGGTTGCCAGTTGATGTTCTCGTGGCTGTGATTTTGTCGATACCGTCGGAACGGGCACTGGTGATTGATGTTCTTGTGACAGTGATTTAGATTGTGATATTGTTCTCACATCATTACGTGTGGTCAGTATCGCATCACTGATGTTAGAAGTTTGTGATATGGGGGATTGCAACAATCGTAATTCAACTGTATCGATTCTGACTTTTAGTTCGCCAATTATTCTCCTGAATTCCTCCAACTTGCTTGTATATTCAGATACGACTGCCTCAACAACACTATTGTCAGTTTGGTGACTGGATTTCTTGAGAAATGCTTTCAATTTGATGTAAAATGTCACACTTGTTATGCCGATGGCAAATGACATCAAAACCCATATCACGAGATTCCAACTTAAATCTAATATCTCAAGAGACATATCACGGTATTGGATAATAGGCTGTGATTTAATCTTGTAGAGTAATATTACTTCACACTTTACACATTCTTTTTACTAACTGCTCAATCACTGATATCACGCTTTCTGCTCTTGAGAGATCACTCGTCTTTTGAGCTAACATCACCTCTAACTGTGATGCAATTTTCTCAATAGCAAAAAATGTTTCATGATCAAGGGCACCGATATATTTCAGGAAAATGATACTATATAACAATCTGATTATCTTGGTTCTGCATTGCTTTACCTGTCTATAATATGCACCGGAACTTATATTTTCTATAGTACCTTTGGATTCCAATCTTCTGCAAATAATATCTATTTGTCTATCGGTAAATAGAGAATTTGCATTAATGTGTTTATAAAAGCTATTAAAATTATAACTATCGTGCTCCAACTTACTATACAGTTTTGTATAGTATTCACTGTTATTAAAACTGATGTAGATCGGATTGGATATTTTTGATAACCTTGTTGACTTAGAGGCTATCCGAAAGACTGTCGTTGAATGAAATCATAAGTGACTTAAATCTAAAAACGAATTTATTTAAGTACCTGGTCCTCAATTATTTTTAGTTGTTGATTGAAAATCTTTTAATGAAAATGATTGTAATATGCGGGAATTACATAGAGATATGTTTCAAACTATACACCGCAGCAAAATGATCGATTAACTGAAACTAGCGGAAAACAGGGATTTTAGTTATTTCAGCATCGGAAATGGTTCAATACGGATTGCATTAACGTGTTGATAAGAGGAGGCGGCAGATATAGTAAATCAAAGTGCCGAAGCAATCTACTGTTTTCCTTATTTGACGGTAAAAAGCGAAGGTCCTGCATGAGTTAGTACATTCTTAAAACATACTGGTTACGCGTAGGCCAGAGGGCTTAAGAATCAATCGAGACTGACCTAGAACGAGGTAATAACCTTGTTCCTGTTTGCTTCTAGGACATGTGATTTGACATATAGATATCACGCAATATCACGATATCACAATATCACGTCATAGCTAAATGTTGTAGTAAATATCCAACATAACAAAATATTATCTATATATTGATATAAATGGCAGCGTACTGCCTACATTCTAATTTCCACCTAGATTATTTCTGATTCAGAAATATCCTCTTCTGCAGCCGGACTGCTCGTTTCTTTAGAAGGCCGTAATTGGGACATATCCAAAACAAATTTTTCCAACAGAACTACCGCTTCAAAGTCAGTGTTTAACTTATACATGTTAGTCTTGCCGATCCTTCTGTTGTTG
>Ga0187772_10000476_pt1 | contig 17989 bp, 16 predicted proteins | sample 0116_SJ02_MP15_2_FD_133137 | JGI IMG/M metagenome (GOLD analysis project Ga0187772, IMG submission 133137) | Tropical peat soil microbial communities from peatlands in Department of Meta, Colombia - 0116_SJ02_MP15_20_MG | ecosystem: Environmental > Terrestrial > Soil > Wetlands > Peat | place... | reverse complement strand
CACGTTGACCACTTCGCTCCCGGGCCCGTTGGTCGGAAGCGCTCCGGCGAAGATTACGAGCCCGGTGTCAGGCGCGGTCCTGTACAGCTTGAGCCTCTGCATCGTCTTGGTCAGGGCGTCTTGAACATGGTTTCTGGTGGTATCAGATTTTATGTTACCGGCAGTCCCCCACTCATCGCGCAGGTTAGCAATCGCCTCGTGGATGGGCTTCTTGGGGGGTATGTACAGGGAAACGAGCTCGGTCCCTCTTCCTTCCTTGTTGCTGAGCTCTGAAATGAGCTTCCTTACCTTGTATAGCCTAACAGAATCTGTCTTCGACAATGCAGAGCTACCTCTTCGTCAGGCCGGAGAAACCGGTGCGGCATTCGAGGCATTGGGCATTAGAATACTGAAAATCTCCCTTACCCATTTATAAAACCTATCACTCCACAACGGAGCCAAGGCGAGGACTTGTAGACTTGAAAGCTGTGCTGCGAATCGGGGGTTCGGTACTGGGTTCGCCTCCGTCGGCCAAAGTAGTCAACGCCTACGCGGATGTGATTTCGGACCTGAACTACGAGGGACATTCGATCGGTGTGGTGGTAGGCGGTGGCCAAGTCTCCCGCGAATATATCAAATCTGCCTCCGAGATGGGCCTTTCATCCTATCAGCAGGACACAGTCGCTATTCACGCATCCAGACTCAACGCCCGGCTGGTGGCAATGAAACTTGGAGGTGTGAGTAGCGTGCCGACGTCGATTGACGGCATGCTGCAGCGGCTAGCGAGGAACAGGGTTGCAGTGATGGGAGGCCTGAAGCCAGGCATAACCACGGACACGGTCGCGGCGATCATCGCACAGAAGTGGAGGGCTGACATCATGGTCAAAGCCTCCGATCGGAACGGAATCTACACGGAAGATCCGCGGACAAACAAGAAGGCGAAGAAGCTCGACAAGATTACCTATGAGAAGATGAAACAGATACTCGGGGGTACTCATAGACCAGGGATACACAGCATCATAGATCCGGTGGCGGTCGACCAACTCATCGAGTCACGGGTCAAGCTTGTCGTGTTGAACGGCTCCGACGCCAAGGGGGTCATCAAGGCGATTCACGGCGAGAAGATAGGCACGGTCGTCAGCTGAACGGAAAGTGGGAGTGAAGGAACCCGAAATTGGTCTCGGCACTGGTCTATGTTTCCCTCTCCATCGCCGTCTTCGTCGCTTTCTGGTCCTCGCTGGTCGAAGCCACATTCCTTACCCTTCGTCCCTTCTCCCTAAGCTCATCAATAGGCAGCGGCTCTAACAGGGCGGCGATAGCCCTCGAGATAGTCAGCGAGAAGACGAGGCTCGTAAGCGTCACCACCTTCGTCGATACCATTTCGAACGTGGTCCTTGCCACCACCATCGGCCTGATACTGTCGGACTACTTCGGCCCCATAGGCTGGGTGTACAGCGCGGTTGGAGGCTCGTTCGTAATCATGACCCTCCTCTATCTCCTCCCCAAGGCCATAGGAATTGAAAACGCCTTGAGGATGTCCATGGTCCTGGCTCCATCCACCAAAGTAATCATGTCTGGCCTTGCGCCGATTGCCGTCCCAATGACGAACTTTGCCCGAAGTCTGTCCGAAAGGCTAGTGGGGAAACCGGGATACAAGGAGGTCGATCTTGCGGCCGAGTTCGAGGACGTTGTCACCATGCTCGAAAAAGCAGGTCACATCGAACCGGACGCCGGCAGGCTCCTGAGGACTCAGCTGGCTTCTTCAAAGAACAGCGCGGCCAGCGTCCTCACCCCGCTCGCGGAAATCATGTACATCGACAGTGATGCCACAGTCTTCGACGCCCTGAAAACCATGGGCCAGACGAACCATCCTCGCATGCCTGTCTACGACGCCAAGAGGAAGATGTTCATTGGCGCGGTAACGTCTAGGACTGTCTCTCGGGCCGTTTCGAGGGACCACATTGACTACCCCATCCACGATTACATGATCCAGCCTGCACGCGTCTCAATGGACGACGGCCTGCCGACCGTGATTGAGAGAATGCAGGACGCGGGGACCACCATAGCCTTCGTCTACGACGGGGACGAGATGGCAGGCATGATCACACTGTCAGACATACTGGAAAGGTTGCTTGGAATCAAGGTCTAGCGTCGCTTCACCACGTAATACCCGTCCAGGTACTCTTTCAAATACGGCTGAAAAATTAGGCGCAGGACCTCTCCGTTCCTCATCTCGACTCTCTAGTCCGGACGGGCAGTCTTCCTAGGAACGGCGAGGGAGTTGAGTTCATCGAAGTTTATCGCGCCTTCAACGAGGGCCGCGAAGGTCCCCTTCTCCAGGATTTCCCTGGAAGCACGCTTCAGGAGTCCCATGGCTGCGTAGGATGCGCTCGGCCCGAAGCTGACCCGCGCAACTCCAAGGCGCTGCAGCTCTGGCACGGAAGGGAGTCCCTTTCTCACCATGACGTTCACGGGGAAATCGAGAGTCTTTACGAACCTGGAGATAGGGGCTGCGTCCGTAAGGCCCATTGGATATACACAGTCTGCTCCAAGGTCCCTGTAAGATTCGGCCCTGCGTATCGCCTCTTCGAGCTTCGCGTCTTCATCCCCTGAACCGAATCTCAGGGCATCAGTCCGCGCATTGATGACGAAAGGAACACTCAGAGACTTCCGAAGCCTCACGAGCGCCTTGAGCCTCGCGACCTGCTTCTCGGCCGGAAGGAGCTTCTTGGTGCTGTGGGTGAAATCTTCGATGTTGATCCCCACCGCTCCTGCGGCGATGACCTCTTTGACGCTCTTGGCCACCCCTTCCGGCGTGTCCCCGAACCCGCCAACGACGTCAGCGCTCAGAGGGACAGAGAGCACCCGAGCAATCCTTCTGACCGCTTGGTCGAACTCTTTGGCTGGAATGTCTTCACCGTCAGGATAACCCAGCGAAACCATCAAGCCGGCACTCGAGGTGGCCACCGCGGGGAACCCTTCATCTTCGAAGACCCGCGCACTGGGCACGTCCCAGGCGTTGGGTAAGACAAGCACGCTCTTCCTGTTGTGAAGTCGGCGGAACTCTTCCGCCTTTGCCGCCTGCGAAATCATTCGAGGTTCAACTCGGTGATTGGTTCTCCATCATGCCGTGGTGAGCCTCCTGGGAGCCTTTTTTCTCTTTCTTCGTTTATTCGACCTAGGCGAACCAATTAGGGGACTGAGGTAAAAGGCAGAACTTCCCAGAAGAAGGCCGGTTGGATTGAAGGTCCCCATGAGCCTCTTCGGCTCCTTCAGGCCGACGGATTGGCGTGAAGAAATCTACACAAAGAATCCACCTTTCATGGTAGAAAACGTTTCGGGTCGCGTGTTCGTGGTACCCCGGGACCTCGGGACGGAGTCGGCTCTGGATGTGCTTGCTTCATCGCTGGGATTGAAGAAAGCGGGCCGACTTCCAGTCCGATATTCAGCTACTAGGGGAAACGGCGTGAAGGGGCTCAGAGAGTTCGACTGGTACGTCCGCAGGAGCTGGCACGACTACGAACTCTCTATCCTGTGGGCTCTGGCATACCTCGGAGAGAAAAACGATTGGGTGGAGACCAGCCTTCAACTGGGCACCGTGGCTGAGATTGCGGGCCTGACGGTCAAGGACTGCAGCGTAGCCTTGCAAAATCTGTTCCGCTCGGGAGACGACAGCACCTCTATCCCAGCTCTCGCCGAGCTCTCCTCCGACAGGAGGCTCATTCAGCAGACTATCGAGAAGAAGGTAAGCGAGCTACCGATATGGACCGAAGAGTTGGTGATGTCGGCGCTCTGCGCTAGCTCAGGATGTTCGATTTCAGAGCTGTATGAAGCGGTGCTCACACAAGGACTGAGCGTAGGAGCGGTCTACAAGGTCTCGGAACGCCTGAAGCTCCAAGGCTATGTCTACACACGGAAGCATTACAGGGTCAACCAAAGAGGGCCTATGAGGGAGATGCTGACGGCCGACTGCAGAAACTGCTTCTTCGGCTACTCCGGTACGGAAGGGTGCCTGGCGGACACCCTGAGGGAGATGGCCGAAGTCCTCGAACGCGACTACGGCAGGAGACCGACGAAGAGCGAAAGAGACGCATTCTACATCTCTGTCAAGTCGGTTCCGTACGCATGCCGGGCCAGCAGGAGGGCCCTCAGGTCTCTGAAGTTGATGCACGAGATAGACGCACTAGCCAAGGAGGAACTCGTCTCCAGCATCCTGAGGAAGATTGAAGATCGGTACGGGGTGGACCTGCCGATCAGTGCCTCTCCTGGATAGCGCCTAGTAGGGCTCGGTGCTACGACCTCCACACCACTCGCATCGAAATGATGTAGCTCACTGGATAGGCCACGATCGCGCCGATTACGACTCCTATTGCTGGAGAAAGCGCGAAGGCGGCAAGCAGGAGCAGTTGGGTTCCGATCGTTATGGCGTTCCCGACGACGTACACTCCCTGATATTTCGCAAGCCGAACTAGTGCATCCCTTGCTCCTTTCCTCTCTCTGGTGACAATTTTTCTGACCGTCGTTCTCTCGTTAACCACGAAGCCCACGGTCACGCCCACCAGGAAGGCAAGCACATCCAGGCCCAGAAGGGTCGGGGAAGAGGAGTCGCTGCTTGGAACACTCATGTTCCCATACGCAAGGACCAGGCCTCCCACGATGATTGCCTCGGCGACAAGGAATCCTACTATCCCAGCGATTCCAAAAAGAGCTGCCCTGAAAACGCCATACTTCCTGTCTAATTCTTTGATTTTGTCCGTTTTCTTCTCATTCCTTGTAGTTGCGGTTCTTTGACCTTGAATTTGTCAGCGAGTGAAATTTCAGCGCTCCTCGCTCTGAATGGTGACAGGCCATACTCGGTCATCTTGCCTCGTTTCATCAGCCTCTCCATCCTCTCAATGTTCAATTTCGACCAGGTGCTGCCAGGCCTCCGCCGCGTGAATTTCCTTGCATACTTGGCGTCATCAATTTTCCTAATGGCGCTGTCTATCCAACCAAAGCAAAGAGCTTCGTCTATCGCCTCATCATAGCTCAGACTTGCCTTGCCTGTGACATTCCTGTAGAAAACGAGCCAGATCTCTTGCTCGAGGAGGTGGTTTTGCCCGAGCCAGTTTCTCCATTGGGCGCCGTTCTTCGCAAACAGAGTCTTCAGGTCGCTTCGGCTTTGGTCGACGGCCCTCTTATCGTTATCAAGAGCGCCTGGGACGTTCATGTTGCAGCTGAACTCGAGCTATGTCGGCTCGGGCAGCGAATCGGATTATGGCCGACCCTCCTGTAGGCGGCCCTGTGCGAGATGTGTTTCATAGATTTGGACCCAAACTAGTCTAACCTGTCCGTGTGGAGCCCCCTTCTCCGAGTCAACACCAAAAAAGCCCCTGCCTCAGGATGTGTGAGTGCAAGAGAAGCCAGGAAGCCGGAAATCCGCAGTTGGGACCGATGAATCAAGGGCGACAAGTCTGCTCTCCGCAGCGATGGTCGGGGCCGAGGGACGGAGAAGGGACGCTCTCAGCGCAATCATGGCGGCGCTGGAGGGTTCTGACCCCAGGGGGCTTTTGCGGAGGACCCTCACATTCGAGGGGGGAGTACTGTCCGTCGGCGAACGAAAGTATCGGCTCAACACCTTCCGGAATTTGGTTGTTATTGGAGCGGGAAAAGCATCGGGTCTGATGGCGGCAGAGTTGGAGCGCATCCTAGGAGAAAGAATAGAAGAAGGGGTCGTCATTATTCCGGAGAACCAGAGCTCCATCATCCACTTGAAGAGAATAAGGCTGGAGAAGTCGTCACATCCTCTCCCGTCAAGGATTGGAGTTCTCGCGACCAGAAAGGCACTCAAGACCCTCGACCGCGTTGACAAAAGGGATCTCGTGATTTTCTTGTTCTCGGGAGGCGGTTCGTCCCTGATGCCCCTGCTCGCACCCGGAATTACTATGGATGAGCTTAGGGGCGTCACAGCGCTCCTGCTCAGCTCGGGAGCAGACATAGAGGAAATCAATTGTGTCAGGAAACACATCTCCCAGATCGCAGGGGGAAGGTTGGTTGAAAGAGTCTCTGGGGCCGAAGCCATTTCACTCATAGTCTCCGACGTCGTGGGAAACAATCCGGCTTCAGTGGCTTCGGGTCCGACGGTTCCAGACCCAACAACATTCAGGATGGCAAGGGACGTATTAGAAAGGCACAGGATATGGGATTCCCTGCCGAGCTCGGTCAGTGGCACTATTCGGTCGGGCATCGCCGGACGGATCAGGGAGACTCCTAAACCTGGGAATCCAGCGTTCGCAAGGGTTCACAACTCTGTGATTGGATCCAACTCCGACGCATGCGCAGCCGCGCAAAAGGCCCTCGAGGGGCTTGGCTATCACGCGGAGCATCTCAGAGAACCTGTCACAGGGGAAGCGAGCCTCGCTGGGAGGACGCTTGCAGACCTCGCAATCTCCAACACTTCACACGGGAAATGGGCCGTGGTCGCAGGAGGTGAAACTACGGTGACAGTAAGTGGAAAGGGCAAGGGAGGGAGGAACCAAGAGCTCGCCCTGTCCGCTGCGTTGGCATTAGAGGATGAACGGGACATTACCCTCGTTTCCTTCGCCACAGATGGAATTGATGGGCCGACTGATGCGGCAGGCGCCATAGCTGACACGTCCACTTGCAGCAGGGCGAGAACGCTCGGACTCAACCCCATCCAATCACTCAGGTCCAACGACTCAAACACATTCTTCGGAACACTCGGGGACCTGATCGTGACCGGTCCCACCGGGACCAACGTCAACGACGTGATGATTGTGTTGGGGAGCGGCCGTTGATTCACCGAGGCTCGAAACTCCCGAACCCTGCGAAGTTGTAACGTAAGGGAGAACCCATTTAAGCCATCTACACGGAATTTGGACCGAATTCACATGACTGAATCCCTACTAATGATTCCAGGCCCTACAAACATCTCCGAGAGGGTTAGAGAAGTGATGTCGAGGCCCCAGCAGGGCCACGGCTCACCAGAGTTCACTGAGGAGTTCGGGGAGATGCTGAAGCTCGCAAGGTTTGCTTTCAAGAACACCAAAGGCAGCCAGTTTGTCTTCACAGGCTCGGGGACATTGGCGATGGAGGCATCTGTCGTGAGCACCATCCAGCCCGGCGATAAGGTGCTCGTGCTGGACACCGGGTACTTCGGGCAGAGAATGGTGAGCATCAACGAGGCCCACGGCGCCCAGGTTTCCCAGCTGCAATACCCGTACGGCACCCATGCCAACCCCGATGACCTCAGGGGAAAACTCCGGAAGGACAAGTTCAGTACCGTTTTCATCACGCATGTTGATACTTCGACCGCCGTTGTTAATCCTATCAAGGAGCTGGTCGAAGAGTGCAAAAATGCTGGGACGTTCGCGGTGGTTGATTCGGTGTGCGGCCTTGGGGGAGAAGAACTCGACTTTGACAGGCTGGGTGCAGACATCGTCTTCACCGCATCCCAGAAAGCGATTGCGGCTCCGCCGGGGGCGGTCCTGATTGCAGCCTCAAACGAAATTCTTGAGTACTTCCAAAAACGGGCGAAGCCAATAGAGGGCTGGTATCTCAACCTACTCAGATGGAAGCCAATAATGGACGATCCGAAGATATACCTGGCAACGCCCGCGGTTCAGATAATGCTGGCGCTCAGGGAAGCCCTGCTTGAATTGAAGGAAGAGGGCCTAGAAGAGAGATGGACGAGGCACAGAGCGCTTGCTCAGAAGATTCGTGAAGGACTTCAGCGAATGGGCGTCAAATTCGTGGCGGAGGAGGGATATAGGGCCAACACGCTGACCGGTTTCATTGTGAAGGAGGGGATGGCACCTGGGGTGCAGAAAGAGCTCAGGGACGCGCACAAGATTGAAGTGGCAAGGGGACTCGGCGACTACAGTGGAAAGATGATCAGAATCGGCCACATGGGGATACTCAACGTCGAGCAAGCGGATAGGACAGTCAAAGCAGTGGGCGAGACCCTTGCAAGGTTCGGCTTAGCAGCGTCCGTTACCACTCCGGATGGTCGTCCGGGGAATCCTGGCCCCTAATCAAGTTCGATTGCTTCCTACGAATGACGCCTATTCGTAGGTCAATCCAGGAATGCTAATGTCGATGGTGAGTCCACCATCAGCGACCATTATAGCACCAGTCATGTATCTTGCCAAGTCCGACACCAAGAAAATCACCGATTTTGCAATTTCTTCTGGAGGGGCGATGTACCCAAGCGGGATTTTTTTGTCGACGATGGTCCGCGACTTCGGATCGAGCACCCCTGTGCCCATTGGTGTGTCAACCCACCCCGGAGCGATTGCGTTCACCCTTATGCCGTAAGGTGCTAGCTCCATTGCAATGCACCTCGTGAGCATTATTATCGCACCTTTCGAGGCGGAATATGCGAGCACTCCGGGTTCGGCTTCCAATCCGTCAACGGAAGTGACGTTAACGATTCTTCCATCGGTCTTGGCCCCTGTCATTGCTGTCGCTGCTGCTCTGGCGAAGTTCCTGTAGCCCCCGAGGTTGACCTCCATTATCCTATCCCAGTCCTCCTTCTTGAAATCGAGGATCGAACCTCCCTTGATCATCCCGGCGTTATTCACGAGAATGTCAATTTTCCCGAACTTCTCGACGCAGGTAGCCACCGCTTCCCCCGCCTTAGAAGAATCTGACACGTCCGCCTGGAACTTGATTATCTTTCCTGTCCCGCCCCACTTGGACCAATCGTCCCTGAAGGTCCTGCCCACGGCCACCACGTTGGTTCCCAAACTCGATAGGAGCCTCGTTGTTTCCCTACCTATCCCGCTTGTCGCCCCAGTGACGACCGCAGATCTGCCCTCTAACCCCAGGAGTTCGGCTGCGATGTTTGTCAAGTCTATCTTCCAACTGTCCGTTTTGTGTCTCCTTATGTTTTTGCTTGCGCCCATCACTGGGAACTCGGAATTGCTCCTAGCTTGACAACACGCTATTTGTATAAATGTCTCCGAGCGGGGGGAAGCAAACGATGGATTCGATGGCCACGGGACCTGACGGTGACACAATCAGGCACATATTCCTGGACTTCATGCAGATGCAAGAATTCGCCAAGCATCCAATCATAATGAAAAAGGCCCAAGGAGTATGGTACGAGGACGTTAACGGCAAGAAGTACCTCGACGGCCTGTCAGGCGTCTTCGTCGTCAACGTAGGCCACGGTAACCGGCGAGTCATCGAAGCCATGAAGGAGCAACTCGACGAGATAACTTTCGCTCCTCCTCTTCACTCCACAAACCTGCGGGCGATTGAGCTCGTGAAGTTAATTGCCAGCATCACTCCGGGGGACCTCCACACCGTCAAGCTCCTCAGCGGGGGTTCAGAAGCCACCGAAGCGGCCATGAAGCTGGCAAGACAGTACCATAGGCAGACGGGAAACCCGCACAAATACAAGGTGATTTCAAGATATGAAGGGTACCACGGGGCTACAATCGGAGCTCTCGCAGCTTCGGGCGTAACCTCGCGGAGATCTACATTCGAGCCCCTCCCCGGTGGATACATCCACGTGTTCCCGCCGACCTGCTACAGGTGCCCCTACGGCCTCGAATATCCTGAATGCGCGGTCCTGTGCGCCAGCATCGTGGAAGACGTAATCAAACGTGAAGATCCTGCGACGGTTTCCTCGATAATCGTCGAACCGATAGGCAACACGGGCGGCATAATCACACCTCCACAGGAATACTTCAGGATACTACGTGAGATTGCAGACAAGTACCACGTGCTATTGATCTTTGACGAGATAATCACTGGATTCGGAAGGACCGGCCAGATGTTCGCTGCGCAGACATTCAAGACTACCCCCGACATAATCTGCATGGGCAAGGGGATGTCCAGCGGCTATTCGCCCGTGGGGGGCCTGGCGTTCAGCGACAGGATTGCCGATGCGTTCTACGGGGACCAGTCAATGGGGATCCAGTTCAATCACGGCCACACATTTGGGGGCAACCCTTTGTCGTCGGCCGCGGCCATTGCGAGCATCAGCGAAATCAAGGAAAGGAAACTCTCCGACGCGGCCAACGAGATTGGGGCCCGCATTTGGAGGAGAATCGGGGAGCTGGACAACCTCGGGGTCGTTGGGGAGGTAAGGGGCAAGGGCCTGATTATCGGGGTGGAATTCGTGAAAGATCGAAGGACGAAGGAACCATTCCCGAGCGAAGTGGGCTTCGGCGTTCGGGTGGGCAAGAAAGCGCTCGAGAAGGGGCTGATAATGAGGGCCGATCCAAATTGGGTCGCGCTCGCTCCTCCCCTAATCATGTCCGCTGGAGAGGCCGATTCGATGATGGACACTTTCTCAGAATGCGTAACCGAAGTTGCAAAGTCGGTCTAGGGTAACTCCCGTTTCCGGTGTCCAAGCACCAAAGCAACACCTAGGAAGCCAGCTGGCCTACCACTAAACGGATATACGTTGAGTAGGAGAGTATGGGTTCGACTTGGAATCGGATCTTCTTCTGGATGTCAAATCCGAGCTTGGCGAGGGACCAAGTTGGGATAGCAGGGACGGCGTTCTCTATTGGGTAGACATATTTCGGGGCCTCGTCCACAGGTACAGCCCCGACGAACCCAAGGACGAAGGGTTCCAGGCGGGCCAATATGTGAGCAGCGTCGTGCCAAGTCGCTCGGGAGGCGTCGTCGTCACCCTGCAGCACGGCTTCTATGCGCTGAAGCTAGGTGGCCAACCCACACGCATAGCCGAGGTCGAGGGAGGATTGACAGGGAACCGATTCAACGATGGCAAGTGCGATCCACATGGGAGACTCTGGGCTGGAACCATGGACCTCGAGGAGAAGCGCCCGCTCGGTGCCCTCTACGTTCTCGAGAAGGGTGGGAGCGTCAGGAAGGTGTTTGGGAAGGTTACCGTCTCCAACGGCCTGGGATGGAGTCCTGATCATCGGACGATGTACTACATCGATACTCCCACCAAGCTTGTGCGCGCATTTGATTACTCGGATTCGACGGGGGAAACAACCAACGGGAGGACCGCAGTGGACATGTCAGGGCAGCCGGGTTTCCCAGACGGAATGGCTGTGGATGCGGAAGGTATGCTTTGGGTGGCGCACTGGGGAGGATGGAGAGTGACAAGGTTCGACCCGCGCAATGGGAAGGCGCTTGTTCACGTGGACATCCCTGCATCTCAGGTTACATCCTGCTGCTTCGGAGGCAAAAGGCTGGACCAACTGTACGTCACAACAGCCAAGGCCGGTATCGGCCCAGAAGAGACGGCGAAAGGGTCTCCAGCGGGCGGCCTTTTCAGGATCGAAACCGGAGTGAGAGGACTTGACACCTTCATTTTCGACGACTAGGCGCCTGGGCGTTGTCCCAAGCCATATCTTCATGATTCCAGTCGTAGCGAATCATGGGAGACGCCCGGGTCATGACTAGGGCGGACCTGACAAGCAAGGAGAGGTTTGCCGGTCCTTATAATACGGCACACAGGGTTTTCCTCCGTTCAATCGGATTCACTGACGAAGACATCGCAAAGCCGCTTGTGGCTGTCGCCGTGGCCTGGAGCGAAGTTGGACCCTGCAACTACCACGCGTTAGGACTGTCACACCTCGTGAAAGAAGGAGTCAGGGAAACAGGCGGATCACCGTTGGCGTTTCCCGCCATGGTGGTGATTGATAACATCGCGATGGGAACAGAAGGGATGAGATACAGTCTGGTCAGCAGGGATCTTATTGCCGATATGGTCGAGGGCCAGACCTACGCCCATGCGTTCGACGGACTGATAGGCATCGCGGGGTGCGACAAAACGGAGCCAGGCATCCTGATGGCGATGCTCAGAATGAACAAGCCAGCGGTCTTTCTGTACGGCGGGACCGCCGAGCCGGGTTGGTACAACGGAAGAGAACTGACGATGGAGAGTGTGTACCAAGCGATGGGAGATTATATCGCGGGCTCCCTGTCGGAGGACGAGCTCTACCAGATAGAGCGACATGCTCATCCAACGGTCGGTACCTGCGCAGGGCTGTTCACGGCGAACACCATGTCCGCCCTCGCGGAGAGCCTTGGAATTGCGCTACCGGGGAGCGCCACCCCAACTGCGACCTCGCCTCGAAGGGCCCAGTACGCAAAGGACACAGGCCGGACTTTGGCATGCTTGCTTGAGAACGGAATCAGGCCCCGAGACATCATAACGTTCGAAGCACTGCAGAACGCCATCGTCCTTCTTATGGCCATGGGGGGGTCGACTAACGCAGTGATACATCTGCTCGCTTTGGCCCATGAAGCCAACATCAAGCTATCTCTCGACGACTTCGGCAGGGTCGCGAAGAAGGTACCTGTGCTGGTCCGCCTCAGCCCAAGCGGTGACTACGCAATGGCAGACCTGGACAAGGTGGGCGGAGTCCCGCTTGTATTGAAAAAACTGTTGAAAGCTGGATTGCTGCACGGCGAAACGCTGACCGTCACCGGTAGGACGATGGAAAAGAATCTGGCAAGCTACCCGTTTCCTAACGCGGACTATGGCCACATCGTCAAGGAGACCGCGGCGCCATTCAGCCCAACGGGGGGAATTAGGGTGCTGAGAGGAACGCTCGCCCCAGACGGAGCTCTGATCAAGGTGTCGGCAACATCATTGAAACAATTTGTCGGCAGAGCGCGGGTCCACAACAGTGAAAATGAGGCGTTCGAAGCTCTGAAGAAGGAAGGAGTTGACGAGGGGGAGGTTGTAGTCGTCAGGTACGAGGGACCGAAGGGCGGACCTGGCATGCCGGAGCTCCTCAAAATCACAAGCGCGATAGCTGCAACGGGCCTGGAGAAGGTGGCCCTGGTCACCGATGGCAGGTTCAGCGGCGCCACAAAGGGGCCCATGATAGGCCACGTTTGTCCCGAAGCGGCGGTCGGCGGGCCGATCGCCATAGTGGAGCAAGACGACGAGATTAGCATAGACGTCGTTAGGGGCAGAATGGACTTGAAACTGAGCGGCGCCGTGGTCAGAAAGAGACTCTCAAACTGGACGGCGCCGCAGCCCAGATATCAGACTGGCTTACTGGCAAAATACGCGTCGCTTGTTTCACAGGCTTCGACTGGGGCTGTTACAGACCCGTAAGGTTCGCATCGTCAGTTCACCGTAAACACGTCCAACCGTTGCTATCATAGTTCCGGAGCTTCATGATTGGCCATCCATGGCGACCGCCATAATCGCGTTAACTTTCTTGGACGGTCGAAGACTTCTCCTTGGCAGATCTGGCCGGATCAGGTACCGCCTCAAGTAGCTGCTTGGTGTACGGGTCTGAAGGATGCCTCAACAGCTCCTCAGTCGCCGCCACTTCAATCAGCCTTCCTTTGTACATGACAGCGATACGGTCGCAGAAGTACCTAGCTATTCCCAGGTCATGCGTGATGAAGACGACTGTCAGGTCGAGCTCTCGCTTGAGTTCTTTCAGAAGATCTATTATACCAATTCTGATGGAAACATCCAACATGGAAACGGGCTCATCGGCCAATAGAAGCTCGGGGCTGACCGCCAGAGCCCTTGCGATGGAGGTGCGCTGCCTTTCCCCGCCGCTCAGCTCATGAGGATATTTCTTGGAGACCGCTTCTGGGTTCAATCCCACCATCCTGATTAGGTTAAGCGTTCTCTCCTGTCTGGACAAAGAACTCCGGGCCAGCCTGTGAATGACGAGCGGCTCCTCGATGGCTTTCTCCACCGTGGCTCGGGGGTTGAGTGATTCGTAGGGGTCTTGGAAAATCATTTGGACCTGCCTTCTGTACTGCTCGGCTTCCTTCCCCCTCTGGTCGAAGATGTTCCCCCCTTTGAAGAGCACTGAGCCTGATTGAGGCTTGTTTAGCTTCACCACGGCTCTCGCCAAGGTTGTCTTCCCGCTCCCACTCTGTCCGACCAGGCCCAGGGTCTCGCCCTTCCTGACGGAGATTGATACCCCGTCGACAGCTGTTACCACCTGCTTCGCGAATAGTCCCCTCCCGCTCACGAATCTGACGGTCAGGTCCCGTACTTCGAGAAGTGGAACGTCATCCTCCACCGTCTTTCTCACTCCCATCGAAGAGATGGCAGGCGACGCTGGAACCGCTGTCGGTCCTTTTGAGCCGAGGCTCTTCTTTTCTGCATCTCTCGAAAACGTAAGGGCAGCGCGGATGGAACTTGCACCCAGGAGGCAGATTAAGGACGTTCGCGGGGACGCCTGGGATCGATCTGACCAAGGAGAGATTCCCGCTCAAGGTGGGGATGGCGTGAATAAGGGCGCGGCTGTACGGGTGGTTGGGTGAGGCGAACAGTGCCTCACTGGTTGAAATTTCGGCCAACCTGCCGGCGTACATGACTGCTACATTAGTGGCGATTTCTGAAAGGACTGATAGGTCGTGGGTCACGAAAAGAAATGATATTCCCAATTCTCTCCTGAGCCTGACCAGCAGGCCAATTACCTGCCTCTGTACAACCACATCAAGGGCGGTAGTCGGTTCGTCGAGGATGACGAGCTTAGGGTTCAATGAAAGGGCCATCGCTATGGCAGCGCGCTGCTTCATACCACCGCTGAATTCGTGTGGATACCCTTTGACCCTGCTCTCTGGTATTCCCACAAGAGAAAACAACTCCCTGGTCCTCCGCCAAGCGGCAGCCTTGTCGACATCACTGTGGATTCTGATTGACTCTACTATCTGGGAGCCGATGGTGATGACAGGGTCAAAGGCATTCATTGAACCTTGGGGAACTAGGGACACAACCTTCCACCGGTAGGCCCTGGTCGCCCTGTCATCCATCTGAACTACCTCGGCCCCGTCAACCAGGATCGATCCGGACACTCTTGTGGAGCGGGGGAGAATCTTCAGTATCGAGTGCGCTATGGTTGATTTCCCGCTACCAGATTCCCCCGCCAACCCAAGCACTTCCCCTTCGTCGATTTGGAACGAGACGCTGTCGACCGCCCTGAGGTAGCCATTCTGCAGTTTGTAGTCTATGCAAAGCCCCCTTACATCTAGCAGAGGCATTCTCACTATCTACCTCTGAGGCGTGGGTTGAATATGTTCTCAATGCCGATGCTGATAAGGACGGCTCCCAGCCCTACCAGAGCTATGCAGAGCCCGGGAGCGAGAATCCACCACCAAGCTCCCCTGAGAATTGCGTTCAAGTTCTGGGACCAGTAGAGCATCGTTCCCCAACTGACCACAGAAGGGTTCCCGAGCCCAATGAAATCCAGCCCCGCTTCTCCCACTACCGCTCCTGTAATGGCGAGAACAGCATTGGCCGCAATCAGGCTAAGCAGGTTTGGTATGATTACTCTGAACATAATGCGCGCGTTCCCCGCTCCTATTACCCTCTCTGCGTCGACGAAAGGCCTCTCCCTAAGAGAAAGGGTCTGCGACCTGACGACTCTCGCCACCAAAGGCCAACCCGTGATTGTGAGGACCTCGATGATTGTCTGCACACTTGGCCCCAAGTAGGCTGCTAGGATAACGGCAAGCGGGAGGGAAGGAAGAATCAGAAACACGTCAGTGAGCCTCATTAGGCCTTCGTCGACCGCTCCCCTGTAGAACCCAGACAGGAGACCGACGAGAGAGCCTATGAAGGTAGCGGCAAGAGCCACCGAAAATCCAACTGTCAGGCTTATCCTTGCCCCGTAGATGACCTGGCTCAAGATGTCCCCCCCCAGCTCATCAGTCCCCATCCAGTGTTGGAAGCTCGGAGGAGAGTAGGGAGGACCCGAGACCTGGTGTGGGCCGTAGGGGGTAAGGAAAGGAGCGAATATCGCTACGAACGTGAAGAAACCCAGTATGGACATCCCTACGAGTACTCTGCGATCCTTTGGGAGCCGGACTAGCTTGAACATATTCGGGAGCGAAGCCGTTTTCCCATCTCACTTGATTCGAGGGTCGACAAGGGAGTAAACGACATCGGCGAGGAAGTTTGCGATTATGACAGCCACGGACAGCACCAAGAAAAGGCCCTGGAGGAGGGGGTAGTCGTGAGAGAGGACGGCCTGATAGGTTAGCCATCCGACACCAGGATATGAGAACACTACCTCCACCAGTAGCGCTCCACTGACAACATATCCCAGGTTGAGCCCGATGAGGGTTATCATCGGGAGAAGGGCGTTCCGCGCCGCATGCCTGAAAAGCACAGCCCTGTGTGACAGACCCTTGGCAGTTGCTATCGTTACGTAGTCCTGACCGAGCTCCTCGACAATTGTGTTCCTCATGATTAGGCTGTATCCCGCGAACGCTGCCAAGGTCAGGGTGAGTGCTGGTAGGAATGCGTGTTCGGCAATGTCCGCCACCTGGTCCAGTATTGGCATGCCAGACAGATTCATCGACTCCGCTCCCCCGGCTGGGAAAACGTGTAGGTAAATGCTGAAGAACCAGAGCAGGATGGCACCGAGCCAGAAGAAAGGCATAGTCCAGAAAAAGAGGGAGACGGACGTGACCACCGTATCGGTCTTCGTTCCTTGCTTAGAACCTATCCAGATCCCTACAAGGATGCCTAAGACCGCCGTCACCACGGTGGCGGATCCGACCAGGAGGAGGGTCCAGGGGAGGTAGTTCAATATGACCGACAATACCGGTGCCGGATAGTACGTGTAGGACACGCCTAGGTCTGGGGGCCATTGGAACACCCCCGTGATGTAGAGGAGGAATTGATCCCAAAGTGGTTTGTCAAGCCCGAACCTCTGAGTCAGGAGGTGAGATTCAATTGACGGGAGTATCTTCGGATTCGCGAAGTATTGGACTGGGCTTCCTGGCATGACCCTCGGGATGATGAAGTTCAGAACCAGTACTATCAGGAAGGTCACGAAGGCGTAGAAGGCTCGGCGAACCAGGTATCCTCTGTTCACGTCGTGTTCATTGCTTGGGAGGCTTGCGCCTCATGGCCGCCAGGGCGATAACGGCCACCAAGAGCACCACTACCACGGCGGCCAATATGTAGACAGTGTAGTCAGTGGAGGTGGTGGTAGAAACAGTCGACGTGGGAGAAGAAGTCGAGGTGGCGGAAGTAGTGGAAGTGGCGATGCTCAAACTGGCGGGACGGAGGTAAGCCAGGGCGGTGAGGTTCCAAACCAGACCAGGAAGTTCGAAAGAACTTGGCGCAGTCGGCCAGTCTGCTACCTTCTGGGAGTTGTACGCCCAAATGAAGTCTGGATAGAAGAGCGGGATCGAAGGCAGATAATTAGCCACTATGCCCTGGATCTTCTGCTCGTAAGATAGGACCTGCTGTGGGCTAGTCGAGGCCTCCAGGGCAGCCACCGTGGAATTGTACTCGGCCGCGACGTTCGTCTGGGCGAACGACTGCTGCCCCGGTTCGGGGCCTGCGGACAGGAAGAAGGAGTAGAAGCTCTGATCTGTAAGCAACTCAGAGTTCGGATAGCCGAAATTCTGTTCTTCGAAGTACATGTTCTCCCCCTGGTACCAGACCGAGGACTCCGAAGCTCCTGCTATGGTTCTAAGCTGAGCGTTAATTCCCACAGCCTGAAGATCCTGAACCACAAGAGTGCCCGCGAGAACTATTGGAATCTGTTCGGCAGGAACGTACACGCTCGGGGTAAACGCCGTTCCGTTGGGGAAGTTGTAATATCCGTTTGAGCCCATCACGAGACCAGTCGTTGCCAGCAGGGACTTGGACATGTTCACATTGTATGCGTAACTAGGGACGCTGCTGTTGAACTCAGGCGAGCCGGAAGGAATGAACGCTGCGTTGGCCGCGGTCCCGTAGCCTGCCAGTGCGCTCTGCACCAGGGCTTGGGTGTTTATGGCGTAAGCCATGGCGTGTCTGAAAGCTGTGTCGTTGTACGGGTAGTGGCCCGACGGGAACTCGATGTACCACAGGCCTGTCCCCGGGGTTGCCTGGACTTTGATGTTGGGATTGCTCAGCAACCCGGCTACATCGGAGGGAGCCACCGGTGCCGCATCGATTTGTCCTCCGAGTAGGAGTTCGGCGAGACTCGAGCTCGATGGGACCAACTGCGTCACAACTTCACTGAAGTAAGGCTGTCCCCCGTTTGCCGGATCGCCCCATGGTGTCGGGTAGGGATTGGCTTTCATAACGACT
>Ga0187772_10000475_pt1 | contig 17992 bp, 11 predicted proteins | sample 0116_SJ02_MP15_2_FD_133137 | JGI IMG/M metagenome (GOLD analysis project Ga0187772, IMG submission 133137) | Tropical peat soil microbial communities from peatlands in Department of Meta, Colombia - 0116_SJ02_MP15_20_MG | ecosystem: Environmental > Terrestrial > Soil > Wetlands > Peat | place... | reverse complement strand
GAAGTTCGAGGCACTCTTCGACATCCGCTACAGGGGACAGGAGCACACAATCTCCACCCCTGTCCCAATCGAAGTCACGACATTAGGCTCGCTCCAGCTGATCCACAAGCGGTTCCAAGAACTACACTACAAAGCCTACACATTCAATTTGAGAGACCCGACTGAGGTAGTCAGCATACGCATCGTAGCCCTGGGTAAGGTCAAGAAACACCCGCCGAGGCCGATGAAGGCGTCGGGGAACAGGAGGGCGAAGGCGATGAAGACAAGGTCGGTGTACCTCGATGAATCGGGGTTCAAGCAACTCCCTGTCTATCGCAGGGATTCAATCCCGGTGGGAGCGAAAATACGCGGACCGGCAATCATTGAAGAGCCGACCGCGACGACCGTTATCAAAAAGGGGAACATGATGACCAACGACAAGTACGGGAATCTGGTGGTGGAGGTCTAGGGCGTTGACAAAGATATCCGACTTTACGCTCGACATAATCGAAAGCAACCTCATCGCTTCTGCCGAGGAGACTTTCTCCGCCTTTGGAAGGGCGAGCAAGAGCCCGGTGATCTACGAGGTCCTCGACTACGCCGCAGGTCTGACCGATGCCGACGGCCTTCTCGTCGCCCAGGCGAACGGGGTCCCGGGCTTCCTCGGCACGCTTGACCTGGCGGTGCAGGATTGCATTAAGAAATTCGGGAAAGATGGGTTCTCCCCGGGGGACATATGCATAGTCAACGTCCCCTACAGCAGCGGGACCCATCTTAACGACGTCAACCTGATAATGCCTGTCTTCGTCCAGGGGCGAATAGTCGCGTTCTCCGCCATCAAAGGGCACTGGAGCGAGGTCGGTGGTATGCATTTCGGGAGCTGGACCTCCGATTCCACCGAGATCTACCAGGAGGGCCTCATCTTCCCTCCGATCAAGCTTTTCGAGAAGGGGAAGGTCATCCAAGCGATGGTCGACATGATCAGGGCCAACGTCAGGACGCCCGAGATGACCCTCGGCGATATGGAGGCCCACGCGGCGTCGCTGAGGGTGGGGGCGAAGAGAATCGAGGACATTTGCAGGAAGTACGGCGTCGCAACTGTACTGGAGGCAATGGATAGAATTCAGGAGAAGGGAGAGAAGCTGACCAAGCTCAGGCTGAAGGAGCTCCCTCACGGCACCTTCGAGGTCCAGGACACGGTCGACGACGATGGCATCACAGACACCCCCATACCGGTCAAGGCGAAGGTCACCATATCCGACGACGAGTTCATCATCGACCTCAGAGGGTCGGGGAAGGAGGCGAAGGGTTCCATCAACTGTCCATGGTGCGCGACGGTATCGGCGGGGAGGGCAGTCTTCAAATCGGTCACGGACATTCACAGCCCTGTAAGCGATGGCTGTTTCAGGGCGCTCAAGATACTTGCCGACCCGGGGACCCTCTTCAATCCTCTCCCTCCGGCTCCGACTTCGACATACTGGGAGTCCATGGCGTTCATCACCGATTTGGTGTGGCACGCCCTGGCACCACTCATCCCAGAAAAACTCCCAGCAGGTCACTTCCTCAGCGTCTGTGGTACAATCGTCGGGGGGGTAGACGACAGGACGAAACAGGCCTTCGCAATAGTCGAACCGCAACCTGGGGGATGGGGGGGAGGGCGAGGCAAGGACGGGGAGAGCGGGCTCGTCTGTTCCGGGGATGGCGAGACATACATAATGTCGAACGAGGTGATGGAGGTGAGGTATCCCATCGTGGTCGAGCAGTACACACTGAACGTGGGGGACGGTTCAGGGAAGGGGAAGTTCAGGGGAGGATTCGGGGTCGTGAAGGACTATAGGATAAACAACAGCAACGCCAGCTTCACTTCGTCCATGGGGCGCTCACTCTATCCCTGCTGGGGAATCAACGGCGGGGGGAAAGGGACCCCGAATTACTTCGTGATAGAGAAGGGGAGCCAGAGCCCCCGCAGGCTGCGCAAGGTGGCTGCCGAGTCGATGCAGAAGAACGATTTGATCAGCCTAAGGACCGGAGGAGGGGGCGGATTCGGGAATCCGATGGAGAGGGAGCCCAAGCGGGTGCTCAACGATGTGGTCGACGGCTACATTACCATCGAACAAGCGAAGGATGACTACGGCGTAATAGTAGACACCAGAGCAATGAAAGTCGACGAGCAGGAGACCGCCAATCTCAGGCAGGCGGCCTTTCGAGGCTGACTGGTTCCGAACCGAGAGCAGAAATGTCTACGGAGGACCCCCTGACTTTACCCGACTCCTAACCTCCGACCTTGACCTTTAGACCGATTTCCTCCAGTTTTTCCTTGATGCGGTTAAGTTTCTCCGCTGAAGGAGCGGCACGGGCATCCATCCTGTAGCCCAACCCGAGTCGCCTGTACTTTTCGGAGACGTCATGGTACGGCAGGAGGTCGACCTCACTAATTCCCCTAAGGCTCCGGGCGAACCTCTGAAATTCTTCCACATTCTTCTCTGTGTCGTTTATCCCCGTGATTACCGGGAACCTCAGGATTACGTCTTTCCCTCTCCTTCCTGCAAGGGTCCTCAGGTTCCTCTTGATAACGCTGTTAGAGACCCCTGTGTACTTCTTGTGTTCCTCATCGTCAAGAAGCTTCAGGTCAAAGAGGAAAAGATCGACATAATCGATGATTGACTCGAAGGTTCTGGCGGGAGCGTGGCCCGATGTCTCCAGAGCTGTGTGTATTCCTCTACTTTTGCATTGAATCAGTAGTGCCTTCAGAAAAGCGGGTTGGAACAGGGGTTCTCCACCAGAGAACGTTACACCGCCTCCCGAATTATCGAATAGAAGGACGTCTTTCTCGATCTCCCTGACCAGTTCTTCCGCGTCAATTTCTCGCCCAGCTATCGACAGGGCTCCTGAGGGACAGGCTTCAACGCACAAAGCGCACGCGTCGCAGGCCGAACGATTGACCACCAAACCGTCTCCATCGAAAGACAGAGCGCTCGACGGGCATGTTGGGATGCATCTCTTGGACTGAATACACCTGTATTCGAAGTACCACAGGTTCTTCGCGGTGGACAGTCCCTCGGGGTTCTGGCACCACCAACACCTAAGGGGGCAGCCCTTCAAGAACACCAGAGTTCTTATTCCAGGACCATCATGTATTGCGAACCTCTGGACATCAAATACCACTCCTTTGGTTCTCTGCGTGCCGAATGTCGCTATTGGCAGCGCGTCAGAATCCCTTATGCTCTGTCCTGGCAATTATCTCATCTTGGAGCCCCTTTGGCAGATTCACAAAATAGTCGCTGTAACCAGCGACCCTGACCATCAGGTCCTGAAAGTCCTGAGGCCTTGCCTGGGCTTCTCGGAGAAGTTCGGCGCTCACGACGTTGAACTGGACATGATGTCCTCCCATTATGAAGAAGGTCCTGATCATCTGTGCCATTTTCTCGGTGTCTTCGTCCCCGATTAGGAGGTCTGGAGAGAGTTTCTGGTTCAACAGCGCCCCTCCGGTCTGGTCCCAGTCGATCTTCGCGACCGAGCTGAACGCGGCCGCTATTCCTTTCCTGTCCGCCCCTTGTACGGGTGAAACGCCTTCTGATACAGGCAGCCCAGCCCGCCGGCCGTCGGGCGTCGCTCCTGTAACCTTTCCGAAGTAGACATGGGCGGTGGTGGGGAGAAAGTAGACTCTTCGGGAGGCTCTTCTTATCGGGGTGGGCGGATGGCCTTCAATGATGTCGTTTGCTACATTGACCAAGTTAATCGCGATAGCGTCGGCCGCTGATTCGTCGTTCCCATACTTGGGAGTCTTGTTCAAAAATGTCTGTCTCATTGCTTCGTCGCCTTCGTAGTCCCTTGCTAGTGCCACGAGGACCTCTTCCATCCCGAAGGACCTCTTCTCGAAGACGTTGTGTTTCATTGATGCCAAGGAATCGGCTACCGTACCCAGCCCTACAACTTGGATGTAGCTGGTGTTGTATCTGGTTCCGCCTGCATTGTAGTCGGTTGCCTTCCCTACGCAGTCGCTGAGCCACAACGAAAGGAAGGGAACTGGAAATTGCTTGGCGTAAAGAGACTCGATTACGTCGTTCCCCGCAATCTTGACGGAGACGAAGAACTTCAGTTGCTCAACGAACGCCCCGAAGAGGTCCTCGAAACTACCGTAATTTCTTGGGTCTCCGGTCGGGATGCCGATTCTCTTTCCAGTTCTCGGATCAACTCCGTTGTTCAGCGTTATTTCGAGAATCTTCGGGAGGTTGAGGTAGCCTGTTAGAACGTAGGCTTCTTTGCCCAGAGCACCAGTTTCTATGCATCCACTTACCCCGCACTCTCTTGCGTCCTTCAGCGACTTCCCCTGTCTAAGCATCTTGACCACTACGCCATCGAAATTGAAGAATGGAGGTTCGCCGAACCCGGGGGTAACGACCTTTAGGGCCTCGACTACGAAACGTTCCGGACTCTTGCTGCTGACCAGGACAGCGGTGTTGGGCTGCAGCGTCCTCATCCCGTCCAGTACCTCAAGAACCAGGTAGGAGAGCTCGTTGATGGCGTCGGAACCGTCAGCCCTCAAACCGCCGATGTTGATCTTCGCAAAATCGTTGTACGTGAAGCTTTCTTCCAGAGTAACCCCCACTTTTGGAACCGCCGGCTGATTGTTGAACTTGAGCCAGAACGCTTCTAGGAGCTCCTTTGCCATTTGCCGCGTCATCTTTCGACTTGCTATATCCTGTCTGTAGAAGTCGTAGAGGTGCTGGTCTAGTCGTCCGGGAGTGAAGGAATCCCAAGGGTTCGTTTCATAGGTCACACCAACGTGCACGAGCCAGTAGTGTTGAAGCCCTTCCCAGAAGTTTCTAGGAGCATGGGCTGGAACCCAGCGACAGATTTCGGCCATCCGCGATAGCTCTCCTTTTCTCATCTCGTCCGGCTCCGCCCTTGCCATGTCCTCGAGCTTGGTTGCGTACCTGTTCGCATATGCCACGATGGCATCAGCAGCGATTTCCATCGCCTTCAGTTCCTCCAGCCTGTTGCTGTAACCTGGGTCGCTCGGGTTCAGACCTGCCGCTGCGAGATGGATCTCGTTCTTTATGTCCGAGATGCCGACCTCGTAGATTCTCCTTCCCCCTGCCGTGTGTCCCGGTGCTCTCTGTTCCATGAACTCGGTGAAGATGCCTGCCTCGTAGGCATCTTTCCACTCCTTGGAAAGGTTGGAGAAAATCAAGTCCCTCATCGAGTTGCCTTTCCAGAAGGGAATCACCGCCCTCCTGTACAGCTCCATTGTCTTACCGTCCACCCTGTATGGCATGTTGCTCCTCGAGTCCAGGGCCTGAAGATCAGCCATGGTGTGGGTGGAAATCTCCGGGAAGGTTGGAACCTCGTTCGGCCCAGTCCCTCGCAGGCCGACTATGAGCTGCCCGTCCTCAACTGGGATGCTGACTCTCTCAAGCAGGTACTTGAACGCGAGAGCACGCTGAACAGGGACGGAGCTGCCCTCGGCCTGCCCGCTACTGTAGAACTCTGTGATTAGCGCCGCCCTCTCGCCAGAGACTTTGGCGACCGTCCCCACACTCTCCTGCCTGAGCTTCGCGATTCTCGTGTTGAGAGGTCTGACCGCTTCCCTCCTTCGGGCCATCTCTTTCCGGGTGCGTTCCGCTGCTCCCGCTTGGCGTGATTCCTGCAATTTCTTACCCTTGACAGCGAGATTAACGTGGGCTCTCGTTTTGAAAACCTTTTTCCTAACCCTTTAGGTATCAATGGCAGTCCGTTCTAAGGAAGCAAAGTCAGCGGTCCAGGAGCCTCATGAGCGCTGGCGAATGCAGGCCCGGAAGGAGACGACGAGAAAGACGTTGAATCTTGAGGACCAAACCCGAACCATTGGCCTCGGCCAAAACGGTCCAAATTGAAACTTAAGAAACTTAAGCGGGAAAAGGATTAAGAAGCCGAATCGGGCAAATTTGGTGATTGCCAGCCCAGTACGACATCATAGTAGTCGGGGCTGGAGTAATGGGCGTTGCGTCTGCATACTACCTCAAGAAGAACAATCCTAGTAAGCGGATTCTGGTAGTCGACAGATACGGCGCTCCCGGGCAGGGCAACACCGGAAGGAGTAACGCAACCTTCAGGAACACGTTCTCTTCTCCAGACAACCAAGTTCTATCGAACAGCGCGATAGATTTCTTCGTACACATCCAACAAGACCTGAAGGTGGACATAGGTCTCCAGAAGATTGGCTATCTGTGGCTTATGGACGAAGCCCAGCTCTCCCGAAGCGAACCTTTCGTCAAGGGGATGGAAGAAAACGGAATCAGCGTTGTGAGGTATGGGAAGGAGGGCCTCAGGCGCTTGCTCCCGAGCATGGTGTCAGATTTCGGGTCGAACGAAGATGCTGCTCTGATGGACCTCCCTCCCGTCGAAGGGGGCGTCTTCGGGCCAAAGTGCGGCAGGCTCGACCCTGATAAACTCGTAAGATTTTACGCCGACGAGTTCGTAAGAGCCGGAGGCACACTTGCTTTCAACACTGATGTGAGCGCACTCGCCCTCGGGCCGACAAGGAGGCTGGGCATTGAAGGTGAGCCCTTCGTCTGGCAGGATTTCAGGGTCGAAGGAGTGCATGTTCGCGGCCCATCCGAAGAGATGCTCCAGGCAGAGACTGTAGTCCTTGCCGGAGGAGCCTGGGAGAACGAACTGCTCGAGCCCTTAGGGATGTTTGGCAATGTGAAGGCGAAGAAAAGACAACTCTTCAGTGTCCAGGCAAACGGAGCAAAACTCGACAGGCTGCTTCGCTCAAGCGGCTTTAACCCTCTGGGTCTCGTGCCTCTCACCATACTTCCCAAGGCCGGGGTACATTTCAAACCTGTCAGCGAAGAGAATGTCTTTTGGGTTGCCTGCGAAGACGACGTCAATCGCCCGTTTATCAATCGGCCCGAGCACGATCTTGAAGGATACAGGGCGGAAAGGGAGTTCTACGAAAGGAGCGTTTACCCTGTTCTGGTGTCCTACTTCCCGGATTTCAAAGATTCTCCCATCAAAGCCATGTGGGCAGGTCTTTACGGGTACAACGCGCTTGACTATCTGCCGTTCGCGTTCAGGGACCACAACCTGATTGTTGTGGGGGGCGATAGCGGCAGCGGAATGATGAAAGGGGATTCCCTTGGAAGAATAGTCGACTCCCTGTATCGTGAAGAAGAAGAAACGTTGCTTTACGGCGAGGTTCCTTATCGCACCTCCAAGCTAAGCTTTGAGAAAAGGGATGTAGAAAGAGAGGAATGGGTCATCTAGCCAACTGCTGAGAAGAAATTCGTGGTCTTTACAATACAGGTGCGAACACCGAACATCAGAGGATTCGTTAGTGGTCTTCCCGATTCTGATAAATACCGTCATCACCAACAAGAGAACCATTGGTTCTCGTATCCGATGCATCGGAGACGGAACGCATACTGCGCGAGAAGCCTGGAAGAGTGGGTGATGAAGAGATAACTGTGAAGTCCGTCAGCCTACCGGCGGAAGGTGTGTCAGTTGCCGCCGCCGCTTCTTATGAAGGGGCCTTGACAAGCGGAGTTGGACGAGAGATTTGAACGAGTCGCAGCTTCTCCCGTCGGAGAGCAAACGCGCACTGGAAATTCGAAACCTACGAGTTGTGTTCCGGACCTATGCGGGAGTGGTGAAAGCCATTGACGGCATTGACCTGACCGTGTACAAACATGAGCTGTTGGGTCTCGTGGGTGAAAGCGGGTGTGGCAAATCCGTAACAGCGCTTTCAATAGCCGGTCTGTTGCCCGAAAACGCGCAGGTCCAAAGCGGAGAGATTCTTCTCGATGGAGATGATCTTCTAGGCCGAAGCAAACAAGAGCTCCGGATAGCGAGACTGACGGACATAGCGCTTGTCTTCCAAGACCCGATGACGTACCTCAACCCAGTAATCTCTGTCGGAAATCAGTTGACGGACGCATTCAACGAGAACCTGAAGGTATACAGGAATGAGCTGATCGAGTATAGGCTGTCCCAAATAGAAGCTGAACTGAAGAGGAACGTTGGCGATAGGGCCAAGCTTCAGAAAGAAAGAGAGAAGCTTACCTCTCTAAAGGAGAATCCAAGCCTGAAACTTGGCAAAGGAGAAGGGAAACGCCTTTCGAGGCTTCGCGCCATCGAATACCTCAAGCTCGTCCAGCTGCCAGAGCCCGAGCAAATAATGAAGAGTTACCCCTTCGAGCTGTCGGGTGGGATGCGCCAAAGGGCAATGATTGCCATGGCGCTCATCAGGAGACCCAAGGTCCTTCTGGCCGACGAAATAACCACCGCACTGGACGTCACAGTTCAAGCCCAGATACTGAAGCTCGTGCAAGAGCTGCGAGACAAAATCGATTCGGCGATCATCATCATCACGCACGATCTTGGGGTTGTGGCACAGGTGTGTGACCGGGTCGCTGTAATGTACGCGGGGAATATCGTCGAACTTGCTACTGTTGACGAAATGTTCAGTCATCCGATGCACCCTTACACGAAGGGGCTGTTCGCAGCGATCCCGAAACTACACGGCGATTCCAAGGAACACCTAGAGTCCATACCGGGATCTGTTCCTGACCTAATCTATCCCCCCAGTGGTTGCCGATTCCATCCGAGGTGCCCCATGGCCTTCAATCGGTGCCGGGATGTGAAACCCGCTCCTGTTGAAATCAGCCCTGGCCACCTCGTGTGGTGTCTCTTGTATGGCCACCAGTGAAGAATGTAAAGCACACAGCGATGGAAGGAAGAGGAGCGTTAATGCAATCCAATGGTAGCCCAGGCAAGCCCAGCCCTCCGAGGACCCTGGTAGAGACCAGGAATCTCTACAAATGGTTCCCGATAAAGGGTGGTCTTCTTGGTCGTACCGTGGGAAATGTGAGGGCCGTCGACGGCGTAACCCTGTCCGTAATTAGGGGGGAAACCTTTGGTCTTGTTGGCGAGTCAGGGTCAGGCAAGACGACGGTCGCTCGAGTCATCATGAAGCTAACTCCAGCCACCAAGGGCCAAGTCTTCTTCGACGGCGTAGACATAACCAGGGAGAAGGGTCAAAGCCTGAGGCATCACAGAAGAAAGATGCAAATGGTATTCCAGGATCCATATGCGTCTCTAGATCCCCGCCAGTCAGTCGGGTCTGCCCTGACTGAAACCATGAGAATCAACCGCGTTGTAGAAACCAGGCGTGAGGCAAACCGAGTGGCTGCAAGGCTAATCGAAATAGTTGGGCTTAACCCGGATCATTTGGCGAGGTATCCACATGAGTTCAGCGGGGGGCAAAGACAGAGGATTGCGGTCGCGCGAGCTCTGGCTGTGAATCCCGAGTTCGTTCTTTTGGACGAGCCGACCTCGTCCCTAGATGTTTCGGTGCAGGCGCAGATCCTAAACCTGTTGAAGCAACTCCAGTCTGAACTGGAGCTTACGTACATGTTCATTTCTCACAATCTCTCTGTAATCAAGCACATGAGTGACCGTGTCGCAGTCATGTATCTAGGTCGTATTGTGGAAGTAGCTTCCACAGAAAGGCTCTTCGCGCACCCAAAGCACCCTTACACACTTGCTCTCCTCTCTGCCATACCAGATCCAGACCCTTCGACTCGCGACGCGAACAGAGCAGTCATCCAAGGAGACGTTCCCAGTCCGATCAACATTCCGCCAGGGTGCCGGTTCAGAGGTCGTTGCCCATACGCCACGCAGAAATGCGCGGATGAATTCCCCCCATACGTCGAAGTTGAGCCATCGCACTGGATTGAATGCCACTATGATCTCGACCTCGACCCGGGAGAGCTAGAGCGAGGGAAAACTGACCTGGTCCCACCCCCATGATTCCCGAAGACCTGCTGGCACTAAGAGTACTTAGCGACGCCCAGATATCCCCCAGCGGCTCGCACATCGCCTTCGTGTTGTCGGACAACTACAAGGAAGAGAATACCGCGAGACCGAAGTCGAACATTTGGATTGCTGAAGCAGGGACTAATTCCGCCTTCCAGTTTTCACGGGGGTCCTTGGCGGATTTCCTTCCAAGGTGGTCCCCGGATGGGAAGCAGCTTGCGTTCCTCTCTGACAGAGAAGATAATGGAAACGTGCAGCTCCATGTAATTCCCATCGATGGGGGGGAAGCCAGGCGACTCACGAATGTCAAGAGCGAGATATCCCAGGTTCGGTGGTCGAGAGATGGGATGAGGCTCGCTTGCCTAATTTATGATCAAGAATCTGACGAATCCAGGTCAAGGTTTGAGAAGTCTGGGGGCGCGACAGAGTTCGAGAAGCATCACAGATTTGCGAGAATACACATAATCAATGCAAGGACAGGTTCAGAAGAGGCTGTAACCACCGGAAATTACCACATCTGGGAGTTCGATTGGTCGCCTGATGAGAAGTCCTTTGCAGCGATAGTTGCGGACGAGCCGTACGAGTGGTCGTGGCACATCTCGAAGCTCGCTTTGATTCCGATAGGCGATTCCGGGCCGCGGATCATATATGATCCAAAACCAAGGCAGTTGGGGCGCGTGCTCTGGTCCCCTGGTGGGGATTTCGTCTACTTCGTCTCGGCAACCTGGAGCGATCGTGGTCTGATAGCTGGGGATCTTTTCAGGATTCCCAGCTCAGGGAGCGAACCAAAGGCTGCCAATATCACCAAAGACAGGCTTGGTTCCGTCCACTATTTTGATTGGCTGACTAGAAATGAGCTCTTGGTCCTGAGTGTCGACTACGCGAAGACCAAGTTCACGAGGTTGGAACCGTCGACGGAGACCTGGTCTCTGATGTACGAGGGGGAAGTCGCGCTAGGAGACCTTTGGCAACCCAGGTTCTCCCTTGCGAGAGGTACCACCGGCACAATTGCGGTGGTCAGAGAAGATGTCCACTCTCCGCCGGAGCTCTTCCGTGGAGACTTGGGGTCGGGTGGACAGATTGTGTGGAAGAAGGTGACCAGCCTGAACAATAGCCTTGCTGAATATCCAACGAGAGCACAGGTAGTACAATGGGAATCCTTCGATGGGCTGAAAATCCAAGGTTTCCTGTATCTTCCAGATGGGAAAAGGGACGGGGGCTTTCCTCTCATCGTTCGTGAACATGGAGGACCGTCATTGGCCTACGGCTACAAATATGAGATGGAGGCACGTTATTTTGCATCCCATGGATATGCAACACTGCTTCCCAATCCCAGAGGAAGTGCTGGGAGAGGCGTTCGCTTCCTCGAAATGAACAGGGGGAACATCGAAGGTGATGATTTCAAGGACATCATGGCTGGAGTGGAGTATTGCCTGTCGAAAGGAATTGCAGACCCGAAGAACCTATTTGTCTATGGCGGCAGCTACGGCGGTTACCTCGTCGCCTGGACCGTCACTCACTCGGACAAGTTCAACGCTGCCGTGATGGACTTTGGAATCTCGAATCTACTGAGCTGCCACGGAGGTGAATGGAACACCTACTGGGAGGTCTTTCAATTCGATATAGACCCCTACAGAACTCGGGACCTCTACGAGAAGAAGTCGCCATTATATTTCGTTGAGGAGGCAAAGACCCCCACCCTAATCATTCATGGGAAGGAAGATCCGTGTGTGCCGGTGGCTCAAAGCTATGAATTCTTCAGGGCGTTAAAGGAGCTCGGAGTCGAAACAGAGCTGGTCGTCTATCCACGGGAAGGTCACGGATGGATGGAGAAGAAGCACAAGGTGGACGCATGGCAGAGGCATCTCGCTTGGTTTGACTGCCACATGAAGAACGGACTTACTGGAACAGGTGAGGCGAAATCGAAAACCGCTCCCTAGCTGGCAGCAACGAGCTAAGGCCCGAATTCCTTTCGGAGAAGCTGAGACTTGTTAGGGGGGCGATGGGTGAAAAAGGCATTGATACATGGATAACCTTCACCCGAGAGGGCAACCCCGATCCGGTTGCCGCAGACCTCGGCCTGGGCGGGGTGGTGTGGAGGTCTGCCGGCATCTTCGAAGCCGATGGCCAAAGCATCGCAATTGTCGGCAACCTAGATGCAGAAGGCGTCCGTCAGAAAGGAATCTACGACGATGTCATCGGTTACGGAAAGGAGGGGGCCTCCAAGAGCCTGTATGAGTACGTCAGGAGAAGGAAACCGAAGACTATTGCCGTCAATTCCAGCTACGACTTCGGGTTGGCCGACGGGCTCTCGTCCGGGATGAGGCATTATCTTAGAGCGTCTCTCAGAGAGTTCGCGCGAAACTTCGTTACGGCAGAAGACCTCGTGATCACGCTTAGGTCCAAGCTCATTCCAAAAGAGTTGGACCTGATGAGAAAGTCGGTCCAGATGTGTGAAAAAATCCTTCGGATTGCAGAAGAAGATTTCATACGAATAGGTAGGACCGACAGGGAAATCAGGGATATGATTCAGGACCAGGTGAGAAAAATGGGGCTCGGTTTTTCCTGGGAAGAGGACTTCTGCCCAGTGGTTGTTGTCGGTGACAACGAGTTCGGGCACAGGGGGTTCGCAAACAGGACCCTCAGGAGAAATGAACTCTTGCATTTTGACTTCGGGGTGAATTATCAGGGTTACTGCAGTGACATTCAGAGAGTTTACTTTGTAGGGGGGCGACCGCCAGACTCTGTACGCAGGCTGTTCGAGGCTACGAAGAAGGCAACGGACGCCGGAGTTGAGGCTCTGAAGCCGGGGGTCAAGGGGTACGTTGTCGATAGGGCGTGCCGTCAGTCGGTCATGTCTTCGGGCTATCCCGAATACCTGCACGGAACAGGGCATGTGGTTGGAAGGGCAACACACGAGATTGGACCAATGTTGTCTCCCAGGTGGAGGGAGAGGTATGGCAGGACGATGGAGAAGAAGCTAATCGCCGGGATGATATTCACGGTCGAGCCGTCGGTCAAAGGAGAAGATGGCGTCTGCAACATCGAGCGGGAGCTGCTTCTGACGAGCAAAGGGGCCGAAGCCTTTTCCACCCCGGAGGACGAACTTTACGTGCTGGCCGGGTGAAACATAAGCGGGCCCACGAATGCGGCGATGCTTGGAAGTCTTTCGCTATAATTCGATGAGTTCCCTGCTGGCTGAGGTGAGAACTCTTGGTTTTCCTTTTGTAATCAAGATGTCGTCCTCTATTCGCACACCACCCAACTCCGGCAAGTACACTGCAGGTTCCACAGTGATTACCATTCCGGGCTTCAGATAGTCTGGGTTGTCGTCAAGCCCATGGTCATCATGAACAGCGAGTCCGAGGGAGTGACCGTACCCGTGCAGAACCTGATACCCCCTTGATTTCAGGAATGCCCCGATCTTCGAATTGATTTCTTCCCCCCTGTTCGAGACTACGCAATTGTCAATCCCCATCTCGTTCGCTTCGTGGACCACGCTGTACATGTCACGCTGTGTCTTCGTTGACCTTCCGAAGACCAGAGTTCGTGTGACATCGGAACAGTACCTGTCGCACTTTGCGCCATAATCCAATAAAACAAGATCGCCTCTCCGGAGTTTGTCGGGTCCGGCGAAATGATGAGGCACAGCGCCGTTCTTTCCGAAGGCGACAATAGTGTCGAAGGGAACGCTCCCACTGCCCATCTTCTGCGCCTCGAATCCCATCCTCGCGGCGACTTCGCTCTCCGTAATCCCCTGCCTGTCAACAATGGAGGGAATACGATCGTAGACCCGCGACGAGATGTCACAGGCCCTTTGAATGAGCTCGAGTTCGAATTCGTCCTTGATTAGTCTGGCTCTCCTCAGCGGCTCGCTGACATCGATGAACTTTGATGCCTTGAAGGCGGGCTTGATGCCTTGAAGGGCCTGGACTGTAAGTTCTGAATAGTTCAGCCCAATATTCTTCGCCGAAGAGCCGACCAGTTTCCTTAGTTCGTCCGTGAGAGTCTTCTTCGGCGATCGGGTGCTTATCGAGATTCCCTTTGCGTTGGGCTCGGCTATTAGTTTCTCCATCTCAGACGTTAGTAGCGACAAGGATCCGTCGCTTCCTGCCGCCAGGTAAGAATGCTCGAACAGTCCCTCTGCGAAGCCTGTGAGATAAAAGAAGGAATTGTCGCAGTGAGGAGTGGTAGAATTGGCAAGCAGCACGACTTCGGGCTTTGTCCGAATTCTCCCATCGTTCTGAATCTCTTCGAAGACCCTGGATGCTCGTCTTGATGGAATGAAACCAGCGGGCTTCAAGATCAGCTATCCTTCAGCGCGAGAGAAAAAAAGATTTGGGGCCTGGGCATCCTTTCCCATTACCCAAAAGCATGCCCAGGCAAACATGCGAACTCAGCTCAGGTAAGCGAAGTAGTAGCCGAATAGAAGGACTGGATTGAAGTAGACGCCTTTCACGTTCGAAGTGAAGACTTCGAAGGCCGTTGGATATATTGTCCACAGGTACATGACATCCTTGTTCGCCAACGAATTCATCTGGTTGCTTATGGCGACATTCCCAGCGGCATTTCCTGTTGCGTCTGCGGCGAGAAGCTGGTTGTAGAGCGTACTGAACTCCGTAAGATTCCAACCATTGGCGGCGGGATATACGGAGGGATAATGGTATGCGATTGTAAGCATGTCAGTTGACCATGGATAGTCATTGATGTATCCTCCCCAGTATGAGTAGTAGTAACTTGAATAACAGAGTGTCCAGTACTCGCTGCTGGGTATTGGGAGAAGTGTCACCGATAGTCCCATGTTGTATGTTGCGCTGACGTTGTTGATCGTCGATGCTATCTGGTCGGCGATATCTTCGTTAAATGTGTCGCCTGTCATGTACACAATTGGGATCGTCTGGCTCACAGGTCTGCTGCACACTCCCCCGTTTGCTTGCAGATTGGCGGAGGAGCACCCAAACGTGTTGTTGAACAGACCCGGAGGCGCCTCTGTTCCGTTAGTGTAAGTGAAGTGTGTGATGGGCTTCTCCATGGCGCTCAGGAGCAAAGTCTGAACCGCGTCCGGGTTGTAGCTGTAATTTACAGGCAGCGATGCGTTATAGGACCCGATTGGTGGGAATTCCGGAGGAACGACTCCGTTGGCAACGATTCCGAGATTGTTGTTAATCTCCAAATTTACCGTAGGAATGTCAACGGCGTCCGCGAAAGCTGTCCTAAGTCGAAGGTCAGCGAATGGCTGGAACTGATAGTATGTTCCAGTTGCTTGGTTGGTCACATTCGTGTCTAAGTCAAACCAGTTCGTTTCGAATTGCGAGTAAGGTCCGTAGATAGATACGCCGGGGATTGTGGATTCTAGAGTGTTGTTGTTTAACCACGCATTTCTGTTCACAACATCATACATGTTGAGTGCTTCGAGGTCTATCGTCATGGCCTGTCCTGACGCCGCTGCACTCCTGAGGTCCAATTCTCTTGTAGGCGTCGAATAGACCACCTTCACATCAACTGTCTGGAAGTAGGGCACAATCTTTTGTCCTCCCATGAATTGGAATGGTCCCCCCCAGTAGTTCGGGTTCGCCTTGAAGACGATGTCTCCGCTTTGGTCAACACTTGTAATCATGTAGGGGCCCGTGCCCGCCGGCGATGGATTCGGTTGATTCAATCCCGGATCCAGGAACGTCTCACCGCACCCCTTCGGCGTTATGCCTGCGTTGCAAGTGGCGACCTCGTCGTCGAAGTACTCCGTCATCTTATTGGACATGCTGCCCGTGAGCGTTGGGTATGGTAGATTGTATCCTGTACTAGACTGGTTCCAGAGTGCCACGTCGTGTTCCATAACAAACATCGGCGCGACGATGTCACCGTCGTTGTACGATATCATTTCTATGAGCGGATACATATGCACCATGTTTAGGTTGAACGTCATGGGGCCCGTTATCTGGACGAAGTTCTCGCCAAGAACTTCGTTGACGTAGTGCTCGTTGTAGGTTTGTGCACCAGTAAGACTCGAGCTAAGGCTGGTGTTGAGCACTTCCTGCAACAACCACGCATATTGAGTACCGTGCGTGGTTGGAGTGCTACCATCCATGATTAGGAATCTGTTGAACGAGAAATAGACTGCGCTTGAGTTCAGTGGTTCCCCATCATCGAACGTTATGCCGGGTCTCAAGGTAAAACTGACCGATAACTGATTCGATGATACAGAGTAGCTCTGGGCTAACCAAGGAATGACTTGGGCCGTCGTCTTGTTGAACATCACCAGGTTCTCGTACTCGTTCTGCAAATAGTAGGCATCCTGCTGATAGTATGCAACAGCAGGGTCGAGATACTCTGGACCTGCAGTGGTCTCGTAGGTCAGGGTTGTGGGAGCTGGCGGGATGGTACTCGTCGTCGTTGTTGACGACGATGGGACCGAAGTCGTGGTTACAGTGGTGCCGGGAATCGTAGAGGTCACAGTCGTACCAGGGACTGTAGAGGTCACCGTCGTCACCTTGCTTGGGGCGGAGACCGTAAGCGCCACGTATCCCCCTATCCCGAGGATTGCAATTACGATAACGACCGCAATTATTAGAGTTGTCCGAGAAATCGCACTTTTAGTAGAGAAACCTACGTGCATTCTTTTTCGCAAAAATTGCCCTGATGTCTTATTTTAACCCTGACCCTAACCTCTTGCTGCCTCAAATCGATGTAAAATGGGCTCTCCGTGTCTCCGCCTTGGTACACTTCTACTGGAACCTAAGCTATGTTGCACGCCGAGCATCCTCGCGCATTCCTCCTTGACTCATTTTTCCTGACCAAATCGCAAGAATTGAGTCGGGGCGCATAAGGATAATCATCGGATGCATGTCCAGCAGAGTAAAGGGTTAAAGGGCATCCCGTCGCTGTTGAGACTGTCAAGATGGACCAATGAAGCTGTACGAGTACGTCATCCGCAGACTCATCTTCATGGTCTTCGTACTGCTTGCGATAAGTATCATCGTCTTCTACCTTACAAGAGGCACGCTTCCTCCCGCTTCGGCCCTTGCCCCTTACGTTACCCCCAAGATGACCGACGCCGAGAAGCTCGGCGTGGCCCAATCGCTCGGTGTCGCGGAGCTGGGATGTCCGTCATATTCAGCCTACGTGGCCCGAGCATCCGGTTGCATCGTCCCACTGTATCAACAGTACTTCTCCTGGCTCAAGTTGGCTCTAACGGGGAACTGGGGTTATAGTCAGATTCCAGGCATCGCCGTAGGCACCACCACTTGGCAGCTCTTTTCCGATCGTTTCCCTTACACAGCGGAGCTGGCCACGGTTGCCGTCATACTCACCGTCGTCCTGGCCATCCCGATGGGGATTGTCTCAGCCACTCATAACAACAAGCTTCCTGACCATGCTTCCAGGATCACGGCTCTGGCGGGTTATTCAATGCCGCTCTTCTGGTTGGGATTTATCCTGCAACTGATCTTCGTCCTCTACATCACAGTTCCACATGGTTCGGAGCAGGTCGGTCTGCTGCAGTCAAGTGGAACGCTCTACACCCAATGCGCCCTTTGCTTTTCAAATCCGGGGAGTATTACTGCCTACACCGGCTTTCCATTAATCGACTCGATAGTTTCTGGCAACGCGGCATACTTCTGGGACTCCCTTTTGGCCATAGCTCTCCCGGCGTTTACTCTGAGCTTTGGGACACTGGGAGCATTAACACGTGTTGTAAGATCGAGCATGATGGAGTGCCTAAGACAGGACTACATTGTCCTGGCCCGCTCTAAGGGCCTCAGGGAACGTACCGTAGTCTACAGATATGCCTTGCGAAACGCGATTCTTCCTGCCCTCACCATCACGGGCTACATAGCTGCCGCATTACTAGGAGGAGCCGTAATCGTCGAAGATGTGTTCTCTTGGCCAGGTATCGGGGCCGCCGCCTTGGATGCTTCCTTGTACCTCGACGTCAACTTCCTTGAGCTGTACACACTGGTCGCTGCCGTGATTATAGTTGTCGCAAATCTTGTTGTTGATGTTCTGTACGCATACTTGGACCCGAGGGTTAGGTACTAGCAAGATGAGCAATCGCAACAATCAAGAGAGGTCCAAGGAAATTCCCGAAACAGCCGGGGAGGACCGAGAGAAGAGAAGGAAAGAACAACCGAAGGGAGAACTTGCCGAAATCAGATTTGCTCTCTACTTGGCGAGAAGGAACCCACTCGTGATAGCCGGCGCCGCCATATCCGTAATT
>Ga0187772_10000474_pt1 | contig 17996 bp, 17 predicted proteins | sample 0116_SJ02_MP15_2_FD_133137 | JGI IMG/M metagenome (GOLD analysis project Ga0187772, IMG submission 133137) | Tropical peat soil microbial communities from peatlands in Department of Meta, Colombia - 0116_SJ02_MP15_20_MG | ecosystem: Environmental > Terrestrial > Soil > Wetlands > Peat | place... | reverse complement strand
TTAAGAGCGCCTACAGAAAGCTAGCGCTGGAATTCCACCCGGACAGGAACAAGTCGCCTGAGGCAGAGGAGCGATTTAAGGAGGTCTCAGAGGCATATGCCGTTCTCTCCGACGACGAGAAGAGACACCAGTACGACATGTCAGGCAGAGAAGGAGTCTATCAGAGGTACAGCCAGGAGGACATCTTCCGGGGGGTCGACTTCGGGGAGTTCTTCCGTGGGATGGGGTTCGGTGGTTTCAATGATGTTTTCGCCCAGTTCTTTGGCGGAGGGCCAGGTCAAAGGCCGGAGCGGGGAGAGGACCTTTCTTACCACCTTCAGGTCAGCCTGGAAGACATCGTAGGGGAGGCGAGTAGAGAGATCGAAGTCCCGAGGAATGAAGTCTGCGCGACTTGCGACGGAAGCGGCGCTAGGCAAGGGACCTCGCCGCAAAGGTGTTCCAATTGCGGCGGGACAGGCCAAATCCAGAAGGTCCAATCTGCAGGGTTCACCAGACTCGTGAGGGTGATGGCTTGCAATAAATGCGGAGGGAAGGGATACGTCATAGAATCACCGTGCAAGGATTGTCGTGGGAGAGGGTCGGTCGCGAAGATGCGCAAAATAAGAATCGCCATTCCCGCAGGAGTTGAAGACGGGCTTACCCTGCGGCTCAGGGGCGAGGGGAGTGCAGGTGAGAACGGTGCCCCCCCGGGCGACCTGTACGTCGCGTTGAACGTATCCCCCCACAGGATATTCACCAGGCGGGAGAGCGATATTTATCTCGAAACGAAGGTTGGGGTCGTCGAGGCGCTGCTCGGGACAGAGCTGGCGGTCCCGACCCTCTACGGTGACATGAAGCTGAACATCCCTCATGGGACTCAGCCAGGAACAATGTTCAGGATTAAGGGGAAAGGTCTTCCGAGGTATGGCAGCTGGGGGAAGGGTGACGAGTACGTGAAGGTTGGTGTGGAAATCCCGACGAATCTCAGCAACACGCAGAAGGAACTTTTGGAGCGGTTCCGCGACACCGTCTAGTCAGAGAACTTGTAAATCATCAGAAACGGCACTTCTTCAATCTCGCGGATTGCCTCCTTTGCACCCAACTGGTTGTTAACCGCAAGCGACACCGATCTCTCGCCTGCGAGGTTCACGATAGAGCAAGTCCTTATGAGCCTGAGCGCCTCTCCTCTATCGACGACCTCGCCGGAATAGAATTCCGTCGTAAGGTGGACCTTCAGCTTCCCCTCGGCGACGGTCCTGCCCACGAGCTCTTCATCACAGACGTTAACAAGAACGCTGCCCCTGTATTCAGTTGTCTTGACTGCGAAACCTCTGGACTTCATCCTATGCCACCTTGGCGACCGACCGTGCACCGCACGCCTCGCAGACCATGAACCACATGCGTTTATCCTTCTCAAGATGAGTGTCAGGACTGCCGCAAACTGCGCACAGAACGCCGTCCTTGACGTAGCGCTGGAGGAGTTGGGAGAAAGACTCGCGATCCTTGCGCCCGATAAATATCGCCCTGTCTCCGTCGATTGAGGCCGCCGTCGCGAGTTCCTTGGCAAGATACATGAGGACTCTTGCGGAGTCCCTCCTAATCAGCTTCGGGAATTCAGAATAGTTGCGGAAAATGGTCTTGTTGCCGACCCATATGACGTCTGGCTCTGGGAGCTCGAGGCGGAGAGCCCCAGACTTCTTGGCTTCCTTATCGGTGGCAGACCTGGCCCTAGAGAGCAGTTCCTCGTATGAATGCGGCATCCAAAGAATTCGTCTAATCAAGGTATTTCAACTCTGTGGAAAATGCGTAAAAGGATGCCCCGCCACTATCGCGGTATGGTTTCGAAGGAGTTTTCAGTTGCCGTCGTTGTTTCCGACAGCAAGAAGTCCGCCAAGTGGTTCCAGGCGAAGGCAGGATTCAACGCCTCTGTCGAGGGCCACTGGGTGCTCGTCTGGCCCAAGGGAGCCCTCGCGAAAGTTCACTTATGCGAGGGCAAGCCTGACCCCGGTAACACGGGCATCGCCTTCTATGCGAAGGATCCCGTCAAACTTGCGGGAGAGATGAAGGCGAAGGGGGTAAAGTTCACACGCGAGGTGAAGAAAACGGACTGGGGCGTGAACGGGACGTTCGCCGACCTCGATGGAAATGAATACTGGTTGATGGAGGGTACCGGACCCTAGGTCGATGAGCTTCAAAGATTAAATCGCGAAGCAAGGGAGGCGAGTCGTGAAGCCTCGCGCCGAGGTGGGCGTTTTCGGTGGCTCGGGATTTTACAACCTGCCTGGGACTACCAGTAGCATAATCGCGATACGGACACCGTGTGGGATGCCCAGCGCGAAGGTGACCCTGTCCGAAGTGGGCGGGAGAAAGCTGGCTTTCCTGCCGAGACACGGAATCCACCATGAGTATCCCCCCCACGCCATCCCTTACAAGGCCAATATCCTTGCTTTCAAGCAGCTCGGAGTCTCAAGAGTCATTGCGCCCAGCGCAGTCGGGAGCCTGAAGGCGGAAATCGCTCCGGGGGACTTTGTCTTCTGTGACCAATTTGTGAACTTCACCACGGGGAGGAATGACTCGTTCTACGGAGGACCAGAAACGACGCACGTGAGCACGGCCGAGCCATACTGCCCCCAGATGAGGAAGGTCGCCTTGAACGCGGCTAAGAGAGTGGACGTGAAGTTCCACGACGGGGGGACCGTGGTCGTTATTCAGGGACCAAGGTTCTCAACTAAGGCAGAGAGTAGGTTCTTCAGGAATCAAGGATGGGACGTCATCAACATGACACAGTATCCCGAGGTCGTACTCGCGAGGGAACAGGAACTCTGTTATCTGAATGTCTCCGTCGTGACGGACTACGATGTAGGCTTGGAAGGCGACCCGAAATTGAAGCCTGTTTCTCATCACGAGGTGATTAGAGTATTCGAGAAGAGCATTGAGACGCTCAGGAGCCTAATCCTTGAAATCGCCCAACGACTCCCGCAAGAGCACACCTGTGGCTGTGGTTCTGCTCTGGAGAACGCGAGGTTGAGCGCATAATGGCCACCCTTGAACAAGAAATCAAGCGGAACATTAGGACGGTCAATGATCATCCAAGAAAGGGAATTCCGTTCAAGGACCTGACAACACTCTGGAAGAATGGTCCGCTGAATAAGAAAGTGACAATGGCCTTCGTTTCGAAATGGAGAGATAGGAGGGTTGACAAGATCGTGGGAATCGAAGGAAGGGGCTTCATAGTAGGCGCCCCAATTGCCGACAGGCTCGGCATAGGGTTCGTGCCAGCGAGAAAGGTGGGCAAGCTCCCCGCAAAGACGATGAGAGTGAACTACAGGCTCGAGTATGGTACAGAGGGCCTAGAAATTCACTCCGACGCGATCTCGAAGGGAGACAGAGTTCTAATTGTCGACGACCTCCTGGCTACAGGTGGGACCGCCAGGGCGGCGGGAGCTCTGGTCGAGAGACTAGGCGGAAAGGTCTTGGGTTTCGCCTTCGTCACAGAACTGGGCTACCTCAAGGGGAGAGAGAAGTTGACCGGGTACGAAATCCATTCACTGGCGAAGTACGATTCAGCGTAGAAACCCTTCTTCAGAACGGTAATGAAGGGCAGCTCCGGCAGGGAAACGGTCTGGGGTGACTGCAAATGATGGGTGCCCGAAAGCTGCGCGGGCCCCCTGAAAGGAGACATGAAAAAGTCCCAAGAAGCAAGCGAACCTAGCTGGGGCCTGCGTTGTAATCGAGTTTGATTGAGGCGGCGTTGCTGACGACGAGGGGAGCTAGGCTCAAGACAAGAGAACTCCAGAGACAACAATAAATCGTCATAGGCCGTGGGGATGGTTCATAAATGACAAAGATAGCTGACCCAAGATTGAGCAGCATTGGCGAAAGGAACTTCAAGTGGGCAAAAGCGCACATGGGTGGTCTCGCTACGCTTGCCGAGAAGCACTCCAAAACCCGTCCACTCGAAGGAGTGAAGCTTGGCATCTGCCTTCATGTTACAAAGGAAACCTCCGTTCTAATTGACGTATTGCTAAACGCCGGTGCCGAAGTAGAGCTCTGTGGGGCGAATCCTCTGTCAACACAAGACGACATCGCAGCGTACCTCTCGACAAGGACCGACGTTTGGGCATGGAGAGGACAGACGCCAAAGGAGTATGCTTGGGCCATCAAAGAGGTGCTCAAGACAGATCCTGACCAACTTATTGATGACGGGGCGGACTTACACGTGGCTGCACACAATTCTCACACAAAGCACATAGTGGGTGGGTCTGAAGAGACGACGACAGGCGTTGTCAGACTGAGGGCGCTTGAGTCAGAGGGAGGTCTTCGATATCCGGTGATAGCGGTCAACAACGCCCAGACAAAGTTCCTCTTCGACAACAGATATGGAACTGGGCAAAGCAGTCTTGACGGCATCTTGAGGGCGACTTCGCTTTTACTAGCAGGAATGCGTGTTGTTGTAGTGGGCTACGGCTGGGTCGGGAAAGGGGTCGCGATGAGGGCGAGAGGAATGGGTTCTAATGTGTCAGTCGTCGAAGTGGACCCAATTAAGGCGATCGAAGCGCATCTCGATGGTTTTGGAGTCTCGAGTATCTCCGACGCTGCGCCGATTGGACAGCTCTTCATCACTACGACAGGCCAGAAGAACGTCATTCCCTACGACGCGATTGAGAAGATGAGTGATGGTGCGATACTTGCCAACGCGGGCCATTTTGACGTGGAAATTGACGTTCGAACACTGCTTTCGAAAGCCCGGAGCGTGAAGGAAGTGCGGCCCAATGTGGACGCTGTAGTATTAAAAAACGGAAGGATGGTATACCTCATCGGTAAGGGAAGGATAGCTAACCTTGTGGCTGCGGAGGGGCACCCTCCAGAGGTGATGCAAATGTCGTTCGCGAACCAGTTCATGGCCGCCATAGACTTGCACAGGAACCATGGAAAAATGAAAGCGAAAGTTTACGGTGTTTCGATTGAAACAGAGAATGAAGTAGCTAGGGCGGCTCTTGAGTCCATGGGAATCACCATAGGGACCCAGACTGAAGAACAGAAGGAATACGCCAAGAGCTGGGAGCTCTAGGCCTCACAAAGGTTAAAACCGCGAACGGCGGGTTCAGCTTGGTGGATGGCCTCAACGGCAAGAACATCATAATAACTGCGGCGCTCCCGTACGCCTATGACGACCTCCACTTAGGACACGTCGCGAGCACACATCTGCCCCCAGACATTCTCTACAGGTATCTCAAGATGAAAGGAGTTAAAGTCATTCAGGTCTGCGCATCCGACGACTTCGGAACACCAATCTTGATCGCAGCGGAGAAGAATGGAAAGAAACCTTCAGAGTACGTCGCAGAATGGAATAAGAGATTCAAGGATGATTTGGAGAGGCTAGGGATCGTTTATGACGTCTTCGACAAGACAAGCTCTTCAGAGAACGTCCAGCTCGCCCAGAGATTCTTCACGAAACTCAACGAAAGCGGATTTATTTTCGTCTCGGAGGTAGACCAGTTCTTCTGCGAATATGACAGGAAATTTCTTCCTGACAGGTACGTCAAGGGAAGCTGCCCCTATTGCGGAGCAGAGGACCAATACTCTGACGCGTGCGACAATTGCGGCAGGACACTTCGGCCCGACCAAGTCCTGAGTCCGCACTGCTCGATCTGTGGGAGACCTCCTGTCATGAGGAAGAGCATACATTACTTCTTCAAGCTGTCAGCCTTCTCCAAGAAACTCGAAGAGTGGCTGAGAGGAAGCGAGGGGCTGCAGCCTGACGCCAAGAACTACGTACTCAACTGGATCAAGGACGGCCTACAGGACTGGGACATCACTCGGGATATCTCTTGGGGAGTTCCCGTCCCCCTCCAGGAGGCAAATGGTAAAGTTCTCTATGGATGGTTCGACAACCATCTCTGTTACATTACCGCAGCCTTGAGGGCAGTAGGTAAGAGCGGCACCGACGGCCAGAAATACTGGAATGACGCAATAGTATACCACTTTATCGGGAAAGACATAGTCTACCACCACTACCTCTTCCTCCCCAGCATGAGGATGGGCGAAGGCGAGTACAAGTTACCGGACCTAATTCCGACGAGGGGACACCTCCTTCTATTGGGGAAGAAGATATCGCGTAGCAAACACTGGATGATTACAGTCAGAGACTTCCTAGAAAACTTCCCGCCCGATTACCTTAGGTTCTATCTAACCAGGATAGTTACCTACAACCAATCAGATGCAAATTTCGACCTCCAGGAATTCGCAGATAAGATCAACAACGAACTTGTCGCGAGCATCGGAAACTTCGCGTACAGGACCCTAGTTTTCGTGAAGAACAAGCACAGGGGGGTCGTCCCTGAGCCGGGAATTGCGGGTAATGAGGAGGAGGCGATCCTGAAGGAGCTCGAAGAAACCGTCAAGGAGAGCGGCAGACTGATAGAGGAGGGGCACTACGACAAGGCGCTTAAGAGGGTTCTCGACTTCTCAGGAGGATGCAATAGGTACTTCCAGCACAAGGCGCCCTGGGAGAACACCAGTGAGGAACCCACTACCGTATACTACTCCTGCAACCTGCTGGCAGGACTCGCCAATTTGCTGTATCCCTTCCTGCCCTTCAGCGCTGAGGAGGTCTGGACACAGCTCGGATTCGGTAGGCCGCTCAGAGAAAACAACTGGGCCTCGGCCTCTCGGCTGAAGGTCGAACAGGGGCAGAGGATAGGGGAGCCTAGGCCAGTTTTCAAGAAGGTTGAGGCGAAGGACCTAGGCAAGGTCCGGATACTGCTCGGCTAGTCGCACGGCTGGAGAGACTCCAAACCCGAAGGGAGGGCGGAATCCATTTCATCGTCTATCGTTCTTCCTGCAAGTATCCTAGTCAGGGGATCATACTCGTCGTACTTCGTCGAAGTGAAACCAGAAGCCAGTAAGCTGACCTGTAGCTGGGCCGTCCCCGAGTAGTTCACTCCGTACTCCACGTCGACCACCTGGTTGTTTATCATCGAGCCCAGCCTCTTCACAACCAAGCCGACCTCCTGGCCAGATATCGAGGCATCCCCGCGGAGCATTACTACGGCACGGCTGACCTCCTTGGCTTCAGCAAGCTTGCTGATTGAAAGGACAGCCCCGGCTAGTGCCTCCTCGGCCTTGTCGATGGACCCACTGGTCGAAACGCCAAGGAGTGAATACCCATCCTGAAGGACGGTCCCCAAGAGCTTGTTCAGACCAACGGAAACCGATGTCTCGGAGGACTTTGAGAGAAGGGAGCAGAGAGCGCTGACCGCCTCTTTATTGGCCGACTCGTACAAGCTTGTCAGCGTGGAATCCTCCGGCGAGGCGCTCATTAGCGTGTCGTTGTCTATGACTATTACCCCTCTCGAAGCAGCGCGGAGGCGTCTCAAAGAGGTACCGGCGTAGAATTTCAACTTATTCTCGAATTCGAAAGGCATCACAGCCACTCCCACCGTAATGGCGCCGGTGTCCCTTGCTATCGCAGCCACCTGCGGCGATAGGCCGCTGCCCGTTGCTCCTCCTAAGCCGGCAACAACAAAGACAACCTTGGAGCCCTCGACGGCAGCCCTAATCCTCGAGTGATAACCTAGGGCGAGGCCTCTGACCATCGCTGGCGTCAGCTTCTGATCGACCGGTGACTTCACGAGGATTTTCTCACCCATCTCTACACTTGAGAGGTCGTCCCTGTCGCACGAAACATATGCAAACCTGTCGACTAGGAGAGATTGTCTGCTCAAGAGAGAGACAATCTTGCCACCTGCACTCCCTATCCCGACGGCAGTGATTTCAGCAGAATCATTAGTAGGCATGCCCAGGGCGCACGCGCCTTGTGGGCCGGTTAATTTACAAACCCATGAGTCAATATATTTGACCCATCATCAAATTTTGTTTTACTTTGCCGTATGGGACTGCGACTCTACTTCTCGGTCCTTTGTTTTGTTTCTTCCCTGTTAACGATTCTGTTGACCAGTTCATCCATCATGTGCCCACCGCACTCCACTCGCACAGTCTTCACCCCTTCCACCGCGAGAGCCGCGTCCCTGATACTCCTCCCCGTGTCGACAGCGAGAGGACTGTAGGCGGAAAGCGGCTGGAATTTTACCCTTACCGACCCCGAGGTAACCTCAGAAACATCAGTGACGATGTTAAGCTCGCTAAACTTCCTCGTCGTCTCTTCATCGACTATGTCGTTCAGCCGCTTCGCTACACGTTTCTCCAGGTCGCTTTCCACGTCGGCGCTTCGGGTACCTGGGCGGGATATATGACCTTCGGCCTCACCAATGAACCCTTAGTGTCAGAGGATGCGAGGCTCGGACCTCGTCCACCTTACCGACGCTAGTGTTCTTCGGCACCTCTCCTAAGGTTCCGTCCTTCAGTGACCTGTAAATCTTGTTCATCGTTTCCGCATATTCGTCGAGCATCTCCACTGGTTCGGACTCGGTAGGCTCTATCATCAGAGCTTCGTTGACGATTAGGGGGAAATAGATGGTTGGCGAGTGCAGGCCGTAATCTAGAATCGCTTTCGCCATCTTAAGCGCACCCCCTGGCAGTTCGCTCCTAGCGGAGACGACCGCCTCATGCTTTCTGTGCAGGCCTTTCCCATGTGAAACCGGGAATGCCTCGGAGTCCAGGCTCTTCCAGAGGTAGTTCGCTGCGAGTACGGCGAGAGAAGAGACATCGGAGAGGCCTGAGGCTCCAAGAAGTCGGATGTATGCATAAGCCCTGAGAAGAATGGCTGAGTTGCCGACAAAACCCTTGAGAGGCCCGATTGAATGCTTCAGATTGTAGTCTAGTGAATACTTTTCGCCGTTCTGCGACAATACCGGGATTGGAAGATATTCAGCGAGTCGCTCTGTTGCTCCCACAGGCCCAGCGCCGGGCCCCCCGCCCCCATGCGGAGTCGCAAAGGTCTTGTGAAGGTTCAAATGAACCACATCGAATCCCATGTCGCCCGGCCTCGCCCTTCCCAAGAGAGCGTTCATGTTTGCGCCGTCATAGTACATAAGGCCGCCTGCGTCGTGCACAGTCTGAGACACTTCCGCTACCTCGCTCTCGAAGAGCCCTAGAGTATTGGGGACGGTGAACATCATGCCCGCAGTTCTCTCGGAGGCTGCGCGCTGAACAGCCTTCGCTTGGACCTGCCCGCGAGAGTCAGATTGAACCTTCACCACTTTGAACCCAGCCATTGCCGCACTCGCAGGATTGGTACCATGAGCCGAATCTGGCACGAGGATTTCGTCCCTGTATTCTCCGCCGTGTTCATGCAGGTACTTTCTGATCATCAGGACCCCCGCAAACTCACCCTGAGCCCCTGCAGCTGTCGACAGTGAGAACCGCGACATTCCGGTAACCTCGCTGAGGATTCGTTCCAAATCGTACATAATCGAAAGAAGGCCCTGGACCGTTTCTTGTGGCTGAAGAGGATGAGCCTGCTTAATCGAGTCGGCGGAAGCCAACATTTCAGAGACTTTAGGGTTATACTTCATCGTGCAGCTACCAAGAGGATACATCCCGAGTTCGACGGAGAAGTTCATTTGGGAGAGACGGTTGAAGTGCCTGAGGACTTGGAGCTCGGAGAGCTCAGGAAGGTTGACAGATTCCCGTCTGATTGAGGTCGGAACGAGGTGCGCCGGATTTGGGAACTCCTTCTCGATGCTGGGATTTGAAGCCGGGAGGATCCCTATCCTCCCCACCCTGCTCATCTCGTTCAGAAGGGGCTCCTTCCAGCGGGCCTGACGGAAGCCCTCAGGCATGGGAGAGAGCCTCCTCTAAGACGTCGGCAAGGCGCTCTATGTCGGCGCAGGTGTGCACCTCTGTGACACAGAATGATGCAGCCTCTGTCCCGAGCCGAAAACTCGCGTCTATCGGATATCCGCCAAATACATCAGACCTCGACATGCGCTCAAAGACGGTAGCTGCATTCGCCTCGGAGTACGAAACTACGAATTCTTTGAAGAATGAACCCGCGAAGTGAGGCGACAAAACGCCCTTGATTTGGGAAAGTCTTTTGGCGGTAAAGTGCGAATTTGAAATAATCGCCTCTCCCAACCTTCTAAACCCTTCTTTGCCCAAAAGCGAGAGGTAACTCGCAGCGGCTACTGCCATCAAAGACTGGTTGGTACACACGTTCGATGTTGCGCTCTCGCGGCGAATGTGCTGCTCCCTCGCCTGTAGGACCATTGCGAAGGCCCTCTCCCCTGGTTCTCCAATCGGGGTTGTCATTCCAATCAGCCGTCCGGGCATATTCCTGGCCAGTTTCATGTCACTAACTGCGAAGATGCCGAGGTGGGGTCCGCCATAATTCATCGGGATGCCCAGTGGCTGCCCCTCCCCTACGACGATGTCTGCACCGTAACCCCCTGGCTCTCGAACAAGAGAGAGAGACATGGGGTCGACTCCCACAACAGCGAGCCCACCGGCCTCATGAATAGAGGAGGCCAGTTCTTCAGCTCCGTCTTCGATGATGCCGAAGTAATCGGGGTTTTCGAAATAAAGACAGGCTACGCCAGCGGAGGCCTTGGCCCTCAAATCTGTGAGGTCCAGGGTTCCCTTCGACATGTCGAACCTCACCGATTCGAGTTCGATTCCTGACGGTTCTACGTATGTCTGGATTACCGCTCGCCTCTGGGACCCGATATTCGCGCCGACGAGCGCCCGCTTCCTGCCGGTCACCCTAGTCGCCATTCTGATCGCCTCTCCCGCGGCCGAGGCCCAGTCGTACAGTGAGCTGTTGCACGCCTCCATCCCGAGGAGGTCGCACATCATGCTCTGATATTCGAAGAGGGCCTGTAACATCCCTTGACTGATCTCTGCTTCGTAAGGAGTGTAGCTCGTATAGAATTCCTGTCTTGCCATGATGGACTCGACTGCGGCAGGTACATAGTGAGGCCACACACCGCCGCCAAGGAAACAGAGCGCTTCCGGGGGTGTCCGATTGGTGGCTAGCCTGCTTTGGATTTCCCGTCGGACCGCGTACTCGGTGTCGCCCTCCCGTAATCTCAAATTCCGGTTGAGCCTGACTTTCGGTGGTATGTCAGAAAAGAGCTCGTCGATGGAGCTTACACCTACCTTGGACAGCATTTTCGCCACAATGGCATCGTCGAGATTGGGAATTAGCGGGTGGTGAGAACGTGTTCCTGTCATACTAACCACCCGAAAAATGCTTAAAATAAGAACGTAGCGGCGTGAGGGTATCCGATTGAGACGGTTAGTTTACGCTGCACTCCTCATCGTGCTCCTGGGGTCGGTCGTGTCCGTCCCGCAGGCTGTTCACGCGCAGGTGAACCCCCGGGTTCAGGTGACAAGCCAGTATACTCTCAATCGGTATGGGTACGCACTTGTCAATGAGACCGTGAAATTCTCCAACAACGGGACTGCGGCAGTTAGTGTGCCCGATTTTACAATTGGGCTCGGCAATCTCTCGTCCAAGGTGGTTTCGTATGACCTCACGGGAAGTGGCTTCGAACTCGGAACCGCCACCGACGGCCTGTACACGGTCCTCGGAGGGCAGTCGCTTGCACCCGGCTCCAGCACGACTTTCGTGCTGAAGACCCTGCTTAATGGAGAGGTAACCAAGGCTTCCAACGGAAGCCTGGAAGTTCAAGTGCTCATAAGGCCATCAATGAATCTGACAGTTAGCAGTCTTAGTGAAAGTGTCATAATGCCCGCCTACACTCAGTTCGGAAAAGCCCCCACAGGTCTCACTGCCGCAACTACTGGGAACATAACCACCTATTCAGCCAATGCGACAAACTTCGAGGCGCCGACGGCTGTGACCCAGCTGAAGGCGGTAGACCAAGCCGCAGCTCAAGACTTCCATCCTCTTGTCGTTTACTTGGCGGAGAGGACCATAGCTGTTGGCTCGAACCTGGAGCCAGTTGTCACTGACAAGATTCTTTTTGAGAACCTTGGGACTACCAATCTGACATATCTGTATGTGTCGCCTCTGATATCAGCCAGTGGGAAGGTCACGGTGATTCCGCAGGCGGTGCCCCACCTGCTGAACCCCGCGTCGAACCTCCTCCTGGGAGACGACGCAATCGACCTAGCATCCTCAGAAGCGGTAGGGTACTCGCTGAGCCCAAATGTAAACTTCACAATAGTGTACCAGTATCCATTGCCCCAAAAGTACTTCAACAGCTCAGGGGGCCAAATCACACTAGACTTGCCGGCTGCCGCCCCCATAGCCGCTTTCATTAACTCGTACGTCGTCCAATTCTCGCTGCCAGTTGGCTTCAAGGTCATACAAGGACCTCCTCCTGTTTCCACGGACGTCGAACCCGTGTCCTGGCACGCAGGGAGTTTCACGATGTCATATGGCATATCCGTTGGCTGGGCCCTGGGGGATGGCATCCCAACAGCTTCCGGAATTTTTGCTCTGGTTCTGATTGGCCTATTCGTGACGAGAAGCACGCTGACCGAAGAGGAGGAGACAGAGGAGGAGTCGTCTACCGAAAGGGCATCTGCGATGATAAAGGCATTCGACGATAAGACGAGTCTGATCAACGGGACGTGGCCGGAGGTGGCCGCTGCTGACCCCAACGAGCTCAACAAGGCGTACTTCGACGAAGTTAGGGGGCGCCTCGACACTTTCAGGAACAGGGCCCTCCAGAGGCTGAACGAAGTCAAACAGAAATCGACAACGCAGAAGTTCTTTGATCTGCTGAACCAGATACACACCACTGAAAGAGAGGTCGACAAGGCGTCGAGGGACAAACTCAACCTCTACGAGCAGTATTATACGAGGAGGATGAGGAAGGAAGTCTTTGACAGGTTGTTACCACAGTACACGAAGAGGCTCGAGAAGGCTCTCAACGAGCTCTCGGACGAGCTACACGTAGTACAGAGAGAAGCAAAGCTGCTGTAGACGTCCCCACGCAGGTACAAATTTATGAGGCAGCAAGGAATTTGATGCAAGCATATGGAGTCAGGCATTAGGAAGCTCGTGGTTATCGGTTCAGGGCCTGCGGGACTCACGGCCGCAATCTATGGATGCAGGGCTGACCTGGAACCAGTGGTGTACATGGGAACGAAGTACGGAGGGCAGTTGATGCTGACAAGCGAAGTCGAGAACTTCCCGGGATTCCCGGACCCTATATTGGGACCCGACCTAATTATGAAGATGAAATCACAGGCTGAGAGACTAGGTGCTGAGCTAGTCCAGGAGGACGTCAAGAGTGTCAATTTCGGTCTCCATCCCTTCGAGATTAGAACAGACAGCGGTGTTGTCAGGGCCCTATCGGTAGTCATCGCTACAGGGGCAATCCCAAGACGCCTCAACCTCAAGTCAGAGATGAGACTGATGGGAAAGGGGGTTTCCAATTGCGCTGTCTGCGATGGCTTCTTCTTCAAGGGAAAGAATGTCGCAGTGGTGGGAGGAGGCGATACGGCGATAGAGGAGGCCACCTTCCTTACGAAGTTCGCAAATTCAGTCCAGATCATCCACCGAAGGGACGACCTAAGGGCCAGCGCCGCGCTAAAAAGGGAGGCACGCTCAAACCCCAAGATTAGCTTCGTTTGGGATACAGTTGTCACCGAGGTTCTGGGAGGCAAGCGTGTGGAAGGGGTCAAGGTGAAGAACTTGAAGACAGGCGAGGAGAAGGTACTACAAGTCGAGGGCCTCTTCGTCGCAATAGGTTACGACCCCAGCACAGAGATCTTCAAGGGACAGGTTGAGCTTGACGAAAAGGGGTACGTGACAGTTAGAAATGGTTCGGAGAGTAGCGTTCCGGGCGTCTTCGTCGCGGGGGATGTGCATGACTTTCGATATAGGCAAGCGATAACGGCTGCTGCTGACGGTTGTAAGGCGCTCCTAGACGCGGAGAAGTTCGTAAAACAGAGGCTCGAAGCGCTGGCGGTCAGCTGATCACAGAAGCGAACCTGTTTTCCCTGTGGGACGGGCTAAGTGGTCCGATGATTGGCGTCTCGTGGCCGCAAGTGTTGCACCTGTTCCTCTCGTCAAGGTTGTACCCGAAGATTTCGTAGCCGTACCGTTTTATCAGGACATTGCCGCAGCCTGGACAATATGTACTTTCGGCGGGGTGGCCTGGTACATTTCCGATGTATACGTAGTTGAGGCCAGCACTCTTTCCAATCTTGTAGTGCTTCTCAAGGACTTTTACTGGAGTCCGCGGGAAGTCCATCATCTTATAGTCGGGGTGGAATCTCAGGAAATGGACCGGCGTGTCAGGACCGAGGTTGTCGTAGACCCACTTGCAGAGCTTATTCGCAGCCTCAAGCGACTCCCCTACGCGAGGGACGATTAGGTCAGTTATTTCCACATGCACTTTGGTATGGCTCTTGATTTCCAGCAGGCTCTGGAAGATAGGATCGGCGTTCGGAATCGCGATGTATCTCCTCACAAAGTTGGTCTCGCCGCTTCCTTTGAAGTCAACTGTGACGCAGTCGAGAAACTCTCTCATGAGCCCTACAGTCTCCGGCGTGTCATAACCGTTGGAGACGAAAATATTGAAGAGGCCCTTCAATCTCGCCAGCACCCCTACGTCACGAGCGTACTCCATGAAGATTGTAGGCTGGTTGTAGGTGTAGGCAATCCCTTCGCAACCGTGGGCGATGGCGTTCTCGACAATTTCTTCAGGACTGGCTTCGATCCCCTCAATCTTACGCAGCTGGCTGATGTCGCTGTTTTGACAGTAGGAGCAGGCCCACGAACATCCGCTGGTGGCGATTGAGAAGACCTTTGATCCAGGTCTGTAGTGGACCAGCGGCTTTTTTTCTATCGGGTCGATATGCCCTGCCATTACCTTTCCATACACCAAGAGGTAAAGAGAACCCTCGAAGACCCCCCTCACGCCGCAGAAGCCAATCTGACCTTCACCAATCTGGCACAGCCTCGCACACGCAGTACATTGGACCCTTCCGTTCAGTAGGTCGCGACAGAGTTCAGCCTTCTTCCCTGAGGGTTTAGCCAGCCTCGCGGAGGAGGACATCTCTTCGAGGGAGACGTCCGGTCGGCATTAAGGATTCCCGGAGGCTAGAGAAGTAGTAGTCATAGGGGGGACATGAGCCCGGATAATCCCGCTCATGAGAAGGCAATGGGCGATTAGGATGTACTACCAGGCCCGCTCAGTTAGGGCAGAGGACACTAACTGCTTAGGCTGAAGATGTATTAACAGAGTTCGACCGCATGGTCCAAGGACGTAGTTTACCATGATTACTGAGGTGCGCCTCCACGGGAGGGGCGGCCAGGGGGTCGTCTCAGCCGCACAGTTGATAGCGGACGCCGCAGTCCTCGAAGGCAAGTATGTCCAGGCGTTCCCAGAGTTTGGGGCAGAAAGGTCCGGTGCACCTATAGCGGCTTACGCCCGGGTGAGCGACGGACCAATTGAGATTCATTCGTTCATTCGCAGCCCAGATGTCGTAGTCGTCGTCGATCGTTCTATGGCCCGAGTTGGGAGCACGGCATCAGGTCTCCGCAACGATGGGTACTTCGTCTGCAACTTCGATGGTTCTCCCCAAACGCTTCGGTCTCAGCTGAATCTCGGCATTTCCGTGAATGTATCAGCCTTGGATGCCACGGGCATAGCACTGAAGTGTATCGGGAAGGACTTTCCCAACACTCCGATGTTAGGAGGTCTTCTAAAGGCCACTGGGTTGGTTGGCTTCGAGTCGATGGTCAGCGTCATGAACGAGAGATTCAAGGGGACGGTGAGGACGGCAAATCAAGAGGCCCTCAAGATGGGATTTGAGCAGGGTGTTGTCGCTTGAGTTGGAAGGAAGTCGAAGAAGGGGCCGTTGTGAAAGGAGGCACATCTTCGGCTTATGTGGTCTCGGGGTGGAGGGTAAAGAGGCCCATAATCGACGAAACCAAGTGCACGAATTGTCTAATCTGCTGGATATACTGCCCGGAGCCGGCGATCGTAAGGCGCGAAGGAGCCAAGGTCGCGATAGATTACGACCATTGCAAGGGTTGCGCAATCTGCGAAGTCGAATGCCCACCGAAGGCAATTACTATGGTGATGGAGCCATGACCCAGCTGGAAATGGCAAAGGTCGTAGCCCTGCAAGGCGACGAGGCTGTGGCGGAGGCAGTCAGGCAGTGCGACGTCGACGTCGTCGCCGCGTACCCAATAACCCCTCAGACGATTATAGTAGAGAAGCTTGCGGAATTTGTTGCTGCAGGAAGGTTCCGTGGGGAGTTCATCCCCGTTGAATCGGAACACAGCGCGCTATCGGCGTGTCTGGGAGCCTCGGCGACTGGAGCCCGTGTCTTCACCGCCACCTCGAGCCAGGGCCTCGCGTACATGCACGAGATGCTGTACAACACTTCCGGGATGAGGATGCCTGTGGTGATGGCCGTTGCGAACCGGGCTCTAAGCGCCCCTCTCGTACTGAACGCCGACCACGGCGATATGATGGGTTCGAGGGACTCGGGATGGATTCAGATCTATGCGGAGAATGTCGAAGAAATCTACGACAGGACAATTCAGCTGTTTCGACTATCGGAGGACCCGCGAGTAATGCTCCCTTCGGCATTGAACTTCGAGGGCTTCATTCTTTCTCACGATAAGGAGAGAGTTCGCCTGATCGATGACGAGCCGATCAGGAAGTTCCTCAAGAGACCCGCGCCGAAGCACCGTCTCGACCCCAAGGAGCCACTGACTTTCGGCGCAATCGCGAACCCTGACAATTACTACGAGTTCAGGATGCAACAGGCAGAGGCTATGAAAAACGCCCTGACCGTCTTCGAGCAGACCGAGAACGAGTTCGAGGCCTTCAGCGGGAGGCGGTATGGAGCGGTCGATGCTTACAACACCGACGGTGCGGACAGGGTGGCCGTGATCAACGGTTGCGCCGCAGGGACGATGAGGGCGACTGCGAGGGCCATGAATTCAACAGGAGAAAGAGTCGGCGTCCTCGCAGTCAAGCTATACAGACCATTCCCGGCAGGGGAAGTCGCTTCGCACCTCCGAAGGGCGAAGTCCGTGGTGACAATGGACAGGAGTATGAGCCCCGGCGCTCCCTCAGGCCCGATTGCAGAGGATGTCAAGTCAGCCATGAGAAGCGCCGGGCTGAACCAGCCAGTGATGAGCCTCGTATATGGAATCGGTGGAAGGGATTTGTCGGTCGAAGATGGAAGGAAAATCTTCGGCCTGGCTGGAGGGGGAGTGTTGACCTGCGATGCGTCTGTGATATACGGAGTGAAAGGGTAGTTGTACGAATTAGTTAAGGGCCTGAAGGAGCTGCCAACCGAGGAGCCTCTCTCCCCTGGACACAGGCTGTGTCCGGGCTGCGGGGCATCGATAGTCGTCAGGCAGGTTCTCCTGGCCGCCCCCAAGGACACCATAGTCGCAAACGCAACGGGCTGCCTAGAGGTCTCGACCGCGCTCTATGGATTCTCGGCGTGGAACAGACCCTGGATTCACTCCGCATTCGAGAACGCGGCAGCGGTGGCCTCTGGCATCGAAGCAGGATTCAGGGCTCTAGCGAGGCGCGGCGAGGCCGAGGAGCACCCTGTCGTGGTCTTCGGAGGAGATGGAGGCACCTACGACATCGGCTTCCAAGCCTTGTCGGGCGCCATCGAAAGAGGCCACAGGTTCCTCTACGTGTGTTACGACAACGAGGCTTACATGAATACGGGGATCCAGCGTTCAGGAGGAACCCCTAGGGGAGCATGGACGACTACAACGCAAGTAGGGCCTGCACGGTCGGGCAAGCCGGAGGAGAGGAAAGACCTTGTTTCAATTGTCGTCGCTCACCGCGTTCCGTTCGCGGCTACAGCTTCGGTCTCCCACTGGCGGGACCTGATGAATAAAGTGCGGAAGGCACTCTCCATGGACGGGCCGACATTTTTGCACGTGATGGCACCGTGCACCAGAGGCTGGCGCTTTGACTCTTCAAGGACTGTCAGAATGTCGAGGCTCGCGGTCGAGACAAGGTTCTTCCCACTGTACGAAGTCGAGGGGGGAGTCTACAGGATCACAGTCCCCGTTCCGAGTCCCAAGCCCATTGAAGAGTACCTAAAGCTACAGGGAAGGTACTCCCACCTCTTTCTGCCTCAACATGCTT
>Ga0187772_10000472_pt1 | contig 18012 bp, 18 predicted proteins | sample 0116_SJ02_MP15_2_FD_133137 | JGI IMG/M metagenome (GOLD analysis project Ga0187772, IMG submission 133137) | Tropical peat soil microbial communities from peatlands in Department of Meta, Colombia - 0116_SJ02_MP15_20_MG | ecosystem: Environmental > Terrestrial > Soil > Wetlands > Peat | place... | reverse complement strand
TTCAACTCGCTGCTGAGAATGGTTCTCAAGAAGTGGCTCCCGCTCAGTCGAATTAGGCTCTCGTTTCAATCAAGGGGAGAGTGGCGCGGGGTTCCCTCGTCGGAGGGATACTAATTCAAGTACCAGTGGTCTGCTTGACCCCGGAAACCCAACCCTTCCTACGGGAACCCAACTCTTCCTGGCCTTAGATTCCAAGCGCGACCAGGGCGTAACAAGTGTTTCAGGACCTATTCTTTGATAGAGAGAAGTCCGAGCCTTGCAATCACCGTATGTCGATTTGGCAACTTCCGGATGCCTGGAGCTTGTTGCACGGAGTCCCGTAGACCGAACGCCTTCCTCCTCTTCCTTATTCAAGGCCTGCTCGGGAGGATTCCTGCATCCGAAGGTAATTTAAGCGGACAGAGAATCGGTGCGCCGCGGAGCTGCGGAGCAACCTGTCAGGTGAAAGAGAGCTTCAGATATCGGTGACCTACGGTGACACCAAAGTCGACCTCTCTGGGTCCCCCGAGGTCGTTATGCGGTCCATGCACGAGTTCATCTCCAAGGTCATTCCCAACATGGACCTTGCGCGTACGATAAGCGTCAACTACTCGCTTAACGACCTGATCCAGATGTTCAAGGACTACGTCAGGGTCACGCCCGAAGGACCAAGGGTATGGACCCAAGACAAGAAGCTGAGCGACAGGGACGTCATACTCCTGCAGCTCGTTGCGTCCCGCATCTCCCACCAGAGCGGCACCTCGGCAACGGACGCCATGGGGGTGTCAGAAATCGAGGGGGCGACGGGGCTTTATCCCAAGACGATAAGCTCCAGGCTCAGCGAGCTTACGAAGTCAGCCAACGTAGAGAGGGTGGACTCGGACCAGGGCGGCAAGTACAGGATAACGACGGTGGGGGTCAGCAGGCTCGGAGAGCAGCTGGCGAAGAAGTTCAGGCCCGTCCCTTGAAGGGATACTTCTGCACGTACCTGTAGTTCCTCATGCTCCCATCCCTGAAAAGAGACCCTTCTCTAACGAGGTCCACTAGGGTGTGCGACACGGCGGTCCTGTCGTAGTGATACCCCCTCCTGCTCATCTCTTCGTGGACTTCGGAAAGTGCCTTCGGGATGGTAAACCAGCCTTCCTTCCACATCGTGTTGATGACCCCTCTGCAGGTCTCAAATCTCCTCTTATCGGGCTCTGATTGTTGGGCCTCCACGAGCATGGGCTCCTTCGAAGCCATCCCGGCCAGAACGCTTTCGACGGCCTGCTGGACACGGTCCTCCTGCGTGGTGATTTCTATCTCCCACGCTCCGCGCTTGAGCCGTACCGTCACGCTGGGGGGCTTCTCGTTCTCGGACAACGGAATCTTGTTGCGCCTGTTGTCCAAGTTGCCATTATATGAACCCGTGACGGGCACCATTCGTTCTGAATCAGTGAGAACGGGGGTCTCCATTTCGTTCGCCGGATTAGCAGAAGAGGCAGCTTTAACAATTGCCCATGTTGCGCATGCGCAATACTTAACTACCGGCTGTTGTATAGGCCATGTTGCGCAACATGGCCATAACAGCCTCCCCCACATTGGAAGACGAGCAGCTTGCCATGCTCGATACCTTAGCGCAAGAGTTCCAAGAGGCGTTCCAGGAGCTGTCGGAAAGCGCAGAGCGCGAGCTTTCGGGCAGGACGTTTGTCTTCAGCAGCTACGGGAGAGAGCTGTATCCGTACTTCGAGGCGACAGACGCAGACCAGGTCCCTGGGTGCATAATTCCCGTCAAAGAAGGGCGACCGGTCGCGTCCGTCGACTCGACGTGCATACTTGTGGGCGAGACGGCCCAGGGTGCGCTCTACGCCGCGAGGACCGCTGTGGGCATATCGATGGAGGGATCCCTCAGACGGTTCTTCAGGCTCGGGCCCATACTCGTCTACGCCAACTCCTCCGGCCTTTCGGGGCTGATCCCTATCCTCCCTTCGGCGGATATGGACCTCCTGCTCTCTGACCATGCCGTCGCTGAGCGGTTCATCAGGAACACAATCGAGCGCCGGGTGGTAGAGGCGTTGGCGAGAAGCGAGGGGGACAGCATAATCATGGCGGACGGGTCTCTCAAGCACCCGCTGGGCCAGCTGATGTCGACCGTCCTGCGACGACAGGGGAGACGGAGGTGCATCGTGGGCTTCTCGAAGTCGAGCAACCTCATCATGTCCGAAGGGGCGGTGAGCTCCCTTTCCAGCAGCAGGTTGCCGTCATTCTGTCCGATAGCTGGCGGGGACGTCACGACGTTCCTAGCAAAGTTCACTCCCGACGGGCTCGTGTTCAGGCTGGATCTTTCTGGTTCGGAGCCGCCGGAGAAGACCCTGGGGAGAATACTTTGGAACGACGCATTCGCTTCAGGCTACCCAGACTCCCTGAGGGTGGCGCATCATCTCTCAATCTTCTCGAAAGCGGAGGACCAGGCCCTCAAGGCCTTCGTCACGAAGCGCTTTCGGGTACACCAGCTGCACACCTTCCCCCTGAGGAAGATCGCATTGGGGGGCTTCAAGGGGAGCGCGTAGAGGCTGAAGATACTCAAGAAGGAATCGGATGACATCTTGGTGGTCGCGTCCCCGCGCGAGAAGGTGAGAATCGGGGACTACCTCGTCGCTTCCGAGCCTGGGAGGAGCCTTGTTCTCCAAGTCTATGACGAGAAGTACCTGGACGTGGAGGGGATAGAAGAGGAGATTGCCAGGGAGGAGGTCCTCTCCGCTTCCACTCCTGGAGTCACGTCTGACCCCACGGAGCTGACAACGATATCGACCCTAATCCGGGACATGAGGGTCCTTCTCTGCAAGTCGAGGGGGACAATTTCTGACGGGAGGCTCACCCCCAGGGCGAACTGGATGCCTTCGCGGACGTCATCGAGCGTATCGCGCCTCATGATCGACGAGCTCGGGGGCGCGGTTGAGCCGCTCGGGGCGAGGGATATACGACTCGGGACCGTCGATTCGGAGTCGCCCTTCAGCGTACCGGCCGAAGCACTAGATGGGAGAATCACTGTAATAACGGGGAGGAAGGAGTCCGGGAAGTCGCACCTCGCCAAGATACTCCTCCGGGGGCTACTGGAGAACGGAGCCTACGCGGTGGTGTTCGACCTCAACGACGAATACGGCTCGATAGGACAGAGAAAGGACGGCACGGAGACTGCTGAAGGTCACAAGGTGAGGGTCCTGCGCCCAGGACGGGACTTGAGGTTCTCCCTCGCCTCGGTGGGGCTGCGCCCAATAACGAACCTACTTTCGCACTCCTTGGACATGCCAGGAACTTCATTGCGGGAGTTCACGAAGATCTGGGAGCAGCTGGACAACAGGGACGAGCTCACGCTGGCTTCACTCGAGGCTGCCATCCAGCAGTGGAGGTGCAACGAGTTCGTTAGAGACGCGCTGTTCGCTCGATACCACACACTTGCTTCCTGTGGTCTCTTCACAGATTCGGAACACCAGAAGTTCGACCTCCAGGACTTCTTCACCCTGAACAGGACGGGGGGCGCCTTTGTCGTGTCCCTTAGCGGGGTGTCCCCCCTCAACAGACGAATGGTGGTCGAACTGATCCTTTCGAAGCTGGTGGAGTTGCTTGAGCGTCGAAAGATTCCTCCAGTGTTCTTGTTCGCCGAGGAAGCCCACCTTTACCTTAGGGACACCTACTGGGAGGACCTCATCACAAGGATGCGTCATTTCGGCGTGTTCACTATATTCGTGACCAACCAGCCGGACGCCATAGACCAGAGGATATACCGCCAGGTCGACAACATATTCCTGTATAGCTTCAGCAACGACTCGGACCTGAATCTGGTCTCACAGGCATCAATGGCAGACACGGATACTGTCAGGGCCATTGTGAGGACCCTCCCCCCGCGCATGTGCCTCCTCCTCGGCTACGCCGTAAGGAACCTCCCTGTGGTAGTGACTATCGACCCTTTCGATTCGCCAGCCACCGGGCTTACCAGGAGGTTCTTCCCGGAGTCGCTCGAAATCAGCACACACCCAAGCTGACCCTTCAAGATTCTTGCCTGAAGCGGATTTCGCTAGCGGATTTCAGACCACTGGTGGCCGCAATGCTTGCACTTGTATGCATACCGGAATTCCTTGATGTCGACGATTAGTGGCACGCTCTCCACCAACTCGTTATAGGCCGGGGAGGACTGCGAAAAGGAAGCGTACCTAGAATACGGCGAAACCGAGAGCGGTTCCTCTTCTATGATCTGTTTCTCGTCAACCAGCTTCTTCCCGACGAGTCTTATCTCGAACCTTCTGCCGCAGGAGGGACAGTGACGAAAGAAAGTCGTGAGCTCAGACATCATCCCTTCGTTGATGCCGGCTGGTAGTTAAGAGGTTCCACCTTTGATAAGATCACGCGCCAACAATGCCCCTATGTCCGACCCAAGAGCTCAGCGGACGCGTGCAGGCTATCTCCCGGGCGTCGGCCCCGAGCTGCCTCCCCAGGCGAAGACCATCCGCGCGCTACCCCAGGACCTGGGCGACCATGAACGACCCCGCCATCAGTGTTACGCTTCCACATTCGCCGGTGCAAGCAAAATCGATCTGGAGGGTGGTCCCCCCTGGTCCGGACGACACGACGCCGAAGAGCCCCGGTGTCTCGTAGACGGGGGGCGCAACCCCAAAGGAGAGCCTGTTTTGTGCAGCGATGGGAGCTCCCGCTGTATCTACGCAGTCGGTGGGAATGTCCCCTCCGCCTTCTGCGTCGGACATGGGGGCGCAAGCGATTACCAACGAGGCCCCGGCCGAGAGCGGGTGGACCTCGAAGTTGTAGTGCTCTATGCCAATCGTGGGCTCAACGATTGTGAAAGCGTAAAATGCGTAGGTCACATTGGCCGGAAGGCTCACCGCGAGGCCAGATGAGGAGTATTGCCCCGCCGCTCCGGTCGAAATCTGGGTTCTATCCCAAGAGGTGATAGACCCCTCCGGGGCGCAACCCAGCGTCGTGTTCACCTGGTTGACGGCCTCCCCGGCCGGGCACCGAGGGGGAAATTCGACGATTGACCTCCAGTCGACCTCACCGTTCTGGCGGGTGTACCAGAAGGTGTTCCCAAGCCCAGTCACGAGCCCCACGGAGCTTCCAGGGGGATTCCCTTCGAGTATCTGAAAGTACTTCGAAGCACATGTTGCGGCACCAGGGGAGCAGGTGACGTCCGGTACCAAAGATTGGACCGGGGCCGATCCCCCCGATGGAATCGAAACAGCGGCTGAAATCGAGTAAACGGTACCGTTTGGGTATCTGAGCAACACATGGTTCACTGACGCCGTCGCAGGACCTTCATTCGTCGCCAGAAGGCCTCCGGTGGTAATCACGAGAGCTATTGACTCCGCCCCCCTCTGAGACGCCATCTGAAGAGCAGACTCCTGGGCCGCTGCCGTCTGCTGTTGCAGTCCTGACGCGTAGGCGAGGGAACCCAGCGCCATCATGAAGACGAGGATGAAAATGACGGTCCCCACCACGGAGGCAACCCCCCTACGGCTCGAGGGATGCAATTTCGTTCACCCTCCCTAAGCCGGCGTTACCAGAACGCCAACCGTCTGCTGCGCCCCGCTCGCCGTTGTCACGGTGATCGTGCAGGTCGAACCGATTCCGAACGCCGTTCCAAAGATCGTGATGACGACGCCTGTCGCTCCCCCCGCTTGGACGGGGTAGCCTATCGTCACGGAGCTCGGGTTAGTCGCCATGGCGGGGCAGGTTCCCACTGGCTGTGCGCCGATTGAAGGGCCATAGACAGCGTAACAATAGGATGCCGAGTCGGGAACCCGGCTCGTCGAGACGACGAATGAAGATATGGGGGTCTGCCCGATGTTCACCACCGTCAACCTCTCTATCGCCAGGTAAGACCCCTGGTGGATGCTTGCGTCCTGGACCGCCACAGACTGCCCGCCGACGCTCGAAGCATAGGGAAGAGCTGCACCGAGGACCACGGCCGAGCCGCCGGCCGCGATGCCGATGAGCACGAAGGCTTCAACATAGGCAGACACGCCGCTCCTTCGCCTACGACTCAAACTGGACTTCGTCCCCCGCGGAATCGGCCACTATCACCGTCTGCCCAGAGGTGTGCAAGCACATCGTTGCAGTCAGCGCGTACGTCCCCAGTGTTCCCGGCCCCAGAGGGGCATAGTTCCCTGTATACACGGTTCCGTTGAGGATTATCTCCGCTGGGGTGAATGGCACCCCGCCGTAGTTGTAGATGGCCATTCTCACAGTGGTTCCTTCGCGGTAGCCCCCGTACACGGGACACGACCCCGAGGATATCGCCACGAGGTAGACCAGCCCTATCTGGATTCTGGCCGAGGCTTCCTGGGTCATGGCGCTGAGGGAGGCTGAATCGTTCGCCAGGGCGAACTGTCCCATGGCTGAAGATGCCACCAGGCCCCCGACTGTCAGCGTCACCCCCACCATCAGGACCGAAGCGTAGAGTTCGCTGATTCCGCCCTTATGACCCGAGCCAAAACGACGGGAGGGGCTCATATCGAGCCCCCTACTGGGAAGCGACCACGACCTGGGCTGAGGCCGAGCCGAAGAGCACGTTGACTGTGACGGACGCTCCCACGCCCCAGAACGTCGGCGAGGTACCTACGGAAGAGAGCGGAGCGTTGAGGACGAAAGACGTCTGTCCGCCCGGTTGAAGCACAAAGTTGTTGGTCTCGAACGTCAGGGGAGTGTTCGCTTCGAGCTCGCCGGCGGGCCCTCCTACAGCCCAGATGGCAGGCCCTCCTGACGTTATGCTGCAGGGAGCCGCGCAGGCGGGGGGTGAAACGGTGCCTGTGTTCGTGCCTGCGAAGACCACCTGGCAGCTGGACGGCGTGCAGGTAATCGGGCTCCCCCCGTCGTTCTTGATGGAGATGGAGACGGCAGAGGGGGAACTGCTTGCCTCTGCCCCTGCCCTCACAGCGGCACCTACGACAATGATGCTGGTGCTCGTCGTCGCACTGCTGACGAGGTTGTAGATAGAAGCGCTGACGATGCCCCCTACTCCCAGGACAGCCGCGATGATGATGAACAGGTCCATGCTTTGTGAGATGGCCGAGCGACTTTTCTTGATCTTCATCAAGCAATCAGGCGCCCCTAGCTATTAACGGCCAACCCTCCGGCTAGAATCCGAGCAACTGAAAGAGCGAATGTGAGCCCGCCGCCGAGGTGGCTGCTACGGCCGCTATTGCAAGGGCCACGTTGACCGAGGCCTTCAACGTGCTCCTCACCGTGAAATCTGTAATCTTGGCGCCTATCAGACCGAGGGCCACTGCGGATACCACAATGAGAAGGTCGGAAATCTGTCCCTGGGGAACTTGCGAGGCGCTCCCCTGCGTCGCACCGGCGCCGAGGCCTGCAAGTACTGGCCTCGCCGTCCTGTTGACGGATGAAAGCACGCTCCCTACGAATGCAATGCCGAAGGAAAGCAAGAGCGGGGAGACGTAAGAAAGAATTACATACGGTCTTATCTCTGCTGCCGCATTCCTTTTCATTTCAGCCATCCTGTCAGTGAAGCTCGAGATTTGGTAGACCGTATCGACAGTACCGCCCCCCGACCTGCTCATCTGTCCGAGCAGGAGGAAGGCTAGCTTCCCCAGCCTGCTCCTGCATTCCACCCTGACCTCGTCGAGGGGGACACCAGCCTTCAGTTGGGATGCTACGCGGGACAAGAGCCGGTCGAACCGGGCGTTGTACCTTGTGCTGACTTGCGTGGCCAGGACTGCCCTTGTCAGGTCGTATTCCTGACGTTTGTACTCCAAGAGATCCTTCAGAAACCGGGCGAGCCCCTCATCAATGGCTCTTGTATCAGCAATCTGTTCTCTGACGCTGAGGCCGTAGGCGACGAAAAAAATGAACGAAGCCGCTCCCACCGAGGCCCAAGTTCCCCATAGGAAGGCTGCCGCCAGCGCTCCAGGGAGTGACACCAGGATGCTCCATCCCGCCCTTCCCTTGACTGGCTCGTCCCGCACGGGCTGCATCCGCCCCGCCATGAAGAGAAGCGCAATGGCGACCAACGGAACAGCAACCAGGGTGTAGAGCAAGAGGCTGGCATCAGAGAAACTCGGGGAAAAAACGCCGACGACCGTGAGCAGAAGAGGGACGACTCCGAAGGCGGTAATCATCATGCTGCCGACAATCCCAATCCTGGACGCATACCGTGCCCATCCCTCTTCGAGCCCTCTGAGGAGGGAGCCGCTCTCTCCCGTTAGGTACAGTGCGACGTCTCCGCCGCTCCTCGCTTTGCTGGTATATCCCAGAAGGAAATCAGCGAACCTACTGGACGGGTGGCTCGAAGCCAGTCTTTCGATGGAGTCATTGGGATTCATTCCGAAAATTGCGACGTCCCTCCTAACGCGAAGAGCCTCCTGCCTTACCGATGCGAACATGTCTGATGTTGTCATATCCCGAAGAACGGAGTAGAGTGAAACCCCTGCTCCTGCGAGGACGTTCACCAACACCGAGAAGAAGGGGAGCTCTCTCTCTACCCCCTCCCGACGCTGGGCTATCCTGTCTCTGAGCCTGAGTTCGGGCATCACGAGGATGACGAGCGGCGCGAACGCGAGCAGCGCCGCCCAGGGCGTGACCAGCAGGACTAGCAGGGTTGCAAGAGGTGTTGCCACCATGGCAGAGGAGATGGTCTCTGCGACAGACTCCGTCGCCAGGACCGCCGGATTGGCGATTCGTCCGCTTCGAACGAGCAGGGGGGAGAGCCTGTCGCACCTCCAGCGCACCAGCCCGGCCACGTGATGCCGCCGCATGAAGAACTGAACCGGTGACCAGCTCACTGCTTTTCCCAATGGTTGAAGGGCACCCGTCCCGCTTCCTCTATGGCGAACTCCCTCACCATCCTCGACAGCTCCTGCGGTGTCAGCTCTCCGCCCGCGATTCCGCCCGAAATTCGCGCCGCCCTTGCGGCCAAGCTCGCCTGCACCGCGTCCGGTGACCATCCGTAACTCTCAGCGATTTCGTTCAGCCTGTAGGAACGGTCGAGGACCTCGGCGGGGGTCGTTGGAGAAAAGGAGTCAGTAGCAGGGTCGTACCTGAAGACGTTGACGATTTCGTGACCATCATTCCCAAGAGGTTTGAGCTCATCGACGCTCACTATACGACGGACGACACGCCCGTCTTGAAGCGTGACCTTCCTCATGGTGACGATGGCCGTTATGTCCCTGACGTGCCCTGCCGAGAACCTCATGGGAGGGGTCGTCAACCGCTGGACGCACCGCTCTGCATCTTCTGCATGTATCGTTGTCATGGTGGAGAACCCTAGGGTTATCGCCGCCGCCACCGTCTCCGATTCCTCCCCTCGCATCTCCCCGAGGCTGAGTATGGTCGGGGAAAATCTGAGGGCCAACTTTAGGAGTTCGGGAAGCCCATACTCGTATCGCCCAGCGGCCGGGGAAAGGCCTGCCCGGTGCGCTCTTGTCTTTAGCCTCTGCCAGTGCAGGTGTTCCGGGAGGTTGATTTCGAGCACCTCCTCCGCCGTTACAACCTTGTACTTCGGGTTCGCAAGGGCAAGAATGGCGTTCATCAGGGTGGTCTTCCCTGAGTTCGTCTCTCCGGCGACGAGGACGTTGGTCGTTCGCTCGAGGAGCAGCCAAAAGTAAGCCGCCATAAGGACGGAGAGAGTCTTGTGCGAATGATTCTCCTCGTAGGAGTAGGTCGCGTCCACAAACACTCGTGGCTCGGGAGTGGGCCACCGAGCCGGCTCCTGGCAAGCAAGCTGTGCGATGGTGATTGGGCGCTCCCGTTGCTTCCTGATGGCGTAGGTGGAGCCGGGCCTTGATATCTCATCTCCCAGGGTGGCGGTCACGCGCCTGTCCGAACCACCATGTAGGGTCACTTCGAGGGACGGCTGAGCGAGAGACACGGTAGTCCCTCCGAGTTGGGCAAGCCTTCTCACAAAGGCCTGGAGCCTTTCCTCGGACGGGTAGACCACGTCAGTCTCCATAAACATGTACTCGCTGAAGTTCCTGTGCAGAACGCGCACCGGTCGGTCATACCTGGCAACCGAGATCTCCTCCAGGTTGTCGTCGTTCACGAGAGGGTCGACCTCCCAGAACCCTGCGAATTCCTTCATCAAGTAGTAGAGCAATTTATCGCGCGAGCCCTCCAGCAGGGGGGAGAGCCCCGTGCCTTCGACCGTCTTCCACATGTACTCGCCGACGACATTCCGCGGGTCTCCATCAGCGTTCACAGGGATAGAATCAAGGAGGTTTGCCTTCAGCAACTCGAGAGCTTTCCTCTCTTCGTCGGACAGTCTTGGGAGGCGAACGAGGTACCTGCCGACGCCATCCTCCTCCACGATGAACACCTCGGCCGACGCGTCGGGCCGGGCACCTGCCGGGACCCTGTAGGTGTCGAGTACACCTTCGATTTCTTCAGGAGGCTCGACGATTCGCGGATTCTGGGCTTGGGCACGGTCCGAAGGCGGCCTGTTGACACGCCCGAAGATTTGCCAGACCTTCGACATTCCCGCATCAACCGATGGTTGTCTTATAACACGCCACAACCCATGACAGACGGCCATGGGTGACAGGTCTTCACGGATAGAAGGTTTTGAAAGCTGTGCGCCCCTCTTCGCCGATGAAGATCGAAGAGGTAGACATCGAGCCCAGAGACGGACATAATACAACAGATGAAGGGAAGGGGGTTGCTTGGGGTCGTCTATGGGTTCACAGCCAGAGGGTGGACGGTATTCAGAACAACAAAAGAGAAGCGCGAACTCCTGAGGAAAATTGGGTGCAAAGGATGGCAGGTTGCTTGAAACCTTGCTTCTAGGTAGCAGCTGACAATCGTGTCGGACCCGACCCTGGGAACCCTCGTCAGGCTAATCCGTTCCAGTATCCCCTGCGAATCCTTGTACGTTCACGGCAGCAGGGCAGAGGGAACGGAGGAGCTAGGGAGAAGTGACTATGACATCCTGGCCGTCGCCACTCTACCTTCCCTGCTGTCTTCATTGGGGAGGCTCCCATCGCTGCGCAGGCGAATAGCAGGGGCTTCCCCTCTGCCCGTCGACCTGACCTTGATCACGCCCCTGGCAGCTTCCGAGTCTCGGGGCTCCCTTCTACTGATTTCGTGGAGCCGTAAGGCAAAGCTGGTCGCGGGGCCCAGAGACGTCCTGAGAGACCTCAACATCAGCTCAATGACTCCCAACCCCCTGTCTGTTTCCTACAATTCGGGCCATCAGGCGAAGTGGCTCCTACGCTATATCAAGATGGACAGCAGCCTCAGGGTCGTTGTGGATTGCCGAGGCGTGAGAAAGCTGTGTGAATACCTTGAGGAAGACATTGCCCTGGGTGCAGGGTCGTCGAAGGGTATGGCGGATTTTGCCTCAGTCATCAGAGCCGAGAACCAGAAGGAAAGCTGCGACCTTCATGCCTTAAGCAGGGCCTGCGCAGCTTTGCTGAAGGGCATGAACCAGCAGATTATGGGTTCTGCCCCCCACCCGTCCTTTCCAAGCCTACTTTCGAGGGTATCCTCCATGGCCGAAACGAGGGTCACCCGAATCCCGGGTTTCCCCCCAGGGAGGAAGACCCAGGCCCAACTCGTACACGCGTTGATGTGCTTCTACCAGAGCATGGAGTCCGACCCGCCAAGCGTCAACTTGGTCGGAAGAGCCGCCCGGGCGCTTGGGAGTCCTCTCGGACAGCCCGACGCCCCGGCCAGCTACCACTCGGAAGGCGAGTATCTCTACGCCTCGTGGAATCGAGTCAGGTCGAAGATCAGAGGGTACTGGGACAGCATCATGGGTTATCCGTTCGGTTCGGTGGTCTTTCACAGGCCGTTCCCGATTGTATTGGCCTGAGGATTCCCTGCCACCAGATGTCGAGTTTTCCGTGTGCGGTTAATACCCCCGGGGTGCCCCCTCGAACGGTGGGCGCTTCCCGCAGGGTTCTGGTCATTGGTGCTGACGGAGCCAGCCCCGAGATGATCTACGCTTGGGCCAACGGGGGCCTGCTACCGGCATTTCGGGCGCTGATGGAGAAAGGTGTTCGGGGCAGGTTGACCTCGACCGTTCCTCCTCACTCGGGCCCCGCCTGGATTTCCGCCATCACGGGGAAGAATCCTGGGAAGCACGGCGTATTCTACTTCACGACCGTGAACCCTCGGCGCGCACCTCCTAGAATAGTGTCCTCCCACGACATCCGTACAGAAACCATGTTCGACGTCGCCGGAAGGAACGGGAAGCGGTCGGTTGTGGTGAACGTCCCCATCACCTATCCCCCGTGGAGGATTAAGGGGGTCATGGTCTCGGGCATATTCGCTCCTTCAGAGAAGGTAGTCTTCACCTCTCCCCCTGAGGTCGGCCCGGGACTGGTGGCGAATGGGTACGAGGTGGAGTTCTCCACCTGGGACACTTGGAAAGAAAACAGGCGGCTGGTTAGCAGGGACGAGACGCCCGAGGAGCTGTCCAGAATGAGGAACGACTACTTCAATGGGACTCTCGAGATGGACGACAAGATAGCTGACGCCTTCATCGGCCTGCTCCAGAACGAAGACTGGGATCTGTCCATGGTTATGCTTCCAGGCCTCGATAGGGTGCAGCACTTGCTGTGGCAGCCGATGGTAAGGGGGGAAGACCTCTCGGCAGGGAGGCAATTCGGGTGCAGCAGGTTTGTCGTAGAGGCCTATCAGAACGTCGACCGGCTCGTGAAGAAAATCCTGGGCACGGTCGACGGGGACACTTGGATTGTCTTCCTCTCCGACCACGGTTTCGGTCTTACCCCCAGGATTTTCTATGCGAACAGGTGGCTGAGAAGCCAAGGCCTGCTAACTCCATCAAGACGCGCTTCGATTTACGGGAGGGGCATCGCCAAGCTGAAGGGACTTGCCCAGGAGATTGGAGACCGGCCAGCGGACAAGTCGGTCCCGGCGTTTCACATCCTCCTCCCCCTTTCGTCGATTGACATGCCCCAAACGAAGGCCTACTCCCCCACTCCCTACGGGCTGGTGAATGTCAATGGGAAATCCACCGAGGAGAGAGAGATTCTCGCGAATTCACTCGCTAAGCAGTTCGAGGAAATAGTTGACCCCAAATCGGGTAGACGAGTTATTCTGAAGGCGCACCTCTCCTCGGAGATTTATCCTGGCCCCTGCCAGGCCGAGGCATCTGACTTGATTCTTGAACCAGTTCCCGACTATCACATCGAAAATCGCATGGACGGAACTGACGCCTTCGCTGACGCCGAAAGGCATCCGGCTTTGCACAAGCCCGAAGGAATTCTACTCCTGTCGGGGCCTCAATCCTGGAACAACTTTGAACTCTCAAGCGCCCACATCTACGACGTAGCGCCGACAATCCTGACCATTCTTGGCGTGCCTCTTCCAAAGGACATCGACGGCAAGACCTTGTCCACGGCGTTCCGGCCTGACGGCCCGGTCGCCATGGAAGAGGCCGATCAGATTGACGACAGAGGCGGAACGAAGGAAGTCTCTGATCGAGTAAGAAGGCTCAAGGCCGAAGGAAAGATCTGAACGTCAAGGGCCATGATCCATTGTAAGCAGTCGCTTCGCCATCGTATTCAAGTCGGCCTGGGGGTCGTTGGGCTCGACGGACCCTAGGCCATTGCATCTTCGGATGATAGGCCGACTCGGGCAGAGGGTGACAGGAGGTGGGAGGCGACCCTTTGTTATCATGTCTACTGATACGGTGTGCCTTGTAGAGGCAGACTACACAGGCATTCCTGGTACTCTGCGGTGACAGGCCTGGGTTATGAAGCATGCTGTGAAAGGTTCAAAGAGTTCTTCTAGAGGTGGAAAGCCCATGAGAAAGAGGGCAGTCTCCAATGTCATAGCTGCTGTGCTCCTGGTGATCGGAATTGTCGTTGGGCTCGGAATTTACTACGGCGTCGCCGGTCTGCCCTCCTCGACCAAGATCGCCGGTTCGACCACCACCACGTCGACGGTCTACGTGTCAACAACCTATGTCTCGACCACGACAGTCGCGGAGACTGCAACGCCGGGCCTCTCGACCACGACGATTACGACGACTGTGACCCTGGGCGCCTCGACCACGACGGTCACGACAACGGTGACGCCCGAGACTACTACCGGCACGGCCAATGTAGCGTTGGGTGATGCCACTTGTAGCCTAACTCAAAACTTGTGCACCATGGAGGCAGTCAACGGGGGGACAGCAGCCGCGTCAGTAACGGCTTGTCAGATTGGCAGTCTGGTGGCAAAGACACCCAGCTCTGCGGAGGTGACCGTAATTGGCGCCGGCTCAACCATCGTTCTGATGTGCGAGTTCTCCAGCATGCCCCAAGGAGCAGCCAGGGGGATGAACGTCTTCGGCACAATAACGGTTAATGATAGTCTCGTCTCCTGGTTGGGTACCTACGTATCCTAGGCCACCTCATGCGGAACTCATGAACCAGCCAGAACTCCTGCTACCCTAACTGGATCCAAGAGGGAGGCGATGGCCTCATTTCTCTTGCCTCAGTATGTAGCCGTTTGGGGTGCAGGGTTCTGCCCGTGATATCCTCCCAGATTGGTTCGCTCAGCCCGGGACAACCTGGTATGTTGATGTGCCTCATCGGAAATCTCGTCTGAGGATTGCGGCCAGGGGCAAAAGGATTTGAAAGCCAGGGCGCCCCGCGTCGCCGATGAAGATCGAAGAGGTAAACATCGAGCCAAGAGAGGGGACGCAGCTCATTGTGGGCCAGTCTCATTTCATTAAGAGCGTCGAGGACATCTACGAGGCGCTCGTAACGTCCATGCCAGGGCTGAAGTTCGGGGTGGCTTTCGTCGAAGCTTCAGGGAAGGCGCTTATCCGCTTCGACGGCACTGACAAAGAGCTTGCAGAGCTGGCAAGTGGCTACGCTTCCAGGATTGGAGCGGGGCACGCGTTCGTGGTCGTCCTGTCAGGCGCTTTCCCAATCAACGTGCTTAACAGGCTGAAGGCCGTTGAGGAGGTCGTGCAGATATTCTGCGCTACATCCAATCCCGCCACCGTAGTCGTCGCAGACACCGGCAAGGGGAGGGGGGTTCTGGGTGTCGTGGACGGTGTCTCCCCCAAAGGGATCGAAGGCCCCCAGGACGAACAGGAGAGGCGTGAGTTCCTCCGCAAGATCGGGTATAAGAGATGATCCCAGAAATGCAAATCACGGGGGGCGATACGGATTTTGAATGCTCCGACGGCACGAGGGTTACGGCATACCTCTCGAGACCGAGGGACTCGGAGAGACACCCCGGCATAATCGTGATTCACGAGGCCTGGGGCCTGAACGACCAGATTAGGGGGGTCGCAAAGAGGTACGCACAAAGAGGGTTCGTAACAGTGGCTCCGCACCTTTTCAGCAGGCAGAAGGATATCATGACCGAAAGTAACGTCGAGAAGGCGATGAAATCGATGTTCTCTGTCCCCCCAGAGAAGAGGAACGACTGGGGAACCATCCAAGGGCTCATGAAAACCATGTCGGAATCTGAGAGGAAAGTAGTAGAGGTCTTCTTTCTTGGGAGGGATGCCCTCGAAAAAACCATGGCCCAAGACCTCATGAATTGCAAGGACTTCCTACAGGCGCAGAGCTTCGTGAGGGGAGACAGGCTCGGGATAACGGGATTCTGCATGGGGGGTGGCCTGGCCTACCAACTGTCCACCATGTACCCCTTCAGCGCCACCGTCCCGTTCTATGGGGCCAACCCCAAACCCATCGAAGCCGTGGCCAACATCTCGGGACCTGTGCTGGGGATCTACGCAGGCGAAGACCTGAGGATTAACGCGGAGGTTCCAGCCCTCGTCGAGGCCATGATCAAGCACAGGAAGTCCTTCGAACTGAAGGTGTACAAGGGAGTCCAGCACGCATTCTTCAACGAGACAAGGTCGGTGTACGACAGGGTTGCGGCGGAGGACGCCTGGGCCAGGACAATCTCTTTCTTCGAGACAAACCTGCTGGTCTAGGGGATGCGCATGAGCAAAGACGGCGAGAAGACTAGCCCTGATCTGCTCTGGGGGTGCTTTGTTGGCTGGGTTGAGACACTCGAGAAGGTTGAGAAAGGGCGGGCGTAGCTCGACGGGGTTATCGCTGGTCGGTTCTGCCTCCTCCCGTCAAAGTCCCGCGTCTCCTCATTACCCTGTCATGAAGATGAGTTAGGGGCAGGGTTCAAGAAGGCAAAGCGGCAATCCAAGCATGAGGGTCTGGGGACAGATGACGGCCGCCTGCGAAATCTGGTACCAAGAGCAGTAGGTGGGCCGAATGCAGTACAAGTGGACAGTGCTCACTGTAACCACCATCGGCGTGCTGATGAGTGGCATCGACGGCCGGATCATGATCGTGGGCCTGCCTACAGTGGCTGCCGCGCTTCGGGCCGACGCCGAGCAGGCTATCTGGTTCACCCAGGCATACACCATAGGCAGCACAGTCGCCCTGCTTTTCATAGGACGGGTGAGCGACATGTTCGGCAAGGTCAAGATCTACGCTACAGGATTTACTGTCTTCACAATCGGGTCGTTGCTTACTGCACTCTCCCCCTCTCCCGACGCTTTCATTGCAGCCAGAATGGCACAGGGACTCGGTTCGGCCGCTCTCTTTGCAAACAGCGCGGCCATAATCACCGACGCGTTCGGATCCACCGAACTCGGCACCGCCCTCGGAATAAACCAGATAGCATTCAGGGCGGGTGCCATGGCTGGGCTCACGATAAGCGGCTTCATACTATCGGTCCTGGCATGGCCATTCTTGTTCTACGTCAACGTCCCGATCGGCATCTTCGGTACAGTTTGGGCCCTGAGGCGACTGAAGGAAAGCAGGAGGCAGGTCAAAGCCCCACCGATGGACTGGACGGGATTCTTCACATTCACCGTCTTCATCGCTGCTCTGCTCCTCGCCCTGACCTATGCGGCCTACGGGTTCGCATCAGCCTGGCTCGCCGAGCTCCTCTTCGTTGTCTCGTTCGCCTCCCTGGGGCTCTTCGTTCACACAGAGTTGCACAGGGAGCACCCGTTGCTCGACCTGGGGCTTCTGAAGATCAGGGAGTTCACAGGGGGAATCATCACAGGTCTGCTCAATTCCGTGGCCTGGGGCTCGTTCATGCTCATCATCAGCCTCTACCTTCAGCTGGTGGAAGGGTACACGCCATTCGGGGCGGGGGTCGCGATACTTCCGTTTGACGTCGCGTTCCTAGCTTTGGGGCCGGTTAGTGGGCGTTTGTCGGACAGGTATGGCAAACGCCCTTTCACGACGGCCGGTTTGGCCGTCATAAGCCTGGCGCTCTTTCTCTCAGGTACCATCGGCGTATCGACTCCTTACACGACGCTGGCCCTATACCTTGTCATCGGGGGTGCCGGGCTTGGGCTGTTCGCATCTCCTAACATGAGCTCTGTGATGGGCTCTGTGCCGGCCAAGAGAAGGGCGGTCGCCTCTGCCCTGCGAGGAACTTTCTTCAACGTCGGCTACACGATAAGTGTTAACCTGGTTATCCTAGTCATGACGTTCAACCTTCCCCTCTCAAGCATAACCCAGATCATCTCTTCGCTGACCCCTACGGCCCTGACACTTGCCCAGAGGGAGGCGTTTGACGTCGGGATTAACCACGTCTACTTCGTAATGGCTATTGTAAACCTCGTTGCCATAGTACCGAACTTGCTCCGAGGAAAAAGAGTGAACGTGGAACAAGAAGGAAGCCCTGTCATTACGGCCTCTCAGGATGTCAGGCCATAGTGTCTTCAGCTGCCGAAATCGAGGCGAGAACGGGGGATCCCGCCTACTTGAGACTCGGGCGTTACAATGACGCCTCCTGCACCGGGTGTAGGCGGTATACCGAGACGATGGTCTGAAGCGGGCCTATTCACTCATCATACTATGGGACGTGAATAACACCCATGGATAACCATTGTAAGTAGTACGGTACACTTTCGCGTATCCCCCACAATACTATATGAATTTATGATACATTTCCTTAATAGGGGGCCTCCTCTCTCAATACGGCGGTCCAGGAGTTGTACACCAGCGCGGAACAGACGACGGTACCAACCTGCGGGGTGTGTGGCCGGAAACTGGGAGTTGGTTTCTACTACTCTTGCCACAT
>Ga0187772_10000471_pt1 | contig 18067 bp, 19 predicted proteins | sample 0116_SJ02_MP15_2_FD_133137 | JGI IMG/M metagenome (GOLD analysis project Ga0187772, IMG submission 133137) | Tropical peat soil microbial communities from peatlands in Department of Meta, Colombia - 0116_SJ02_MP15_20_MG | ecosystem: Environmental > Terrestrial > Soil > Wetlands > Peat | place... | reverse complement strand
GAGTATGGAAAGCTCACAGCCACAGAAAAGTCACTGCTGAGGAAACTAGAAAACACGTACGTCGAGTCCTTAACGAGGAAGAAGATCATGCGGGACTCGGCTGCGCACGGAGTATCTAGTTTCATTGGAAGTTTGGTTCCAATATCGCCATATCTTCTTTCAACTGGCTCACCAATTATGTCAATTGTTTTAAGTCTTGTTGCGCTCGCATTATTGGGGTTCTACTCAGGCTTCATATCGAAAAGAAACTATATCGTATCAATAATCAAAATGGTTGGATTAGGGATGATAGTGGTAATTATGGTCAATGTTCTAAAGTTAGGCCGCTGATGGAGATATAAAAGAAAAAGAGAGTTCAGAGTGACGTATGCTACTGAACAATGCCAACATTAAGTCAATTGTACAATGTTATGAATACGTTGCTACTTAAAAAACATTACTCGATTGGCTTAACATAGTGATCATAATGCTATCAAACTCTGAAAAATGAATAGCATAATGTACCCCTTCTACTTTTTGACACGTACATTGCGACTACTTCCTTAACATCTACAATCGGTGGTAATGTTGAAACACGAAATTGCGACTTATATGAAGATGCTTTACGAAAAAGGCTTTACGTCGTCGTTAAGCGGAAATGTGAGCATTAGAGATGAGGATATCCTATACATATCTCCCTCGAAAGTTCCTAAGTACAGGATAAAAGAGGCCCAAGTATCAGTTATAACGATTGAAGGGCATCATGTTGAAGGTGCAAAACCATCAAGTGAGCTGCCAACGCACCTTGCAATATATCGAATGAGTGATGCAAAAGCTATAATTCACGTCCACTCACATTATGCAACCATTCTAGCGTGCCTTAAGCGCGGCATTAGTCCTATAGAGGTTGAATGTAGAGAACTTTTGAACTTCGTGCCTGTTATTCCCTATGCTAAACCAGGCAGTGCAGAATTAGGTACGCTTGTATCTGAGGGGTTAAAAGGTCATAAAGGAGTGCTTATGGAAAATCATGGTTCTCTTGCGATGGGAGTAGATCTCGAAGAAGCATTTATCCTAATAGAAGCCATCGAAAGAGCGGCACGACTTCAATTCGAAATAAGCGTCGTTAATTCCCAATGATTTGGATTATCACGGTTCTATTTCTTTGCTTCACATCAAGCTCCACAAAAACAATCTGTTGCCACGTTCCAAGCATTAACGCCCCTTTTGCAAACGGGACAGTTATGCTCGGTCCTAGTAGTGATGCTCGAATGTGCGAATGTCCATTACCATCCTGCCACCTGTAATCGTGGTCGTAATGAATATCTCGCGGAGCGATCCTCTCGAATGCCCTCTTTATGTCGACCACTAGTCCAGATTCATATTCAATAGTAGTGACAGATGCGGTAGATCCAGGAACAAATACTGTGACGATACCATTATTCAAACCACTTTCGCTTAACGCGTGACGGACTTTGTCCGTTATATCGACAATATCAACACCGGGATTCGTGTTCAGCTGGATACTGTTTGTTTTGACGTCCATAGTTCCCACCTAGAGTAGTTACATCATCCAAAAATACAACAATTAAAGAAGATTGCATATATAACTAGCTAAAAGTATATTATCCTGAAGTTACTTCGTAGTTTGCGATCTTGACTCCAGCGATGCTTATAACTATGAGGAATGCTAGTATAACAAGTACATAGCCCAGTGATCCAATGCCTGCCAGACTTACGGCGAGCAATAAAACCGTAAAAACGGCTACTGCTGCTATCAAAGTTATTATTTCGAGCAACATTCTTTGCATAAGCGTTTACAATACTTACAAGGTGATATGCTTTACTGTATAACAAAAATAACGTATCGACGGGAGCGTGATAGTCAAGATGAGGTTATTACCGAGAAAAATATTTTTTACAAATGGTGCTGGAAGGCATAAAGAAAACCTAGAGAGTTTCGAGATGGCTCTACGAGACGCAGGAATTGAAAAATTTAATTTAGTTATGGTAAGTTCAATATTGCCTCCAAACTGCCAAATAATTGATAAAAACACGGGGTTAAATGAACTAAACCCCGGAGAAGTGGTCTTTTGTGTTATGTCAAGAAATTCGTCAAATGAACCAAACAGAAGAATTTCCGCTTCCCTCGGATGTGCCGTTCCTAACGGCGAAGAAGAATTTGGCTATATTTCAGAGCACCACGCTTTCGGTGAGACTAGTGATGTATCCGGCAAATACGCTGAGAAATTAGCGTCGAGTATGTATAATACGTGGACTGAATCAGAACCTAAAAAAACCTTTAACATTTCAAAATCGGCTGTAGTTACAGACGATGGGTTATGGACTACCGTAATTTCCGTTGCTGTGATGTTACTTTAAATTAACACTATATCTACCAATAGGAGTGTTTTATGGAGTTCGAATGTCCCCGCTGCAGTGAATGCATTAATGACGAAGAGCTTATCGAGGGCAAATGTCCAATCTGTGGCTGGTATACCGAAATTAAATCAAAGAAAGTGCTTAAACTTAGCTATGATGCATTAGACTTATTTTATGAATTTGTGAGTCGCGTTCAGGAATCCGTACACCATCCAAGTGATGAACACCCCCGCTACAGTAGCAAAAGTGCTAGTACCTTAACAGTAAATGACTTTGGTAATCAAGAGATGCAGTGTAATTTTAAACTAATTCCAAATTTAATAGACACCATAAAACTCAAAAAGTGCTGCTCTTGCGGGCGGCTTCATTTGAAAATAGGGGGTAAAGTATTAAAAGTGCGAGTTGCTAGGGACATCGGAAATCATGACATTGCTTACTTCTGTGAAAGGTGTTTTGATTAAAAAGCACTTTCTTTGTTGTGATGCAACGCACGCGCTCAAATAACAACTAGACAGTCAGGATTTGAATTTTTTTACTGACATACTAACTATTTTTTTAAGCAAACTTAATAGTTCCAAACTGACAGACTCGCAAACATTAAGGGAGAACAAATTTGGGGACTAATTTACGAAAAAAACCGCTACATAAGTTACGATGGACTACACTGAAAATTTAACCTTTGAAAAGAGACATCAGAACCAGATCTTCGTATATTTAAATAATAACAACTTATGGATCGATAGAAGGCCATTGCACCGTGAGACTAATTAATTTATAATATAGATAGAATAGGGGCAGCATGTTGACGCCAGAAAAAGTTGCAGCATTTCAAAAGCTAATCTACAGCTACTATAGAGAGTATGGCCGCATTCTACCTTGGCGAAAGGTGAACGACCCGTATCACATTCTAGTTTCGGAAATGATGCTTCAACAGACGCAAGTGGAACGAGTCATTGAAAAATACAAACAGTTCATTAGGGTATTCCCTGACTTTGCCTCGCTTAATATGGCGCCACTTTATCAGGTGCTTGAGGTCTGGCATGGGTTGGGCTACAACCGGCGTGCTGTGGCGCTTAAAAAAACTGCACGAATAATCGCTGACACATTTAACGGGATGTTCCCAAGACATCTGAAAGACTTAATGGCACTACCAGGAGTCGGAAGAGCAACGGCGGCTGCAATTTCTGCATTTGCGTTCAATGAACCTGTTGTTTTTATAGAAACGAACGTGCGGAGCGTGTTCATCCATGTCTTTTTTCAAGATGAGAAAGATGTAAAAGATAACGATATCTATCCACTAGTGGAAGAAACGCTTGACAGATCCGATCCTCGCGAGTGGTATTACGCTCTTATGGATTACGGTGCCATGTTAAAAAAGAATTTTAACAACCCAAACAGAAAAAGTGCGCATCACCAACAGCAGACTCCATTCGAGGGCTCTAATCGACAACTTCGAGGGATGATTCTTAAAATACTCATTGAAAATCCAACGATTTCAGAGTCAGAGCTAATATGCAAGGTCAAGAGGGATTCTAAAAGCGTACAAAAAAATCTCACCCAACTTGAAAAAGAAGGTTTTTTTCAACGCAGAGGGAATGAATTTATTATTAGTTCCGTTTGATTAGATTCTTTGTTATATTTTGGTGCGATACCGGTTTTTAAATGACTTCTTTACATTCCAAAATGACCAAGAGCCTTCCCTAAAACCGATGAGCATCCTTGCTTTCTTTGATTGTTAAGTAAATGTCAAAGTTTATTAGCGTACAAATTATCAACGTGAACTAGATTATTGCCCGGAAAAAACTGAAATAGATGGATCGTGCAAATGGTATGAGCCATCCTGCTGACATAAACTCACGTTGACGCATAGTAGCAACGGATTGTTATTAACTAAATTCTTACAGAATCTAAACATTTAAAAGCTTTATTTACCGTTAATGACAGCGATTTACGGCAAGGCTGCGAGGGACTGTATTTTAACTGAATACTACTACAACGGGTATATGTTGTTGATTATTGTGAAAACTGATGTGTCGATGAGAGTTAGAGGCCCGCACCAGGTTCTCATCACCGGCTTTCGATAGTAGGCTGCTCTCCATGTCTTTCAATGAAGTAGCGCCTCAGTAGATTACAAAAACTATAAAAATATGGTTATTAGCATAAGAGCACTAGGTATCTTCATTATTAAAACAATGCGCAACGCAAGGAGAAAGTCAGACTCAAATTTGTTCTAAAGAGCAAATGGGTAAATAAGAACGATACAACTTACGAACTATTTGGAATACATTGATATTAAACGGCATTTATAAGTAATTCAAATGAGTGAGTTTGAAAGAGAGTTAGTCAAATCTTTTAATATTTTCTTTAACGAACAAGGTATTAACGGCATCGCATATCGGATCAAACAGCACCGTTTTTCCGCTCAAATCCTTGATGTCCTTGTCGACTCACTTGACCCAAAGTACTATCTCGGAGTCGAGTGCAAGAGCATTTCGACGGACAAGGGTGCATGTGCGCTCTACTTTACTCAGCATTTTTCTGTAGATAAGTGCGGTGTCCATCAAATCGCCAAGATTGACGAGTTTTTAAAGAAGTCGGGCCGGAGAGGGTACCTCGCAACCGAACTGAGAAAGGGCTCGGGAAGAGCAAGAATAGCACATTTAATTGAATGGAACGAAGTTATGAAACGTTACAAGTCAAATCAGCTTGGATTCAGCGTTTCAGAACTTAACGACTTCACGTTGATACGAAGAAAAGACGGAAGATATAGACTCGACGAAGTGTTCATTTGATACTAAAATTCAAATATACCTGCAGATATAGTATTTTCGATGGCTTTAAAGTTCATACACACGAAAATCGAAGAGCTGATGTACGGCGTTACCTTTAACCCCAAGTCTCTTACAGGCAAAATCGCATTTAATACCTCAACAATAAAGGAGGAGGATTTGGATGAGGCATTGACTATTTTTAAAATGGCATCTTCATCCGGCCTTAAAGTTGGCCCCTATTTGAAAGTCGTTGAAAGTGGAGAAGATTTCAATGGGGTGTCGCCTGCCAGAGGATATTGTGGAATTCTAACAGTTTGCAGCATTACAATTGATGGTGTGCTATTAAAAGCGGGGATACCCGTGCGCCATACGTGTGGCGGAATCATACAGGTTCACGATAAAAAGCCGTTACGATTTACAGAAATTTTGAGGTATGATGCAACAACGATGGATCCGCTCGACGTATTTATGTCTCAAGAGATGACATCAGTTCTTGAAATGATAGGAACCGGGTCTGGAAAAGTGCTCGCAAACGTTCGCGAAGTCCCTATGGTAGCCAAAGACCATATAGAATCCCTCTTTATGGACCTGATGGATGCCGAATTCGAAGGGGTGCTTGAATTGGGAGAACCCAACGCTGACATACTTGAAGTGCCTGTAACGAGAGGTCATATAGGCATCGCTATTATCGGCGGACACAACTCAATGGCGGCTGTCCAAGAACACGGGATAGACATAAGTGTCGAGGCGATTGCAGGGTTGGCAGACGTGCGTGATATGGTGAAAATCGGCTAAGAAGTGGCTCTCCACGAACGTTAAACTTAGCGAGCAGTCAATCTCTATTGTATTTGTCGACCGATTATTTCATCAAGTTGGGTCAAAAATTCTTCCTCAGTCCCAGAGGGGATGGTCGCTCCTGCTGCAATGTCGTGACCACCGCCGACTCCCCCTACCGATTCTGCTGCCTTATTAATCGCGCTTGCAAGGTTCAGCTTTCGGTCCACTAACTCTTGTGTTCCTCTGGCAGAGACTTTAATTCCTTCATTTGAGTTTGCAAACGCCACTATAGGAAGCCTCCGATTTGCGCCCTCGAGGTTCATCGACATTCCCGCAACAATTCCAACAATAGTTTCGAGTATGTTGTTGCCCGCATGAAAATATTGCACGTTGCATAAAGGAGTGATTCCCATTTCTCTCACATAGTCAATGCCATTGAGCAAATTTTGCCGGTGCATTGCCAGCAGGTCACACGCTTTTTTATAATTACTGTTCCTATCCCCCATGCAAACCGCAACTCCGATCGCTTCAAAGCCGTACCGCGCTGTGGCATTCAGGAGGGTCGAAAACTCAGATGCATCTCGCAGCACTGTCCCTTCATCTTCTTTTAGAAGTGTGTAGACCTCCCCTACTAGACTTTGCACTTTCCCAGGGGGTATTCCACACGAGATACACCGCTGCATAAGCTCAGAAACAATTTTACGACGCTCGTCAACATCAAGATCAATCCATCTACGCCACTGTTGTCCATTTTTCAGCGCTATTCCCAAATTCGTAAGAAGTTGTGCACTGTTATCGCTATTTCCAGTGATTCCTGGTATATAGGGGGTAGAAGAATATTCAAGGAGTTTGTGTAGAGGTCGCGTTTGCTTTCCAAACATCAGAAGATCGATTTCACTTTTGAGGATATTTTTTTTCACCCCTTCTTCCAGTATAAGTCTATTTACTCCCACAAGCCTCCTCTCCTTGAGGTGTTGCAAGTCGCCAACCGCTCCTACTATTGCAAGGTCGGCGAGATCTACATTGTCTCCAAGCGCTCGCGCTACCAAATAGGTTGCCCCCGAGCCGCTAAGATGTGTAGCACCATTAATCCCAAAAAGATGGGGATTCAAATGAAAAGCCGTCTTAGAAGCCCCCATTGGCTGATGATGGTCGACGATGATGCAATCTGGCCCTAATTCGTCCATTAGCGCCAATGCACCGCTTCCGAGGTCTGTAAAGATTACTGCCTCCGCATTGGAAGCACTTTTTATAGTCTCAAGGTCGAGTTTTTTCACAATCTCAACGGTATACCCAATGTTAAGTCTATCAAGGGCCTTACAAATGATACCCGCAGAGGCAAGCCCATCGGCATCGATGTGAGACATGACCAGCAAGTTATCATGTTCCATTATGGCATGAGCACACGCCTTCGCTCGTCTTAGAAGTTGTTCCATATCAACCGACCAAAGTGCTACAATCGCTGAGCATCTCTTAAACAAATATGTAATTTATCTATTATTAAGACATTGTCGCGAAAACAATATAATGGTTACTTAAGAAACCTGCTGAATGCCTGTCCCTTTAGTTTTCGAAAGTAATTTCTAAGATCAAAGTCTATTACGTATGATGATTAGAGTCGGGATAATGGGAGGATCGGGATATACCGGAGGTGAACTTCTAAGGCTGTTTACAATGCATCCTCAGGTAGAAGTAACCGTTGTGACGTCACGAGCACTTGACGGAAGATTCATCAGCGACACGCACCGATTTTTGAAAGGATTTTATGACCTAAAATTTGAAAATATAGAGCCTAAAGCGGTAGCCGAGAGAGTCGATATCGTATTTCTAGCTGTGCCTCACGGTGCAGCGATGAAGCTCGTTCCCGAGCTCATCGATAGAGTGAAAGTAATAGATTTAAGCGCTGATTATAGACTCGAGGGCGGATATGAAAATGTGTACGGTCCCCATAGCGATCCACGAGATGCTGTTTACGGCTTGCCCGAACTGCACCCGGAAGTTGCTCAAGCAAATCTTGTTGCAAATCCTGGATGTTATTCCACCGGAGCCATCCTCGCAGCAGCCCCCTTTGTAAAATCTGGGCTTGTTAATCGGGTAGTCTTTGACTCGAAATCGGGAATATCAGGTGCAGGAGTCACTCCTACTGAAGTGTCACATTATCCAAACCTCGCCGAGAACATAACGCCTTACAGTATAACGACGCACCGGCATAAAGCTGAGATTGTACAGGAACTTGGGAGGATGGGCGACGTTAAGATCAGCTTTACACCGCACGTAATCCCTGCTATGAGAGGGATTATGACAACGGCACATATATTCACACGTAAAGATGTTGACGAAGATCAAGTGAAGTCACTATATGTTGAGTTCTACCAGAACTGTCCTTTTATTAGATTTAATGAGCCCTCACTTGCATCAGTAAGAGGGACGAACTTCTGTGATTTGTACGTCGAAAAAGATAGATTAACCGATCGAGTGGTAGTAATTTCAGCTATTGATAACATGGTGAAGGGCGCATCTGGCCAAGCCATACAAAATATGAACTTAATGTCTGATCTTGACCAAAAAACAGGACTTTGGTCACCAGCCCTTTCACTTTGAGGTAGATTATGAAGGTACGAGATGTCATGAATCCAAATGTTGTTACTATAACGCCAGATGCCACCATAAGGGATTGCGTTAAAGTTCTGAGAGAGAATAATATTGGCGGCGCCCCTGTTGTTGATGGCGACGAATTGGTAGGAATAATAACTGAGAGAGATATACTAAAGCTTCTCAAAATTCCTGAGCACGGCGGATATTGGCTTCCAAGCCCACTCGAAGTCATAGAAGTACCAATCCGTGACGTTATCGAATGGATGGAGCTGAAAAGTTCCATAGCCGAAGATGTGGGAACTTGGAGCGTTGAACGTGCGATGACAAAGCCAGTTCACACAATTAACATGAACGCTGACATTGAAGAGGCGTCTGAGCACATGGTTCGCCACGGAATAAACAGGCTTCCAGTCGTCGATGCAACAGGGCGGATGACGGGGATTATAACTCGCGGCGACATTGTGAAGGGGATCGCAGGAATACGTTAATGAAGACTGTCAGTGGCGGAGTCTGCGCTGTCAAGGGGGTGAGGGCCTTCGGCCTGAAAGAGGGGAAAAACGGGATAGCCGTTATAAGTGGCGGTGGACAGGCCACCGGTGTCTTCACCAGAAATAAGATTGTAGCAGCCCCAGTTATAGTGACGCGGGAACATTTAGAACAAAGCGGACAGATATATGCAGTGATATCTAACAGTGGTAGTGCCAATGCTTATACGGGGGCTCAGGGAATCACAAATGCACGTCGTATGGCATGGAGTCTTGCAGAGCGGTTGAATATTGAAAACAATCAAGTAGCAGTCGCTTCAACGGGTGTTATTGGCAGGCCCCTAAATTTTAAATGGATCGCCACAAAGGTCGGGGAAGTTATCACGAACTTGCGGCACGACGAAGAGGGAAACCTTCGAGCCGCCGAAGCGATAATGACAACCGATACATCACCTAAGTACGTCGCAGTAGATATAAACGGACTGAGAATAGGCGGCATGGCAAAGGGAGCGGGCATGATTGAACCTAATATGGGCACGATGCTCGCTTTTATGTATACTGATGCGCTGTTGCCCTCTGAAATATTGAGAAAGTGCCTAAAACGAGCTGTCGATAAGAGCTTCAATATGGTCACCGTTGACGGAGATACAAGCACGAACGACATGGCACTTTTAATAGCTACTGGCAAGAGTCAAGTTGACATAAGCGTAGCGAAATTCCAAAAGGGATTAAATTTCGTCTGTATTGAACTAGCTAAGATGATGGCCATGGACGGAGAAGGCGCTACTAAGCTCATTGAGGTCCGAATCACCGGTGCAGTAAGTCAAAAAGATGCGGTACGGGCGGCAAAAGCCGTAGTGAGATCTTTACTCGTGAAGACGGCACTTTTTGGAGCTGACCCAAATTGGGGCAGAATTATTGCCGCAGTAGGATATTCCGGGGCAAACTTTAATCCAGACTTACTCTCGTTGGCCATTTCAGATCGATCTGAAGAAGTCGCGAATATCATCAGTAGCGGGGTAGAAGTCCTCTCTACCAAGGGAGAACGAATGGTGCGCAAGACATCAGAAATCATGCGGGGGAATTACGTTATTATAACGATTAACCTAGGCGCTGGAATAAAGCATGCTGTTGCGTGGGGGTGCGATCTCACATACGATTACGTGCGTATAAATGCAGAATACACCACCTAACCACCTAAATAGACTAGCCCTCAATTTGTGATCGTAACTTTGAAGCTTCAAGTGCAAGTGCCTTCTTGTCAAATATTTCAGAGATCGCCTCTATTGATTCCAATATCCTCACAATTTGATCAAGATATCCGAGCAAATCACCCGAGTAGGCATGCACACCATACAGAGACATCTGCTCTATTATTTCCCTCGGCTCAAGCCCATCTTTCCTCATTTCTATGAGCCACCGTGAAAAACTTCTCTCAGGGCATCCGCAAAACGGTGAGTCTTTACAATCGCAGTTTACAAATTCTATTGAGAATGAAACGATACTTGCGAGTTCCTTTTGATCTAGATGCGTAAGCTCGTCTCCAGCACCCGAAAAAAACATGTCTAAGTTTGCCCCGCTGAAGACATTTGAAGATACGTTCACCCCTACGGCGGTGGCGTACCGCTGAACGTTGTTGAGATAAACTTGTGTAAAGATCGCAAGCGTAAGTGCGATTTCTATCGGCGGAATCTCATCCAGTATCGATTGTATAATTATAGAAGCCTCTTTCATTGTCAGGAATTGAGAGGTTACCACCCTCCCGACATCGGTAATGCTATTGTCATTTGACACAAAACCTAAACTTTTGAGCTTTTTTAAACTAAACGTTGAATCATACTGTGCGAGCATCGTTACATTACGACCGAGGGAAACATTCGCAAGTGCTTGCTCCATCTGTTTATCATCATCGTACTCGATTTCAACATTTTCGACAGTCTTAGATAGGAGATCCATGGCGATCTCCCCTTCAGTCTCCAATCCTTGAAACCTCCTGTCCGGTTCAACAAGCAACACTACCTTAGCGATATCGTGGTAATCAGGCCTTCCTGCCCTCCCCATCATCTGATGGAACTCCTGAGAGGTAAGCCGATTTATACCCATAGCAAGCGATTCGAAGATAACAAGTGAAGCAGGAAAGTCAACACCTGCTGCTAGTGCCGCCGTCGTCACGACTACGTCTACGTTACCTTTTACGAATTTGTCCTCAATTGTCTTTCTCTCCAGATATGACATGCCGCCGTGATACGGTGCGCTGTTTGACGAGAGTGAGTTAGAAATTTTGTGACACCGTGCTCGCGAATTTGTAAAGACAATAGTCTGGCCCCTATAACCCTTACTCGAAATGTTCGCGAGCTCTTTTTTAGCGAGGTTATCGATTAATGCGACTTTTTCTTGCGCCTTTGCAAATGCAAGGTGCCGTTCTATGGGAATAGGCCTTTCTTCGTATTCGACAAGGACAGCGCCAAGTTCTTTCGCAAGAGCAGCAGGATTACCAACTGTTGCCGATAAGTAAATCATTTGGGACTGTGGAGCGATAGCCTTGAGCCTCGATATTAAACCATCGAGTCTGCTACCTCGATCTTCATCTTCAAGTAAATGTACCTCATCGACGACGACAGTACCGAGTTGCCCGAGAAGCTCTGGCTTACCCATTCTAAGCACATGGTCAATTCCCTCGTATGTTCCCACAATTATATCAGCACTGTAGTCAGTTTTGAGCCGAACCCATTCTTTAGTCCGTATCTTGCTTCCGCCGACCCGTAAGCTTGTCCTTATCCCTAACGAACGATAGCGCTTTTTAAACTCTTTAAACTTCTGATTTGCTAGGGCAACGAGCGGCACAAGGAATAAGAACTTCCCCTTTTTCATTAAAATGTTATTTATCCCCGCAAGTTCTCCTACGAACGTTTTTCCGGTAGCTGTCGCAGAAACTACAAGTAACTCGACTCCTTCAAGCAAACCTTTTTCAACCGCTATCGACTGAACAGGAAGAAGTTTTGAAAAGCACGTTTTAAGCTGGGCTTTATATTCACCGCTAATCCTAAGTTCATCGATGTCCAGTTCTCGACAGGTTAAAGCTCTTTTCGATATGACGTCATATTTTGTGAGCTCAGGATCTGTTCCAGAACTGACAAACTTGATGATTCTCTCCAAGTCCCTAACTCTTTTGAGCAACTCATAGAAATGATCAAAATTCGAGAATCCTCTAAACTTCAACTCCCGCTGAAGCTCTTGCTTTGCACAGCTTATACAAATCAGTTCATCGTGATACCTGATAAAATTGCCGTCTATTGGCTCGAATTTATTTTGACCAACACAAAGCCTGCAAACCTCTATGTTCTTATACGTAAGCTGATATGCCTTCAAGACCTCTATTAGGTCTTTTTCAACCTTCGTTTCGGCCGTGCTTGATCTCGTTATTTTAGCTAGTATGATCGTTTGAGAGCTCTTTAATAGGTCTATAGCCTCAGCTGGCTTTTTATGAATCACCTTTGCTCCTTGGTGTACAAGGAACTTTTTGGGTCTTGAACCTCGCGAGGTGTCGCCGAGCGTCAGCGTTGCCTCTGAGACTAACTTCTCGCGCTCTATTGAAAACAACTTCACAGACGAACGCTGGATATGTAAGACGGTAAACATTTTAAATTGGCTGTGCTTTTCTGAGGTCTATTGTATCATGAAGTATATCTTCTGAAATGAATCTCGAAACCAAATGAGGCACTTCCTCATCCACTGCAACTACGAGTGTCGAAACACCTCTAAAAGCTGCCTCGACTACTGCTTCTTCTATACCATACATCATGCTAGGAGATAACCCGATCTTTTTTACTGCGATTAATGCTTCCAATCCGACGACGGCTATAGGTTGTTTAGCTGCAATGCGTTGTAGCTTGTTCAGATCTACGAGCTTCGATCCACCTCTCTGAACTCTTGGAACAATTGCTATTGTCACATGCGCATGATTCATCGGTATCATCCCCTCAAGATTTTTAATACCAGCGTCTTCTCCTACCAGCGTATCCCAAATGACCGTTCCACTTGCAAGGAGCTTTTCGTTTTTACAGCGGAATGCGTGTAGAATGCCATCTCGCATCTCAAGCCCAACTTGACTCCCGCCTTTTAAATTTTCGTCAGCAACCGCAGTCCAGACAGCGACCTTCCCGATTATATCCTCAGTGATGTAACGAATATAGTTCTTAAGCTCATTTGTCCAGCTCAGAATTAGCTCTATTCCGTGCTTCGTTACTTCGTACTTTCTTCGGCCAAATCGCACGTATCCTTCAGCTACTAGCTCTTTCACGTATTCAGAAACAGACTGTGGAGTCACCCCTATGCGCTCTGCTATCTCCTTTTGCCGGACATTAGGTTGAAGGGATGCTATTTCCACCAGCACCTGCATCTTGGTGCTTTTACCCTTTTTCATTATAAAAGTTAAACGTTACTCTTTTCTCACCAGCTCAAATCTATGCCCCTTAACCACAATGTTTTGTGAACGCTTAGCAATACCTCTGAGAAATATGGGACTCTGTTTTAAAGTCCTTGAGAGATTTTGCAAGGAGATGTTGCCGCTTCTCACCTCATCTTCCATTACATCTGCAATCTCGCGGAGTTTTTCGTCATCAGAGGTCGCTATCCTAATGACGTCGCACATATCAGAAATTGAACACTGGAAATCAGCTCGAAATTTTGAATAAGAAGCATGATATTCGACTTCAGGCGTCTTACCGGGTTCAGGCATGCGCCACTTAGTTTCAATAAGACCACCCTTTTTAAGCATTTCAAGACTGCCATCAATTTCAGCATTAAGCAAATCTCTTAACTCATGTTCGGTTTTCCAGCTATTGAGAAGCACATTAAAAACTCGTTTATGGGCATCAGACTTAAAAATTTGTAATAGCGGGACTAAATCAGCTGGATCGTTGACGATGCGTGTCCTGTTGCTCATTTAACAACCTCATAAGTATATTACTTACTACCTAATTAAAGTTTGTGAAGCTCAAAATAAAGATTTAGCGTAGAAGATGCATAATATTCATTGAAGCAGTTCTTAAAAAGCTACAAGGCGATATGACACAAGAACCAAAAAAATATACCAAACAAGCAAAGATACGAGTGAAAGGAGTTGTCCAAGGAGTTGGCTTTAGACCCTTCGTGTTTAAACATGCGACAGATTTAAAGCTGAAGGGCTATGTCAAAAATTTAGGCGCAGAAGTGGACGTAGTAGCACAGGGAGAAGAAAGCAATATTAAGACCCTTATAGAACTTCTGAAAGAAGGACCACCTATTTCACGAATTGATAAAATAAGCGTGAAGTGGCTTAAACCATCTCGGTTTGAGAGTTTCGAGATTGCCGAAAGTGGTCGTGGAGAATTTGGTTTTACATCTCCTGACGTAGCTATTTGCGACGAATGTCTTAGAGATCTTAGAAAGAGCACGAGATATAAAGATTACTGGGCGACTTCGTGCGTCAACTGTGGTCCGAGATTCACTGTTACACACGAGCTTCCCTATGACAGGGACAGTACATCTATGATTGAGTTCCCGATGTGCCCTGAATGCGAGAAGGAATATAGCAATCCAATTGACCGTCGCCATCACGCGCAGACTATAGCGTGTCAACAATGTGGCCCAAATCTTGCACTCGTTACAGGGGATTCAAAAAGCATAGAGGAACCTATCAAACGTGCGGGAGAATTGCTTCTTGAAGGATATATACTTGCAATAAAAGGTATCGGTGGGTTCCACTTATCTTGTATTTTCGATTCAGCAGACGAGCTAAAACAGAGACTGGGAAGGGCAAAACAACCTCTTGCTATCATGGCTCCAAACCTCGCGTGGGTAGAACATAACGTAGAGCTAAATGAAGTAGAAAGAGAATTTCTTACATCCAATAAGAGACCTATAATAGTTCTTAATAAGAAGATTGAGGGCACATTCAATGAGATCTCTAATCTGCATAATATTGGAGTAATGCTTCCGTATAGCGGCTTACATTATCTGTTGTTCGATATAGTCGATCAGCCCATCATCATGACTAGTGCTAATGTACCTGGAGAACCGATGATAATTGAAAATGGCGATGCTCTCTCAAACCTCAAGGATAAAGCTGATTATTTTTTGATACATGACAGGAGAATTGCTAACCGTTGTGACGATTCAGTGATGAGGATTCTGGATGAACCAGCTTTCATAAGAATGTCAAGAGGGTTTGCCCCGACTTCAATTAGTGTCGACGTAGCCTATGAAAAAAACATCCTAGCACTTGGCGCTGAGATGAATTCAACTGTTACTACTTATAAAGATGGCAGGTGCTACATATCGCAGCACGTCGGGAATATCAATAAACCAAAGACCTTTGACTACCTAAAACAATCGGTTTATGGACTAATTAATATGAGTGGCGTAAAAGTTAGCTTGATAGCTCATGATTACCACCCAACTCTCCGCTCCACTTTTCTGGCAGCAGAACTAGGAGAGACGTATCCTGTACAGCACCATCACGCTCATATAGCTTCGCTTATTGGTGAAGGAGCGCCAAAAGACATTATTGGAATCGCAATTGACGGTGTAGGGTACGGATATGATGGCACAATATGGGGGGGCGAAATATTCAATCCTGACCTTGAAAGAGTAGGCGGACTTATGCCGGTTTATATGCCCGGCGGGGACTTAGCTACTACATACCCTATAAGAATGATTGCAGGAATGCTCTTCGATATCTGTGATGACAGAGAGCTAGGCAGTACCCTCACGAGCCTCGGCCTGTCTGATATCGAGTCAGCTGTCATATTAAATCAGATCGAGCGAAGTGTGAATGTAACAACAACCTCAAGCACTGGAAGAGTGCTTGATGCGGTTTCTGCTGCTCTCGGCATATGTAGAAAACGGACGTACGATGGCGAACCGGCTATGACTCTCGAAGGCGTTGCTCACTATGGGCACCCACAGGTTAAATTACCTATAGACATTTCAATCCATCAGGGGAGGCTTGTTCTCGACACGAGAGTTATACTTGATGCCGTTCTAAACGCAAAAAACAAAGGCGTAAGCGTAAAGAATATCGCAGCTTCTGCACAGGACACTTTAGCACAAGGCCTCGCTACAATTTCAGTTGATGCAGCTGAATATGCTGGTATAAGAAACATAGGCTTAAGTGGTGGAGTTGCTTATAATAAAGCCATAGTATCAAAGATAGAAAAAATTTGCACTGACAATAATTTAGAGCTATTTACCAATACAAAAGTTCCGCGAGGAGATGGAGGTATATCGTTCGGACAAGCGGTGCTTGCTGCAATGGTGAAAAGCGGAGAATACGAATTCAGAGCGTTGAAATCTTCGATAGACGCTTTTTCTTCTAGCTCTTAACCTAACAAACATATACAACGTTTCTGAGCACACATCAACGTCATTTATTTGTGCCCAATCATAAGTCTGCGTGGAGCTTAGTATGTATTTATTAAAGCGAAAACAAACAACTCAGTAAGTGTCTAAATAGAGGATATATATGCTTAATTAATACGATGATTACGATTTTTAAAGAGCAAATCTTTACGTTTTATTGCGCTTTTTAAATAACAAGCCCCATAGATGCAGTTGATTATTATCATCAGTTGCTGGGTTCCCAAAATTAAGCCGTTAGGTTACTGGTTAGGGTTTTTTTACAACGACCTTGCCCTTTGCAGATACAAAGCCGATACTAGCCTTCCCATCTATTTCAACGTTCCCCTTTGCAACAATCCTGTCTATAACAGCGTCCGGCTTGACAGATACGCTTCCTTCACTTATCACTTCTCCTAGCCTTACACCGCTCATTATGGTGACATCATCGCTTGCTACTAACACACCGCGTATGACGGAGTTCATCCCTAATACCGCACTTCCAGCTTCTACGTTGCCGTTAACGATTGAACCTTGACCAAGGTCTAGTGACCCTTCGACTAGCAAATCTCTCCAAAAATGTACATTTTTCCCCGTAATAAGATTTCCACGAACATGTATGTTTTTTTCAAAAAACGCGTCATCTCTTACTATATAGGTATTCGTTTCCGAATGTCGCTTTATGAAGCGTGATGGATAATCGGTCAACGTAATTCCTCTTTTTAGTTTAACCCTCCAACGCGTGCTACTTTGAATCAACAAACGTTAAACGGACATTGTAATATACTTACCGTTTTAAATCCTTCCGAGGATGTAAGCCATTAGTACCGCAAACATCCCGTACTTTATATAACTCGATGCTTTTGTTGGGGACTTCCATGACAAGGTAATTGAATAAATCAAAATAATATCAGCTACCACGACTATGGATAAATACACCCACCCAAAAGCGGAAATTAAAAAAGGAATGGGACTAATGACTACTGCAACGAACATCAAGCAAGCAGCGAGCACAAGGGATGGCCAAACACCACATTTAATCGGTAACGTAGATGCACCGAACTGTAAATCACCTTTAATATCCTCCACGTCTTTTATAATCTCTCTTGATATAATTGCAAACATCGCACTTAAAAAAAGGATTGACGGTACAAAATATGCACTCAAAGCTGCGCCGCCAAAAAGAAATGTTGAGCCGGTTAAGTAACCAATCAAAATATTGCCAATGAGAGCTGATCTTTTGAACTTCCAACTATAAAGTATAAGAAGAGTCGAATTTATCGTCGCAATAGCTAAGCACGCAAAATTTATTGCACCTGATAATACGATGCCGACGGACAGAAGCATTGCCGAATAAGTTAAAATACGCAGCTGCGTAACTGCTCCAGTTGGAACTGGCCTATTTGGTCTATTAATTTTGTCAATTTCCACGTCAAAATAGTCATTTATCGAATTTCCTCCACCAATTATCAAAAATACGGCGATAGACGAGAGAGAAAGAGGATAAATTAAACTTGAACTTAGTAAAGGAGCGCTTACAAAACCACCTATAACTGCGGCTATTGATCCCATAAGGCAATTTAGTGGCCTAAGAGCCGCAAGATAACCCTTTAAAGTTGTTACCGTGGTCAAAAATTCACCTAGTCTTGCACTATATAATTCAAATTAAATATCTCACCTTTCTTAAAGGTCTTTTTCTCT